>Ga0073936_10002037_pt1 | contig 30503 bp, 23 predicted proteins | sample AliMusrvi5mmetaG_FD_87041 | JGI IMG/M metagenome (GOLD analysis project Ga0073936, IMG submission 87041) | Freshwater lake bacterial and archeal communities from Alinen Mustajarvi, Finland, to study Microbial Dark Matter (Phase II) - Alinen... | ecosystem: Environmental > Aquatic > Freshwater >...
CGACCTTGAAAGTCCTCCTGCTCTTTGAGCAATCGGTGCGCGGCCTGACCAAGGGTTCTTCCGTTGAGTTCCGCGGCATCCCGATCGGTCGCGTGACGAGCATTTCCTTCGACTATCTGCCTTCCGGCATGGATTCGCGCGTCCCGGTGCTCGTCGAAATCGATCCGGCTCTGTTGCGTCGCAGCATGCCGGGCAAGGTGGCGGGACCGGACGGCGAGTTCCTAAAACAAGCGGTGGCTCAGGGCTTGCGGGCGGCGATGAACACCGAAAGCTACATCACCGGCACGTTGTATGTGGACTTCGCCTACTACTTGGACGTCGCGCCGGCGGAATTCACCCAAGTGGGCGCCTATCCGGTCGTGCCCACCCTCTCGTCCGGCCTGGTGCAACTGGAGATGAAGGTCACCGCCATTCTCAACAAGATCCAGGCCCTGCCCTTGGATGAGGTGATGGGCACCATCAACAAGGCGGCCGAGGAATCCGCCACCACCATCGCCGCGGCCCGCACCACGCTCGACGAAATCAACACCACCGCCGCGGCCGCCCGCAAAATGTTGGATGATCCCCAATTCCGCGGCCTGCCCGCGGACCTGCGCACCACTCTAACCGACTTGCAGAAGACCATTTCCAGCATCGGGCCGGACGGCAGCATGCAAGGCGACCTGTTGCGCACCCTCGACGAATTGCGCGCCTCGCTGCGATCGATCAAGTCGCTGTCCACCACCCTTGATGACAAGCCCAGTTCGCTGCTCTTCGGCAAGGATTCCTCCGGCAATCCCGTGCCTCGCGCGCCGCGTGTCAAACACTGAACCCAGTTATGTCCAAAGCCTCTGTCCTTGCCCTGCTCGCATTGATCCTTACCGGCTGCGCCAGCCCCAAGCGCTCGTTCTATGTGCTCACTGCCGACGGCCCCGCGCCTTCCGGCGGCGGCACGGGCATCGGCGTCGGCCCGGTGGTGCTGGCCGAATACATCGACCGCCCCAACCTCGTGTTGCAAGACGCTCCCAACCGCTTGGCCGTCGCCGAGGATCATCGCTGGGCCGGCGACTTGGCCGCATCCGTCGCCCGCGTCACCGCCGCCAACCTCGGCCGCCGCCTGCACACCGGCAATGTCCGCACCTATCCATGGCAGCACGACGACGAAATCGGCCACCAGGTCACCCTCGATATCCGCCAGCTTCACGGCGGTGCCGACGGCTACGCGGTGATCGAAGCGGGCTGGCGCGTCTATGCCCTGCCCGAGCGCCGGCTCAAGGCCTCGCGCACCTTCGTCGCCCGCGAGCAACTCGCCGCCGATGGCTATCAGGCCATGGTCGCCGCCCAGTCGAAGCTCTTAGCCCGCCTCGCCGACGACATCGCCGCCGGCATGCGTTAGGGAGGGTTCCGTCCGCCTGAGGAGTGGGGACATCGTCCCCCTTGCCCATGGGGTGCGCCTGGCAGGGACGCACCCTCCGGGGCGTCCGGCGGGGACGAGGCCGCAATCCTTCGCGCCCCCGTCACTCGCCGGGTCGGGCACGGAGCGGCACTTGCCAAGTGCCGTGGCTTTGCCGACGGGACTTGGCAAGTCCCGCTCCTCGCCCCAGCCTGCCCCCTCGGAAACGGGCCCTGCCACCCGCGCAGGGATTCACGATTTCCTCGCCTAGCGGCTTCTTCGCGCTTGCCGCGGCGGGCAGGACGGCTATGCTCCGAGTCGCGCCGGGGCAACCTCGGGGCCTGTAGCTCAGCGGTTAGAGCAGGGGACTCATAATCCCTTGGTCCAGGGTTCAAATCCCTGCGGGCCCACCTTGGAGATAAACGAGTGACGGAGATTTCTGCCTAACGAAGAAATTCTCGGTGCCCGCATGGTGAAAAAATGTTTTATCGCATGATTGAGGCTTCCCACTTTCGGTCATTGGTAAACCGAAATACCAATTTGTCATCTTTACCTGGCATCTTGGAATCGTCAATAAGCAGTTTGGCTGTGTAGTCGGAGCAATTGGGTTTGTATGACCAATGAATGACCACTTCGCGAGGTATTCGCGTGCTATCCGCATCTGCATACTTGCCCAAGCCGCTTCTTAAGGTTCCGACCGGTGGCTCGCGAGTGAATCCCTCGACATGAGCAACCCAGACATCCCTATCGCACTTGTTCTCAAAGCCGATGGTTCCGGAGAACGTGCCGCAACCGGTTAGAATAGTCGCAACTGTTGCTACGATGCAGATGCATTTGCATTTCATTGATTTCGTTTCGGTTTCGTTATACGACATTCGGCCTTGACAGTTGTCACACGTACTCCTCGTTGAACGAGGGGCAAATGCACCCCGGTAGGCACTGCTCTGGGTGGACGGGTCATAAACGGGTTTCTAGCCCTAAACGGCCAGCCGACCAAGCGGAAAATGCGCGACGGTGGAAATAGGCGCGCTTGGGCGGCCCAAGATATCCATCATCTGCAAGGCACCCCCCCGCGGGTGGCGTCGATCTGGATCGGATCGAGGGTGGCGTCCGGATTGGCCGTTGCAGCAAACGTGGAAAGCAATTGCCCGGCACGCAATACGGTTTGCAAATCACCCACCGTTCGTTATCCTCACGGCATGAAACTCTCCGATTCATTCAAGGCCATCTTGTTTCTGGCTTGCCCTTTGGCCGCGGTGGCCGGGCCGCCGTTTGTGACAGATGATCCCGAGCCGGTTGACTACCAGCACTGGGAATGCTACATCGCGTCCCAGCACGCCGAGACATCCGCCGGCTGGACCGGGACGGCGCCCCATCTTGAATTGAACTATGGCGCTGTCCCGGATGTGCAACTTCATCTCATCGCGCCACTCGCTTACGATGCGCCGTCCGGCGCTGGCACGCATTATGGATACGGCGACACCGAACTTGGCGTTAAATTCCGTTTCTTGCAGGAATCAGACCGGATGCCACAAGCCGCGGTTTTCCCGTTGCTGGAAATACCCACCGGCAGCGCGCAGGACGGACTTGGCAGCGGTCATGTGCAAGCGTTCCTGCCGTTGTGGATGCAAAAGGGTTTTGGTGACTGGACGATATATGGCGGCGGCGGGTACGGCATCAATCCGGGCGCGGGCAATGAGAACTGGGGCTTCGGCGGCCTGGTCGTGCAACGGCAGATCACCAGAAGAATTTTGCTCGGTGCTGAAGTGTACCACCGCACCACGATGGAAACCGGCGGGCGTGACGACACGGCGTTCAACATCGCCACGGTCATCGATTGCACGGAACATCAACATCTGCTTCTTTCCGCCGGACGTTCGCTAGACGGGCCGACGGACTTCCAGTGTTATCTCGCCTATCAATTCACCTTCGGCCCTGAATTCCTCCACTCGCTTGCCAATTGGTTACGGTAGGCATCGGTCGTCCACTCGTTGGAATGTGTTCTTGCGCCCCTTTAGAAAGCCTTTGAGGGAACTTGCCGAGCGCACAGGGATGAGTTCGATCCGGCCCTCAAGCTGAATCACCTCGATTTTGTCGCCTGGTGCCATCACTAGAGTCCTTGAAAAGCCAATGATGGTGTCGTTAGGTCAAGTTTTCTTGTCTTGTATCTTCAAGTCTTGCGTCTTGGGTCTGAGGCGAAGCCATCGCTAGCCTATCTCGCACGTCGTTTGGGATGACGATCTGGAATTTGGGTGAAACGGTTACGGTTGCCATATCGATGCAAGGGATATTTTTGCGAATACGCCGGCCCCGACAGCGGAATTCTTGAGAGCGAACACGGTGATCACCTCGCAGCCGCTGGCCGATGGCTGGCGCGGAAAAACCTGGGCATACCATCAGGGAGCGCTGGCGGCGCAGGGCGACCGGTTGTTGTTCATGGATGCGGATACTTGGTTAGAGCCAGGTGCTCTCCAACGCCTCCTTTCAAGCCCACACGACGGCGTCCTTTGCGACGTGCCCTACGGTGCGGCGGGCACCGTTTCCTCTTCCCGGCGATCGACGAGAAGTTTGGGCAGGAACGGCACGGCGACCAGCACGATGAGGGTGGTGGCGGCATTGAGCCAGACAAGTTGTTTGAAGTTGCATTGCTTGCTATCATACAGGGCCGAGCCGATCAGATCGGAGCAGAGCAGGCCCCAGTTCCAGACGCTGATGATGATCGAATAGCCGAGGGCTTCGCTGCCTTTTGGCGTCGCGCGCACCGCGAGGTCATAAAGCGGCATTTGAACCAGGGCATAAGCGAAGAAGTACGCCGCCTCGATGATGAGAGCGGATTTGAAATCGTCATATCCGAGATAGAGCAGTGAGATCAGGCCGCTAAACAGGATGCCGCCATAGAGCAGCGGCCGCAGCGAGAACCGTTTGCAGAAGTACCCATAGAGAAACGCGCCGACGACTCCCGCGATGGCGTCAACCAGGGTGAGGACGCCGATGGTGCTATCCGAAAAATGCAGGTCGTCGGTTTGATAGAACATCAGCGGGGTGGAGAACCCGGGAGCAAACTGCACCAGAAAGAGCAATCCTGCGGTCGCCCAAAGCGCCCGTGAACGCACGGCGACCTTGAGTTGGCCCCGGATGCCGGTCCAGACTCGCGGATCCGGGCGCGCGATCTGGTCTTCGCGGTAATAAAAAAAGGTGAGGCCGCACACCGCAAAGAGCGGCAGCGCGGCGGCCATCGCGGTGATGGCCAAGGATTGGGTCGCAATGAAGGCGCCGAGCGGGATTCCCAGGCTGGCGACATTCATGGCGACGACCCGCCAGGCGCTCAGCCGCCCGGTCGCCTGGAACGTCTGCCCGCCCTCGACAAGGAGTCCTCCCGCAACCGTGCTGACAAACACCAGCGCGATATTCATGATGGTAGCCATCAGCACCAGCGGCGCGAAGGCGGGCGGGACACAAGCCACCGCCAGCCACAACAGGCCGCTGAGCAGGGTGCTGAGAAGCAGGTAGTAACGCCGCCGGCTGCCGAAGAGCGGCAGGCCATCACAGATGATGCCGGCGATGATTTTGAGATTCCACGGCATGGCTGCGAGCTGCATGAACAACGCGACGCGGAACGGGCCTTCGTGCAACTGGTCCTTGAGCAGGAAGCGGAACGGATACAGGCCCAAGACGCCGGTTTGGGCGAAGGTGCTCGCGAACATCCCCAGACTCATGATCACCGCAAGATTGCGGTAGCGCGCGGATTTCACGCTCGTGTCCGGAGGCTTCGGGGAAAGAATCGCTTGGCTGAGGTTCATGTGCCGCGGACGCTAGCACAGGCACTCCCGACTTGGAAACCCCGGTTAGCGCAAATAAGCTGGCAGCCCACCGGGATCAGCATCCGCTTCCGGCCCGCTACCGGCCCGCTACCGGCCCGCTTCCGGCCCGCTTCCGGCCCGCTTCCGGCCCGCTTCCGGCCAAGCGCGTCAGTCCAACAACTTCTTCAACACGGGCTCCATTGCCTCGGCCCAGAGTTCATAGCCCTTGGCGGTGGGGTGAACCAGATCGTTCATCAGGGTCCGGTCGATCATGTCATAGCGTCCCAAATACTTCCCGAAGATGTCCAGATAGAACACATTGCTGCCGTCGGCGAGTTTGGCGAGCAGCGGGTTGATTCTGGTGTAGGCCTGCTGCTCGTCCTTGGCGTGGTCTCCGCGCGGCAGAATCGACATCACCAGCACCTTGGCCTGCGGCATCTTCGCGCGCAGCTTGGCCACCACCGCGGCGACACCGGCGGCGACGTCCTGCGCCGAGAAGTTGCAGGCACCGTCGTTAGAGCCGATCATCAGCACGATGAGTTTGGCCTGGGCACCGTCACAGTTGATGTGGTCGAGCCGCCACAACAGATGCGCCACCTGTTCCATGCTCCGCCCGAGGTTGACAAAGTTGCGGTTGGGACTGGACTTATGGAAGGCGTTGACATCCCAGCCGGCGGTGATGGAATCGCCCATGAACAGCAACTTGGCGTTGGGATCCTTGACCCAGCCATCCGGCCAGGGAGGCGTGTTTTTCTGCTCCACCGGCCGCAGCGTGAGAAAATCCCTGGGGTCTTCCGCGCGGGGCGCCAAATCCAGCGAGTCGCTCGTCAGGATGCCGTCCACGACGATGTATCCGTCGGCCGCGGCATCCACAATTTGCAGCACGCCTTGCTTGCCCTTGAACTCGGACACGTCCCACACGCGCTGGGTCACGCCCATGACGCCCTCGCCCGAGGCGCTGCGCACCGGCCTGCCATCTATCAACAAGTCCATGCGGGTGGCCTGGCCAGACCCGCCGCCGATCAGGAACCTGATGGCCTTTTTGTCGATGCCAAAGGGTTTGCTGGTCAGCTTCCCCTGCGCCGCGAGGTTGGCTTCGGGTGCCGAATGGGCGACGAATCTGCCCTGGCGTCCCGGACAATAGAACTTCGACCAAGGCATCCCCGGAAGGCTCCCATCCAGCCCCACGATCTCCACCGGGCCCTTGCCGAACGCCGCGCCCTCCACGCTCCACTGGTCATACCGCCCGCTTTCAAAATCCTCTTCAAACGCCCTGGCGGTCAGCGTGAGGGCCGCCATCGTCAAACTGGCAAACCGGATTTTGTTCATCACTCCATTCCTGTGGTTATGGCTACGGTGCTGACCGCGCCGCCGTGGCGCGCCCGACAAATGTTAGTTGGTTTTCCCATGCAAAAGCAATCTTGAAATCCAGTCTCGTGATGGCGAAAACGTGAGGCGGCAGTCAAGGAGCGGTGGCCTCCGGCCGCCATCAAGGAGTGGTGGCCTCCGGCTGCCGTCAAGGAGTGGTGGCCTCCGGCCGCCATCAAGGAGTGGTGGCCTCCGGCCGCCGTCAAGGAGTGGTGGCCTCCGGCCGCCGTCAAGGAGCGGTGGCCTCCGGCCGCCGTCAAGGAGTGGTGGCCTCCGGCCGCCGTCAAGGAGTGGTGGCCTCCGGCCGCCGTTGTCCATGGTTAGCCAATGAGAGCAGGCAAGTCGCTTCCCATTGGCCCCTCACGGGCAAGGGGGACAAAATGCCCCCCTCGACGTCACCATCTTGGCGCTTGACCATTTGGACATACCCGCTACGATTTCCATCGATCCGTTTGGTTTCCGCCATTCGTCAGGACGCAAGCGGTCTCTAACCAACAACCAACAGGCGAATCATGAGAACCCTTGAAAATTCCGCAATGATGCTGGCCATCGCTGTGATCACCGCGCTGCCGGCCGCGGCCGAGGTGAAAGTGGTTGCAACGCAAGCCGCCGGCACCCCGGTGGCGATCAGTTCCAAATTCGGCAAGGTGGTGGACGCCGTCAACATCGCCGGCAATTCGCTGACCTGCGACGGCATCAAATTCGTTGGCCAGGTGGTGCCGGGTGGGGTTGCCAGCCAAATCATTGAAACGACCCCGCTCACCGTGACCCTCAGCACCAAGGCGGGCAATCTCGCGTCTGCTCCGATCGGCGCGGACGCGTTGTTTCAGACCGAGGCCTACTCGGACGGCTTTCGGGACATTTCCCTGCTGATCGCCGGGCTGGATCCGAAGAAAACCTATCAAATCCAGTACCTCCATGGCGACACCCGGCCCGATGCCTGGGCGCGCTACACCAACGGCACGCAGACGTTCACGGACAGCACAGGCAAAAAGGCGACCAAGGCATTGTCATTCAACACGGCTCCCAACACCGACCAGTTCGCGGTCGTGACGGTGGAAGTCACCGGCTCGACTTCGCTGCTCTGCGAATTGCCCCACAGCAGCGCCGACGATGGCCGTGGTCCGTCGTTCGCGGGATTCGTTGTGTTAGAAAAACCATGACATTCTGATTCGCGACTGCGGGGTGTTCGGCAAGCGGACGGCCGGAGACTCAGACATCCTTAGCCGTGCCGGGAAATGGCTGATTCTTAGGAAACTGATTGAGCCCATCTGGCTTCGGGCAGGATGCCCGGACCCACGGTGGCGCGGGCATCCTTGCCCGCTGCCAAGCTGCTGGTAAGCTCATGCGGTTTCCTCTGGGCTCAGGATGTCTGAGTCTATATCTCCCGCGCCAAGCGTATCACCGCCTCGCGTGCGCTCCGCTTGGGTTAGGAAAAGTCTTGCGCAGCCCCCGGCACAAACTCACACTCCGTCGGGCCGGGCTTCAAATCCCTGCGGACCCATTTGACCAAGCGTTTCTGACATTCATGCGACCCTCATGAGCACCTCCTCGCCGCAATTCCTGCCCACCGCTGGCGCGCCCGGCGTGGTGCAGACCCGTCTGGCCTATCTGTTACCGATCTGTCTGGTCGCCACCCTCGGCGGCTTGCTGTTTGGCTTTGATACCGGGGTCATCTCTGGCGCCATTGAACCGCTCACCGCGAAGTTCGGACTGAGTGATTTCATGAAAGGCTGGGCCTCGGGCTGCGTGCTGGTCGGCTGCGCCGCGGGCGTGTTGTTGGTCGGGCCGATCTCCGACCGCTTTGGCCGCCGCCTGGCGATGTTCCTGGCGGCCGGGATGTTTCTCGCCTCGGCCATCGGCACCTCCCTGCCCAAAGACATCGAGACATTCATCTTCTTCCGTATCATCGGCGGCTTGGGCATCGGCATCGCCTCGGTCTCCACACCTATGTACATCTCCGAGATCACCCCGGCGCATATCCGCGGCCGCATTGTCGCGGTCAACCAGATCGCCATCGTCGGCGGCATTGCCCTGACATCCTTCATCAATTACTTCATCGCCAAGTCCGGCGACCAGGCCTGGTTGATAGAAAACGGTTGGCGCTGGATGTTCGGCATGGGCATCCTGCCAGCCGTGCTGTTTGCCGTTCTGCTCATTCCGATTCCCGAAAGTCCACGCTGGCTGATTGAAAAAAGGCGTGAGGACAAGGCGCGGCGGATCCTGGAAAAGGTCGGCGGGGAGGCGTTTGCCAGGGAAGAGTTTGATAGCATCAAATCCGCCCTGGCGCAGGAGAAGGGCACCTGGGGCGAACTGTTTTCCGGCAAACTGCTGGTGCCCTTGGTCATCGGCATCGTGCTAGCCATTCTCCAACAAGTCACCGGCATCAATGTCTTCATGTATTTCGGCGCCACCATCTTCAAGACCATGAGTTCCTCGACCGGCGTGGATGCCGGCCTGCTCCAGCAGTTCATCATCAACGGCGCCGGGGTGTTGTTCACGGTGATCGCGATCGCATCCGTGGACCATTGGGGCCGCCGACCGCTGATGCACGTCGGGGCCGCCGGCATGGGTGTCAGCCTGGTGGCGATGGGCGTGATGGCCCAGACTCTAACCGACCCGACGACCGCCAGCGGCTGGATGCTGTTTTTCATCGTGCTCTACATCGGCTGTTTCGGTCTTTCGGTGGGGCCGGTGACCTGGGTGATCCTGGCGGAAATCTTCCCCACCGCGGTGCGCGGCCGCGCCCTGGGACTGGCGACGTTTTTCCTATGGACGGCGGATTACGCGGTGACCCAGTCGTTCCCGCTGATGGATGCCAAGGGCTCGTGGCTCGTCGCGCATTTCAATCACGCCTTCCCATTCTATGTATATGCGTTCTTCTGCCTGGTGCTCTTCGTCGCGGTGTTTTTCGTGCCGGAGACCAAGGGCAAGTCACTCGAACAAATCGAGCGTTTCTGGCAGCGCGAATGAAGCGTTTGCGCTGGGCCGCGGGCACAAAAAAGGCGGGCCGCCTGGCCCGCCTGATTGCTGCACTTCTGCGCACCGCACTTTCTAACATCCCATTCGCTTGGCTTCAGACATCATGACCTGGGGCGAAATGAGTTGATTCCATGTTTGGATCGGCGGCGGGCAAGGATGCCCGCGCCACCGTGGTCCGGGCATCCTGCCCGGATTCATTCGGGCGCATTGAATTTCCCGAATCAAGCTCAATGCCTGGTACTACGTGGAAGCTGCAAATGATGAAGCAATCCTAACCACAAAATCCGCACAACCCGTGGTTTCCATCTCCCAATCAGGATTTCAAGTTCGGATTTCGGGTTAGGGATCGCGGGCCGGGTCGGTCTTGCCCGGGTCAGGCTTGCCCGGCTCGGCCCTGGCGTGGGAGTCGGCGTTGCGGAGCAGTTCGCTGAATTTCCTGCGTTCGCAGGGTTGCAGCGATTTCCACGGGAACTCGGTGATGCGCGGGTCGTCCTTGGCGATGCGGTGGCCGAGCACCTGGATTGTTAGAAACGCCGCGCGCAGGCCCGGCGGCAGTTTGGCGGGCTCCACCTCCTGGGCATCGAGGGTGGCGGCCGCCTTGGCGGCCTGGCCGTCGCATAGGTAGGCGGTGGCCAGCACACATTGGATGGTCAGGTCCTTGGGATAGCCGCCGGCCAGCGCTTCCATGGCCTTGAGAATGGTCTTGGGTTCGACGACGTTGTTGAGGCAGGCGAGATAGGCGAACTGGGTCAGCAGAACCGGGTTGCCGGGCTCGAAGGCAAGATAGCTGGCGCAGACCTCCAGCAAGGTGCGGTCGCGGCCTTGGCGTGCCAGCGAGGTGAGCAGCGGCTTGAGTTCCACATACAAGGGGAGCGGACCGCGCCCCAGGCGGATCGCCGCCACCATCGCCTGCTCGGCCTCGTCGCTCATTCCGGCCTCGCTGGCCAGCCGCTGAATCGTTAGATAGGCGGTGGCCACCGCGCTGGTCTTGGCCTCGGCCATCGCGGCATTCCATGCCACCGCCCGGCTGGGGGAGTCGGGCAGTTTGGCGGCGGCCACGGCGCGGTGGGCGAGTTCCTCGAATTTGGGCAGGCGCTGGCCGTGCTTGTCTAACAAACTGCCGACATTGGCCCAGGCGCCGCCGCGCTCCATGGCCTGGAGCACCCGGGGGAACAGCTCGGGGTGCTGTTCCACGGCTTCCGGCGGGAAGATTTCCAGCAGCCGTTGATAGAGCCCGAGGTCCCCCAGAAAATCCGCCAGCGCTTTGGGGCGGCGCTCCTGCCAGCGGCCGATGGCTGCCTCCAGCACTGCCGCGCATTCGGGGAACTTCGCCGCGTAGTCGATGCGCGCCAGCATCAGTGCCGCACGCGCTTGCGCATCGCCCGCCACGGGTTCGAGCGCCCTGCGCACCGGGTCTAACAATCCGGCCCGCAGGCTCAGTGCGGGGATGGTCTCAAGCAGGTCGAGCCACTCCGCGAGGTCGGTGCCATCGGTGGGCATCTGGGCGGCGATCAGCCGTTGGGCCTCGGCGTAGCCCTCGGCTTTGCCGCTGCCGATCAAAACGCGGATGAGGCGACGATTCACTTCGCTGGTGCGGGCAGCTTCCGGCACCGCCAGCAACACCGTTACGGCCTCGCCGAGCCGTGGCTCGGCAATCAAGCGATCGGCGAACAGCGTTGCAAACCGCGGGTCTTGCTGGCAGGCGGGCGGCAGGGCGCTCCAGACTTGCCCGAGGAAGCCCAGGGCCACGTCCGGGGCGATCCCGCGGAAGCCGTTCAAGCGGTCCTCGTCGGAGCTTTGCGGATGGGACATCAGCGCCCGGGCAATGTCCCCATGCATTGGATCCCGCAGCGCCGCGGTGGATTTCTCCAGAATCTGGAACGCTTCCAGACGCGGGTCGCCAGCCCGCAGCACGGTCAGCGACAGATCGCGCGCCTCATCCATGCGCACCTCGGCAACGGCCTTGCGTGCGGCCACCAGATTGCGCTCCACCCGCCATGCCTTGAACGCCCGATAGGTCGGCGCGGAGATCCAAGCCAGCCCGGCCACTGCCGCGCCTAGCAACAGGAAGCGCAGGAACGGATGGAGATTGGCCCAACGGTCCCACAAGGTGTCAATGAAAGAACGGATCATTGGAGGGAAATTGGGGAGCGCCGGCGTCGCGCTCCCCCCGCGCATAGCCGCAGGCAGAGACAGGCCGGGTGGGTTGGGCATCCTGGCTGCCCCGCCATAGCGCGAGCGCGACGGCGGGCCGAACACGCTTCCGCGAACGGTCGGCATCCGCTCTGCCTATCTTGTTGAGACGCGCGCATTCTTCTGACTGATTTCATTGGCTCCGCACCGTTTTCACCACGGTGCGGCGGTGCTTCGCCGCCAGTGTGCCTGAGAGCATGTAAAAAAACAAGCCGCTAATGCCAAAAGCCAGCAACCCGAGCGCATCGTGGGCCTGGTCGAACGCCGCCTTGCCCTGGGTGAAGCTGATTTGCGCCAACGCGTAGGTGCGCGCCATGTTCACCGCGAAGGCCACCGCGCACGCGCAGGCCAACAGGATGAGTGCCCGCGACCCGCGCAGGCGTTGCAGTTCTGCGAAAAACCATGTCGCCATCACGAAGCTCTGAAACGAGCGCACCCCGCTGCAGCCGTCGGTCACCTCGACGGTCATGTCATACATGCGCAGGCGATCCCCTAACACCTCCACCGGCTTGCCCAGCATCTGGAACACCTCCGCCACGGCCGTAACCACCCCCTGTGTTAGGTTGTGCACGATCCCCGTCTCCACCACCGTCGGCCACGGCAGCGCCGAGAGCCACAGCAGGGTGATCCACAAAAAGCCCGCCGACACCCGCCAGCCGCGGCTGACCGCCAGCAGCAAATGGCTCGCACCGGCCGCCGTCAGACCTAACAAAACCATCGGCAGCCGCCACGAGGGATCGGCATACCCCAGCACGCGCAGCACCAATATCCACGGCAGCAGCAGCGCCGCGCTCACCAGCACCACCCGCCGTCGCGGCAGCGTCACCGCGGTGTCCAGGTCCTGCCAGCGGCGCACCATCAGCCACGAGGCCGCCGGCGGCACGAACCAGCCGTAGTCGTAATACTCGCCGTGACGCCAGGCATACGACGCGGCGAGCATCGCCGGCGTCCACAAGGCCGCCACTCCGAGCAGCGGCAGCCAGGTGGTGGGGAGTTCAAACTTCATGGCTGGACCTGGGGGCTGAAATATTTGTCCGTTGTCAGGAGCGAGACAGAAGACTTCGAGACAGAAGACAGAAGAAAAGAGAAAGATTGATCGCGTTTCTTATCTTCTGTCTGGGAGCGTAGCGGTCTTCTGTCTTGCGTCTTGTTCTTCTCAGCTTTTCAGCTTTTCAGCTTTTTCTTCTCACGCCTCCTCCAGCCCCACCCGCCAGCGATAGATTTGCAACTGATGGTGGTCGGCGAGTTCATCGAGTTGATCGAGCAATCCCTGGTTTGGCTCGTTGATGGCCACGATGATGCCCTTTAGCCCATGTTCGGCGACGAGCCTGGGGACTTCGGCAAGCCCGCCAAGAATCCGCAACGAGCGGAGTTGGCGGCCATGCAACACCTGCATGTCATCGATGAAGCCGAGGATTTTCATGCCTGGAAAGGAATCGTGGGCGCTGGATTTCAAATGATGCAACAGCAGCGTGCCCAAATCGCCCGCGCCTAACACCACCACCGGCCCATAGCCGCCGCCGTCTGTCACCCGCCGCGGATTGTGATAGCGGGCGTCAATGCCGAATTCGCGCATCAGGTCCAGCGCCACCCGTGGCAGGCACACGCCGCAACACGCGAAGATATAACTCATCATCGTCAGGCGCAGCGCACTCCATTCCAACGTCGTGTACACCAGGGTGAAGAGCGTGAAGGTCGCCAGGGCCGCCGCCAGCAGCCAGAATTGCAACGAGATGATGTCGCGCAGGGAGGCGCGCACCCACAGGCGTTGGTGCACCCGCAGCGCTAACAGGGCGAGGGTGCTCAGCACCACAAACACCACGACGAATTGCACCAGTCGCTCGACGCTGGAGCCGCGCATCAGGCCATTGGTTTCAATGACCACCGCCGCCATGCCCGCCCCAGCCAGTGCCAGAAGATCGTACACAAACAGCGTGGCGGCCACCCGCCGGCGATGGCCGGGCAATTTGATCGCCATGTGAATGACGCTGCCGGTGTGCTCGATTTCCACTCGCGCCAGATTGCGCACACCGGCCAAGGCGATGATGAGGAAACCCACCAGCGACAGCGCGAACATGCGGTCGCCAAACATCATCGGCAGAAACGCCAGTGCCGCCAGCAGAATCGCGATGCCTTGCAGGATGAGCGCCACCTTGTGTTGCGAGCCACCGGCATCCAGCAAGCGATGATGCAAATGGTCGCCGTCGGCCGCGAAGATGCCGCCTTGGATTCTCTCGCCGCGCAACGATTGGAGCAACCGCCGTGCGCCGCGCCGCCAGATGGCCAGCAGCACGTCTAACAGCGGAACCCCGGCCACCGCGATGGGCAGCAGAATCACCCCCACCACCGTCTTGCGCCCGACCGCGTCGGTGGCCGCCGTGGCCAGGAAAAACCCGATCAGCATCGACCCGGCGTCGCCGAGAAAGATGCGCGCCGGGTTGAGGTTGTATTTCAAGAACCCGAGAATGGCGCCGCCCATCACCAGCAGCACCAGTGCCGCATCATTGCGGTGGTTGGCGAAGGCCAGCCCCGCCATGGCCACCGTCGATACCGCGGCGAGGCCACCGCACAGGCCGTCGAGCCCGTCGATGAGGTTGAAGGCGTTGATGAGCACCACGCTCCACACGACAAACGCCACGCCATCACAGGCCAGCGGCCAGCCCTGCGGAAAGATCCCCAGTGGCAGCGGATGCAACAGGAAAAACACCGTCGGTGCCAGCAGATGCGCCCTGAGTTTCACCCACGGCGACAAACCCGTCCGATCATCGAGAAATCCGGTGATCATCAGCAGCGCCGAACCCGCCCCAAAGGCTCCCAACCACGGCCATGACAGCGGCCCGCTCGGTTTCAGCCAGCCCGTGGCGAGACCGCCAGCAAGCACCGCCAAAAAACTCAGCCAGATGGCAATACCCCCGGCCCGTGGGATCGCCGTCAAGTGAATCCGCCGCACTCCGGGCTGATCCATCAGTCCCAGGCGCGGTGCCAGCGACAACATGAGGCGGTTCATGCCGAGCGAAAGCGCCAACGCCGCGACGACTGCTAGAGTGAATTCAAGGAGGTCGGTGAGGGTGAAATCTAGGAACATTGCAAAGTGGCCGGAGGAGCCTTAAAAGGGGCGTGCCAGAAGGCAAGCCCGAGGTTTGGATTTGTAGGCAGGGCGGTAGGTTTGTAACAATTCAGGCGACCGGGATCGCCGCCGCAAACCTTGCCTGCCCGGTGGCCGGGAGGCAAGTGCGAAATGGGGCACCTCTTGAAGGGGGGCACGGCCAGCTTGGCCGTGTGTGAAGGCGCACTGAAAGCAACGGGAGAGCCGAGCCTATCCGCGCTGCTACGCCCGGGCAGGCCGGAGGTATGGAGTTCTGGCTGCATGTCCGCCATTGAAACGACAGGCTGGAAGCCCGTCTGCCATGACAGGCAGGATGCCCGGAGTATGGTGGTGCGGGCATCTTGCCCGCAATGCCCATGTGATGCGAATGGAATGCGCGCAAGGCTCGGCTCATTCGCTCGTCATGGGCCGCCGGGCAGGATGCCCGCACCACCGTGGCGCAGGCAGGATGCCTATCCTCCCCCTCTGGATCGCCTGCGCGCCAGTTTGCGGCATCATGGGCTCGTGGTGCCTTTTCGACGCCACGACCCTAGGCTCGTGGCTCCTGATTCGTCAAAATCCTCACCACCCGCGCGACGTTGCGGTCCTGGTCGAAATGTTCCGCGGCGAAGTCCTGGGCACCACGCCCGCGGATGGCACGCTGCGTTGGATCGCGGGCGGCGGCCAGCGCCGCGAGCACGCCGGCGACGTCGCCCGCGGCCACCACCCAGCCGCCGCCGCTGGCATGCACCCAGCGACCGATGCTTGATTCGGCGCAGCCAATGAAAATCACCGGGCGCGCGGCAGCGAAAATCCCCTGCACTTTGCTCGGCACCATGGTCCCGGTCCAGGCCGGGTCCAGCGAGGCAAGGTGCACATCGGCACTCTGCAAGTGGGCCATCAGGTCATCCGCCGGGGCATAGTCATATAGCTCCACGCCAGCCTGCGGGTGCTCGCGGGCAAACCTCGCCACCTCGTCGCGCCGTTTGCCCCCGCCGAAAAACACAAACCGCAGCCGCTGTCCCGCGGCGGGGGATCGTGGATCAGGGATCGAAGATAGAGGATCGGGGATCGGGGATCGGGGATCGGAGATCGAAGATGAAGAGGCTGCCGCGCTGCGCATGTGCTCTTCTTCGATCCTCGATCCACTATCCGCTATCTGCGATCCTTCCCCCAATACTCTCGCCGCCTCCAGAATCTCCCCAAACCGGTGTCCCAAGCCCATGTTGCCGGAGTACATCACCACCACATCGTCGTCCCCCCAGCCGCGCGCCCGCCGCAACGCCAGGGCGTCGATCGCAGATTGTGGATCGTGGATCGCAGATGGCGGATCGGGGATCGAAGATGGAGAGGCTGCCGCGCTGTGCATGCGCTCTTCTTCTATCTTCGATCCGCTTTCCGCTATCCTCGATCTCTGCCCTTCACTGATAACTGACCTGTCCCGGCATAGCGAAGCGACGCCGGATAACTGATCACTGACAACTCTCTTTCCCCCCCCCCACAGCGGCACCCAGTGCACGGGGAATTCCGTTGTCGGTTGTCCGTTGTCAATTGTCTGTGGAGCTTGCGCGCCGAGCTTCCGCTCATCTCCGCAATCACTGATAACTGATAACTCGTCGCTGATTACTCTCTTGCCCACCCGCTGCGCCATGTCCGGGCCGAGCGTCAGCACCGCCGCACAGCGCTTGCCGCCAAATCCCCAGCGCGCCAGGCCCGCCAGCAGCCGATAGGCCAGACCCCGCTCATCCATCATCCCATGCGCCGCCAGCACCTCCGGATACAAGTCCATCACCCAGTGCGCATGGTCCGCACCCCGCAATCTCGACACGAGCCGTGCCAGCACCGACAGATAGGGTGGCGTCGTAAGCGCCACGATCCGCTGCGGCGCCGGGCGCAGCGTCAGCAACTTCCATCCCACTCCCGCAAAATACGACGCATAGTCGAACAGCTTGCCCAGAAGCGTCCCCCGGCCGAACCTCGTCGCACCGATGCGGATGATGTGCAACCGTTGAAGAGTTGTCTGTTGTCCGTTGTCCGTTGACTTCGGCGAGCTCAGTCGAGTCGTCTGTGGAGCTTGCGCGCTTTGCTTTAGCTCCTCATCGCAATCACGGACAACCGACAACGGACAACGGACAACTCTTCCGCTTTCCCCCGCATAGCCGCCCGCGGCGCACAGCACGCTCACCTCATGGCCGTCGCGCAGCATGCCTTCCACCACCCCCTCCAACATCACCCCGGTCGGCGCCGCATCCGGCGGATAGTATTGGTTGAGAAACACCAGGTGCATGGAGAAGCGGAAGAGTTGTCCGTTGTCCGTTGTTCGTTGTCGGTTGTCGGTTGTCGGTTGTCGGGCGCTTGTAGCGCTTGCGCGCTGAGCTCAAGCACAATGTCGCAATCACGGACAACCGACAACCGACAACCGACAACTCTTATTCCCCGCTCCACTCCAGCTTATCCAGCACCTCTCGCTGGAACAAGCCCCATGCCTCGTCCTCGCTCGCCGCGCCGAAGAAGCCGGCCTCCAGCACCCGCGCCTCGCCGCGGTGGCGTAGGAAGGAATTGCGGAAGCGGGTGGCTCGATTTTGTGTCAATTGATCTAGCAATCCGTATCCCTGCAACCAAGGCATCTTATACACATACACCGGCCTGCCGTTCGGTTCTGCCAGCAGCGTGCAATTGAAGCACAACGTCTCGCCATTCCCACACGTGTGAGTGCGTTGCCTGCCGCTCTGCAGCAGTTTGAAGCTGCCATACTCCACGTTGCATTGCTCAGCCGCGTGGCCACTGGCATTCATCAATGGCCCCAAGTCAATGCTGTCCCACTCGAAATAGAAGAGTGTCATCTTCCGCCCCTCGGGCAGTCCTTTCGTCAGCTCCGCCCCGCGGTCGGCGCGGTACAGCTTTAGGGCATTCCCAAATGGTGGCGGCGCGCTCGTTAGAAGGGTCGCCGCCTTCCAATGGAACACCGGGGCCGTGGAAGGTTTGATCCCGACATTGCGCCACGCCTGCACACCGCCTTCAATGGCAAGCAACAGCAGCGGAACGATGAGCGAGAGGAGACGCAGATGCATGGAAGGAAGGGGGGAGGCAGTAATCAGTAATCAGTAATCAGTAATTCTATCAATTGTCTCCGCTTTCTCCGCATGCTCCTGTTCGAATCTTCGTCCAATATGACTCTGAGGCACGCGGAAAACGCCCCGCAATGGGCGTGAATGTGATTGCAGAATTGCGGAAGCTTGGAATCGCACTTCGCCATCTCTGTTCTTCTGTCTTCTGTCTTCTGTCTTCTGTCTGGGAGCGCAGCGATCTTCTGTCTTCTCTTATTTGCAGCTTTTTCTTCTCACCACCACCACGTTTCCCGCGGCGCGCGGCATCAGCAGGCGCGCGGCGAGATAGAGGACCAGGGCGGCGGCGGCAAACGCCAGATGGCCGGCCGGGTCGTGGGCAGCATGGGCGGCTTCCTCGCCGCGGCTGAATTGGACGCTGGCCAGATACCAGGCGCGGCCGGTATTGCAGACCACCGCCGCGACCAGCCCGGTGCCGACCAGGGCACAGCGCGCGGGCCAGCGCAACCACAGCAACTCGCCGAAAAACAGGGCCGCCATCACCAGGCTCTGGACCGAGCGAATTCCGCTGCATCCGTCGGTCACATCCACCGCCCGCGACCCCAGTGCCAGTCGCTCGCCAATCCGCTCGACGGGTTGTCCGCTGAGCAGGAAAACCTCGTGGGTAAGCCCGACGACAAAGCCGGTCAAGTGGCGAACCAGCGAGTGCTCGAATTGAAACAGATAGGGCACCGCCGACCAGGCGAAGAGACTCACCGGCAGGAAAAACGCCGACACCTTCCAGCCGCGCCAGCGCGCCAGCGCAAGATGAACGGCCGCGCTAACCAGCAGGCCATGCAGGACAATGGGTGGCCGCCAGCTCGGATCACCGGTTTCGATGACGCGCAGCGGAATGAGCGCCAGCAGCCCCGCCGCAGCCAGTGCCAATAGCAGCCTGTCCGCGAGCTTGCCCGGCTGCCACGGTTGCGGCGCTGCCACAGCGCCGAGCATGCCGGCGCGCCGCCATGCGAAGCCAAAGGCTAACAAGGGCACCAGGAATCCGTACTCGTAATACTGACCAAACCGCCACGACGGCACCAGGCACCAGAAGAAGTGCAGCCACAGCGCGGCAAGGGTGAGCGGAAGCATGGGGGAGATGGGTGAGCAATCAGCAATCGGCAATCGGCAATCGGTAGTCGGTAATCGGTAGTCGGTAGTCGGTAGTCGGTAGTCGGTGAAAGCGATGCCTTATAGCGGCGGTCTGTGACCACCGCGCCTCTCAAGCGCCGGCGAGGCGTACGCTCCAGTCCATCTCGCTCAACCCGCTTCAGCTTTTCAGCGTTTCAGGTATTCTTGCGACCACTTCTCCCGCTTTGACCATCGTCCCCGGCGGCAGCGCCACGCCCGGCCCGATGAACGCCTGCGCCGCGATCCAGCAGCCGTCGCCAATCTCAATCGGGCGGGTGATCAAATCAAACGTCTCGCTCTTGAAGTCATGCGACCCGGTGCACAGGAACGCCCGTTGCGAAATGCACACGTTCGAGCCGATGGTCACCTGCGCCAGAGATAAAATCAGCACCTCGTCGCCAAGCCACACCTGGTCGCCGATCTCCAGGTTCCACGGGAACGTGATGTTGACCCGCGAACGAATCACCACGCCCTGCCCCACCCGCGCCCCGAAGCAGCGCAACGCCACCACCTTGACCTGCGAGGGCAGCGGCCACCATGGCGCAAACAGCAGACTGCGCACCACCCACCACAGCAGCTCCTTGCCGCGCGACGCCCCGCGCGAGAACGTCGCGTTGTTGAATTTCGCTAGATCGAGCATGGGGGAAATGTTGGACCGCAAGGACGCGAAGATCGCAAAGGGGGAAAAGGGCGCTTGCGGGTGGCCGTCTGCTCATAGGCGCATTCGTCAGAATGCGGGCGAGGGAAGCAGCGCTTTTCCTGTGGCGCTGTTATCGGCCTTTCTTCAATGCCTCGCCGGCTGAAGCCAACGCTCAGCGCGAAGCCGCTCGCCGATTTGTAGCGGCGGTCTGTGACCGTCGCCGCGGAAGGATGGTCTAACTGGAATCCGGGGCGTTCCCGTTCCGCTGGCAATGGCATGTGAAAGCCCAGGCCGGCATGCGGCTCCGCATTCTCTCCGCATGGACTGGCGGACTAAAGTCCGCGCTCCATAACGCCCGTGCCGGGCGGCGCGCAGCAGACGCTACCTGGCCTCTGCCCGCCGCCTAACACCCACTCATAAACGTCGTGCAGTTGTGCGGCGATTTGCGGCCAGGTGAACTGCCGCTCGACCAGCGCGCGGCCATTGGCGCCGAGAGATCGAAGATCGCAGATGGGAGAGTGCAGCAGCAGCCGCATCCCCTCGGCGAGGCTTGCGGCATCGGTGTCGATGCGCAGGGCTGCGTCGGCGGCAAAACCCTCGGGCAGGTTGCAGTGGTCCGTCATCAGCACCGGCAGGCGATAGGCCCAGGCCTCGAGCACTGACATCGGCAGGCCCTCGCTGAAACTCGGTAGGATGAAGGCGCTTGCCCGTCGCAGAAGCTGATCCTTTTGCTCGCCAAAGGCGGGACCGACGAACACGACGGGCGAGTTATGAGTTATGGGTTCTTGGTCATCGGTGAGATAATCACCTGCCGACGTCTCGGCAAAGGCCAGGCCGAGTTCGGAGCAGAGGCGTTTGAGCGCCGCCTCGTGGTCGCCCTGGTCCCAGCCGGCGATGACGAAGGTCCAGTCTGAGGATCGTGGATCGCGGATGGTGGATCGAAGACAGGTGTCCCACGCGCGCAGCGCATTCACCAGGCCCTTTTTCGGATGCAAGCGGCCAAGAAAGAGGAGAATCCGTTGGCCGTTGTCTGTTGTCTGTTGTCTGTTGGGCTTGCACGCTTTGCTTGCGCTCTCACTCGCAATCACGGACAATGGACTACCGATAACAGACAACTCTTCCGCAGGAAGATCCACCCCATTCGGAATCACGCACACCGGGTTCCTCAAGCCGTAGCTGCGGATCGCTTGCGCCTCGGATTCGCAAAGGGCATGGATACAGGCAGCTCCCCGCAGATGGCTGTTCTCGAAAACCATGCCGGCGAGGCGCTTCTTCCAAGGGGAGTTGCACAGCGCCCATGGATCTAACATTCCGTGCGGGCTGACGAGATAGGGTATGTTGGCGCGACGGCTGGCATGCGGACCAACCATCGAGCCCTGCGTCCACAGCCCATGGGTGTGGATCACCTCGGGCTTGGCCGCCAGGATTTCGTCACCCATCGTGCGAGCCCAGCGCATGCCGGGCACCCTGCGAACGGGAAGCGCGATTGGACAACCTTCCGGCCACGGCGACAAAGCCGCCCCGTGATCGTCGTGGCCGATCACTTGGGGTGAGATGCCACTCCGGCTTTGGGCCAGGGTCAGTGACTGCAACGCCACCGGGATGCCCCCGCCTTTTGCGCTGAGAGACGCAGTGACATGAACGACGCGCATACGAGCGATTTCTAACTCACATCCCGGCACACCACATAAATGATGTCCTGACCTGCCCAGTTGATCCACGGCCTGTCCATGCACCATTGCTCGATGCGCAACGCGGTTTGATAGGGCAGGAGGCGACAAAGGGTCCCGCCCAGCACCCCGAGCCCTACTCTTCTGACCAAGCGCAGGCCCGCGCCCTCGATCAATCGCACCACCTCGGCATGCCGCATGGTGTTGCCCTGCGGCAACCATCCTTTGCCAAGCCGCCGCAGCCAATGCAGCGGCCAGGCTAGCAGCTTCACGCTCCACAGGTTGCCGTGGTTGTTGAACACCAGCCAACTGCGCTCGTCCCTGAGGCGCGTCGCCAGCGCCCGCATGGCCGCAGTGCGCAACGACGGCTCCGCATTGAGGAAAAACCGGAACGCGGTGATCAGATCGTATTGCCCCTCGACGCCGGCCGCCGCCGTGATGTCCGCGCACAGCACCTGAGTGCGCCGCAACCGTTGGCGTGCCACCGCCGCCATCGACTCCGAGATCTCGATCGACGTCGAGGCATCCACCCGCTCCTCCATGAACGACGGCAGGCGACCGGTGCCTGAGGCAAAGTCGAGGTAACCGATCTGCGAATGGGTTCCGCGGAATTCCCGCAGCAGTGGTGTCAGGGCCGTCTGTTCGAGTTCCCACAACAGGCAGGCATAGGAATTCGCAGCGTATTCGCCGGCTTCGTAGCGGGCCGCCTCGGCTTGGGTCGCAAAATTCTCGCGGTAACTTTCTTTCATTCGTCTGAATTCGGTTGGTCTATCTGGCTCCAATGTCGCATGTACATCGCGGCATCGGGCAGGCCACAGGCATGGCGGTAGGCCAGCGCCAACATCACATCAAGCACGCGGCGGCTGTCGGCGCCCTCCAGGAAGCGGCTTGCCAACGCACGCAGGTGGGGGCGCGGGTGGCTGGCCACCTTGCCAACCGAGAAGGACAGGAAATAACCCAGTGAGTCCGTTAGATACGGACCGGCTGGATCGGTGTTTTCCCAGTCGAACAGCCAGATCTGCCGGTCGGTCTCGACGATGTTGGAAAGGCCCATGTCACCATGGACCCGGCACAGGACCGCCCCATCGGCGAGTCTGGCAAGCAATGTTTGGTGGAATTTGTCGGCGCCGCGGGGCACCGAGGCGGCATAGCGTTGCCACCATCCGAGCGCGCGGATGTCCTCGGCAGCGACGAGGGTTTGATCGAAGCCGTATTCCTCAATGACGTGGCGTACGGTGGTGTCGCGATTCCAAGCTGGAACATGAGCCCCCTGTGGCAGCGGTTCGATGATGAGGAAGCCTGCACCGTTGAGCATTCCGTAGCCCAAGGGCTTGGGCAGCCTCACGCGTTGCAGAGGGAGTTGCCTAAGCTCGGACAGCGCGTAAAATCCCGTCTCCATCGCCAACACGTCCTGGCCGCGCAGCCCGATTTTCACAAAGCCCACGCAGTCGAGATCGGCGTCGAACAAATGGAAATACAGGCGCCGACGTTGTGGCTGAGTAGGCCACATCACGGCGGCGTGGAGTTCCTTGCGCCCGAGTTTTTCGCGAAACAAGTCCATCCACCGATCATAGTCGAGACCGAGTGTGGCAAACGCCGGCAAGGGAACCTGCCGGGCCACCACGCGCGCGGTGCCGCTCCGCAACGCTGCCGAAATAATCGTGCGATAACACCGGCGGCGCAACGTGTGGGCCTGATAGCGCGCCATGGCAAGCACCGGCAGCGCCTTTGGCTCGGCAGGCAGCGCCATCACCTTCTTGCCCAGAAAGCGAAACACCCACATGAATTCCTTCGTGGCAGTCGCCACGCTCCCTTTGGGTTCGACCCTCTTGATCACCCGGCCCATCCAGCGCAGGAACACGCGTTCATGCCAGTGGAAGCGTCGCGCCGGTTGGGCCAGCGCGGCTTCTGTGGCCTGCTTCATCCCCAGCCCAAACGACGAGATGTCAAAGCGCCCCGCCACATCCCGGCTTGCCGCGCCAAACTCCGAGAGCGGAAAGTCCGCTGCTGCCACCGCGCCTAATAGTCCGGCCAGCTCGGTGACGTTGAGCGGATCAAACACATAGCCGTTCACGCCTTGCTCCACCAAATCCGCCGCGCAGCCGCAACGATCCGACACGAGCACCGGCAGGCCGCTGGCGATCGCCTCGTTGACCACCAATCCCCATTGCTCCGTCGTGCTCGCATGCACGAACGCCCCCGCATGCGCGTAGAACCGCGGCAATTCGTCGTATTGCCGAAAGCCGGGGAAGAAGACGGTGCCAAGGGACAAGGGGCCGGGGACAGGGGGCAGGTGACAGAGGTCGGAGGTCCGGCCTCGCTCCGCTTTGCCGGGATAAATCAGACGTCGGAGGCCAGAGGATGGAGGAGATTCTCGCTCTACCCTCTCCGCATTTCGAATTTCGCCTAACGCCTCCCACGGGGCGGATTGGATGACGCGCAGACCAAGGTTCTCGCAGTGGGCGACGAGTTGAGCTTTCAGTTCGCCATCTCCTAGCAAGACAAGCGGCCAGGGAAGAGTTGTCTGTTGTCCTGCTCCGCCGAGGCTACGAAGGATAGATCCGTTGTCGGTCGTCTGTGGAGCTTGCGCGCTGCGCCTTTGCATCAAGAGGGGAACGGGCGGCCCGCCCAATACAGTTCGTTTAGCCTGTTGTATTGCAATTGATGGCTCCGGGCAGGATGCCCGGACCACGGTGGCGCGGGCATCCTGCCCGCCGCCATTCTTCCTTTCCATTCCAGCGCCGCCTATACGAACAGTATTGGGCGAGCCGCCCGTTGTTTCCACATCCACCTCACGGCCAAGCTGGCCGTGCCCCTCTTCAACTGATAACTGATAACTGATAACTGATTCCCCACCACTCTTCACATACCCCGCATACGCATCCAGCAAGCGGAACAGGTTCTTCTTCTCAATGAACCGGTTCGACGACAGGAAATACTTTGGATAGGGGATCGTGGATCCTGCTTCGCCGAGGCTACGCAGGGCAGGTCGTGGATCGAGGATCGCCGATTGTGGATCGTGGATTGAAGATGGGACGCCAGCCTGCTCGGGCTCTCCGACCGCTGCCCTCCGACCTCCGTCCTCTGACCTGCCGCTCCTCCACTTCGCGGCGGCTGCCGCGAAATAGCCGTTGTCCACCACGTCATACCCATAGAACACCCGCTCCCGCGCCAGGCCGAGCTGAGCGAGGTAATCGGCATGGCTGCGCCCGCCCACCAAACCCGCACTGCACTGCCGCACCACCGCCCGCTTGATCGCTTCCTTCCATCCGCGTCGCACAAAATCCCACGGCGTGGTCTCCGACATCATCACCGTCGGCACCCCTGTGCTGCGACACCAACGCAGCGCCGCGAGCGAACATCGATCATGCCAGCCGGGAATCGCCACCACCTGCGGATCAATCGCTGCAAGCACGTCGCCCACCCGATGCCGGATGTCTGCGTTTGTCTGAGTCTCCACCGGTTCCTGATAGAACAGCCGCTCAAACTCATAGTCGCCCGCCGCCTCATACTCGTCCCAGGCGTAAAACGGATCCACGTTCGAATACTCAACCGCCGTGACCTGCATCACCTCCGCCGCCGATTGCAGCCGCGCACTATGGTACGGACCGATCCGGTAGAACAGAATCGCGATGCGCAGACGGGACATGGAAGAAAAAGCTGAAACGCTGAAATTGGAGAAGACGCAAGACTGCAAGACGCAAAGTCGCCGAGCAGGGGCATTGTAGGCGCATTCGTCAGAATGCGGGAGGGACGAGTCCCGCTGCTCTGGCGACTCATCGATCGCGCCGACGCGTTGTGACCAACGCGCCTACGGCGAGAGCTTGCCGCCTAGGCCGTGTGTGCCCTAGCTTCGCACAAGCGCCTCCACCATCCGTTCAAGGCCGAATTTCGCGGCGGTCAATCTTGCCGCGTGGCGCATGGGCTCGAGAGCCCCCGGGTTTTCAGCGATCCAACGCATCCGCTCGGCCAATGCCTGCGGGTCACCGGCAGGCACGAGCCAGCCGTTCACACCCTCCTCGACGACGTCGCCACAACACGGTGTGGCGATGACCGGCAGGCCATGAGCCATGGCCTCCAATTGGGTTAGCGCGAAGCCGTCCGAATGGGTCGGCAGCACAAACACATCCGCTTGATCATACCAGCCGCCGACTTCCGAGCGCGCCACCGCCCCATGAAACACCATGTTGTTAGAAAGTCCCGCAGGCAGGGGACCGTGCGGCCCCACGACATCAATCCGCACCGGTGTCCTGGCCAATGTGGTTCGGTGTGTGCGTGACTTGGCAGAAGAAGGCTCCGGGCAAGATGCCCGGTCCACAGTGGCGCGGGCATCCTGCCCGCCGCCATTCCACTTTTTCGTTCCTGCATCGACAAAACCATGCCTCCCGGCAGCCTCGTCTAACATCTTGGCCGCCGCCGCCAGATCCTGGATTCCCTTGCGCACATTCACCTGCCCCAGCCAGAGCACGCGCAGGGGGGATTGAAGAGTGGTCCGTTGTCCGTTGTCAGTTGTCTGTGGAGCTTGCGCGCTGCGCCTTGGCTCAAATTCGCAATCACGGACAACTGACAACTGACAACCGACAACTTCTTCCTCCACAAACGCCAGCGCCACGAGCACGATCTTCGCCGCTTCGATGCCGGCGTCGATCAGCAGCGAGCGCGACCACGCCGAGTTGACCACGATCCGGTCAGCCAGGGCACATTCCTCGCGCCATTGCTCCCAATAGGCGTCTGGCGGCGATGTCTCGCCGGGCCCCACCCATTCGGGATGTTGCGCCCGCAAGCGCCGCACGATGGCAGCCTCGCCCGGGCCCGGGTCGATCTGCCCTAACACCGTCTGCCAACCCCGCTGCTTGGCGTGGCGGAACAAGTCGAGGGCCGCGTAGCTATAGCTGAAGAGGCAGGGGACAGGGGACAGGGGACAGGGGACAGATGTCGGAGATCGGAGGTCGGTAGGGCGTGACCGCTGGGCGCGCCCACTTGTCCCCAACGGGGTGAGCCTCGCAAGATGTTCTGAGTAAGCCGCTAGAACTTTCAGCGCCTCGCGCTGGAACAGCGCATTCCTCGCCAGCACCCGCTGCCACCCTTGCCGCTTTTGCACGCGGGCTAGCAACTCGAAGCCTAACATCCTCGCGTTGCCCGCATGCACCGTGGCGCTCGCCAAGTCCGGGTGGAACCGGTCGGCCAAGCGCCTTGCGCCGGGCAGGTGCCCGGCCATCGCTCCGGGTGGAAGCCAGAAATCCGTCACCAATGCCCCCAAGCGGCCCGCGCGCTGCAAGCCGCGCGCGACGCTGTAGTGCTCGCGCGCGCCGATCTGACAGACAAGCCACATTGAAGAAAAAGCTGAGACGCTGAAATGGAAGAAGACCCGGGACGGCAAGACGCAAGATTCTGGAGAAGACAGACGATCGCTGCGCTCCCAGGCACCCGGCGTCGCCTGTCGGCTATGCCGGGCATGGAAGACAGAAGACAAGAGGAACACGCAAAGCCGGCGAGCAAGCGCATTGTAGGCGCATTCGTCAGAATGCGGGCGAGGGGAGCAGCGCTTTTCGTGTGGCGCGGTTATTGCCCTTTCTTCGATGACTCGCCGGCAGAAGCCTGCGCTCCGTGACACTCCGCATTGTGACCAACGCGTCTACGAAGGGTCGGTCGTGTGTGGCTGCCTCACCGCGCCCTGTCAATCTTCGCCCTACGGATTGTTAGTTTCTCCGTCGCAGGGTTCCTTTGAAAACCCATCGGCCCGTTCTGTCACAATCTGCCTCAGTAGCACACACACGGTGATCGTCAGAACCACGCTAAGCCCCAAATTGGCCAGCGGCGGAACATTACACAGCGCGAAAATCGCGGTGAACGCGGGAAGCAGGATGGGTGTGTGCCACAGATAAATCGCTGCCGCCGACCTGCCGATTTTTTGAAGGAGTTTCGATTCCCACCAAAGATCAACTATACTCGCGACGATATAGAGGAGCGGTGGTACCAATAGTGACCGAAGGCACAGGTGACGCGAAGTCAGTGCCAAGGCCACGCAAATGAGGAGTGGCAGAATCAACGCTGGTCTGGGCTTGTCCTTCTGAATAGGCCGCCCCACGACGCCCAGTAGACACGCCGTGAGGTAAAGCGGAAGCTTCGTCCACGCAGGTCCGTGCGACCGGTCCGGCCAGCCGAAATTTTGATAGAATGCCACCATGCCGGCAAATCCGATGAGGAGCAGCAGCCACCGCCCGCGGATTGGGGTCACCTTGCAAACGAGAAAAAGTGTTACCGCGATGCCAAAAAGATAGGGGAGGAAATAGAGTTGGAAGGCGGGCGAATGGAACCAGCCAAGCAACAGCAGGGACTTGCTCCATTGGAAGCCGCCGAAGTGTTTTCCGGTCGCAAACTGCAACAGCCCAAAGACCAAGTTGTAGAAGACATTATAGAGCAGAAATGGAACCAGAAGCGACTTGAAGCGCTTCTTCAAGAAACGGGCAAAGGATTGCCTTTCATCGAGCAGCAGGCCCGACAAGAAAAAGAAGGCCAGCACCGCCCAGTCAAACACCCTCCCCAAAACGGCGCAGAGGGCAAGAGTGGGCGCATCGAAACGACCGGCAAAACTGGAATGCAAGAAGACGACGCCGACGATGGCGATGCCCCGGACCACGTCAATCTGCCCTGATCTCATATTGGGTTGCACGTCTGGGCTTCTTCCGGAGTCGCTTCTCCATTCTCGAACGCCGTCTTACCAGCCAGACAATGAAAAATCCAAAGATTACGGGATACAGCGCGATGAATGTGATGTCCCGGCCCAGGTTGAAGGTTTCCACCATGCTCAACAGGTACAGTCCCAAGTATCCCACCTGATCACCGCGCAGGTCCAGGCGTGCCATGAAGGCGCTCCAGAAACTCATCAACAGGGCTGCGAAGGCGGGTCCGAGGAAGAATCCAAAGTTGACCACTCCCTGCCCGATCAAGCCGGTGGACATGGTGGCCGTCATGCCTTCCCCAGTGAATGACTGCCCACGAGCCATGGCATAATCAAAGCCGATGAGAGGTTTGTTGCGCCACAAGCCGCGCGGTATGGGATTCGCGAGATTCGCAAGATAATTTGCACCCCAGTTTGGAGAATAAATGCCGGCGTCGAGCAGGGTGTTAGTCCAGCACAATTCCTCGAACATGTTCAAGCCTTCGTGATGGGCTTCCCGACTGGCTTCTCTCAATCCGGTGCCTTCGCCTCGAGCGGCAGCGCCAATGCTGGTGCCGGATCGATTGGCAATGATGAACGCAAACCACACATGGATCAGCAAATAACAAACTGCCAAAACCACAAATTTCGGCAGGGGTCCAGTGCGCAAGCGAACAAAGACCCATGAAAGGACAGCCGGAACGGCGATCACCAGAATGCTGTTGCGCGTCCGGTCAAAAACGTAATAGGGCCAGGTGAGGCAGCACCCGAGCAACGCGAGCCATCGCACCCGCTTATCCTGTGCCAGTGCCGCCACCAGGCCAAACATCGCAGCCAGGAACAGTTGCAGGTAGCTGGCCAGGGAAAGCAACGCAGAAAGGTCTTCACCAATCTGGCCGCGTCCCCACGGATCGACCCTTTCACCCAGAAATGGGAAAATGTAATAGGGAATCTGGTCGCCCACGCGGATGAGCGCGATCACCGTCAGCACAGCCCAGGTCGACGCGGCGCCCCAAAACAATTGGATCAAGCGCGCTTGAAATTGCGGCCCCACTCCACCGGTCTGCAGCAGGCGGCACACTTGGCTGGAGCGCTGCAGTTCCCCTTCGTTCAGCCATCCATGCACCAGTGGCGCAAGAATCAGGAATGAAGTCAGAAACCAGGCAACTTGCCACCATGCGTCTGACAGGACGGTGCCGGCAAATAGTATGGCGTGATTTTGGGCGTAGTCATTGTAATACATGTCGCCCACATACCACACTGCCACAGTGCCTAAGACAGCCAAGATCGGCAGGCCGAGCCCTTCGCGGATTTTCCAGGCGGCCCAGGTGCCGCCCCCCAGCAACAGGAACAACACAACCCAGAAGGAGAATGGCAGGACGAAAAGGGTGTCAAACATGGGAAAAGTTCAACTGAATATAAACCTGAAGAGGAAAATAAAACCGCAGATGGACGCGGATTCACGCAGATAATCAAAGAGTTATGTTCATTGTCGGTCTCTCGCACCGGGTTAGGCCCAAATTTTGATCAAACCTCTTGAAATCAGCGTTCATCTGCGGTTCATTTCTCTTTCTAGGATAAACAGACATGTCACAAAGACAGACCAGTCGCATCGTGCCTCGCGCTGCATCTCTTATGCTTTCAGCGGTATTGAAGAGGCACTGCCTCGTTTGAATGATCTCGACCAACCACCGACCGCGGGCGGCCAGGGTATAGGAGTGGACGGCTTCCAGGGAGGTAGAGGACATCCTATGCCGTAAATCGGGGTCAGTGGCAAATTTCAGAATTGCATTTGTATGCGCTGCTGCATCCCGCGCGGGGACGATGAAGCCGGTCTTGCCATCTTCTACCACGCGCCCACAGTTGGGGGTCGCAATCACCGGAACGCCATGCGCCAACACTTCCGGTTGGGTGGGCGCAAAGCCATCGGAAAGCGTGGGCAGCACAAAGACGTCACCTTGCTGATACCATTTCGCGGCATGGTCGCGGCTAACGGAACCGTGGAATGTCATGTTCTTGGTTGCCGGGGCCACAGCTCCCGGCAGAATCCCAAGCGACCCGACGACATCAAAATGAACATTCTCGCCCTCGATCAAGCGCGCTGCCTCCATCAGATAGTGAATTCCCTTGCGGACATTCACCAGCTCCAGGCGGAGCATACGCAGAGAGCGGAGGTCCGGCTTCGCTCCGCTACGCAGGGATAAATCAGAGGTCAGAGCGCGGCTTTGTAGTTGCGGCTTCCAGCCGCAAGTCATTGCACGAGAAATTCGCCAGATGGAGCGCCTCATTGTCTTTCTCTGGTCTTGTGTCATGCGTCCTGCGGCGTTAGGTCTTTACTCTTCTCAACCACTACGTCCCCGCGTTTCCGGCTGAGAAACGGCCGCTCGACGATGAAATGCAGGGCGTATGCTATCGGCAGCGTCACGGCAACGCCAATAGCCACCCAGCCGAAATGTTGCGGCAACACTCCCTTGGGCGAGCGGCTCATCAACCAGCCGCC
>Ga0073936_10002039_pt1 | contig 30495 bp, 19 predicted proteins | sample AliMusrvi5mmetaG_FD_87041 | JGI IMG/M metagenome (GOLD analysis project Ga0073936, IMG submission 87041) | Freshwater lake bacterial and archeal communities from Alinen Mustajarvi, Finland, to study Microbial Dark Matter (Phase II) - Alinen... | ecosystem: Environmental > Aquatic > Freshwater >...
ATTGTATAAGGACTTATCAGTATGCCACGACCAATTCATTCAAAACTATTAAAAAACAGGTAAAAGGCTTAATCTAAAATTAAAATTTATGAGACACATCGTACTTTTCATGACATTGATCCTCATCTCGGTGATGATATTTGCACAGCAGAATTCCCCATTCATGAACAGCGGTTACTCAGGGAAACCGAATGCTCACCCTCCTTCATCTGTCCCCCATCACACCCAGAACATTACTTCCACTATACGGTTACTGGATTTTGAAGGAGTCCCCGATAACACTCCAGTCGGTAATTTCTACAATGGTGGCGCGGGTCCAGACTACGGTGTTTCTTTCATTAACGGATCTGTCTTGATTGAGGGACTTAGCGGATTGTTTATGAATGAACCCTCTCCGCCAACGATCATGATCAATTATGGCGGTAATGTAACAATGAATGTTACAGGAGGTTTTTTGACGAATTTGTCGTTTTACTACGCAGATTTTTTTGCCCCTTTCTCAGTTTCCATCTATGACGGACTGAATGGTACAGGCAATCTGCTTGCCACACAATCATTTCCCATCAATCTCCCGGTTTATACATGTGACGCCCAAAATGGCGCTTGTGTATTTGATCCTGAAACCATCCCGTTTGCAGGTACTGCGATGTCTGCAGTATTTTCCGGGGACAATGGATCTCTTGGTCTTGACAATATATCCTTCGAAATTCCAGGATCAACAGCAACGATCCCGACCCTTGGGGGATGGGGACTTATTTTCCTTGCATTTGCATTGCTCACTATTGGCATTGTCTATATGATAAGGAGGAGAGGATTGGTTATTAAGTGAGGTCCAATCATACGCCACATCACATGGTTTTGCCGGCTGTCCATTCAGTCCTGTACGCAGAAAACATAAGTATTTCGGGGGAATGTATAATCGATTGAAAAAGGGTGTAGATTGCCATCTTAAATTGTTTTTGCCTCCGGATTCGGACTTTTCATTTTAAGCTCTGCCAACACACTCAACCACATACTACAAACCCTAAATATCTACCATGAAAAAAAGTACCAGATCTCTGATCAGCTCATTGATCATCATGAGTTTTCTTATGCTGGCGACCATGAGCTGCAAGAAAAACGACAGCACAGACACTCCTACAGGCAAAAACGTTTACACGATTGCTGTAATTTCCGACCTTCATTACATGGATCCCTCATTGCGATCCGACACGAGCAGCGCATTTATTGAATTCGAAAAATACGACCAACGCCTGCCACTCGAAAGCGATGTGATCATGAAAGAGGTCATACAGGAACTGATCAATGCAAAACCAAAGCCCGACCTGGTCCTGGTACCGGGCGATCTTTCATTCGATGGTGAAAAGATCAGCCACGAGTCAGTCGCAGGGTTTCTTAAAGAGCTGACCACTGCAGGCATCAAGGTCAGGGTAACCGATGGCAACCACGATATTAATTTCCGGTATGCATGCAATTATCTAAGTGTCGATACTGTTTCTGTCCCCAATATTGATTCAACCGGTTTTAAAACCATTTACGCAAACTTCGGATTCAGCGATGCGCTCTACAGAGACCCCGTTTCACTCAGCTATGTCTCGGAACCGCTGCCGGGCCTTTGGCTGCTTGCGATCGATGCCTGCATATACGACAAAACCCTTCTATACACGCAAACCGAGGGAGGAAGCATCCGCGAGGAAACCATGACTTGGGCGCTGGCGCGCCTGGCTGAAGCGAAAGCCAAAGGGAAAACGGTGTTCGGCATGATGCATCATGCGCTGCTTAATCATTATACAGACCAGAATATATTATTCCCGAATAATGTTATCGACAACGCATCAACAGCATCTGACCAGCTCATGAATGCAGGATTAAAGGTGATGTTCACAGGACATGGTCATTCATCCGACATCGTAGAAAAGACTTCGGGCAGCAAATTTTTGTACGACATTGAAACAAGTTCTACCATTGCGTATCCATGTACCTACCGGATGATCACCTATGTTCAGGACTCTGCACTGTTCATTTCAACCATCCCCATCACCCATATAGAATTCCCGTTGCCGGTTCCACTGCCCTCAGGACAATCATTCCAGGAATACGCAAAGCAAAGAATCCTGAATACCCTGGATCTGGATAACGCCTACAATTATTATATCCCTCCTTATTCATATCCGATTGGTGTCGCTGAAAAGCTTGCTCCGAGGATGCGGAACGCATTGATGGCTCAGATGGCCGGCGATGAAGAGATCTTTTCAGGCAGCGAACTTGACTCGATCGAATCAACCATAAACACGTTAGGTGCAACTTATTTACCGATACGCACCAATTGGTACAGTTTGTGGAATGACCTTTCGCCCGCCGATAATGCACTGGTGATCTTCCTGAAATCCGGCAATTCAATGAAAAAATAGGTTTAGTAAACCCTTTACCCATGCTGCCATCAATGCCTCTGGATCTCCAGGTATTGGTGGCAGTTATCATTTATTCAGGTACGAAATCTTTGTTTTCCCGATTGTACCATTGAAAGCAAACGGAGCCTTGTCGTAGTAATCAAGCGATACCGGAGAATCGAGGTCGATGCCGATATCGAAGGTCGCATTCGAAGTGAAGTGAAGCGACATGGCTGCGGGAACCTTGCCCTGGCCAACCACTTCGCCATTTACCTTTAGCGTGACCTCCATCGGTCCGCCGATCTTATCGGTCAGCTTTGATTCAACATCGATCTTCACTTTACCCAACGGCAGTTTGCTTTTGGATCTGATCTTTGTGCGCTGAACCTCGAACAGGTTGAACTCATAATTCAGGTAACCATCCTTCACAAAGCAGGTAACTCCACCTGAAAATCCTGCGAGTGCATAGAGCACGCCACAGGCTTTTTTCGGGACATCCACATCCATCGTTACAATGCTGCTCATTTTTCCCAGTTTAGGTGCCGCTGACTCCGGCATACCGGTAATGGGTTCATCGAAGGTCCATTCCGTTAATGAGGATGCCGGAGCATCTTCAGGATGGAACATCGCCGTCGACCACATCCCGCCGCCTATGGGAAGATTATTATTTTTCGCTGATTCAACAAGAAAGAGGGCTTTCATCTCCTCAAGCTTTTTTGGATTTTCCGATGACAGGTCATTCGCCTGGCTCCAATCCTCATCGATGTTATAGAGTTCCCACTTATCGGTAAGCGGCGACCAATCCTTTATTCCTTTCGGAATGCCGCCCACCCAGGGTTCACGCGGACCTGGGGCGCTTGCAAACCAGCCATCGTGGTATATACCGCGGCTGGCCATGATATCAAAGAACTGGGTCTCCCTGCTTCCTTTCGCCTTCGGATCACCAAACGAATAAACCATGCTGACCCCGTCGATCGCATCCTGTTCGAAACCATTGACAATGTGCGGTGGTGCTATTTTTGTCAGCTCATAAATTGTCGGAACAATGTCGATCACATGGTGAAACTGCGGGCGGGGTGTTGGATCGGCCTTGATCCGGGCTGGCCATGCCACTGCCATTGGCTGACGGATTCCTCCGAAGTAGGCTCCCATCAGTTTTGTGCCCTGATAGGGAGTACTGCCTGCCCAGGCCCAACCGGCATTGTACATATTGTCTGTCTTAGGGCCGCCAAGTACAGGAAGGCCCCCGAGTTCATTTAATGCTTCGATGTGCTGTGAAATTGTCGTCGGGATCCCGTTCTGTGCAAGTTGTTCACTGATGGTGCCGTTAAGCCCCTCAGAAGATGAGCCGTTATCTCCCCATATATAGAAAATCAGGGTGTTATTCAGCTTCCCCTCTTTCTCAATCTCATCGATAATGCGGCCTGCATTATAATCGGCATGTTCAGCAAACCCGGCAAAAACCTCCATGAGGCGGCGCTGGAATGGCTTTTCCTCCTCGGGAATTGATTCCCAGGAAGCCATGGAGGCAGGACGTGGCGTGAGTTGAGCGTTCTGCGGGATCCAGCCTTTGGCTTTGGCACGCACAAAAGTCCGCTCACGGTATTTGTCCCAGCCATCGTCGAATTTGCCTTTATATTTATCAGCCCACTCCTGCATTACCTGGTGCGGGCCATGCGCGGCGCCAGGGGCCCAGTACATAAAGAATGGCTTGTCAGGGGAATAGGCCTTCTGTTCGCGAAGCCATTTGATGGCATCATCGGCAATGTCCTCAGTAAGGTGATAATACTTATGGCCTCCTGATGAATGCGGTGTTTCAACATAGGTTGTGTTGCGCACCAGGGTAGGTTCATACTGCGAAGCCTCACCTGCCAGGAATCCATAAAAATACTCAAACCCATACCCAGTCGGCCAGTATTCAAATGGACCTTTATCCGTGATCTGTTCTTCGGGCGTATTGTGCCACTTGCCCCAGGCCCCGGTGTTGTATCCATAATCCTTCAGCACTTCTGCAATGGTTGCCGACGACATGGGAATAGTTCCGCTGAAGCCGTCAAAATCATTCGCAATTGCTGAAATTTGTCCGTTACACACCCTGGTGTGATTTCGCCCGGTAAGCAGCGAAGCGCGTGTTGGTGAACACATGGCCGTGGAGTGAAATCGGTTGTAGGAAATCCCCATATTCGATATCCGGTCAAGCGTCGGTGTATTCACCTCCCCGCCGTATGTCGAAGGCGTGCCGGGGCCCACATCATCCATCAGGATGATCAGGATATTCGGGGCACCCTCCGCCAGTCGTTTTGGCTCTACCCGTTTTTTATAAATGGAACTCTCCATTGTCAGCCCTGCCTTGCTTCCTGAGGGGGTTGGCGGGAAAGGCAATACATCCTGGGCTGTCCCAACAGATGAACTAACAGAAAGAAGTCCAATGATCAGGCTCGTAACTAAAGAAAAACCCTTCGATTTTTTCATGGCAACTATTTTAAATCAGTTCTTAATCTCCTGAATTCTGCATCTGTTGCATCATCCCCTGTATCATTTTGGTAAAATCGCCGGAAAGAGGTGTCTGCCTTGGCGGGAAGTCCTTGAATGACATCAGGTGTTTGCTGAGCAGTTCAAGCATGGGTGCATAAACCCAGCCTTTATGCTCCGACATCTGGCGGGTAATGTCACTGTCAACCTGTCTTTCATAGGGGTCAAGCAGCAGATTGACAAGTATAGGCCTTCCGTATGCCTGAAGTTGTCCGTCCCATTTCCCGTTGCGCTTGGATGCGAAGATCAGTTTATATTGTTTGTACCTGACAGCGGTGAGGTTGGATTCGTCATAATAAAAGTAAAAGTCTCTCTTTGAAGCTGATTTTCCTAAGAGAAAATCGGTTTGATCCACTCCTTCAATCAGCACTTTAAACGACTTTCCATTATAGGTAGCCCCGTTCTTCAGTTTATCCGCTACGCTGGGCTCACCGGCAACCGATGCCAGTGTTGTGAACCAGTCCTCCATGGACACAATGTCGCTGCTTTGTCTGCCTGCCTCTATTTTTCCCGGCCAGCGGACAAGACACGGAACCCTTACGCCCCCTTCCCAGGTGGTCCCTTTGTCGCCTTTAAACGGTGATGTTCCGCCTTCCGGCCACATATACTGATAAGGACCGTTGTCAGTTGTATAAATCACAATGGTGTTGTCTGTAAGTTTAAGACTGTCAAGCAAATTCAGCAGCTGACCTACTTCGGCATCGTGCTCTGCAAGGGCATCACCATACACATCATCACCATTATGCGAAGCGCGTGAAAGTCCGGTATATTTCTCCTGCAGGTGCTGGAATACGTGTAATTTGGAAGGATTGTACCACACAAAGAACGGCTTGTCTTCTTTCGACTTCCGTTTAATGTAATCTGTTGTTTTTGCAAGGATCTCCTCATCAAATTTCTTCATCCGTTCCGTAGTCAACGGACCTTCATCAACAGTCGGGCCATTAGCAGTGCCCGACACCACACCACGGGGATCATATTTTTTCTTAAATCCGGGTCCGTCAGGCCGGTCCTTATCTTCAGGATCCTCATTGGCATTCAGGTGATATAAATTACCAAAGTACTCGTCAAATCCGTGGCGGTGCGGCATGAACTTTTCGAGGTCCCCCAGATGGTTCTTGCCAAACTGGGCCGTATTGTAGCCCTGCGTTTTTAAAACCTCTGCAAGTGACGGGTCTTCGGGTTGCAGTCCGATATCCGTGCCTGCAATTCCAACGGTTGTAAGCCCGGTTCTAACCGGCAGCTGCCCGGTGATAAATGCAGCCCTTCCGGCCGTGCAACTGGCCTGGGCATAAAATGATGTAAGCTTCATCCCCTCCTTCGCAAGACGGTCAATGTTGGGAGTCGGAACACCCGTGATATCTCCTCCATAGCAGCCAAGATTGGTCCAGCCAATATCATCACCCATGATGACAACAATATTTGGCTTTTTCTGTCCGAAGGACCATCCTGCTAGAGCCATGAACAGAATGGCAAGAAGTAACTTTTTCAATTTCATAATGATCGCTATTTTTGTTTTTAATTATTATTTATCAGAGTAAAGAAACATTCATTTTTGTGATTTTCCCATTGAATTTAAACGGGGCTTTCTTTTCATAGCGAAGTGATACCGGTGACCCAAGGTCAACGCCCACATCAAAACTTTCACTGGCCGTGAAGGCAGCTGGAACGGTCCGTTTTACCTCCCCTTTGGCTGCTTCCCTGCCATCGATGTTGATCACGATGGTGGCAGGTGCGCCCGGCTTTGCAATCGTTGTTATAATTTCAATCCGATGTTTCCCTGGCGAGAGTTTTTCTTTGGGCTCAACGGTATAATTTTCAATAAGCATCATGTTGTACTCGTAGATCAGTTTTCCATTTTCCATAAAGCAGGTCAGTCCGCCCCCTGAACCACCCAATGCATACAATACCCCGGATGCATTGGCGCCAACCTCGAGTTCGATCTCCACTTTATTGCTTCTCTTCCCAATACCCGGAGCACTGAATTCCGGCATGCGGATGGTATTCTGGTCAAACGCCCACGTTTTGTAAGGTGAAGCAATAACATCTTCGGGATGCAGCCGAAGCCAGATTCCGGCTCCTATTGGGAAGTCCTTATTCTCCTTTGCCTGCTCGAGGAATAAGGCCTGCATCTTTTTCAGCCTCTCCGGCTCTTTCGAAGCAAGGTCGTTGGCCTGGGAGAAATCTTCATTCAGGTTGTACAATTCCCAGACATCCTTATCTGAATCCCACTTATCCAGCCCTTTTTGCCCGGGCAGCCATGGGTAAAGCGGGCCGAAAGTGCAGGCAAACCAGCCGTTACTGTAAACACCCCTGCTGCCATTGTTGTCGAAGAACTGGGTTTTGGGAGCAGGTGTTGCTTTTGCATTGTCAAACGTGTACTTCATGCTGATACCGTCCATCTGTATCTGCTTAAAGCCATTCACCACTTGTGGCGGTTTGATTCCCAGGATATCATAAATCGTAGGCGTAATATCATTCACATGGTGGAACTGCGACCTTGGGGTTTTATCCGGTTTGATCCCTTTGGGCCAGCAGATCACCATCGGGTTCCTTGTTCCCCCGAAATGGGAGGCGATCAGTTTGGTATATTTGAAGGGTGTGTTACCTGCCCAGGCCCAGCCTGAATGGTACATATTGTCGGTGACATGGCCGCCAATGGCATCCAGTCCGCCTAATTTTTTAAGCGCCTCCAGCTGCTGCTGAATGGTATTGGGAATGCCATTCTGCGCAAGGAGTTCACTGATGGAGCCATTTTGTCCTTCGGCACTCGATCCGTTATCTCCCCAGATATAGATGACAATGGTGTTTTCCTTCTGACCCATCGCCTCAACGGCATCAAGCACCCTTCCAACCTGTACATCGGCATGTTCAACAAAACCTGCAAACACCTCCATCAACCGTTCCTGGAACGGCCGTTCAGATTCCGGGATGCTCTCCCACGATGCCATGGTTTTATCACGGGGCGTGAGTCGTGCATTGGCCGGGATCCATCCCATCTCCTTCTGGCGTTTGAAAACCCTTTCGCGATAGGCATCCCAGCCATCGTTAAACTTACCCTTGTATTTATCGGCCCACTCCTTGAATATCTGGTGGGGACCGTGTCCTGCCCCTGGTGCGAAATAAAGAAAGAATGGCTTATCAGCGGCATAAGCCCGATGCTGGTTAAGCCAGGCTATGGCATGGTCGGCCAGGTCGGAACTCAGGTGGTATTTTTCATCATGAGGCGGTTCCACCTGGTTATAGTTCTCCACAAGGCGCGGTTCCCATTGGGAGGTCTCACCAGCCAGAAAACCATAAAAGTGTTCGAATCCATAGGCGTTAGGCCAGTAATCAAACGGGCCCTGTGAAGTGGTTTGATTGGCCGGGGTATTGTGCCACTTACCGAATGCCGACGTACTGTAACCGTAATCCTTTAACACTTCGGCAACTGTGGCTGCCTCCTTTGGAATAATACCGGTATATCCGTCCCAGTCAACAGCACGCTCGGCGATGGTTCCCGACCCGACACGGGTATGGTTCCTGCCTGTAAGCAGGCATGCTCTGGTGGGTGAACAGATCGCTGTGGTGTGAAATTCATTGTAGGAGATGCCTTCACCGGCCAGCCTTGTCAATGTGGGTGTATTGATCTCCCCGCCAAAAGCGGATGGCGTTCCAAAGCCAACATCATCCATTAAAACGATAATAATATTCGGAGCATCTTTGGGGAGATGGCTGAACTGGGCCCGTCGCTCATGTTTGCTTTCAGCCAGCGTTTGCCCGGCAACACTTGCCGAGGGCGCAGAGGCAAAAGGGAGGATACTCCCATCCTCATTATTCTTTGATGATGGATGTTGCTCAGTGGATTGGCAGGCATTTAATCCGATAAATGCAAGGATGGCCAGCAGGGCTTTTATTTTTTTCATTTGATGAAATGTTTGCTTCAAATTTAATTTCCCGTGATATATAAATAATCACTCATATATCAGACAAATATAAAACTATTTTGATTGATTCCAAGTTATTGAATTAAAGATAACAAATCCCGATGCTTACGGAAATACTACATGTAAACACATCACCAAATTATGTGCGATGTCTGATGTGCGATGTGCGAATTCCCGTATCCCGCATCACGTAATCATTATCACATTTTCCCATGATAAATTAGGATATCACGGATTAATGTGATATATTTGCCTTCAGTAAATCAGAAAACATGATCAGTGTTATTACCGGCGATATCGTGAACTCGCGGAAAAGTCTGCCCGAAAACTGGCTCGGGCTGCTGAAATCTGAACTGAACACCCATGGTGAGACTCCCGCAGAGTGGGAGATCTATGGAGGCGACTCCTTCCAGCTCCTCGTGAAGGATCCCATACAGGCATTGCTTGCCACCATAAGGATCAAAGCCACCATCCGCACCATAAAACCACTGGACGTGAGGCTCGCCATAGGTATCGGCGAGATGACCTTTCAGAGCAGCAAAATAACCGAATGCAACGGATCGGCCTTCGTATCTTCCGGGGAGAAATACAACGCCCTGAAGAAGGAGCGGCAGAACCTTGCCATAAAGAGTCCCTGGCCGGGTTTCGACACCACCCTCAACCTCTGCCTCCGGCTCGGACTGATCGTCATGGACCGCTGGCCGGTGAATGCTGCAGAGGTGGTCCGGCTCGCCCTGCTGAACCCGGATGCTTCACAATCAGAACTTGGCAGCATGCTCGAAAAACGTCAGAATACCGTGAGCACCCGGCTGGCCAGGGCTCATTTCGACGAGGTGATGGAGATCAATGAACTTTACAAAAACAGCTTAAAAGAATTGTTATGATGATCGCAGTTAAAGTATTGCTGGCCTATTTATTGGGAAATTTTCTTTTCACCTTTCCTGCCTGGGAAAAAGCCAAGGAAAAACATAAGATCGCAGCCTGGCAGCTCTATGTGGATGCCCTGCTTCAGTTCGCACTGATCATGGTGCTGGTTTACGATCTCAGCTTCTGGAACTGGGCCCTGGTGATAACCTATGGCCATCTCATCCTTGAGACCGCACAACTCTATTCCCTGAAAGAAAACTCCCGCCGGGAGAACTTCCTGACAGGGCAGGCCGCCCACCTCCTGCTTATTGCCGGTATCTGTCTGATCTACTGGCGGAATTCCCTCTGCCTCAACGACCTGAACTGGAACCATCTCCTGCTGATCGTCACCGCCGTCTTTGTCCTGACAACCCCGGCATCCTCTGCCATAAAGATCTTTATCTCCAGATGGTCGCCCCAGGCTGTCACTGCCGATACCGGTTCCCTCCAGGAGGCAGGCAAGTACATCGGGATACTGGAACGGCTCTTCGTGTTTTTCTTCATCATCAGCGGACACTGGGAAGGTGTTGGATTCCTGCTGGCAGCCAAGTCGATCTTCCGTTTCGGCGATCTCAAGGGGGCCGGTGAACGCACGCTCACTGAATACGTGCTGATCGGGACCTTGCTGAGCTTTGGGCTGGCGATGCTGGTTGGAGTGGTTTATCTGCGGATAATGGTTTGATGGATTTTAACCACAAAGGACACAAAGGGTTTTCACGAAGGACACAAAGGAGGGCAATTTCTAATTGATCTAATTTCCATTTCAATCTCTCAATCCCTCAATCTTCAAATCGTAAATTATCGCAAGTAGATCTCCGGTTATAAATCATCCTGAACAAAACCGATCCTCTTTCGGGGAAGATTCTTTTTCTGATGTAATTCATCAAACCGTTTTAGCAGCAAATTAAATGCTTCCGTAAACTTCTGATCCAAAGTAAAGAGTTCATTTCTGAGATCCTCATTTTCGCGCAAAAAGGCCCGATACCTTGCAAAGGCTCTCATAATCTCAATATTGATCCTTATGGCATGCTCAGAATGAAGTACAGAGGATAGCATTGCAACACCTTGTTCAGTAAAAATCAACGGATTAACATTGCTATGTTTTAGCGAATTCAACCGGTCGCAATTTGCGACCAGTTCTCTCTTTTCAAGCCTTGTGCCCGATTCATTGGGTTACACCTGGTAAGAATTGATTAGTGATGGATGAGAAATTTCTAATTAATCCCTCATTCTCTCAATCGTCCAATCGTAAAATAAAATATTCATCATATGTTTGCGTTATAAATACAAGAATCCCGTCTTGTGTTTAACCAAACCCCCTCCCCCATGAAAACCTCAACCATTTTAACCTTCGCGTTCCTTGCGATGGCAGCCTGGTCCTGCAAGAAAAACACCGAAGAACTTGTTCAGTCCGGATATGTTGATTATTACCAGCTGAAAGTCGGAAATTACTGGATTTATGAGGGGTTTACCATCGACTCCACCGGGGTGGCTACCTCCACGGGTAAATTCGACAGCGCCTATATCGAAAAAGATACGATTATCCGCGGCTACACCTTCTATAAGCTATACGAACGCCCCTTTGCCTACCTCCTGACCAGCGAACTCTCCCTGGTGCGCGATTCATCGGGTTACCTCGTCAACAATTACGGGAAGATCCTCTCTTCGAACAATGACTTTTCCAACGTCCTGTTCACCGATACCAGCAATTCGATCCTCTACATCGGATACCTCAAAATGACCGGGAAGGATTCTGTGGTCTCCTGCCCCTCAGGAGACTATCAAACCATCACTTCCCGGTTAAAAGTCGTCCCAACCCAGCCCAACGACACCCATCCCATCCGCTACTCCTACAGCGTTTATGCAAGAAGCATCGGCAAAATAAAATCCCATGGCTTTTTCTACTCCGGATATAAGACAATGGAGTCGAGGTTACTGAGGTATCATGTAGTGACACAGTAGTAAGCAATCCCGCATCCCGCATCCCGTCTACGAGATCGCAAACAACCCCAGCAAACCCAGGAGGTAAATGATCACAACCAGGAAGGAATCGATCCCCATCCTGAGGAGTTGTTTCCGGGGACGGAACATGAGTCCGCAGATATAGATAATGGTCAGGAGGATTGCCAGGCCGGTGAGGTAAATATCGGTTTTATGGGCCTGGGGGAGAACAGACTGGCCGGAGATAACCGTCGCCACCATGAAAAGGACCGGCAAAAACGCATTTCCGCCAAAGATATCGCTCATGGCCATCTGGTAATCCTTTAATTTCATGGAAGCCAAACCGGTTGAAACTTCCGGCAGGGCGGTAGCAGCCGCCAGGATGGTGGCACCAAACAATACACCCGTCATCCCGATCTGTTTTGCAATGGCGTCGCCGGTAACCTCCAGCCCTACCCCGGCGATCAGCGTAATAAGCGAACAGATGCCAAAAACAAGAATAACACGGGGAATCGTCACTCCTTTTTTCCGGGAACTGTCATATTTTTTTTGTTTTTTGTGCCCCCGCGGCTCTCTCTGAGCGTTGGGAAGAACCCCCATCTGATGCCAGGGAAGGTTGGTCCTGGCTTTTCCGATCATATAGATTCCCGAAAGCCAGACCAGTGCAATCAGGAGATCGATGGGTGATACATTCAGGAATATAATGGTAGGCTTCAATTGGTTGCCCATCACCACCAGCGTCAGGACGGTAATCACCATGATCCCTTCCAATACCAGCACCAGGGATGCAGCACGGTAGGTCAGCGGATCTTTCTTCCCCAGCCCGAACACATCGAGCACCACCAGCACCACCGTTTGTATCGCGATACCCCCCAGGATATTGCCGATAGCCAGTTCCATGTTATGCTGCAGGGCTGCGCTCACCGTAATGGCGATCTCCGGGAGGTTCGTTACAATCGCCAGCAGGACCATCCCGCCCAGCGCCTCTCCCAGCCCGAAATGGGTTGCAAGGACATCCGAGGTCTCAGACAACTTAATGCCAGCGAACCAGATCAATACGGCACTCATTACAAAGATGAGGAGAAGGACGGTTAAGGGGAGGGAGGGGATCATGATGCTGGATACTGGATGCTGGATACTGGATGCTGGATGCTGGATACTGGATACTGGATGCTGGATACTGGATGATGGATGCTGGATGCTGGATGCTGGATACTGGATACTGGATACTGGATGCCGGATACTGGATGACGGATAAAGGTAATCAATCTCTTAATCCCTCAATCGTCCAATCGTAAATTTTGTAATCCCTCAATCGCTCAATCGTCTAATCGAAATTCTCTAACCCCTCAATCCCCTCATGCTTTTTCCATATTTGTCAATGTTCTCAGCTTTGAACTACCATAAGAACCCGAAAGGAATCAATGGTATGCCGTTTTTCGAACCGTGCTGGGTCAGCACCAGTTTTTCTTTTTCATCAATCCCTTTGAATATGCATTTGGGTAAATTAATTTTAGAAATATAAACAGATAATATTCAGTATTTTGGCTCTGAAAACTGTTGATAAATAAAAATGCCCAAAATCGAGGCCTTGATTATAATATTCTGTAATTTTATACAGTAATACTTGTCTTTGCTTTAATATCAATTGCCATTTCGGCATTTCTGATTCGACAAGCCTTTGCTTGTTCGATCCTAACACCACATCCAGATTGAAATTCCTCTATTGACCTCACGAATTTCCAAAATGAACCGCTATGAAAACAAAAATCCTGATGATCTCAGCATTCCTCCTCTGCCTGACAGGATTGTATTCGAACCCTGTTGATTTATCTACGGCCCAAAAGGTTGCATTTAACTATATTAAACAGGAAATTGGGGCTAAAGGAACTGTGGCGAATGATGATTTAATACTGGCAAATAAAATACTAACTGGTAATACACAACCATTGTACTTTTTTAATTTAAAGGAAAAAAATGGATTCATTATAGTTGCTGGTTCTGATAAAGTTAAACCCGTTTTAGGGTTTAGCAACACTGGTTCAATTCCCACTGATTCATTAATGTGGAACCCCGGATTCCGATTATTAATGAAACTTTTCACAGATCAGATTCATTTTGCTGAACAACAGAGTTTTTTTCCGAGCAAAGAAGTAGATTACCAATGGGAGAGGTTGTTAACTGGGCAGCCATATTTGTCGATTGGGGACGAAGTTAAATTAAAACTCACAACGCAATGGGGACAGGAAGGATACTACAACGATAAATGTCCTATGACAGGTGAAAATGGTCATCCATGTAATGATGGGATTTTTGGTTTTTTCTGTGATCAAGTGCCAACAGGATGTGGCGCAACGGCAATGGGACAAATTTTGAAATACTACAAATACCCACCGAATGGACTGTTAATAAATCAATATAATGATAAAGATAACAGTGTTACAAACATTCCATCTGATGCATGTACAGATCCCTCATACGGACAACAACCTACTACGTCTTCAAATTCAACTTATAATTGGAGTAATATGCCGGATAAGTTATCAAACGGTAATGAGGATGTTGCAAATTTATTATACAATTGTGGGGTTGCTCAAAAAATGAATTATTCATTTTGCGAATCTGGTTCTATACCAGAAAATATAATTGCGGCTTATCCAACTTATTTTGATTTCACGTCTATCGCAAAAATTATTTACAAAAACACCTCTCAGAATTATGAAAGTACATTAATAAATGAAATAGATCAGGAACGTCCTGTTCAGTATGCAGGTTATGGTAGCGGAGGGCATACCTGGGTTTTAATGGGATATAAAGTTCAATCTACTGGAAATAGTTTCTGGATGAATTGGGGGTGGGATGGAACTGAAGATGGCTGGTTCCCTTTAACTGCTTTAAATCCAGATCCAGATCCTTGTCTTTTCACACCTTGCCCACATGACTATAACAGCGATCAACTAGCAATGGTTAATCTCTCTCCCAAACATCAACCTGATCTTTTGGTACAAAATATCCAGCTAAGTTCTGAAACAGTCTCAAGCGGGAACTCGTTCAATGTGGTATTTCAAGTAAAAAACAACGGAGACTATGTTGCAGACACCTGTACGGCAGAGGTTTATTTATCAACAACCACCACGATTAACGCTAATTCAGTAGATCTGGGACGACAATCCATTCCTTCTCTTGCTATTGGAGAGATCACCCCCTCCATAACTAAAACACTATTAATTCCAGCAAATACACCTGTTGGAGCATATTATATTGTAGTATTTGCTGACCGGCATCATAATGTTCATGAGAAAAATGAATTAAATAATACCAACTCAAAATCAATCAGTATTTTAACGATTAAAGTTTCTTTTCCTAACGGTGGTGAGGTCTTGCAACTCAGCAATAATGCAACCATCGCATGGACCGAATCCGGAACACAGAATGAAAATGTAAAGATTGACCTTTATAAGAATGGAGCATTCTCAAAGACAATAGCATCTTCGGTATCGAGCAAGCCGGGAGTGAATACCTATAACTGGCCAGTTCAACTAGTTAGTGAAAACACTCAGGCTGTTGATTACAAGATAAAAATCACTGCTCTTACGGCTCCACTTAATTCTGATCTTAGCGATGATAATTTCATTGTAAATAAGGGTGGGAATTCAATTGTTTTCGGTGGAATCACATGGGATATCTCAAATGCGCAGAAAACACCAGCCCCAGGCTACAATTATAAATTCGATGGTTACCTGAACGGTTCCAATGTATACAGCATGGTTTCAAAGGACAGTCAGGGTAACCTGCATATTAAAATCCAGAAAATCGGAAACTCATGGTATTGTCCCGAACTAACCTCGCGCTACCATTACGGATACGGTGAATACAGGTATTACGTGAATTCAAACTTAAATTTTGATCAAAATGTTGTAGCAGGACTTTTTAACTATGAGAACGATACACGGGAAATTGATCTTGAATTTCATCATTGGGTTGAACAACCTCAGTGTAGTGCATTTGAAGGGAATTATATAATTCAGCAACCCACAAAATTATGCGCAAATTTAACCCCATCTCCTGAACAGGTAAACTGGTATAATTTTGAAACTCCTTCTGATCCATTGACAACCCATAAATATACCTGGTCAAACGGAAGTGTGCATTTCCAAAGTTACAAAGGGAACACTCCAACACTGGAAAATCAGCAGAATGCTATCGCCGAGTGGACCTCCACTTGTCATGGATACTGGGTACCAGAACCTGGAGCTTCATTTGTAGTTATGAATCTTTGGATGATGGCACCGAAACCAAGTGACAATTCTACAACTGTGGAACTTATCATTAAGGCAGTAAAAGTTCCACAACCTGATCTGGTGATCACAACCGGAACCGCAAGCCCGACTTTTGTTCCACCCGGAGCCCCTGTAACAATAAATTTTACGACCCAAAACAAAGGTGATGGTAATGCCGGACCATCTAAGACAAAACTCTACTATTCCGCCGATAACATATGGACCAATGCAGATACTAAACTTGATTCTGTTACAGAGACAACGCTTTCTGCCGGTCAAAACGCAGCCCATACCATCACTTGTACAATCCCTGCAAATGCCGCAACAGGTACTCGTTACATCATTGTTTATGCTGATCAGTCAAATCAAGTGCCAGAAGAAAGCATTGAGACGAATAACTGGACAGCCATCCCTGTCACGATTGGCACCACCTACTCGACTTTAACTGTTAATGTTCATAATGTGCCGGGCGGAACCACAAGCCTGCCTGGGGCTCATGCCAGTGTACAACTTTTAAAACCAAACGGAACAACCTATTTGACCGCGCAGACCAACGAAAACGGTGTGGCCGTATTTACACATGTAGCCAGCGGAACCCTGTATTCCATTAAGGTTAATCATACTCCAATGAATCCGACAACCATCTTCAGCACAGAATACTGGGGCGACCGTGCCGGTATCACTATTTTTTCTGACCTCACAATTGACTTTACCCGGAATCAACCCTATGAAAAATCCGAAATCCGGGTTTATGATAAAAACGGTAATGATGTAACCAATACCACGGTGCCAACCAATTCGGTGCTCACAATTAAGACAATCATTCAGAATCCCAACTCATTGGCTAAAACAGTTAAATCCAGGATCGTTTTTGATCAGGATATAACAAGCCCTTATGCATTTGACCAGGAATCGGCAGCCAAGACAGTCGCCGGTAACGGATTTTTGGAATTCAGCTTTTTATTCTGTCCGACTGTTTCAGGCAGCTATTATGCCGTACCCGGAACAAAAACAGGGCTGACAAGTTCCTCGTATACGGTTACTGACGGATGGGTATGGCCTGCAAATCCAACAATAATTGTTTCAACACCCTCATCTCCGTTAACAGTGAATGTGCATAATGTAAGCGGTGGTTTGCCGGGCATACCAGGCAACTATGGAATGGTTAACCTGTATAACAGTACCGGGCTACTTGTGGCAAGTCAAAACACGATCTCAGGGACAGCATTTTTTCCAAGCGTCCCAAATGCTTCAGGCTATTCAATTAAAGTATTTAACAAGCCTGTAAGCACCCTTTTCGGGCAGGAATACTGGGGAACCAATACCGGGATTACTATTTCCGCAAGTACTGTGATCGATTTTATCCGTTATCTTCCCTGCCAGTTCGTGTCGATCGAGGCATATAACGGAACCACAAACGTTACACACGGCCATGTGAATCCAGGGACTCTGCTTACTTTTAAGGTTACAATAAATAATCCCGGCACCGCCTCACAAACTGTAAAACCAAGGATCGTAATTGACCAGAATACGATAACGCCTTACACATTCGATCAGGAAGCCATCCCACTGTTAATCCCTGGCGGAGCAAACAAAACCTTCTCGTTTTCTTTTACACCAACCTTGACAGGAAACTATTACACCACTTCCGCCACGAAAACGAGCATATCAGGAAGTTATCTCCTGACCGATGGATGGGAATGGCCTTCAGATCCGATTATACAGGTCACTGGCGCATCCTCCACGCTCTCTGTAAATGTTAAAAACATTGACGGGACCAGTTTACCCATCCCTTCATCACATGGCTATGTTGAATTATACAACAACAGCGGGACGCTGGTATCCGGCCAAGCGACCAATCTGAATGGAACAGCCATCTTTTCCAATGTTACCAACGGAACCGGGTATTCACTCAAAGTCTACCACGACCCTACTAACCCGACAACGATTTTTGGCCGGGAATACTGGGGAGGGCTTAATGGCATTACCATCTCTTCAGATTTAACCCTTTCATTTAAAAGGGATATGCCTTATGTTTTTAATGGCATTCATGTGTATGACGATCAGGATAACGAGGTAACTTATAGTACGGTCCCTGAGGGTTATTATACGATAAAAACAACGGTACAGAACCCGAACACCCAGCCACAGGCTGTAAAGGTGCGATTTGTGGCAGACCATTCAAAATATGCCCCTTATGATTTCGATATCACTTCAGGTAATATTACAATTCCCTCTAATCAATTTGCCTCATTTTCGATACCGGTCAGATTTACCGTTGAAAATCAGGGAGGATTCTATATCCTTCCCGGAACAACAACCACAGTTTCAAACAATGCGACAATCACTGACGGCTGGGCATGGTATACCACACCGCTTGTGGTTGTGGATCCGGGATGTCATACATCGACCTTGTTTCCAGGTAGTTTGCAAAGTTTAACTTCAACATGGCAGAATATTACCTATCCAGGAGCGGGCAGATATTCGAAGTTTTTTGTCAACAAGGGATACTCTTATTCCTGGTCATTATGTCCTGAAGACGGTGCATCGGCACCAAATTATGATCCGGAACTGACACTCCGGAAAGCCGATGATGACACAATCCTTGTTTACAATGATGCCAACTGCAACACTGGCAATAACCCGAAGATCAACTGGACCGCGACATTCACAGGTACCGTCCGTCTTGATGTTACACAATGGCGGTGCATGGGAAACGGAATCAGCACAATACTAAAATACAAAAGGACAAGTAAATCTGATGCCGATGGAAATGCTCCCCAGGACGATCAACTCTATATCCTCTACCCCAACCCGACAACCGGCAGAATCACCATCGATTTCAGGGATTTCGAAATAACCCGGGTTACTTATTTTATATTGAACATGCAGGGTGTCAGAGTCAGTGAAATGGAAAAAAAGAACAAAAATCAGAAGGACGAAATTGATCTCTCTTTTCTTCCAAATGGCATGTATTTCCTGACTATAACCTCAGACGACCATACACAACAATCTAAGATTGTGATTCAGAAATAAAATTTCTGAAATATCAGATAATTCAACTCTTGAGGGATTCCAAACATCGCCTGTTGGAATAGAATTGCCCATCAAACGAAATAGCCGTCAATTAAAATCCTTGCATTTATCAAAGGGAACCCCTACCTTTACCCTATCCAAAGGCCGCAAAATCAGATCTGTCCTCGTAACATTCAATCATAAAACTGCGTTGAATGCCTGATTTGATTAATTTTTCTTTAAATAGTCCCCCACATTTTAACCATTAAATGCCATCGGTTCATTTAGCCTGTTAATCTTCACCCCATGAAAAAAATCTTTTTACTCTCTGGATTATTATTCATTGCATTTTCATTTTTTGCACAATCCCTGACCCTTATCCCGTCGTCGGTCAAAACGAATTCACATTCAATGAATTCCCCAACCACTGACCACTCAACTTTTACGGTTGCAGTCCAGAATGTGGCCGGCGGAAATCCCGCCCTGCCGGGAGCGAACGGGGTGGTGAACCTTTACAGCACTCCGAGCTCCCCGGCGATTATCCGGAATACGGATGCGAACGGCGTTGCCGTCTTCCCGGATATGGTCAATGCCAGCGGATATTTCATTAAAGTCTATCATAATCCAAACCCTGCAACAATCTTCGGAACGGAATTCTGGGGCCAGCGGAGCGGCATCACCCTCCCGGGGGATTCGTCCATCTCCTTTACCCGCAACTATCCTTATATTTCGGAAAGCATCAAGGTTTTCAACGGAACTGCGAATGTAACGGGACAGAGTGTCTTCCCCGGCACACCCCTGAGTTACAAGGTTACGGTTAAGAATCCGGGTACAGCCAGCCAGTATGTGAAAGTGCGGCTGGTGCTCGACCAGGACAAGGTATCACCCTACGCCATGGATATGTTTTCACTTCCGCAGTCCATCCCGGCAAACAGCTCTGCAACATATTCATTTACAAATACCTCTTCCGTCAGTGGTATTCTTTACGCTGCTGCCGGTGTACAACTTTATACCACCAATATACCTGATTACACTGACGGTACGGCATGGACCCAGGAGCCCCTCATTACCATCGCAGGCAACCTCACGGTGACCTTCCCGAACGGCGGCGAGGTGTTCCCGCTCAGCAGCAATGTCATGATCCGGTGGACCGACAACGGGACTGAGAATGAAAATGTAAAGATCGAACTCTATAAAAACGGGGCCTACTCCAAGACCATCGCCGCCTCCGTAGTGAGCAAACCCGGACCGGACAGCATCAGCTGGGTGGTTGCTCCCAACACCGCCAGCGCACAGGCTGTGGATTACCGGATCAAGATCACCAGCCTCGCCAATACCCTGAACAACGACCTGAGCAATGCAAATTTCATCATCAACCAGGGAGGCCATTCCATTGTATTCAACGGCATCACCTGGGATATCTCCAACGGCAGGAGAACGCCCGGAGCGGGATGCAATTACTGGTTCGACGGCTATATCAACGGATCGAACGTTTACAACCTGGTATCCCTCGATGCCCTGGGCAACCTGCATGTGAAGATCATCAAGATCGGCGACTCCTGGTACTGCCCGGAGCTGACCTCAAGATACCATTATGGCTACGGCGAATACCGTTTCTATGTGAATTCGGATATGAATTTTGATCCCAATGTAGTAGCAGGACTCTTCAATTACGAAAGCGACAGCAAAGAGATTGACCTTAAGTTCCACCACTGGGCTGATTCTCCCGGTTGCAGTGAATTCGAAGGAAACTATATCATCCAGCATGCCCCCAATACCTGTACTTCCCCTCTCCCCGGGCAGGTGAACTGGCATAATTTCGAAACGCCGGCCGACCCGCTCACCACCCATAAATACACCTGGACCAACGGCAGCGTTCATTTCCAGAGCTACAAAGGCAATGCCGCTGTACAGGCGACTCCCGCTGACGCAATCGCTGACTGGACTCCGACCTGCCCTGCATCCTGGATCCCTGAACCCGGAGCATCGCATGTGATGATCAACTTCTGGATGACAGCCCCGAAACCCCTTGGCAATGTCACAGTTCAGGAAATGGTCATTAATGCCGTACAGGTGCCGAAACCCGACATGGTGATCGCTTCTGCAACCACGACACAAACCATCATCCCGCCTTCAGCCCCCGTGACTGTCAACTTCCAGACCAAAAACAAGGGCAACGGCCAGGCAGGAGCCTCGATCACAAAGATCTATTTTTCAACGGATAATGTCTTCAGCACCAATGATGTGGAGATCGGTTCCGTTCCGGAAACAGCACTGAATCCCGGTGACACCGCCAACCATACCGTTACCTGCGCTATACCGACAACTTCTTCCACCGGTCCCCGTTACCTTATCGTCTATGCCGACCGCACCAACCTCGTGCCCGAGGAGGCTGACGAGACCAATAACTGGACGATCGTCCCCATTACTGTAGGGATCACCTATTCAACCTTAACAGTCAATGTCCACAATGTGGCCGGCGGAAATCCTGTCCTCCCCGGTATTACCGGAGAGGTGCAGCTGCTGAGAGCCAACTCAACGGTACTGATGACCGCCACCACCGATGTGAACGGTATTGCCGTGTTCACCAATGTCCCCAGCGGAACCTATTATTACATCAAGGTATACCGCACCCCCGTCAACCCGACGACCATCTTCGGCAAGGAATACTGGGGAGAGCTGTCGGGGATCAGCATCTTTTCGAACATGACCATCGACTTTACCCGGAATTACCCCTATGAGAGCGAGCCCGTTCATGTTTTCAACAGCCTCGGACAGGATGTCACCGGTCAGGTTGTCTTAACCAACTCGGTCCTGACCTTTAAGACCGTTGTTAAAAATCCAAACACCTTAAGCAAGAATGTAAAATCACGGCTTGTTTTAGACAATGACATGACAGCGCCTTACTCCTACGACCAGGAATCGGCCGTCAAGACCATTCTGCCCAACACCGCCCAGGAGTTTACCTTTACCTGGAACCCGACAGCGCCGGGCAGCTATTTTGCAGTTCCGGGAACTAAAACCGGGCTGACCACCTCCTCCTTTACTGTCACCGACGGCTGGGCATGGCCAAACGCGCCGACCATCATCGTGGCGGTGCCGACCTCCAACCTCAGCGTGATCGTTCACAATGTTACCGGAGGCTCAGCCACACTGCCCGGCATCAACGGCCTTGTCAGGCTGTACAGCGCCAACGGATCACTATTGGCAAGCCAAAGCACCAACAGCAGCAATGTGGCCGTTTTCCCGAATGTACCGAACGGTACCGGATATTTCATCAAGGTTTACAACAATACTCCTTCCACCATTTTCGGTCAGGAATACTGGGGAGCGAAGACCGGGATCACCATCATCGGCAGCCAGACAATCGAGTTCACCCGCAACCAGCCCTATGAACTGGAATCGATCAAGGTATACAAGAACAGTGTCGATGTTACCGGGCAGACCGTCCTTCCGGGCAGTGTGCTGACTTTTGTTACAAAGGTTAAGAACCCCGGAACCGCTTCCATCGCTGTAAAATCGAGGCTCGTGATCGACCTGGACGCCCTCGTTCCCTATAACTTTGACCAGGAGTCATCAGCCGCCGCCACCGTGGCTGCAAATTCAACCGCTACATTTTCCTTTACCTTCACCCCTACCCAGAGCGGCAGCTACTTCGCAACCTGCGGCACCAAGACTTACCTCTCGGGCACCTATGTCGTCACCGATGGATGGGAATGGCCTGCCGGACCCATTATCACCATTGGCGGGGGGACCTCCACCGTCCTGACGGTCAACGTACAGAATGCCGACAGCACCAGTTATCCCAAACCCGGTGCCCATGGCGTTGTCTATCTCTTTCATGCAGGTAACAGCGGACAGGTGGCCCTGGTTGCAACGGCAAACACCAATCCCAACGACGTTGCTGCCTTTCAGAATGTGACCAACGGAAGCGGCTACTCGATCAAGGTGTATTACAACCCCGACCCTACCACCATCTTCGGACAGGAATACTGGGGAACAAAGACCGACATCACCGTCATCGGCTCGCAGACGATCACCTTTGTCAGGAACCTACCCTTTGCGCAGGGCGGTGTGAAGATCTACGACGGCACTGCTGAAGTCACCGGGCAGACATTGCCACCGGGGACCTATACACTGAAGACCACCATCAAGAACCCCAACGCAGCAAATCAGTATGTGAAGGTGCGCTTCGTGGCCGACCAGAACCGCAGCACTCCCTTTGATTCCGACCAGACCTCGACCATCAGCAGCATACCTGCCGGAACCACAGCCGTGATCTCTGTGCCCATCACCTTCAACAGCGAAAAGGTGGGTGCATACTACTTGGTGGCCGGAACCATCACCCTCGTGACCACCTCAGGCATCCTGACGGACGGGCTTCCCTGGCCGTCAGCACCTGCGATTTCGATCGATCCGGGCTGTACCGTTACCGCCATTTTCCCCTCAACCAACCTGGTACCAACCTCCATATGGCAGACCATCACCTATCCGGGAGCCGGTTATTATTCCAACTTCTACGTCACCCAGGGGATCTCCTATACCTGGTCGTTGTGCCCGACCGACGGGGCATCGGCCAGCTATGACTCCGAGCTGAGCCTGAAGAAGGCAGCCGGCGACTCCATACTCGCCTACAACAACGACGCCATCTGCAACAACACCCCCGGCAACAACGCCAGAATCACCTGGACCGCCACCTTTACCGGCATGGTCAGGCTGACGCTGAGCCAGTACCATTGCCAGTTCAACAGCCTGAGCACCGTGCTGGTATACAAAAAGAACGCCAAGGACAGTTACATCGGACCGGATATCCAGGAATCATACTGTAACGTCTACCCCAACCCCACCAGCGGCAAGGTGACGGTAGATTTCGGCGAAACCGGCCTCACCAACGCCACCTATGTGCTCATGGACATGCAGGGAACAAAGATGAACGGTTACAGAATCTCACATGACGGCGTCAAAGACGTACTTGATCTCTCCAGCTTCCCCGCCGGGGTGTATATGCTGCGGATCGTTACGAACGCGGGGAGTGAGTTGAGGAAGGTGGTGGTGGAGAAGTAAGATGCGGGATGCGGGATATAATTAATTCGCAACTTGCAACTTACAACTCGCAATTTGTTGAATTTCAATATCCCAACATCTAAAAATCACAATGCCAGGATCGAAATGCTGTTATTATCGGATTGAAAAGCACGATAACCCAGAGAATATCCCGGATATCCATCAGTAAATTTCGCGTACCTGGCGGGATTAAATTTTTCTTCCTCAAATTTTATTTCAATGGCCTCCCCCTTTGATTCATTTTCGGAAATAATAAAATCAATTTCATTTCCATCAGCTGTTCGCCAGAAATGAAGATTATCCGTGCCGTATAGCGACCGCAGCCTTGTAAAAGCATAGTTCTCAAGAAGTGATCCCTTATCAGGACGCTGGTTGACAGGAGAATACAGGTTCATTATACAGTTTCTGAACCCCAGGTCCTGAAAATATACTTTAGGCATCTTTGTAAGTTCTTTACGGATATTTCCATGGAATGGGGTTAATAAATGAATGTGGAAACACTTCCGCAAAACATAAAGGTAATTGTCAACGGCAGTTACTGAGAGTTTCAGGGTTCGTGAAAGTTCGTTTACATTAACCAGTGAGCCAGACTGGTGGGCTAAAAGCAGCAGGAGCCTGTAAAACTTATCCTGATCCTGAATGTTTGATTCCGCAATATCCCTTTTCAGATAGGAACCCATCAACTCCCTGAGTGTTTCTGCTTTTTTTTCCGCCGATTCGGCCAGAACAACAGCAGGATAACCTCCATAGGTAAGGTATTCAATAAAATGCGATTCAAGTTCCTTACGTTTTGGAGAAAGGTACCTCTTTTTTTCCCTGATCCGGTCCAACTCAAGTGCCAGGTCCTTATCCTTTGTTCTGAACGTAAGATATTCACTAAAATCCAGGGGATAAAGTTCAAAAAGGCGTTTTCTGCCTGCCAGGGAATCCTTGAACTTCCTGTCGATATAAAAAGCGCTGCTGCCGGTCGCAATGATTTTAAGATCCGGGCTATACTTGTCATAAAGCAGCTTCAGGAAATTGGATGGATTATCCAGGTACTGAACCTCATCCAAAAGGACGAAAAGCCTTTTTCCATTGGTCCTGATAACAAAATCAAAGAGGTTTTCAGGATGCTGATTCAGTCGGGATAAAATCGCAGGATCCTCGAGGGTGAGATAAAATACAGTCTCATTTTTCTCCCGTAATAACTTTGTCAATTGATTCAAAAGGGTTGTTTTTCCCGTTTGGCGGGCCCCTGAAATAATCGTAAATTCCTTTTCCACCAAATGGTTTGACAGATCTGCAAACAATTTTCTTTCAAAATCCGGCATAGTATCAAAGTTTCATACAAAGATAATATTTATTTAACAAATGAAAATTATCGGATATTTTTAATTTGCCAAATGATTATTATCCGACTTCGAACTTCACACTCCGGACTTAGGACGTTTGCCAGCAGGTTGCTTCGCTTCGCTCGCAATGACGGGCGAACGTTAACAAAGAGGGGGAAAGCAGGAGGTTAAAAATTCGCCTATGGCGAATTTTTAACCTCCTGCTTTCCCTTTTTTGCGAAGCTCAAGGCCGTCATTGCGAGGAGCGCAGCGACGAAGCAACCTGTTGCGGAACGGGCCATGCTAAATTTGCGAGGAGCGCAGCGACGAAGCAACCTCCTGCGAAACGGGCCATGTTGCAATTGCGAGCGAAGCGAAGCAATCCAGCCGGATCAGGTGCAAAGTGTGAGGAGTGAACTCCGCAGTCTGAAGTGCAAAAAAAAGACAGGTCGAAGCCTGCCTTTTTTCATTACGTGTCACGGTTTGTATGCTGGATGCTAGATGCTGGATGAACTTACAACTTACAACTTACAACTTACAACTTACAACTTACAACTTACAACTTACAACTTGCAACTACCGTTCTGAGCAGCCTGTTCTCTGCATCATACCCTATGGCCCTGCCATCTTTCCTTGTGCTGATGTGGGTCTTCCTTCTTACCGGATGTAGCAGCAGTACGATGGTAGTTAACTGGCCTGGCAGCAGGGGTACGTCCCTGATAATTGATTGGTATCTTTTGTCTACGGCATGGTAGGTTTGAATGTTCTGCCATGCCAGGAGCATAGGATGAAGGCGTGAGATGAAAGACGCCGCCCTGAGTCCTAGTACAAGGATGAGACGGGGGTGTTGAAGCTCGACCGTGAACCTGAGAATGTCGCGGCAGTGATCACGGAAGTAAGATGAGGGTATCGAGTATCCAGCATCCAGCATCCAGGATCCAGCATCTTGATTTCTACGTCTCGACTCAGCCGTTTGGCGGACACCCAGATGACAATTCGTAAAAAAGCAATCCAGGGGATCGATTCCTGCTTGTGTCAGGGTGTTCAGCACCTCAGACCAGGCAATGGTCGTTCGCTCCCAATCCTGGCGAACTCCGTGCAGCCTGAGAAAATTCAGTTGTGGTGTATACCGGTTGCAAATAACCATTATGGGTTTGTCTGAAAGCTTCCCTTCCTCCTTGTGGTACATACCCGGACCGGCAGGAAAGAAAATGGTTTCATTTGAATCACCATAGAGTGGCCGGATATCTGGTGGGTAGAAGGACCAGGCTTTTACCTTGTCTATTAATATATGGAGTTCTGTCGGCATTTTATTTGTGATTTGTGATTTGATTTTTGTGAAAAATGAAGTGTGAAGTGCGAAATCAGACATCGCACTTCACACATCTGACATGGACTACAGCGTAACAGACATTGTACCCGCGTTACCCGGGTTGTCTTTGGCGATAGCCTTTACAATGGTTCCGGCAACCGGAACAGCAGCTTTCGTTGCGGTGTAGTTCCAGAAGTTCCCGTTGCTGTCGAGGACGGCGGGACCCTCTTCAAGGTCGGTGCCATCGGCGGCTTTGATGCTGACGATTACCTCTTTAACGAAGTAGGTATCAACCGCGCGGACCGCAATGATCCCTCCCGGCGCTCCCTGGTACCTGGATACATCAAGGGTATCCACTTTGGGTGCCTTGAGAAAATCGGACAGGGCAGCCGAGTAAGCGGACTGTCCGTTTCTGGCAGCCGACTCATACAGCGCCAGGAGTTCAGGGTTTTGAATGGCATGCTTCGCATAGTTGGCCGCCATACGGAACTTATCCCTGACCTTTTCCTGGGCTGCTGAGGGTTTGTTGTCAGTCTTGACAGGCACGTTGGCCATGACGCTGTGCCCGTTGGAATTTTTGAGTACTACCTGGTCGGCGAGTTTTCCTTTTAATCCGCGGACGCGAACATTTTTGCTTGAATTTGACATTTTGTTAAGTTTTAAAAGGTTTATAAATGCGATCCTGGCCATGATCAGTTGTTCGGCAAATGTAATTCGTGGAAAAGGCGGGCGGTAGTTGCAAAGGGTTGTGCAACCCTAACAACAGTCCGCAGCCGGCAGTCTGCTGTCGATTTTTTGCAAATCACAAATCACCAATCACAAATCTGATTTACAGCATATTATAACCTTTATTGTGAATAAATGTCAGAATCGAAAATTGCAGTTTTTCAACAAAAAATTGCCTGGGGTTGCAACTCCTAAACCGCGACTGACAAGGATTTTCTGTTTCCGACATTTCGGCCCACCCTAACATGAATTTTATACAACTTCATGATAGTCAGTTCGTAACCCGTCGTTCGTAGTTCGTCGCTCTCTTTCTCCTCCTTAGCTTCTACATGGTTTGTTCATGATCGCTTTTTGCGCAAAACTTTTTTTAAGTTTTGTTTAAGAAGCGACCATGGAGGAAGCATATAGGACGCAAAAAGAAATTACGAACTACGAACTACGAACTACGAACTACGAACTACGAACTACGAACTATTTCTTCTGAGATGTCTTTTAATGTCCTTTATTATCACCTCGAAATCCATTAAAAGTTGTTCGAGGGCTTGTGGATCAGGGGTGTGAATTGCGTTTCTCAGGCTTAGGGGGCTTATGCTTTCCGTGCGAATTGTGATGAAGGTCGCGGCAACCCTGCGGCATAGTTCCGAAATGTTTGGGTTCTCCAGTAGCTGGCGGTCTATGAGAGTGCCCAGGAAAGCTCCCAGGTATTGGACTGAACATGCAAGCCGGAACTTTGTCTTTGGTACATTGCCCGGTAAATTTTCCAACAGGGTGGTGGGACACTCCGTTGTACAGGAAAAATAGTTCATCCTTTCTTCCATCTGCTTAAATACCAGGTAGGCTAAGCGCGCATGACGTTTTGTTTGCCGGATGACTTCGCAATTTATCCTGGGGTTATTTTCTGGCATGTCATTACAGATGCACCTGACTTTGTTTGTACGCCAGGATACGGAAGAACTTGTTTCGACTTTCTCTCCTTCGTGTGCAATGTCAGTAAACGAACAAAGGAGTCGTCTAACGCGACGTTTGGCCATGATCATAAAAGAGTCGAAGTCCATTGGAGAAAGCTGTGAGATTGCCTGGGTCATCTTTGCCAGGGATTCAGCCTTCAGGAATTTCAACAGGTTAAGGTATTGAATGATGTCGTTTTTGCCACAAACTGTATCGACTTTGGGAGACCTGTCGGGTGCCAGCGAAATCGTGATTTCCGGCGGGAAATTGTCATCCAGCCCGGCGAAGATCTCGTCAAGGAGGTAGGGGAACGATTCAGGGTTAATATGCTTACTGTGGGGGGACATAGCAGGGCATAGAAATTCCAGGAAACAGGGAAAAATGCTATTTCTAAATAAATCAATAAAAAAACAGGAGGAGGGAATCCTTTGCCCCGGATTTAAATCCGGGGCAAAAGATTATTTTTTATGGGGTTTATTGTAGTTTTTCAATTCATCCATCCCTTTGATGTCCATTGTTTTGGCGATCTTCGACACGGTGGCCAGGTCGATGATGCCGGTGATGCTGATGGAAACCATGGCGCGCTTGCCTTTTTCGAGCATGACAAGCTCAGTGATCTGTCCTTTGGCATCCTTTTTCGTGAGGAAAAAAGTGTTGGTTCCATTGTTGTTTACCCGCATGAGTTCCTCATAAATTGAGGGCGGGAATATGGCAACAACCTCATTGTAAAAAGCCTGTGCCGGGGCGGGTTTTAAAGAGTCAACATCCATGGAGACCAGTTTCAGGGAGGTCAGGCGGGCGGCGGCTCTTTTCAGGGAGGCACTGCTGGTGTCCTTGGTGTCGGACATGTTGGCAAACATCTGGAGCATATCCTTTGAGAAGCTGACGGTGACGTACTTGTCGTTCCCGACATATTTTGCATAGATCTTGTCGAGCGGACTCTGTGCCTGCAGGAAGAGTGGCATCAGCATGGCTGCTGCCAGAAACAGTTTCATCATTGTTTTCATGGTGTTGTTTTTTTATATGAGATTTCAAGTGAATAATTATTGCAGTTCGTTATTACGATCTAAGGAAAGAGAGGCCGGGTGCAGCTTATCTATTTTCTTTGTTTTGGAATTGCCGCTGCTCATTCCTGATGAGATCATATTCATGGTCATGCAGAACTTTTTATATTCGGTCCGGTTATGGAGAATGGCGGCCTGCTCCTCCCCGCTCAGGTAGGTATGGCGGAAGGTCATGAACAGCCCGGCAAGTAAAATGACTGAAGCGGCCGCCAGCAGGGAAGTTCTACTTATTCTCTGCCTGTGGATCGGATCCGGGATGGAGCCTTTTAATTTCCGAAGCTCATTCTCAAAGTTCGCGTCCTTTTTTCTTTCAATGGCCTCCCCTGCTGTATAGATAAACACTTTTGCTTCCGGTTCAAATTCAGAGGGATAATCCCCGGAGGTGAACAGTTCACGAAGCTGTCTTTCTTCAAACAGTGACGATTTTGCTGTGAAATATTTTTCCAGCAGCAGCTTAATTTCTGTAGAGTTCATGCAAGTTGAGTTTTATTACATCTTCCAATAACTGTTTACGGGCTCTTGAAATGGTATTATAAACCCAAGATATATCCATGCCATATTGATCAGCAATCTCCTGGTATTCCATGCCTTCAACATCCCTCATCAGGAATGTATCCCTTTTATCCGGAGGGAGTAGTTCTGCAACCTCTGTAACACGCTTGAATATGTATTTCCGGTCGTACGTGTTTACGGGGCCGACTTCAGTTTCCTGATCATTTGCCAGGTTCCTGATGGCATTCTTTCTTCTTTTTTCTTTCCTGAGAAAGTCGATACAAAAAAACTGCGTTGTTTTATTGACATACGATTCAACGCTGTAACATCGGTCCAGGTCGGACCTTGCGATCCAGCACCGCTCAAACACATCCTGCTTTTTGTCCTTTGCTTCCTCTTTGCTTCTTAGAAAGTGGTACGCAATTCTGAAAACCCAGTTCTCCATTGGGACGATCCGTTTATTGTACTCCTCCTGATCCATGTTGTTTTGTTTTTGATGTTTGAAAGAAACTCCTTTTTGTCCTGTTTATAATAGTATGACGTTTGAGAAAGAAAAATCTATCAAAAAAATCAATGTTTTTTTCAAAAA
>Ga0073936_10002041_pt1 | contig 30495 bp, 15 predicted proteins | sample AliMusrvi5mmetaG_FD_87041 | JGI IMG/M metagenome (GOLD analysis project Ga0073936, IMG submission 87041) | Freshwater lake bacterial and archeal communities from Alinen Mustajarvi, Finland, to study Microbial Dark Matter (Phase II) - Alinen... | ecosystem: Environmental > Aquatic > Freshwater >...
CCTGGGGATTTATTATGAAAGGCAGGAGAACGCCTTCAGCCAACTCAGCATTGAGGATCTGGAGGCATACGGTATCAGCGAAGAGAACAAAGCCGTTAAGATACTCAAACTCACTCAGACCTACCTGCTTACCGATGGCACCATCAGCCGCATTTCGGAGATGAAACGTGTTTTTGAGGAGGACAAAACATACGAGCAAGTCTTTCGTAAAACGCGCCTGAATGCCGATTCAAGATATGTTTTGCTCTGTTATAAAGCACAATTCCGGCTGCGTAAGCTGACCCAGGAAATTGAGCAAAAGGGTCAGAATAAGTACTGGTTTATGTCGCGCGCACGTTACATGCTGTGGGCACTATTGTGTCAGGGCTTGCTAAACCATCATTCTCTTAACAAACTTGCTGATGAATTCGGAACTACGATGAGTATCCCTGCCGGTTACACTGAATTGTTGACGCAGATCGCCACCACAAAGGTACGCCCGATGCTTGCCGCATTGATGCAAGACCCTGATTATGCCGATAAAGTGGCCGAAGAGAACCTTGGTTTCCTGCGCACTGACCGGGCCTTCGATAAATGTATGGCGATCGCAAATGAGAGATGGGGCTGGATGCATAAGAAACTGGTATAGTCTCCTTGGAGACTCTTGACGCGCTCGATTGGCTCAGGATCAATCCCGGTTGGGCTTCATTGCCCCTATTTGATCGGTCAGAGTGGACGCGTGCTCGATTTGGCGATTTTGCAGAGAGTATCAACGAGCACGTTGACCCATCGGATGCGGCAGAGAAAATCTATGTCGGGCTGGATGACCTCGATTCCAGCAATCTACACATTCGACGTTGGTGGGAAGGCAGTGATGTCATTGGCGCCAAGCTGCATTTCAATAAGCAAGTGCGCTTCCCCGACTGGCAACGCACCTCGCAGGGAGAGCGACTGGTGCAACGGGAATTGCGCAAAACCCTGCTTAAATACAAGCTGCATACCGACCAGGAACTCTTCGACAAGGCCTATAGCTACATCCGCCAGTATTATTAGACCGCGCAGAAGACGGTCTGCATGGTGGTGCCGTGCTGGTCGCGCTCATCCTGTTGTGCGTTTACTTCAAGCGGGGGACGCAGACGCAAATATCTTGCGCGCCAGCGCTATGAAGCGGTTCATACGGGAGATCGTGTCGTCATAGCTGACCATCTTCACCATCGCCTGTGCACAAAGTTGCACGCGGCGGTGACTACTCACCAGCGCCATCTTTTCGAGAACCTGGCGCTGGTCTTCTTCCGACCCGGCCAGCACAAGCGTATTGATGATGCTCAGGTCAAATCCCACTTGCGGCGACACGACCTCGTCGAGGCGCAGGACGTCGTTCCAACCGCTGATTTCGATCCGATGGATGTCCGGGAACACGGCCAGCAGTTCGTTGATGACGCGCTCAAAGTTGCCACAGGTGTGAAAACCAGTCACTGCGCCTTCGTTCGCCGCGATGCGCCGGTACACCGGCACGACAAACTCGTGAAAGATGCGCGGTGAGATGAACGGGATGTTGACCCAGTCGTCGGCGACGAACGTGGTCGCCGGTAAAGCGGGCTCGCCCAGAAAATGCTGCCGGTCGCGCGCAAAGCGCAGGCGCGCCTCGGAGAACAGGTCAAGAAACGCATGTACTGTATCGGGGCGCTCAAAGGTGTCGGCGATGAAGTTGTCGAAGCCGCGCATCTGCACGCACACATCCAGCGGCCCGCGATGGAAGTGCGGGAAGATGACGCGCAGCAGGCCACCATACTCGCGCACCGACAGATCGCACATGCGACGATACAACCCGATGAGCACGGGCATGTCACCAGTGGTGTAAAAGTCGAAGGGCTTAATCAGCCCTGGGTCAGGGGCCTCGACCAGCGGGTGCGGGTCAAACACCGGCACACCGTCGGGGGTGTGATGGATGCGCTGGCCAAATAGCGTCATGTCGTAATACATGCCGGTGGTCGCAAGTACGTTGAGATCGATGACGCTGTCATCGTCGCTGTTATCAGCCCAGAAGATTTTCTCGCGCAGTTGCATCTCGATCGAGAAATCGGCGTCTGTGAGGAATCGGTTCATATCGAACCCGAACAACTCCGGCCAGCCGATGTTCTCCATGTAGCTAGTCACCCGCACACGGTTCGAGCCAAATCGCGCGTCGCGGTCGGCAATAGCTTTTATGCGGCGGGTGATGCGCTGCTGCAATGCGGGGAGCAAGGCGTGCTTCGAAAGCATAAGAGAGTCAGAGTTCATAGCTCACATAATAACCCTTCGGGTGTGCTTACCAGGATTTCGATATGCTCAATCACACCCAAGGGTTTCCACCCTGTTTCGCTCCACTCAGGAATGCCTAAGCAACGCATGGTGTAATGCAGAAGCGGAGGAATGTGAATTATTATGGCAGTGTCAGTATTGGATATAAAAGTAAAGACGGCTGAAGGTCATGAGAAGCCGGTGAGTGATTATCGGGGCAGCGTATTGCTCGTCGTGAATGTCGCATCGAAGTGCGGTCTCACGCCGCAGTATGCCGGGCTTGAGAAGCTCTACGAGACGTACAAGGATCAGGGTCTCGTCGTGCTCGGTTTTCCATGCAATCAGTTTGGCGGTCAGGAACCCGGCACGATGGAGGAAATCCAGAGCTTCTGCTCGCTGAACTACGGCGTGTCGTTCCCGATCCTCAGCAAGATTGAGGTCAACGGAGCCGGCGCCGCGCCGCTATACGCGAAGCTGACGACCGTCGAACCGGCCGGCCCGATCACGTGGAACTTCGAAAAGTTCCTGGTGGGCAAGGATGGCAATGTCGTCACGCGGTTCTCGCCGAAGACGAAGCCGGAAGACGGCGCGGTGGTTGGCGCCATTGAGCAGGCTCTGAAGGCGTAACGAATTTCGGTCCGGCTACGCGGATCACTTCAGGCGGGCTGTATTACACAGCCCGCCTTTCTTTTTGGCGTATGATTTGTCCTGTATGAATAAACGCATGCCGTTTGTCGGTTTCTGCAGTCTCATTCCATTGATCGCGTTGTTCGTCCTCGCCGCGATGTTCGTCACACCCGCCCATGCGCTGGCACAGACTGCCACACCACCAGTGATACTTGGGCCATACAGTAGCGATACCGCAATCATGCCGTCGTCGCTGGATGTGGATCTACGCACACTGCCGGGAGTCAATGTAACATCCTCACCGACCGTCCTGCCATTGAAAAGAAATCCCAATGTCTCATCGCAGCCGGCCGCAGCAGCGCCTCCGCAACCCGATCAGATCGACAGCCCCACAGCAATGCCGTCTGCAAGCAGCAGCTTCGCAGGCCTGGATTTCTCGCATTATGGCGGCGGATGGCCGCCTGACACAAACGGCGATGTTGGACCGGTGTATTACATCCAGATGGTGAACACCGCAGTCGGCATTTTCAACAAGACAACAGGGAGCCTTGCAGCGGCGTTCACGATGAACAGTTTCTTTAATGGCACTGGCGGGTTATGTGATGCCAACAACATGGGCGACCCGGTTGTCGTGTATGACGCACAGACGGATCGCTGGCTGGTCAGCGACTTCGCCTTCGCAACAAATTCATCGGGCAACGCCATACCACCCTACTATGAGTGCATCGCCGTTTCGAAGACGGGCGACCCGCTCACCGGCGGATGGTGGCGCTATGCCTATGCTGTTGGGACGATCAACAGCGCGACATACATGAACGACTACCCCAAGTTCGCCGTATGGCCGGATGCGATTTACATGTCGGCGAACATGTTTCCCGATGTCGCTACAACTGCATGGGGCATGGTGCGCGTGTGGGCGCTCGATAAATCACGTTTATATGCCGGCTTGTCTCTGAGCGAAGTTCACTTTGACCTGCCTTCGGCCTACTTTACCTTGCTGCCTGCCATGTGGCATGGTCAACTCCCGCCGGCTGGGTCGCCAGAGTATTTCACATCAATCGCTGCGCCAAATAGCCTGTACCTTTGGAAGCTCAAGGTGGATTTCAACACGCCCGGCAATTCGACCTTCACCGGGCCAACCACACTAGCCGTCAACTCATTCACCGCCAATGCAACCTTAGCGCCGCAACTTAATAGCACTGAGCAAGTCGACCTGCTGAACGACCGTCTGATGATGCAGGTTCAGTATCGCCGCATCGGGTCCATCGAGTCGTTGTGGGCGACGCATACGGTAGACGCCGGCGGCACAACGGGCATCCGGTGGTATGAGGTGCGCAATCCAAACGGGGCGCCTTCGATCTACCAGCAGGGCACCTTTGCGCCCGATACAGCTTTTCGCTTCATGCCCAGCCTGGCTGTCGACCAAACGGGCAATATGGCCGTTGGGTATTCGGTTGCAAGTTCCTCAATGTATCCTGCCATCCGCTACGCAGGCCGGCTGATGACCGACACGCTTGGGACGCTCGGGCGCGGTGAAAGCACTCTCATTGCGGGAACGGGATCACAGAGTGGCGGCTATAACCGCTGGGGCGACTACAGCGCCATGTCGATTGACCCGTTGGACGATTGCACCTTCTGGTATACCAACGAGTATTACGCAACAACCGGCTCGAACTGGCAGACGCGCATCGGGTCGTTCCGTTATCCTGAGTGTGTAAATACATCCAACAACCCTGCTTATATCATCTCAGGGACGGTTCGTGATGCGGCGCGTGGCGCCCCGCTCAGCGCCACACTCACTATTGCCGGTTACTATGGCGGGAGCGTCAGCACCAACCCAACTACCGGCTTTTATAGCGTCAGCCTGCCTATCAGTGTCACTTACGTTTTTAACGTTTCCGCTGTTGTGAATGGATACCAGCAGGCGACGCGAGTCGTCGGCCCTCTCAGCGGCCCCGGCACGCAGGACTTTGCGCTCAGTGTTGATCCTGTGACCTGCAATGCGCCTGGATATGTGTCTATTGGCGGGTTTGCGGTGAACTTCGATAGCATCACGGCGCCCGGTCTGCCGACAGGTTGGATTAGCAATGTCATCACGTATACGACTGGAGCACTGCCGAGTTGGTTCACCAACGTTGGCACGCGCTTCCCGGCAGGTGTTGCGGCGCATAGTGCGCCAAATGTTGCGCTGTTCAATTCCTACAATGCCGCTTCCGGAAGTGCCGCGCGATTAGCGCGCAGCATACCCGTCGATATGACAGGCGTGCCTGATCCGCGCCTGTGGTTGTGGATGTACCACGATAACGGTTACCCTGGCTCCAGCGACATCGCTCAGGTGCAGGTATCAACAGATGGCGGCGCGAGCTGGATCAATGCGGGCATCCCACTCACTCGCACCGAGTCGCCATATGGATGGCGGCAACATGTGATCGACTTAAGCGCCTATAGTAATCAGGCATCTCTACGGGTCAGCATCCTGGCCGTCAGCAGGTACGGCAATGACATACATCTGGATGACATCACCATTCCTGGCGTCTGCCAACCCGTATCAGGCAATACGATCACAGTCACGAACAGTAGCCCGACAACACTAGGCAACATCACCTACCTGACAGCCACGACCAACATCACAAATCCGGTGTTTGCCTGGAGCTATGGCGACGGTTTCACAGATACTGGCGCAACCGTCAACCATGTGTATCCGCTCTCCGGAACGTATACTGCGCTGGCGACGGCCAGCAACGGCGTCGTTACTCAGTCAGCAACGACTGCCGTAACAATCACTAACCTCGCGCCGGTAGCGGTGGCAGGTTCAAACCAGACCGTGACCGTCACTGCACTCGTCACGCTCGACGGATCGGGATCATACGACCTCGATGGACACATGCCTTTGACCTATATATGGCGGCAAACTAGCGGAACGCCGGTGATATTGAGCAACCTCGCCATCAGTCGGCCAGCCTTCACCGCACCCGTAACACCCACCATCCTGGCTTTCGCACTCACTGTCACCGACGCGCGCGGACTGGTAACGGCGGCGCCGGCGAGTACCGTCGTGACCGTTACCGATATCAAGGTCAGCAATCCACTCGCGACCAATAGCAGTCCAACCACACTGGGCCAGACGACCACCCTGACCGTCGCCGCCAACGGCAGCGGTGTCACTTATGCGTGGCGCTTTGGCGACGGCGGAATCGGCGCGGGCGCAATCGTGAGTCGCGTCTATTCCACGACGGGCATATACACCGCGATCGTCACGGCAACCAATAGCGTGAATGTCCTGACGACAACGACGGTTGTAACGATCACCAACCTGCCGCCAGTTGCGGTTTCCGGCGTGAATCAAAGTGTGACGGTCAGCACGGTCGTAACTCTGAATGGATCGGGGTCGTACGATCCTGATGGTCATGTGCCGCTGCTCTACCGCTGGCGTCAGACCGGTGGAACCACCGTCGTATTGAGCAGCGCCGTGATCACCCGGCCAACTTTCACAGCGCCGGCAACGCCTTCCGTGCTGACCTTCACGCTAAACGTGACGGACGCGCGCGGATTGGCCGGCGCAGCTTCTTCACAAACTGTTGTTACCATCACCGATTCACCGATTTCGAGTGTGGTTGCGAACAACAACAGCCCAACAACACTGGGGCAAACGACGACGTTGACCGCAACCGCCAACGGCAGCAACACTTCTTTTGTGTGGACCTTCGGCGACGGCACATCGGGTTCTGGCGCAACAGTGAGTCACGTTTATCCGCTTTCCGGCACTTTTACAGCAATGGTTACCGCAACCAACGCGACGAACAGCCTGACGGCAACCACCTCAGTCACGATCAGCAATCTCCCGCCTGTGGCCAATGCGGGCGCGAGCCAGAGCGTCACCGTTAGCAGCGTCGTCACGCTCACTGGTTCGGCTTCGACCGATCCCGATGGACACACGCCATTAGTCTACGGCTGGACGCAATCGGGCGGCGCTGCTGTCGTGCTGAGCAGCGCAATCATCAGCAGGCCAACGTTCTCAGCGCCGAGTGCGCCAACGGTACTGACCTTCACGCTGACCGTAACTGATGCGCGTGGGCTCGCGAGCGTAGCAGCGGCGAGTACGATCATCACCGTATCAGATTCGGCTATTACGGGCGTCGTGGCAAGAAACGACAGCCCGACGACGCTCGGTCAGACGACAACCCTGACCGTTACCGCAAACGGCAGCAACGTTGTATACGCATGGGACTTTGGTGATGGCACGCCAGGCGCCGGCGCGACAGTGAACCATGTTTACCCGTTATCGGGAACATACACGGCTGTCGTGACTGCGACTAACGCGACAAATAACCTGACCGCGACGACGTCGGTGACCATCACCAACCTGCCTCCGGTAGCTATCGCCGCCGCGAGCCAGAGTGTGCCCATCGGCAGCCTTGTCATGCTCGATGGGTCAGCGTCCAACGACCCCGATGGGCACCTGCCATTGTTGTATGGCTGGCGTCAAACCGGCGGCATCACCGTGACGCTGAGCAACGCGTCGATCAGCCGAACAACGTTCATCGCCCCTGCCGCGCCGTCGGTGTTGACGTTTACCTTGACCGTGACGGACGCGCAAGGACTGGTCAGTTCCACGTTCGCGCGCACAGTTGTGACCGTGACCGATGCGCCAATCACCAATGTCGTGGCGACCAACGACAGCCCGACGACGCTCGGTCAAACAACCACGTTGACCGTCACGTCGAACGGCACTCCTGGCGCTGTCGCCTATGTGTGGCGATTCGGGGATGGCGCCGTGGGCAGCGGCGCCGCCGTGACACACGTCTATGCGTTGTCGGGCGCCTTCACGGCCATCGTCACCGCGACCAACGCTATAAACAGCCTGACGGCTACCACCTCGGTCACGATCACCAACTTCCCGCCTGTAGCCAATGCTGGCGTGAACCAGAGCGTCACCGTGAGCAGCGTCGTCACGCTTGATGGGTCAGCGTCCACTGACCCCGATGGGCACACGCCATTGGTCTACGGCTGGACGCAGACAGGCGGATCACCCATTGTGTTGAGTAGCGCCAGCATCAGCCAGCCAACCTTTACAGCGCCGACTGCGCCCACTGTGCTGACCTTCACGTTGACAGTCACCGACGCGCGCGGGCTCGCGAGTGCAATATCAGCCCGCACCGTCATCAGCGTTTCCGATGCGCCGATCACCAACATCACGGCAACCAACGATAGCCCGACGACGCTCGGTCAGACGACAACCCTGACCGCTACGGCCAACGGCACGCCAGGCGCTGCCGTATACGCATGGGACTTTGGTGATGGCACGCCAGGCTCCGGCACCGGCCCAATTGTCAGCCACATCTATCCACTGGCAGGGACCTATACTGCGGTCGTGACCGCGACGAACAGCGCAAGCGCGCCGGGCATCACCGCGACCACCACCGTCAGCATCACCCCGATCCTGCTCGCGTGCACGCCGTTGAGCGACATCACGGTGACCGGCGCAATCACTGGACTCGTTGACTCACTGCAGCCGTTCACGGCGACAGTGGCGCCACTCACAGCGACACTGCCGCTGACCTACACGTGGCAGGCAGATGGGCAAGCGGTAATCATCACACAGACTACGCTGTACACGAATTTCATCTCTTACTCATGGCCGGTCATCGGGCAGCCGATGATCACAGCCACGGCAGCCAATGGGTGTTCAACGCTCAGCGCAACCACGGTGATTGCGATCCAGCGTGAATACCGCATCTATGTGCCCATCGTTTTAAAGTAGCGTAGTGCATAATGAGCAGCAACCGATCCTGATTGCTGCCCATGCTGAGGATAAGACATGAAAATCGATGAACCAGATGCGACTGAGCGTTTGCAAACGCCGCCTTACTCGTCAGTTGCCGAATTGCGAGGTGCTGCCGGCACACTCGAACAAAAACTCACATGGTACGAAATGTTGGCAATTGCGTATGATGACCGGATCCAAAAACGCCCGGCAGAATAGTCAATGAGCGTGTTTCTTATCTTTCCGAATCACCTTTAGGAAAGATTCGACAATAACCGCATCATATAAAGTGCCCTTGTTCTTCTCAATTTCAGCCAAAGCGTCATCCAATCCGAGTGCAGGCCGGTAAGGGCGGTGAGTAGACATAGCATCGATCACATCCGCGACGGCGATAATCTTCGCTTCAATAAATATCCCGTCTCCCTTAAGTTTCCTTGGATACCCCGAACCATCCATCCTTTCATGGTGCTGGTAGATGATCTCGGCAATTGGCCATGGAAAATCAACGTCCTTCAGCAAGTCAAAACCGACTTCAGGATGAATCTTGATCAATTCGTATTCGAGTTTGGTCAGTTTGCCGGGTTTACTGAGGATTTCAGACGGCACCTGGATTTTCCCCAGATCATGAATCAGGCCAGCATAGTAGATGCCCCGAATTTGCTCTGCGGACAGACCCAGATATTCCGCGACGGCAACAGAAATATCTGCGACGCGTTTCTGGTGGCCAGAAGTATACGGGTCCCTTGCCTCGACGATATGGGCTAAAGTTTCAATCGTGCCCTCAGTAGTTTTCCTTAATTTGTCCAGTAAACTCTCAAGCTCGGTCTGGTTCCGCTTCCGGGCCGTAATATCCTGGATGTAGGTGACATTGTATTGGTATTGATGGTTCTTGTCGCGAATTGCTGAAACGGATATAAACACCCAGATAATATCCCCGTTTTTTTTGATGTATCTTTTTTCAAAACTGGCGCTGTCGATCTCGTCAGAAACCATTTGTTTGAGTGTCGTTAAGCTGTAACCCTGGTCCTCTTCAAAGGTAATGTCGTTGAAGGTTAACCGCAGCAATTCCTGTTGTGTATACCCCAGCATTTCGCACAATTGACTGTTGACCCTTATGAATTTGCCATCCGCATCAACCATACCAATCCCGGCAATCGAGCTTTCAAATACTGTGCGGAACAATGCTTCACTTTCGCGCAGCGCTTCTTCCGCGCGCTTGCGTTCGGTAATATCCACGACGAATCCAACGGTCGCCGGGCCGTCCGCGAAGATCGTCTTCGTCAAGTACATCAGGATGGGGAATCGTGTCCCATCTCCCCGGAAGCATTCCGCTTCGTAGCCATCAGGCGCCGAGAGGCCTTTAGCGCGGCGCTGGATATTTTCCAGGATTTGGGGGCGACACTCTGGAGTGAACAGTTCGAGCGGCGCGAAATGCTTCAGATCATCCAAACGTGAGATTCCGAATAACTTGAGGTAACTCGGATTGGCATAGATGATATCCGTGCCTTGGGTGATGTTGATGGCAATTGGCGCGGACTCGAACATCAATTTGTAGCGTTCCTCGCTCGCTCGAAGGCGTTTGTCCGCATTCTCGCGCTCGGTGATGTCGCGCGACACACCGACAAGTTCGGCGGGTTCTCCTTGCGCGTTGAGAATAAGTGTTGTCAACACTTCAGTGGGAACAACCGTCCCATCTTTGCGCGGTTGGTCAGCGCGGCTTAGTATATTCCGAACGTTTGTTCTGTCCGCCTGTAATGCCGCAGTTCGCTTTTGCAGTAACTGCGTCACGTGGGCGAGAGATTCCGGCGTCAACGCGTCAGCCATCGTTTGAGTCAGCACCTCTTCAGGAGTGAACCCGCGCAGTTTTTGCACGGATGGGCTGACATAGGTGAACTTGCCCGTCTTCAGGCTCAACGTCCAGATCACGTCAGCGGTGTTCTCGGCGATGAAGCGATAGCGCGCCTCGCTTTCGCGCAAGGCTGATTCCATTTGCTTGCGCTCTGTGATATCAAATGTGACCCCGAACATACGCTTCGGTTTACCCTCGGCGTCGGTAACACAGACGGCATCTCCCAGGGTATAGCATTCGCTGCCATCCGGGCGGACGATGCACAGCTCCTTCAGGCTATACTCTCGTTTAGTCCCCTCCATGAATTCCGCTTCGGTGATGCTCCGTTCAATTTCCTTGCGAATATTTACTCTCTGTTTTTCGCGATAATCAGCACGGGTGGCCTGGATATAGTCGCTGCCTCTTCCGGTAAAAGTCTCCGGGGAAATCCCATAGAGGCTGAACATCTCCCCATCCCATGAGACTTTATCGGTCTCTATGTCCCACTCCCAGATACCCAGACCCGCGATGCGCACAGCCTGTTCGAGCCTTTCCCGGCTGCGCCGGATCTCCTCTGCCGCCCGCTTATTTTTCGATAAATCCGTAAAAAAGACGGCAGTAGCCGGCCCGTCGGAGAGTTCGATTTCAGACACGACGACGCTGAAGGGGAACGTCGAACCGTCTTTACGCAGTCCCACCGATTCATAGGCTGTCTGAGCCGGCATGCCATGAGCACGCTTGCGGGCGCGCGTCACAATCTCATCCCGATAGGCAGGCGCAATATGTTCGGTGAATGGATGACCCTGCAAATCATCCGACCTTTCATAGCCAAACATTCGTAAGAAGGCAGGGTTGGCGTAGACATCACATCCACCCTGCGTGATGCCAACTGCCACCGGGGCGTCTTCAATTAAGACGCGGAAACGCGTTTCGCTTTCCATTCGCAACTTTTCGATCCGCTTTCGGTCGGTGACATCGCGTGACGTCAACACAGCAACACTCTGACCGGTTTCATTGACCCTTACTTCACCGGTTGCTTCCATGATCCGCCACAAACCGTCTTTGTGACGGATACGAAATGCAATGAGCGGGGGGGACGATTGCGGGTTGCTTACAGAAGCTGTAAATATAGACCGGGTATGGGGCCAATCCTCCGGATGGACAAGCCCGAAAGCATTCTTACCATTGAGTTCATCTTGCTTGTATCCCAGGATATGTTCTACGGCAGGATTTTGGTACAAAATATGGCCGCCAGCATCTAGAACGGTGACCAGATCCGAGGTGTTTTCGACCAGGGATTGCCAGTATTTTTCTGTCTGCCGCAGAGTGCTTTCCATCTGCTTTTGGGCAGTGATATTCTTACCGAACACCGACAGACCAACGACCTCGCTATCCACTTTGAGCATGTTTATATTCAGAAGCAGCGTATCGCCGCCAGAATATGTCCTATACTCGGTTGTGTAGCTGCCTTCTTGTAATGCCTGCTGGTAAAATCCGCGCCAACGCTGCACAAAGTCATCCGTTGGGAAAAGATCCTCCGGGCGCATCCCGGTCGTGATGGAAATACCACGTTTATCGAGGAAATAGTCATAGAGACCCCGATTAAACAGGGTCAAGCCAAAGTCGATTGGATTAACGGACCAGATCATATCAGCGCTGCTGTCAATCAGTGAGGTTAATAGCGCTTGTGAATGCTCCAGTTCCCTGAACTGTAACTCGCTTGCTCCAGATACCCGCAATCCGTTCGACGATTCCACTTTTGACTTCATCATTGGCCTCGCTATGACAGACACGGCCTGCCATCGATAGTTTTCGGCAAGGGTTATGTGTTCTCATGGAAGGCCAATGAGTGATACCAACGGCCTTACGTCGTCATTTTATAGCAAATGCTAAATGTGATTTGCATGGTTCTGACCAACCGTTCGGAGTTAAGTGGTTCATCTTGATCAAAAAGTGAGCAGTGTTTGGTCTGTTACTCAGTAACGCGAAAGCATACAACTACTCGTGTTGATCGTCAGTAAGATTTCGAATGCGAGGAGTTTAGATATGAACAGTATTGCTATAACAACCTTGAACCGTCGCGCCTTTTTGCGCGGCACTACTGCGGCCGCTGGCGCAACCGCACTGAGCGTGTTGATGAGCCCTGCGGCGTCTGCGTTCGCACAGGGCAATGCCGAGGATGACACGAGCAAGTATCCGACGTCAGACGATGTCGATATCCTCGTCGCCGCCGAGATCGCCGAGGCGCTTGCGGTGACCACCTACAGCAACATCATTGACAAGTCCCCGTTCTTCAAGCGGCTGGCGAGCGATGACCAGGGCTACCTGACCGCGGCGCGCCACGAAGAGATGTCGCACTACAACCTCGAGAAGGCGGTGACGAGTAAAGAATCGCCCTTCAGCTGGTTCTACTATCCGATGGGCATGTTCGACAACGCGCAGGTCACCTTAAACACACTGGTGACGCTTGAAGATGCGTTCATCGCCGCATATCTCGTCGGCGTGCGTCGCTTCAGCAACTCCAACCTGCGCGTCACTTCTGCCCGCATCATGGGCATCGAGAGCGACCACCGCACGCTGGCGCGCGTGCTGGCGCCCAATGTGGCCGTGATGGACGGCGGCCCGATCGAATGGATCACCGGCATCCAGGGGGCGCCCGAGTCCGTCGATCCACCGAACAACAACGGTTATGAGCGCACGCTGGGGCTGACCAACATCGGTCAGGCAGTGAACGCGTTGTTGCCCTTCGTCGACAAGAACAAGGCGATGGCTGCTGGCTTCGACGTTTCCCGCGCGTTCAAGTTTGAGCCCTTCATGCCAAAACTGCCAAACCCACTCGGTGAATTCATCGCGTTTTAATCGGGGCGCCACGGGCGCTGGTTCAACATTAAACCGGCGCCCGTAGCGTTAGTGCTCAAGGCGCCCAGTTTGAGGCCACGTCAAATGTGCGCTTAGGCTGGGCCGGGTCGTTCGTTTTTAGATGTCACATGAATCTGCGCCTGCTCGTCAGCGCCAACAGTGAAATTGGCTGGCGTCCAACCACCCGACTCGGCGACCACTCTGTTAACATCCATGTGACGCTCACGTGGGGCGCTCAGCTTTGCGAGTCCGAAGACGAGCATCAGCATCGGAATACCGACGAGAGTAATGCTGGCGGCAGCACCGAGGCGGGGATGGGGGTTCATGTTAAGCAACAATCTTTGCTATTCAGACAGATTCGTTGGGCCATACTTGGAGTAGGCGGCGTCAACATAGTCCCGTATCTCTTTGATGCTCTTCCCGTCTTTATATAGTCGCATCGCGTCCTGCGTAATATCCACACAGATGGAGCAGCCAAGGGCGTGATTGTCGTAAATCACTTTGCCGCCTTCAGCATTTTTTACGTAGCACATATAGTTGGACTTGTGGCCCATCTTGCCGCAACCGCAGTAGCAGGCAACGTGCTGGAGAACATCCGGGTTCGCCACAGCGAACTGGTAAGACTGCCGCACCACGACCGGCGCAGCCTTAACTTCGGACGGCATATCCACCATGGAGGCCATAGGGACTATCCTGATCATGGAAGTAACGTCTGGCTCATGCGACGCCATCGACTTGCTCGCACCGCAGCCCGAGGCAGTAACGCTGAACAAAATAAAGATGGGAACCAGAAGAGTTATGAATCGGCGATTATTGCGCGCCATATAGCATCTCCTTAAATGCACCACAGTGCAGGTTGTATCAATTTCATCGTTGAGGATAAGGGGGGATAGCCCGCCTGGGTAGGGTCGTACGGCGCGACCGGGGTAGGCAATATTGCCTATACGCGGTGGGCATACTTGCGCCAGCAGACCGCTCATCTCCCTGGTGGCGCCGAGTGGCGATGGGCGATAATGGCCGTGGTTAACCACTGATAACGAATGATAGTCGACAATGGCAGCCCTAAACCACTCACCGTGATCCTCGCCGATGACCATGCGGTCGTCCGATCGGGCATCCGCGACTTCCTCCAGCAGGACGAGCGCCTGCTTGTTATTGCCGAGGCCAGCAACGGCGATCAGGCGTTGGCACTCGCGCTAGCGCAAAACCCCGATGTGTTGGTGCTGGATATCCAGATGCCGGGCAGGAATGGCATCGAGGTCGCCAAGGCAGTGCGCGCCTCAGGTTCCAATATGGGCATTCTGATCCTGACGGCTTATGACGATGAACCCTACATTCTGGGCGCGCTGCAGGCAGGCGCAAACGGCTATGTACTAAAGACGGCTGAACCTGACGAACTTGTCGAGGCTGTACACTCTGTCTACGAAGGAAAATCCGTGTTAGATCCACTGCTGACACAGCGGTTATGGCAACAGGTCGTTTCTCGATCCCGGGACCAGGAAGGTCCGACTGCGGAAGCGCTGACCTCGCGCGAGACGGAAGTGTTGCGGCTGGTGGCGCGCGGCTTCACCAATAAGGCTGTAGCGACTCAATTAGGCATCAGCGACCGCACTGTGCAGGGACATATGGCCAATGTGTTCAGCAAACTGCACGCCCAAAGCCGCACGGACGCCGCCATGATTGGTCTGCGACTGGGTCTTATTGCCGCTAAAGATCAATGAGCAAGCTTCTGCGCGGCGTAACGGCGCAACTACTCCTGCTAACCGTGTTGCCGTTGACTGTGATACTGGCAATGATCTCCTTTGGCAGCATCTCGATGCACCAGCAGGCGATGCGCCGCCTGGTCAGCGAGCGCGATGTCCGCGCTGTCACTGCTATTGCAGGCGCCATCGGCGCGGTTTTTCAGCACAAAACCGATATGCTGGGTTTGGCGGCAGATAGCAGCGCGCGCGAGACGCAAAACGGCAGTACCCTGGTCATAGATCCGGACAAGGCGGGCGAGTATCCCGGAGGGATAGCGCTCTATGACAAGGGTGGCGTGCTCGTTGCCAACAATAGGGCAGCAGCGCAGTGGGCGCAGTCCGCCAGCAACTTATCTGACACATCATTCGTAACCAGCACTGACACTGCGCATGTTGGCGTGATGAACGATATGCTCGTGTTCCGCGCACAAGACCGCGCGCACAAGTTCACGGCCATTGGGATGCTGCCCGTGACCATGCTCCACTTCAGCACATTGGTAAACCCAGCCCCCCAAAGCGGCGCGATTGACGGATACCTGTTCAGCGCAGAGGGTCGCGTGTTGGCCGATACGTTTCCAGAACGCGGCGGCGGGCTCACGAATGTGAGCGCTCATCCCGGCGTCGCTGAGGCATTGCAGGGACAGAGCGGTGGGCTTTTTCGGCCGGATACAGTCAGTGGAGATGAGCACGTAGTCTCGTACGCGCCGATTGTCACCAGCTACGGCGAGACCGGGCTAGGCATCATCATCGAGGAACCGTGGGAGACGGTGCTCGATCCGCTGATGCGCACCTCACTCGCCGTGCCGCTCATTACTCTGCCCGTTCTGTTACTCGCGGTGCTGGCTGTCATGTTCGGGTTACGGCGCATTGTCCAGCCGCTCCAGCGACTCGATCAGCAGGCGCGCGACATCGGCAACGGCAATTATGCCGTGTTGAACCAGCCGGTGCATGGGATCGAAGAAATCGAACAACTGCAGAACACGTTGCGCAACATGGTCAACCAGATCCAGGCCGACCAGGAGCGCTTGCGCAACTATGCTCACGCGGTGACCGAAACCCAGGAAGCCGAACGCAAACGCCTGGCGCGCGAGTTGCACGACGATACGATCCAGAATCTGATCGTCTTGAGCCAGCGCATCCAGGCGACGCGCCAGAGCGTCGCGAAAGACCAGCCGCAGACTGCCGCCCGATTGGATGACTTGCGCGCCGTAGTGCTGCGCACAATCGAGGATATCCGCCGCTTCAGCCGGGCGTTGCGACCGATCTACCTTGAAGACGCCGGACTGGCCGCTGCGATTGAGCGTTTAGCGATTGAGGCCAATGAAACTGCACAGCGTTCTCCGAGTGCGCCGGCATGTATAGTGACGTTCAATACCAGCGGGCCAGTTGCGCGACTGAAGCCTGACGTCGAGCTGGCGCTGTTCCGCATCGCACAGGAGGCGCTGGCAAACGCGTTGCGCCATGCATCCCCCACGCAGGTATCGATCATGTTAAGCGAATTGCCTTCTGGCACTGTGCAGCTCGTTGTGGATGACGACGGCCGCGGCTTTACGGCAACAAAAGGTCAGATTGAACCTGCCGCCGGCGGATTCGGTTTGCTGGGCATTCGCGAACGCGCGCTGCTGATCGGCGCCGGCGTGGATATCCAATCCACACCAGGCCGGGGCGCGCGCATCACAGTGCTCTATCCTGGCGCGCCAGGCACGAGTTAAGGCGCTACTACCGTCAGTTTGCCGACCATCCCGCTCACCTTGTGCCCCGCCACGGTGCAGTAATACTCATACTCGCCCGCCTCGGTAGGTGTGAACGTGACGTCGCCAACGTGTCCCGTCGCAGCCGCTACGTGCACAGGTAACTGGTCTGGATCCATCCCGCTCGCAGTATCCATCACATGCTCATCGCCATGCGAGACGGACTTGTCTTTGAGCTTGATCTTCTCGATAGTAAAGTCGTGCATAGTGACGCCGGCGTTCTTCAACACGACCTCCACGATCTGGCCGACCTTGACCGTGGTATGAGCAGGTGAGAATGAGAATTCCTTCGCCTCAATCGTCAGCTTGACTGGGGCAAGGATTGCGGTCGTTGCGGCGATGTTCGGCGCAGGCGATTGGCTGCATGCGACAAAGAGCGGCACAGCGGCAATCAACAAGAGAAACGGCAATTTTTTCATCGTATGGCAAGGCTAGCACGCGTTTATTCATCAGGCACCCGCCATTTCACCTGTGGATCACTGCGCAATAATGCCCGCAGCACTTGTGATAACGCACTCGCACGATGGGCAGAAAGCACCATGTTCGGCATCTGCCGCGCGATGGGTTGCCAGGAACATGCATTGTGCCGAAGTGAGAGAATTGCCGCATGCAAGACCCTGTCACCGTCGCTGGCAGCGAGCATGTGGCAATCCCTGCATGGGCATTGCTGCAACGCCGTCTGTTGTCCGAAATGAGCGCCGCCGCCTTCCGTTTCGCCGAACGTTATACGCGGCCTGACGGCGCCCTCGTGTGGGCGCGGGATGAATGGAAAGGCATGGATGGATCGGATGACGCCTACGAGAGCGTCTACAACTTCCCGCTCCTGGTTGCGCTGGGCGGCCATCGCGACCTGCTGCCGCTGGCGCACCATGTGTGGGAAGGGATCACGCGCCAGTTCACCGCCTATGGGCAGATCCACCGCGAGTTTGACGCCTACTATGATTGGATGCACCACGGCGAGAGTTCGCTGTTTTTGTACTACCTCAGCCTGGCCGGTTCATATGGCGATCTCGAATGCGCCAGGGCGAAGCGCTTTGCCGACTTCTACACCGGCGATGACCCGCTCGCGCCTAACTACGATCGCGCATTGCGACTGATCCGCGCGCCATTGACCGGCAGCCGTGGCCCGCGCTTCACCACAACCGAGGAAGACTGGGCCGAACTGCGCGGCATCTACTCGCAATACCCCGCGCCGTTTGAGGATGTTCCCGGACTGCGCAACCATATCGCCGACTGGACGGCCCCAGCGACATTCGCGCTCCTGTTGCAGAAGTTTAACGAACACATCGCGCGCGGCGACGTGCCGCTGAACCTGCTGGCAACCACGCTGGTGACGCACGCCTATCTCGCCACCGGCGATGTCCGCTACCGCGACTGGGTGTTGGAATACACCTCAGCCTGGACAGAGCGCGCGGCGCAGAACGGCGGCATCCTGCCCGACAACATCGGGTTGAGCGGGGTGATTGGCGAATACAACGATGGAAAATGGTGGGGCGGTTATTACGGCTGGGGCTGGCCGCATGGGGGGCGCACGTTGATCGAGTCCACCGCTGTTGGCGGGATGAACGCAACCCTGCTGACCGGCGATCCCAGTCGCCTCGATCTGTTCCGTTCGCAGTTCGATTGGCTGTGGGGACAGGGGCGCGCAGTCGGCGACGCCTGGCACATGCCGTTCTGGCGCGAAGACGCCGGCTGGCGTGATTGGCGCGCGATAGACGCCCATCTGCCGATTGCGGTGTGGAGCGTAACGCAGGCCGACGAAGATCGCGCTCGTGTCGAGGCCTTCCCCAATCCGTCAGGCTGGGATGCCGCGCGCGACACTGGCTGGGGCGATGAAGCAAATGCACAGCCGTGGTACCGCTACGTCAGCGGCCGCAACGATCGCTTCCCTGAGCAGGTATTACAGACAAGCCTGCGTCACGTCGAACGTCGTATGGCAGCCATGCAGGTTGACCCGCTGGACCCGCGCGACTGGCCGGCGGTGACGCCGTTTGAAAACGACGCGCACCACTGGCTCAACCGCAACCCGGTCACGTGCGAAGGGCTGGTAATGACGATGTGGGGCGCGCCAATGCCGATCTACCACGGCGGGTTGTTGCATGCCCAGTTGCGTTATTACGACGAGGAGGCGGGACGCGCCGGGTTGCCGGAGGATGTTGCCGCGCTGGTTGAACGCGTGGATGCAACCGGTGTGGACGCGCACTTGATCAACCTCGACGCGAGCCATAGCAAGCGCGTGGTGGTGCAAGGCGGATCATTTGGCGAGCACATACTCACGCGGATAACGGATAAAACCGATGAGCGCGCGGTTAACGTTGACGCCTCGCAACTGCGCGTCGAACTCGGTCCAGGCGCCAGCCTGCGCGCGCGAATCACCATGCGGCGGTTGGCGAATCGCCCCTCCTATCAACCAGCAGGCTAGCCCGTCCATCGTCGAGCTGCAGGCGCAGATGGCGAGTGGCACACTCACCATCTGCGTGTTTTAGTCATCCGCCCAGGCTCACTTGATCAAGGGCGGAATGACTTAACCCTGAGCGCGTCTTATCGTTGGATGATTGGCAGGTAAGCAACTATCTTCAGCACCAATTGCTTTGGAGACAGTGTGGCCGTGCTGCCGCTGTAGTTCTGGTCTCCAGCATATTGAACCGTGACCGTGTTCGTTCCTGCTGCCAATAACGTGGTGCTGTAGACTGCAATGCCGCTATTCAATGCCGGCGTTGCGACAACCGCACCGTTAATGGTGATCGACACTGTCCCCGTCGGCGCCACAAGACTCACCGCGGACAGATCTCTAGCCGCCAGGGCAAAGGCCGGTGGGAGCAACGTGACGGTGAACGTCACCACCTTACCTTGCGTCGAGGGATTCAAAGATGAGGTAATCGTCATTGAGGGACTTGCCTGGTTAACCACCTGGTTGACCGCCAGCGCGCCCGTGCTGCCATTGAAACTTGAATCGCCATCATAGGTGACTGAGATCGAATGTGAGCCGCCTGAGAGCGCCGAGGTCGAGTACGAGGCGACGCCTGCGCTCAGTGTGGCCGTGCCCATCGCGGCCCCGTCAACAGTGAAAGTCACCACGCCCGCCGGTGTGCCTGCGCCCGGCGACAAAGCTGCCACTGTCGCTGTGAAGGTCACCGACTGACCGAACACAGAGGAATTGGGGAACGAGTCGACGCTCGTCGTAGTGTCCGCCTTATTCACTGCCTGGGTCAGCACAGGCGTGCTCGTGCTGGCGTTGAAGTTCGTGTCACCGCTATAACTAACGACGACCGCGCGCGAGCCGACGACGAGTGCTGTTGTCGAGAAGGTCGCCACCCCTCCGCTAAGGTTGATTGTGCCGACTGCGATCCCGTCAATCGTGAAGGTTACCGTGCCCGTCGGCGCACCCACGGCGGGTGCTACTGCAGCCACCGTCGCGGTAAACGTCACCGACTGACCATACGTCGACGGGCTCGGTGAAGCCGTTACCGCCGTAGTGCTGCCGGCCTTATTCACCACCTGGGTCAGCACAGGCGTGCTCGTGCTGGCGTTGTAGTTCGTATCACCGCCATAGCTGACGACGACCGCGCGCGAACCGACGCCGAGTGCTGATGTCGAGAACGTCGCCACCCCTCCGCTAAGGTTGATCGTGCCGACTGCGACCCCGTCAATCGTGAAGGTTACCGCGCCTGTCGGCGTGCCTACGCCCGATGGAATCACGGTCACGGTAGCGGTGAAGGTCACCGATTGCCCGTAGGTGGAGGGGCTCTGTGACGAAACGACGCTGGTCGCCGTGCTTGTCCTGGCGACGAATTGAGTCGGTGACAGCGATCCGCTGCTGCCGATAAAGTTGAGGTCGCCGCCATAAGTGACTAGAATGGCATGCGAACCGATCCCCAATGTCGATGTCAGCAGCGTCGCCACGCCGCTGTTCAGGGTAGCCGTGCCGACATCAACACCGTCAATCGTGAAAGTCACCGCGCCTGACGGCGTGCCAACGCCCGGAGCAACCGCGGCCACCGTCGCGGTAAAGGTCACCGCATCCCCGAACACTGAGGCGTTGAGCGATGAGGCAACGCTCGTGGTCGTCCCCGCCTGATTCACAACCTGATTCGGCGCCAGCGTGCCCGTGCTGCCATTGAAGCCGGTATCGCCGCTATAGGTGACGGCAACGGTGTGTGTGCCGACCGGAAGTGATGATGTTATGTACGAGGCGATACCACCGATCAGCGTTGGCGCAACGATCGTGTTTCCGTCGATGGTAAAGGTCACTACCCCTGACGGCGTTCCCGCGCTTGGCGAGACCGCGGCCACCGTCGCAGTGAAGGTCACTGATTGACCATACACCGTCGGACTGGATGACGAGGAAACGGTTGTCGTGCTGTTCGCCAGGTTTACCACCTGTGTCGGCGACAGATTCCCCGTGCTGCTGTTGAAGTTCGTGCTGCCCCCATACGTGACGGAAATCGCGTGCGCGCCAACCGCCAACGTTGATGTGACGTACGTGGCAACTCCACCACTCAGTGTGGGTGTAACGATCATGGCTCCGTCGATCGTGAAGGTCGCCTGTCCCGTCGGCGTGCCGGCGCCCGGCGAGACCGCGGCAACCGTAGCCGTGATCGACACCGTCTGTCCAAACACGGAGGCGTTGGATGACGAATCGACGCTCGTTGTGGTGTTGGCCGGGGCTACCGTCTGGTTCGGCGACAGCGTGCCTGAACTGTTATTGAAGTTTGTATCACCGCCATACGCGACGGTAACAGTGGTTGTGCCGACAGGAAGCGTTGATGTTGAATACGCCGCCACGCCGCCGTTTAGTGCGACAGTAACCGGTGCGCCTGCGCCGATCGTGAAAGTCACCACACCTGACGGCGTTCCTGCACCCGGCGATAATGCCGCCACTGTCGCCGTGAACGTCACCGCCTGGCCGTACACCGAGGAGCTCGACGACGAGGCGACACTCGTCGCACTGTCTGCCTTGTTGACTACCTGGTTCAGTGCAGACGATGTGCTGATGCTGAAGTTCGCATCCCCGCTATAGCTCACACTCACCGTGTGCGAAGCAACGCCGAGTGATGATGTCGAGAACGTCGCCAATCCACCGCTGACTGCCGCCGTGCTGGCCGTGCTCCCGTCAATCGTGAAGGTCACTGTGCCCGTAGGCGTGCCTACGCCCGGCGCCACGGCCGTCACTGTCGCAGTGAATGTCACCGATTGTCCGAAGACTATCGGGGTAAGCGACGAGGCGACAATCGTCGTTGTCCCCGATTTACTCACCACCTGCGTTGGCGAGAGCGATCCACTGCTGCCATTGAAGCTGCCATCACCCCCATATGCCGCCACGACCGTGTGCGACCCGGCGCCCAGCGACGATGTCGACACCGTCGCCACGCCGCCGCTGAGGGTGACTGTGCCAGCAGAACTGCCATCAATTGTGAAGCTCACAACGCCCGATGGCGAGCCCGCACCCGGCAGGGCAACTGCCACTGTAGCCGTGAAGGTCACTGACTGGCCAAAAACCGATGCGTTGAGCGATGAGGCAACGCTCGTGGTCGTCCCCGCCTTAGCCACAACCTGATTCGGCGCCAATGTGCCCAAACTACTATTGAAGTTGACATCGCCGCTGTATGTAACTGTGACGGTGTGCGTGCCGACCGGGAGTGACGATGTCGACACAGTAGCCACGCCACCGCTTAGCGTAGCCGTGCCGATCAAGACCCCGTCGCTAGTGAAGGTCACTACACTCGACGGCGTTCCGGCGCCTGGCGTGACCGCGGTCACCGTCGCAGTGAAGGTCACTGACTGACCATACACCGACGGGTTCGGTAACGAAGCGACGCTGGTCGCGCTATTGGCCTTGCCCACAACCTGGGCCGGCGCTAACGTGCCTGTACTGGTATTGAAGTTCGCGCTGCCGCCATAAGTGACGGATATCGCGTGCGTGCCAACCGCCAACAGCGTGCTACTGAATGTCGCCACACCACCGCTCAATGTTGGCGTGCCGAGAACAACACCGTCTATGGAGAAGGTCGCAACGCCCGTCGGTGTTCCGGCGCCCGGCGGGACCGCGGCGACTGTGGCCGTGATCCTTACCGTCTGCCCAAACACCGAGGGGTTAGGAGAAGATGCGACGCTGGTGGTCGTATTAGCCGGGTTTACCAACTGATCCGGCGACAGCGCGCCGCTGTTGCCGTTGAAGTTCGTGTTGCCTCCATATACCACCTGCACAGGGTGCGCTCCGGGGGCGAGAAGCCCAGTCGACAGTGAGGCGACCCCATTGTTCAGGGCGCCAGTGCCGGCATTGATGCCGTCGATTGTGAATGTGACCGTGCCTGCCGGCGTGCCAACGCCTGGCGAGGCTGCGGCCACCGTCGCGGTGAAGGTCACCGACTGCCCGAACACAGATGAATTCGACGACGAGGCTACGTTGACCGTCGTATTGGCCTTTGTCACGACCTGGGTGGGCAGTGATGCGTTACTGCTTACAAAACTGGCGCTGCCGCTATAGGTGATGACAACCGTATGAGAGCCTACTGCTAGCGTCGAGGTCACAAACGTCCCGACGCCGCCGCTGAGCGTCGATGTGGCTGCCCTGGCGCCGTCGATGCTGTAAGTGACCACACCTGTCGGCGTTCCGCTACCCGGCGCGACCGGGGTCACCGTCGCGGTAAAGGTCACCGGTTGCCCGAAGACGGATGGATTAAACGACGAGGCGACGCTCGTCGTCGTGCCAGCTTTGCTGACCACCTGGCTTGGCGCCAGCAAAACTGTACTGGTGATGAAACCGGAATCGCCGCCATAGGTCGCTCTGACCGTATGCGTAGCGACAGCTAACGTAGATGTAACGTACCTCGCTACACTATTGATAAGTGTTGGCGCGGCTACGACGACGTTGTCTATGGTAAAGGTTACTGTCCCGGAAGGCGTTCCGATACTCGGAGCCGCTCGCGTAATGGTCGCCGTGAATGTCACAACCTGCCCGAATACCGAGGGATTGGATGAGGATGTCACGCCGGCGATGGTAGCCGCCTTGTTGACAGTCTGGGTGATTGTATTGAAAACCACATCAAAAGTCGTATCACCGCCATAAGTTGCGGTGATCGTGTGGGTTGCCACAGTGAGGGTAGAAGTGGTGTAACTTGCCGCCCCCGCGCTCAGTGTGCGCGTCACAGTCGCACCGTTGTCCATCGTAAAGGTCACAATGCCCGTCGGCGTGCCAGTGATGCCAGCCGGGCTGACAACGGCTGTAAAGGTAATCGGCTGCCCAAACACCGCCGGATTGGTCGATGTGGTGAGCGTTAATTTATCATTGCCCAGGTATACAGCCGCGACGATGCCGGGCGCGGTGCCGGCGCCGAAATAGGCAACGGAATTGGCCGGATCGATGACTGCTGAGCTGAGGAAATCCTCGCCCGCCTGTAGTGTGAGCGTTTGGGCGGTAGTGAAGGAGGAGAGATCGATTTTAGCAATGATGCCGGGCTGAGAGGATGCGCCGAAGTATGCAAAGCCGTGGATGGGATCGATGACGCCGGCATAGACCTGGAACCACGCTGGGTCAAAGGGTTGAAGCGTGGCGCCGCTTTCGGTCATAGTGGACAACTGAACCTTGATGATATTGATCGGCGATGTCGAAGAGGTAAAGTAGGCATAATCGTGCGCCGGATCGATTACCGCGGCGGTCAGGTTCATTTCGCCTACGTTCAACAACAGCCCGCTATCCCGTGTAAATGTGGACAGATTCACTTTAACCACGCTGTCAGGACCGGGAGTGATTGCGTCGGCATCCGCTGCGGCAAAGTATGCAAAACCATTTGCCGTATCGATGACAGCCGTGTTCAGGGATTCCTCGTGGTTGGCGAGGCTCAAGGGAAGTGTCATCACTTCAGTGGGCGTAAAGGCGCCGTTCAGGCCAACCTTGACCACAATACCCGGTATTGTTAAGGTGCCAAAATAGGCAAAGTTGTTGGCAGGATCGATGACCGCTGATGCGAGATAGTCCTCGCCCGGTTGCAGCGTCAACGCGCCGACGCGCGTGAACGTAGCCAGGTTGATCTTCACCACCTGGCCAGGCACGGTTAATGTGCCAAAATAGGCATAGTTGTGAAGTGTGTCGATGACTGCTGAATTGAGAACATCTTCACCTGTATTGAGTGTGATCACGCCGACGCGCGTGAAGGTCTTCAGGTTCACTTTGACCACTTTCCCGGATGCGGTGAATGTGCCGAAGTAGGCAAAACCGTTTGCCGTGTCGATCACAGCCGACGTCAGGCCATCTTCAGTTGGGCTGAGCGTCAGGCTGGCGCCCGCTTCTGCGAATTTAGGCGCGGCGGGTGACAACGGTGCATTCGAGGCAGCCGCTGCCAGCTGTTGCATGGCGCGGTAGCTTACGCTGGTGGAACGCAACGCAGCCGCCGGGCCAGCCTGATCCAGGTTGCTCGTGGCGTTGCCGATGAATTCCACGCTGTTTGGGCGGTTGGTCATGACATCCAGTAGCCCGGCGCCGGTCAGCGGCGAGCCATCGCCAGCCAGTTCCAGCTTACCATTCACGCCCAGGCGGACAACGCCGGATGATTGAATATCCATCGTGTTAGAGCGCATCACAGTCCGCGGCGTGATGAGCACGCCCCCACTGGCGCGCACCGCGCCGGAAATCCACAACGAAGCCGACCCGCTGTCGAGTGTGCCGTTCTGGATGACGAGGTCGCCCATGATGCGAACGGGCTGTTGCAACCGCAACGTGCCATAAAAGCCTGCGTCTAGTTCAAGCCCGCCAATCACGCCTATAACAGGCGCGTTGATGACCTGGTTTGGCGACGTTGAGGTAATGCGCACAATATCGCCCTGCCGGGGCAGACGCCCCGCATCCCAGTTCGCGGGATCAGCCCAGCGCGTGCCGTCGCCATTGCCCGTCCATGTGATCACGCCGGGTTGCGCCGGCTGACCAATGGATGCATAGGCCGGGGTTGCCGGTAATGTCAGCAATACGGCAAGTGCCACTGCCGCCAATAACGCCAGAGCCCCAATGATTTTCCGTGAACGCCGAGAACGAACAATCGCAAGCAAGAAGTCACTATTACGCATGGAATACTCTCTCCTCTACTATTCACCGTACTAAACGATGCAATGCTCACCTGTGAGCCGTCGCGTCATGGGGATACCATGACCATTGGCAGGAATATGCGGGTTAAAAAGTCTGCCACATCTACCGGCGTGTTGCTGTCGGTTCCGGCGCCGGATGCGCCGTTGCCCAACTGACCATAATAGTTATATCCCCAGCACATGACGCTGCCGCTCAACAGCAATGCGCACGTGTGCTGGTTCGACAGGGTTCCACCGGCAATGGACTTCACGCCGCTGGATAACCCGCTCACATTATTCGTCGGGTAATTCTCCTGCGTTACATTCGTGCCATCACCAAGCTGGCCCTTCTGGTTAGATCCCCAGCACTTGACGCCAGTGCTCGTCATGAGAGCACACGTGTGTGATCTGCCGCCAGTAATGGCGCTCACACCACTCGTTAGATTGATAACATCCACAGGCGTCAGGTGATTTGTCGGAGCGCTGTTGTCGCCAAGCTGACCTTCTGCGTTATCACCCCAGCACTTGACGCCATGGATGTCCGTGAGTGCACAGGAGTGATACCCTCCGGCGATAACTGCCGTGGCGCTGATCAATCCTGTATCAGTCATGGGCGAAGAGAGGTTCAGTTTCAAACCGTCGCCAAGTTGACCGTAGAGGTTGTAGCCCCAGCATTGCACACTTCCGCCCAATTTCAACGCGCAGGTATGGCCGCCGCCAGCTGCGATGGCTGTCACACTAAGCAAATTACTCACGGCTACAGGCGTATTATTTATGCCCGATGACAAGTTGCCGTTGCCAAGTCGCCCGTATTGGCTCTGTCCCCAGCAATAAACGCTGCCGCCCGCGAGTGCGCAGGTATGCGCGTCGCCGGCTGTTATTGCAGTGACGCCTGTCAGACCAATGACGCTGACCGGTGTAGCGATCCCGGCGCCCGATGCGCCGTTGCCAAGCTGGCCGAAATTATTGAACCCCCAGCACTTGACAGTGCCATCTTCCAGCAACGCACACGTGTGATAGCCGCCCGCGGCAATTGCCGTGACGCTGATCAATCCAGTGACCTGAACTGGTGTGCTGCTCAGCGTGCCGGCTCCAGATTGACCGTCGCCAAGCTGGCCGTGGAGATCGTCACCCCAACACTTCACCGTAGTCTCCGTTGTCAGTGCGCAACTGTAGAACTGACCCACGGCAATCGCGGTGGCTTTGAGCTGCATCGACGGCCCGGCCAGCGCCAAAGGCGCCACCGAAACGGCATGCTCAACGCCGGTCGATGCGGCGACATTCAGTGCGGGCGCGCCTGCCACGGCGCATGCCATCCCCAAAGCCACGAATATGCGGACATACCTGCCTGCGAACCACTTGCACATTACGATACATTCTCCCGGCGCCTTAATACACGATCAGGTCTACTCTCAAGTTAACAATAAACCGTTGGAAGATGAAGCCGCTAATAGAATGTCGCCATTCTAAACCCTTGTGTGAGCAAAGAATGGCGACACTTTTACAAGGCCCTCATTGCGAATGGTTTCAGGCATCCCCTTGTAAGGGGATGCCTGAAGTCTATCGGCCTTACGGTATCGACACGGGCAGAGACGATGCAGTAGGCGGAGAATCGAATGACTGGTTGGGGTAACCAACCGACGGGGCCTGATACACATCTGTATCACCGACCAGGTTGTTGGCAATCACCCGGTACCGATAGGTCGTTGCCGAGGCAACGGTCGTGTCGGTATACACTACCGCGTTCTGCAAAGCCGTCCCAATGGCCGACCATGTTGTCCCGCCGTCCGATGACCTCTGGATTGTAAAGCCAGTCTCGTTCTTGGAATTATCCGCCCAGCGCACTGCAACTCTCTGGGTGGGGATTGCGGTGCGTGTCACCGTCGGCGTGCCAGGCGTCCGTGGCGGCACACCCAATATCATGGAACGCATCATATCGTTCTCTTCATGGCCCAGGATGTGGCAGTGCCAGACGTACTCATAACCAAAGTTGATATACGAGTTAACGACTGCCGCCGGTTGTCCGGTTGGATCGACGCCGGTGGTGTTCATCAAGTTGGCTCCGACCGGTTGTGTTACATCCAGCAGGCGCACGTTGTTGGGCAGATCCCACGGCAACGTCTGCGTCATGGGACGCAGGGCAACAATGATGTCTTCCAGCGGGTTCATGCGCACTGTGTCCTTCCAGCCTATTTCGTTGGTATCTGGCGGTTTGATCGCGCCGTCCCAGCCTACCCGGTTGATTACCTGGACATTGAACAAGTGGAAGTGGATGAAGTGAGTGTCGACGCCGTTATGCGTGATCTTCCAAACCTGCACGTCGCCAGCCTTCAGGATTTCGGTCGGTGGGTCAGTGTTGCCATACGGTATCGTCGTCTGTGTCTGGAAGTTGGTCCTCGGAATCTCCACGCCCAGCGTGGCGTTCATCCGGCCATAATCCAGCGTGAACAACTCCTGAATGGCCTTGGGCTGTAGCGGTGTCTTTGGCACTGATGCAATCGCGGTTGCGCCTGCACCCGTGACATCGCCTGCTCCGCGTGTGATCGTCACCGTCGGAACAGAGGTATACCCTGCGCCGCCGGTCACCAGGGTCACGTTTGCCACAGAAGTGGGTTTCAGTATGGCGATCGCTGTTGCCTGGCAGAAGTCACAGGTAAGAAGCTGTCCCGGCGGGAAGCCGATGACGACCGTTGGCGCAGAGGTATAACCAGAGCCTCCAGCCACGAAGTTAATGCTTCCAACGCCTGTAGCCGTCAACGTCGCAACCGCAGTGGCGCGGATACAGGTTGTCGTGTTCAACACACAACTCACCGGCGCTGCAATTACTACGGAGGGGGCAGAGGTATAACCTGCGCCCTGGTTGAGGAAGGTGAGGCCAATCACTTTGCCTCTGCTCACCACGGCTCTCGCAGTAGCCCGAGTGCCGCCGGCCGGAGGCGCGCTGATGGTGACAGTCGGGATCTGGATGTACCCAGCGCCCTGAGTCAAGACTTGCAAAGTAGCGACCGAAGTGCCTGCAAGCGTTGTCGTCGCAGCGGCGCCCGTTCCACCGCCGCCATTTATGGTGACCAGTGGCGCGGTGATATAGCCGGAACCGCTAAGGGTCAGCGAGAAGACGCCGACACTGGTGGGCACAAGCGCAGCAACCGCTGTTGCGCCCGATCCGCCACCACCGTTGATGGCAACCGTCGGAATCGCAGTGTACCCGCTGCCGCCATTGGTCAGAGTCACGGAATCAATCGATCCGCCTGTGCCGAAGTAACCGCTGATCGATGTGTCTTGAATCCTGACATAATTGGATGGGCCGTTGCCATTCGCAGCCGGATAACCAGGTTCCGCCACAAGGATCTTGTCCTGAGTCTGAGCGAAGATATTCGGCATGGCCGTTGCCACCGACTTCAGGCTGAAGGGGGTGACATTCGGGTTCGTTGCGGTTGCGGCCACCTTAATCTGCATGATAGTGCGTGTATTGGGCCCGTAACCCGGCAGGGTTGTCGGCGCACCGCCCATCATGGATTGATCGGGGGAACCGGTGTAGTAATCGTTGCGAGGATCGAAAGCCGGAACTGGCGCAGGCGAATCGTTATACAGGATGAGCGTCTTGCCAGCGTACTTTGAGAAGTCAACAACGATATCCGCGCGTTCAGCGGGGCCAAGCAACAGCCCGTGCGTCCAGATATTGAGCACCGTGATGCTTCTGCGGTTGTATTCATAACTCGTCGGCGTGGAGGGAATCACTACTGCAGATGGCAATAGACCCCCCTCGGTGCCAATCTGGATGATCGGCGGGCCGGCCGTTGTCGGGTCGGGCACACCGCCGTCACGGCCATCGGTGGGCCAGGAGGACGGCCAGCAGTTAGCCTGAAGGCCTGTGCCATTGATTGGGTTGCCGTTGGCATCCACGGTGGCCAGAGCGAGTTGTGCGCCGCTGGTTGTAGGATTGATGCTGCATGGCTGCAGGGTCGACGAGGACGACGGCGGAACCGCTCTCACCATCTTAACTTCACTGTTGATCGCAGAGATTGCCTTTGCGCCGGCGCCTGTGGTATCCGTCGGTGCACGTGTGAAAGAGATGATTGGGTTGGCTGTCCAACCTGTCCCAGGATTTGTAACGCTCACGTCCAGGATGACGCCCGCGGGGATAATGACTGCGGTAGCCGTTGCGGTCACGCAGCCGGTCACGCAGCCAGCCGGCGGATCGATCGTGACGGTGGCAGTTGTATACCCCGTGCCATTATTGGTCATATTGACCGCCACCACTTCGCCGCTGATCGGGTCGATGATCGCCACAGCCGTGGCGCTGATGCCGTTGCCGCTGATGGTGACGTTAGGAGCGGATGTATAGTAGCCCGCGCCCACGTTGGTGATGAGGATGGAATGCACCGCGCCAGTTGATAGATCAGCCGTGGCCGTTGCGCCGCTGCCCGTGATATCTCCTGGTGCGCGGGTGATTACGACGGTTGGCGCCACTACATAGCCGCTGCCGCCGTTCGTCAATGCGATCTGCAGGGGATCGGCCACATACAGACCGTAATTCATAGTGCGGTCATTGGCGGCATTCAGGACATGGAACCGATAGGCTGCCGGGTCAACCGACAGCGACGGGTA
>Ga0073936_10002048_pt1 | contig 30430 bp, 18 predicted proteins | sample AliMusrvi5mmetaG_FD_87041 | JGI IMG/M metagenome (GOLD analysis project Ga0073936, IMG submission 87041) | Freshwater lake bacterial and archeal communities from Alinen Mustajarvi, Finland, to study Microbial Dark Matter (Phase II) - Alinen... | ecosystem: Environmental > Aquatic > Freshwater >...
CCCCAAGAGCCCCCCCTCGCTGGTCGCGATCTGGCTCACCGGACTGGCTGAAAAATCCCCCGCCACCGAGACCCTCTCGTTCACGGTCGCCAAGACCGAAACCCTGCAAACCGACATCCTGCGCCGGATTTTCCGCCTCGTTGGCAACCGCCTCGAACAAACTCTCGCGTTTCCTCCCGTCACCCCCGCCGCCGCCGATGAACCCCCGCTTCACGCCCTGGAATTCCACATCACCCGCCTCCACTGGGAAAAATTCGGCCGCTCCCTCAACACGCCGCCAGCCACCCCGTGACCTTTCGGGGAACGAAAACCGGCCACCCTTAACCTCCGGCGAACGAATCTTGTCCACACGGGGGGGTTGACGGGTTCCCCCAAGCATGCGATTTAAGCCGTGCGTGACAGCTCCGTCCGGCACCACGAACAAAAGTCGCCGCCAGCCTCGCTCCCCATTCGGATCCCCTCCCCGATTTCGCAACCCCAGCCATTCCACCCCATGAAAGCCACCCCCGCACTTCTCCTCCTCAGCGCCGGCCTCGCTATTGCAGCCCCGGACAATGCCAGCCGCTATATCTCGCTCCAACAGGAAATGCGCCAGTCCATCGCCCGCGGCAATGCCTGGCTCAAGGAGCAACAAAAGCCCGTCGGCAATTGGGATGACGACGGCCTGCCCGCCTTCACCGCCCTGGCCCTGACCGCCGCCGTGCGCGACCCCAATCTCGACCACAAGGCCGCCCTGCCCCAGCACATCGAAAAAGGTTACGCCTGGCTGCTGGCCCAACAAAAGGACGACGGCGGCATCTATAACCGCGGCCTCTCGGTCTATAACACCGCCACCGCACTCACCGCCATCGTTGCCGCCGGCCGCTCCGACTACGACGCCGCCGCCGTGAAGGCGCGCAAGCATCTCATCGACAACCAGTGGGACCTCGGCGAAAAAGGCAAAACCGACAACCTCAACGACGGCGGCATCGGCTATGGCTCCAAAAAGGACCACACCGACCTTTCCAACACCTATCTCGCCATCGAAGCGCTCGCCCTCTCCAAAAAAATCGTCGATGACGGCCAGTTCGGCACCCAGCCGGACCTCGATTGGGGCGCTGCCATCACCTTCATTTCCCGCTGCCAGAACCTCGAGGAAACCAACGATCTGGAGACAGCCTCCAACGATCCGAAAAACAAGGGCGGTTTCACCTATTCACCCACTGATAGCAAGGCCGGCGAGGACAAACTCCCCAACGACCGCACCGCCCTGCGCTCCTATGGCTCGATGTCCTATGCCGGCCTGCTCTCCTTCATCTATGCCAAGGTGAGTGCCGACGACCCGCGCGTGGTCGCCGTCAAGGAATGGTTAGGCAAGAACTACACCGTCAAGGAAAACCCCGGCATGGGTCTCCAGGGGTTGTACTATTACTATCAGACGATGGCCAAGGCCCTCACCGCCGCCAACATCAACACCCTCAAACTCGCCGACGGCACCGAAGCGGACTGGCGCAACGACCTGGGCAAAACCCTCCTCTCCCGCCAGCGCGAAAACGGCTCCTGGGTCAATGACGACGGCCGCTTCATGGAATCCAACGCGATCCTCATCACCGCCTACACCGTGCTTGCCCTCGAGCAACTCGACGCCTCGATCCCGAAGTAATCGCTCCCGTCTTCCATGGATGACGAAGGCTCCCAGGGTCTGTTGGATTTCGATTCCGGCAACACCAACGGTTTTGACAATTGGCGGCAGCAACGCGAGGAGCGCCTGCGCCTCATCCGCAATGAGTGGGGCGTGCCAGTCGGCCGCCGCGTGTGCCTGAAATTGCGCGAGTTCGATCACGAGTTCACCGGAATCCTGATGCTCGCCGAGGAGCCCCCAAAACTCGACCGCCGCCTGCCCCTGTTGCTCAAAATCCGCAACATCCCCCTCACCCTAGCCGATATCGAGCGCTGCTCGCTGCTGGACTAACAGGAGGACGGGCATCCTGCCTGTCATGGCCGACGGGCTTCGAGCCTGTCGCAGCTCAGACATCCCACGGTGCCCTCCAGCAACCCAATCCAGCAGAACCGAATGTTGAGAAGCAAGGACCCGGTACCTCGACGCGGTTTTCGTAGCCATAGGGCGGATTTTGCTGCGACCTCAACCCCACCGCCGCCCCAGTAGGGTTACACCCCATAGCCGCCGGGCAAATCGCGGCGTAGGTTCAGGACGTAAGCAACGAATTGGGACCCGCTGCCATCCATCCTGGCAGTGGCGCCCCGACAACCGCAGAACCAACCTTAGAACCGAATCTTATGTTAATGACCATCGCTATCATTCTGATCATCCTGTGGGCGCTGGGCATGGTGTCCGCCACCACCTTGGGCGGCTTCATCCATCTGCTGCTGATTGTAGCTGTCATCATGCTGCTGGTACGGTTGATCCAGGGACGCCGGATCTGACTGAAGCACCACTTGCCGTCGCATAGTGGCGGCGGTCCCGGCGAGGGTGACGGCGTCGATGGCAACCACACCCATGCAGGCGCCAGCGCCGGTTGAGAGGTGTTGGTCGAGCGTACCCAGCGATTCCACGGGAACCCACATTCATGAGCAATGCGCCCCGCACACCCCTGAGCATCATCGCCAGGGAGAGATTGAGCAAGACGGCGCGCCAACTCTGGCAAATCACCAAGGCGTTCTTCAAGTCGGAGCGCCGTGTCAGGGCGCGCGGGCTGCTGACTGTGCTGCTGGTGCTGTCGGTGGCTTACGTCGGGGTCACGGTTCTAACGAGTTTCGCGGGTCGCGACCTCATCACGGCCATTGAGAAGAAGGACACTCACGCCTACTGGGGCGCGGTGGGCCGGTATCTGGGCACCTTCGTCATCGCGGTTGTGATCAACGTCTTCTACCGCGTGTCCGAACAGTCGCTGGCGTTGCTGTGGCGGGAGTGGATGGCGCAGCATCTCATCAAACGCTATTTCAACAACCGCGCCTATTACCGCTTGCGCGGCTCCGAGAGCATCGACAACCCGGATCAACGAATCAGCGAAGACGTGCGCAACTTCACGCTGGATTCGCTCAGCTACGCCCTGATGGTCGTCTCTTCGGTGATGACCTTGGTGGGCTTCCTCGGCGTGCTGTGGAGCATCTCCGGCACGCTTGTCGGCGTCGCCCTGAGCTACGCGATTGCCGGCACCTTCATGTGCTTTGTCATCGGTCGCAGGCTGGTGGGCCTGCATTACGACAGGTATCAAAAGGAGGCCGATTTGCGTTACAGTCTGGTCCGCGTGCGTGACAACGCGGAGTCGATTGCGTTTTATCGGGGTGAGAAGCGTGAGCACGTTGACCTCTTCCACCGGCTCAGCGCGGTGGTGGCCAACATGCGCTCCATCATCGTGTGGAACCGCAACCTCGGCTTCTTCCGCAACAGCTACAATTATCTCGCGCTCGTCGTGCCGATATTGATCGTGGCCCCCCTGTTCATGAGCGGCAGGATGCCTTTCGGGGTGGTGACCCAAACCCTCGGTGCCTTCGCCGAGGTGCTCGGCGCGGTGTCGATTGTCGCGGACAACTTCGAGGGCCTCAGTTCCTATCTGGCCGGCATTCAGCGGCTGGGCATCCTGTGGGATGACCTCGACGATTTCGATGCGGAGGAGGAACGCAGCGCCCGCGAAGGCGAGCATCAACTCAATGAAACCAGCAGCAACGTGAAGCTTGACAAGCTCACTGTGCTTACCCCGGACGGAAGCAGGTTGCTCGCAAAAGACCTTTGCTTCGAACTGCAATCGAAGCAAAGCCTCATAATCATGGGTGCCAGCGGCTCGGGCAAGAGTTCGATCATTCGCACCATCGCCGGCTTGTGGCCCAGCGGTCCCGGCGCGCTTGAGCGTCCGGCATTGAATCATCTCATGTTCCTGCCGCAGCGACCCTACATGGTGCCGGGCACCCTGCGCGACCAATTGCACTATCCCGCCCATGATCGCCATGCCGATGAAGAGGAAATCCGCCGGGTCATCGAGATGGTGAACCTTGCCGACGTGCTCGCCCGTGTGGACGGCGACCTGGATCGAGTCATCGACTGGACCAACGTGCTTTCCCTCGGGGAACAACAGCGCGTGGCCTTCGCCCGCCTGTTCCTGCGCCAGCCCAAGTTTGTCTTCCTGGATGAAGCCACCAGCGCCCTCGACGAGGACAATCAAAAGCGCATCTACGAACTCGTGCTCGAGTCGGGTATCGGCTTCATCAGCGTCGGCCACCGCGAGACGCTGGTGCAGTTTCATCAACGCGTGCTGCATTTGAAGAGTGCGGGCGAGTGGGAGTTGAGCGCGACGGCCCGCTGAGAGTGCCGCAGCCGATCCCGGCGCGCGGCCGCCGGCACCAGCGCGGGGCCGGCCGGCAGTAGGGATACACCCCATAGCGAACAATCAGGCCAGGGCGTAGCTTGTCGCCGGAGCCAACCTCTCCCGAATCATTATGAATCCAAAAGCCATTGTTGCCGCCCTGCTCATCATCCTGGGCATCGTGATCCTCGCCTACTCGGGCATCACCTTCACCACTCCCGGCGAAACCATTCAGTTCCTCGGCCTGCGGGTTGAAACCACCCACAGCCACTTCATCCCGCCTGTGGTGGGTGGCCTCGCCCTCGTTGGCGGGATTGTCCTGCTGCTGGTGAGGCCCAGGACGGTCTAGCATCTTGTGGAAGGAGCCTTCGCCGCCAAGAGACGGTTCTTGCACGGTTTGTTTCCCTGCGGGCCGTGAGGGACGGGCCGCTCCATTCCCGCGCAATCCTCCCTCAATCAACAATCACCTCGAAACCACAAAAACGACAAACATGAAAACACAAGCAATCCGCAATGAGATCGAACAACTGGCCCAGGATGCGAACGCGTTGCTGGTGGCAACAGCCGACGTGGCAAGCGCCCATGTCGGGGACGCCCGCAAGCGCCTTGCCGCCGGAGTGGACCGCGTCAGGGAAATCTATGCCACCGCCCGCGGCAGGGCGCTCGACGGCTCCCATGCGGCCGACGTCGCCCTGCATGACAACCTCTATCAAACCATCGGGGTCGGCATCCTGGCCGGGGCGCTCGTCGGTTTTCTCATCGCCAGCCAGTGCCATTGCCGACGCGATTAATCTTGTTAGGAACGCGGTCCGCAGGTGCCGACTTGCGTGTTCCATCGCGGGAACGACGCGTGAGGAGCCGCCGGTCATGATACCTCAATTGAAGGCGACGGTTGTGCTCATGCTGGTGTTTGCCCGTGGCATCGCTGGGGTCGAGGCGCAGGAAGCTCGCGGAGTTGGCGCCTCGTCGGCGGTGCCATGGGTTGGCACGGTTGACTTGGCGCAGGACTGTGCAAAAACCGGCTCCGGGGATGCGCTGGCAACCTTGCCAACGCGCCACGGGCGGGCGGCGGCACCGCGCAAGGCGGCCCAGCCGCAGCCGCCGCCAAGCCCGATCAGCCTCGGCAACGTCAAGCCGGTTATCATCGCAAGCACGGCCCTGGCAGGATTTGCCAGCTTGTCGGCGTCGCGCCAGAAACTGATCGAATCCGCCCTTGCCCTCGCCAGCAATTCGCCATGGCTGCCGTATCTGTATGGCGGCGCCGATCCTGCGCTGGGGGGCTTGGATTGCTCCGGCGCGATGTATTATGTGATGACCCAATGCGGGCTGAGTCCGCCCCGGACGTCGGGCGGGCAGTACTTCTGGCTCCGCGACCACCAGCAACTCCACCGCGTGGCGGCCGCTGCCAGCAATTCGGATGATCCGAGCATGGCCGGATTGCGGCCGGGGGATTTGCTGTTCTGGGCAAGCGGCCCTTGGGTGGACGATGCCTCTCTTGTTAGCATCACTCATGTGGCCATGTATCTCGGGCGCGAATCCAAGGACGGCTTGCAGATCATGATCAACTCCACGGATGGCAGATCCTATCGCGGCATCAAATCCAATGGTTACGGAGTCTATGACTTCCGCCTGCCACCTGCGGAATCCACCTCCAAACTCGTCGGCTATGGCCCTCCGCCCGGCATCGCCGAAATCAATCCGCCGGCGGCGGCACCACCCTGATTTTTCAGGCACGTCTATCGACTCGCCAGCAAGTTGACTTGGGCAGGCTGTGGCAACCTGCCGCACTCCGGGACCTCCAAGGTCGGGTTTCACCCCATATCGGCCTGGCAGGGTCTGGCTTAGCCTGTTGACACCGAACCAATCCACGCCATCGCTCGTGGCGCTTGGCGCGTCACCCCCCCATGCAACCTTTTTCGCTACGCTGGCAAACCTGGATGGCAAGACCATCGCACCCGCGCCCCCGCGCTAGCGAGCCGCCGTTGCGCGACGAATTGTTCAGCGGCGAACAGCTCGCACGGCATGCGCGTGCCTTGGCCGAGAGTCATCAGCTCGCCACCCATCGCAATGCCAACCGCCTGCTGGCTCAACTCGATGAAAACGAGCGGGTCCTGCGCGCCTTCAATCACCTCACCCGCGCGATCAGTCCCACCCGCCGCATCACCTCGGCGGCAGAATGGCTGCTGGACAATTTCTATCTGCTTGAAGAACAGATCCAATTGGCCAGGCGCCATCTGCCACGCGGCTACAGCCGCGAACTGCCGCGCCTGCGCCACGGCCCATCGGCCGGATTGCCGCGCGTTTACGACATCGTGCTGGAATTGATCTCGCATGTGGACGCCCAGATTGATGAGGGGCCACTGAGCGCGTTCATCGCCTCCTATCAAACGGTGAACTCACTGACCCTCGGCGAGCTGTGGGCCGTGCCCATCATGTTGCGCCTGGGCCTCATTGAAGACCTGCAGCGCATCATCACCCGCCTGACCATCGCCCACGAGGATCGCGACCTCGCGGAGCTATGGGTGACGCGCTTGCAGGACATGGAGGAACACAATCCGGCCCATCTCGTGGTGGTGGTGGCAGACATGGCCAAGGCCGGCATCTCCCTAACACCCTCGTTCGTGGCGGAATTCTGCCAGCTCCTCTCGCACCACGGTCCGGTGTTGTATCTCGCGCGAAGTTGGGTCGAGCACAGGTTGTTAGAGCACGGACTGTCCATCGAGCGGATGGTCGATTTGGAAAGCCAGAATCAGGCGGCCGACCAGGTTTCCGTTAGCCACTGCATTGCCAGCCTGCGGTTCCTCAGCGCCACGGACTGGAAGCAGTTTGTGGAGGCTCTGAGTCTGGTCGATACGACGTTGCGGGCCGACCCCGGCGGCTATTACGCGCAAATGGACTTTGCAACACGCGACCGCTATCGCCATGCTGTCGAAGCCATGGCGCGGCATAGCGAGCTTGCGGAAGCGGAAGTGGCGCAACTGGCCGTGCAACTCGCCACCGACGCCAGCCGCCTGGAAACCGCCGAGCCGCGCGCGGCGCATGTCGGGTTCTATCTGATCGACAAGGGCCAGGCCAGGTTGGGGCACCTGGCCAAGACCCGGTGGCCGTGGCGCACGCGCATCGAACACGCCATGCGGAGCTTTCCGATGGCGATTTATGCGGGCGGGATCGGGCTGGTGACGCTGCTTGCCACCTGCGGCTTGATGCAGCAGGCACGCCTGCTCGACGCCCACGGCTGGCGGCTGATGCTTCTAACCGGGCTGTTTGTGATATGTGCCAGTCAACTGGGAGTGGCGTTGATGAACTGGCTGTGCACGCTGCTGGTGCAACCCCGGCTGCTGCCGCGGCTGGACTCCAGCGCCGGCATCGCGGCGGAGTGCCGCACGATGGTGGTGGTTCCCACGATGCTAGCGAGCGCGGGCGGCATTGACCGGCTGATCGAAGCCATGGAGATCCATTATCTGGCAAACCACGACGGGTGCCTGCATTTCGCCTTGCTCACCGATTTCCGCGACGCCACGACGGAGCGCTTGGCTGACGATGATGAGCTGCTGCAGCGGGCACACGCCGGAGTCGAACTGCTCAACCGCAAGTATCCCTCTGACGGCTACCAGCGCTTCTTCCTGTTTCATCGCCCGCGCCGCTGGAATGCCGCCGAGGGCAAGTGGATGGGTTACGAACGCAAGCGCGGAAAACTCACCGACTTCAACGCCCTGCTGCGCGGCGCAGCAGGCGAATGCTTTTCGGACATCGTTGGCGATATCAGCTTCCTGCCATCCATCAAGTATGTCATCACCCTGGACACCGACACCCAATTGCCGCGCGACGCCGCCCGCCGCCTGGTCGCCACCATGGCCCATCCGCTCAACCGCCCGGTGTTTGACGCCGCGCGCGGGATTGTGGTGGAGGGGTACGGCATTCTCCAGCCACGCGTGGGCGTGAGCCTGCCCAGCGCCCGGCGCTCGTGGTTTGTCAGGCTGTTTGCCAGCGACGCGGGCATCGACCCCTATACCCGGGCGGTGTCCGATGTCTATCAGGATCTGTTCGGCGAGGGCTCCTTCATCGGCAAGGGCATCTATGATGTGGATGCGTTCCAGCAGGCCATGGACGACCGCTTTCCGGAAAACACCGTGCTCAGCCATGACCTGTTGGAAGGGTGTCATGCCCGCTCCGCACTGGTCAGCGACGTGGAATTCTACGAAGCCTACCCGTACCGCTATGACGTGGACATCGACCGGCGCCACCGCTGGATGCGCGGCGACTGGCAGATCGCGCAATGGCTGCTGCCGCGGGTGCCCGGATCGTCGGCCGCACGCATGGCCAATCCGCTGTCGCGGTTGTCACACTGGAAGATCCTGGACAACCTGCGGCGCAGCGTGGTGCCACTGGCAACGCTGCTTTTCATGTTAGGGTCGTGGCTGCTCGCGGCCCGTCCCGCGGGGCTGGGCGTGTGGTGGGTACTGGCGATTCTAACCGTCCCAGGCCTGCTCTCCGCGCTCGTCGAGTTGTGTCGCAAGTCGTCCGACCTGCCATGGTCGATCCATCGGCGGGTGGTCGGCGCGTTGTGCGCCCGGCACCTCGGGCAGGGGCTTCTAACCATCGCGTGGCTGCCCTACGACGCCTTCATCAGCTTCGATGCCATCGGCAGAACCCTGTGGCGCGTGCTGGTGACCCACCGGCACCTGCTCGAATGGCAGACCTCCAGCGATTCCGAACAAACCCGCCGTGCCGACCTCGGCGGGTTCTATGCCACCATGTGGATCGCCCCGGCGCTCGCGTTGGCCGGCGGTCTCTTGGTGGCCGTGATGCAACCCGCGCAACTGGCATGGGCGCTGCCTGTCCTAACAGCCTGGGCCGCCGCGCCGTGGATCGCGTGGTGGATCAGCCAGCCGATCCTGACCCGGACGGTGGTTCTAACACAGAATCAACTGGGATTTCTGCGCAGCACCGCACGCAAGACGTGGTACTACTTCGAGTCACTGGTCACCGCCGCGGAAAACTGGCTGCCACCCGACAATTTCCAAGAGGTGCCCGAGCCGCTCATCGCCACGCGCACCTCGCCCACCAACATGGGGCTGGCGCTGCTGGCCAATTTGACGGCCCGCGATTTCGGCTATCTGGCGGTAGGCGGCTTGATCCAACGCACCCAAAACGCGCTTGCCACCATGCGGCGGCTCGAGCGGCACGAAGGGCATTTCTATAACTGGTACGACACGCGCACCCTCCAACCGCTCCTGCCGCTTTATGTTTCGAGTGTGGACAGCGGCAACCTCGCCGGGCATCTGCTAACCCTCGGCGCCGGCCTCGACGAGGAGGCTGCCGCGCCGATTTTCTCCACCGGGGTATTTGCCGGCTTGCGCGACACCGTCGAAAACGTCAGGGATTTCGGCCGTGAAAGCGCAACCCTTACCCAACTCGATGCGGAGTTGGCGGCGCCACCCTGCGGCCTGCGCGCCGCGTTCGTTCTGTTAGGCAGGGCGACCGCGACGGCCGCCGCGCTCGACACCCTGCTGGCCGACGAAGCGAGCGAGTTCAAGCGTTGGGTCCAAACCCTCAGGGCCAATAGTGAGGGCCATCTGGCGGATCTGCTCTTCCTCGCGCCGTGGCTGGCCCTGCCCCTATCTAACACCCTTGCCGCGGGCGACAGTATCACGCCTCCCACGCCGGCGGCCATGCGCCTCAGGGATCTGCTTGCGCGGCTCGACCAGGCGCCGACCCTCGGCGAGGTTGCGCAATACGAGCAAACGGTCTGTCCGCAGATCGAAACGGAATTGCGCAATCTGCCAGGCGATGCGCTCCAAACGGCTCAACAAGACCGCCACAACCTAACCGAACTGCTGCGTTGCGTGCGTGATGGCAGCGGCCACGCCCGCCAGCGCCTGCTCACATTGGATGCCCTGGCCAGGGAATGCGACGAGCTGGCGGCCATGGACTTCACCTTTCTGTTTGATCCGGGGCGGGACTTGTTTGCCATCGGCTTCAACGTCACCGAACGCCGCCGTGACAACAGCTTCTATGATCTGCTCGCCTCGGAGGCGCGCCTGTGCAGCTATGTGGCCATTGCGTTGGGGCAGGTGCCGCAAGAGCACTGGTTCTCGATGGGCCGGCTGCTGGTCGCCGCGCGGGGCACCCCGCTCCTCGCGTCGTGGAGTGGCTCGATGTTTGAGTACCTGATGCCACTGTTGGTCATGCCAAGCTATGAAAGCACCTTGCTCGATCACACCTGCAAGGTGGCAGTGCAACAACAAATCACCTATGGCAACCTGCGCGGCGTGCCATGGGGCATTTCCGAGTCCGGCTACAATCGCATCGACGCGCAATTCAACTATCAATACCGCGCCTTCGGAGTGCCCGGCCTCGGCTTGAAACGCGGCCTCGGCGAGGACCTGGTCATCGCCCCCTATGCCAGCGCCATGGCACTTGTGGTGGCGCCACTGGCAGCATGTGAGAACCTGCAACGCCTGGCGGCTGACGGGCGCTGCGGCGCCTATGGGTTTTACGAGGCGGTGGATTACACCGCCAACCGCCTGCCACCGGACAAGACGAGTGTGTCGATCCGCTCCTTCATGGTTCACCATCAGGGCATGAGCCTGCTCGCCTTGGATTTTCTCTTGTGCGACGCGCCGATGCAACGGCGCTTCATGGCTTGTCCCATGCTCAAGGCTGCGGACCTGCTGTTGCAGGAGCGCGTGCCCACCACCGCCGCGAGCGTCGTCGCCGACGACCTGGCGCCGGAGGTGTCGCGCGAGATGGATGGCGAAGCCGACAGCGCGATGCGCGTGTTCACCAATCCAACCTCGCCGGTGCCAGAGGTTCACCTCTTATCCAACGGTCGCTATCATGTCGTCGTCACCAGTGCCGGTGGCGGCTACACTCGCTGGCATGATCTGGCAGTGACCCGCTGGCAGGAAGATGCCACCCGCGATCACTGGGGGACCTTCGTCTATGTGCGCGATCTGGCGACGGGAGAGTTCTTTTCCACCGCCTATCAACCGACGCTCCAGGTGACGGAAGGTTACGAAGCGATTTTCACCCCGGCGCGCGCCGAGTTCCGCCAACGCCAGGCAGGCTTGGAAATCCACACCGAAATCTGCGTGTCCCCGGAAGATGACGTCGAGTTGCGCCGCGTCAAAATCACCAACCGCACCGCCACCGAGCGCGTCATCGAGCTAACCAGTTATGCCGAAGTCGTCCTCGCCACCGCTGCCGCCGATGCGGCCCATCCGGCCTTCAGCAACCTGTTCGTGCAAACGCAGTTTGTGCAAGCCTCCGCCGCGCCGCTCTGCACCCGCCGCCCCCGCGCCGAGGACGAACGGCCGCCGTGGCTGTTGCATCTGATGGTCGCCCACGGCGCCGAAGTTGGCGAGGCCTCGTGCGAGACGGATCGCTGCCGATTCATCGGACGCGGCGGCAACCTGGCCACCCCGGCAGCGATGGACCGCCTCGCCCCCCTGTCTAACACCGTCGGCTCGGTCCTCGATCCCATCGTGTCGCTGCGGCGCATCGTCACCCTGCCCCCGCACGCCACGACCACCGTTGACCTGGTCTTTGGCGTCACCGAGAGCCAGGAAGCCGCGGTGGCGCACGTGGAGAAATATCAAAGCTCGCGGATGGCCGACCGTGCCTTGGATCTGGCATGGACCCACAGCCAGGTGACCTTGCACCATCTCAACGTGCCGGACGCCGAGGCGCAATTGTATGACCGCCTGGCTGGCGCCTTGATCTATGCCGATCCCGCGCGGCGGGCCAACCCCAGCGTGTTGCTCAGCAACAAGCGCGGCCAAAACGGCTTGTGGAGCCACGGCATCTCCGGGGACGCGCCGATCATCCTGCTCCATATCAGCGAGGAGTCGAAAATCGAGATTGTTAGACAGGTGATCCGGGCCCATTCCTATTGGCGGATGAAAGGCCTGGTCGTCGATTTGGTCATCTTGTATGAGGATGTATCGGTTTACCGCCAGTCCCTGCAAGAGCAGATCAGCAGTCTGATTTCCACGGGGATTGAAGCCCAGATCCTCGACAAACCGGGCGGCATCTTCGTGCGCCGTCTCGAACAGGTTTCTAACGAGGATCGCGTGCTGCTGCAAGCCGTCGCTCGCGTCGTGCTCAATGATGAACGCGGCAGTTTGGCCGAACAAATGGACCGCCGGCGCTTGTTCGGCCCGCGGGTGCCGGGGCTGATTGCCAGTCGCGCGGCCGTCACCGCGCTGCCCGCGCCGCTGCCCCATCGCGAGCTGATCTTTGCCAACGGACTCGGCGGCTTCACTCGCGACGGACATGAATATATCATCACCCTCCAGCGCGACGAGACGACCCCGGCACCGTGGGTCAATGTGCTGGCCAACGCCACCTTCGGGACGCTCATCTCCGAAAGCGGCGCGGCTTACACCTGGGTGGAGAACTCCCATGAATTCCGCCTCACCCCCTGGAGCAACGATCCGGTGCAGGATCCCACGGGCGAGGCGATCTACATTCGTGACGAGGAAACCGGGCAGTATTGGTCGCCCGCGCCGTCGCCCGCGCGCGGTGCCACGCCCTACGTCATCCGCCATGGCTTTGGTTACACCGTGTTCGAGCATACCGAGAACGGGATTGCCTCGGAGTTATGGGTCTATGTGGCGATGGATGCTCCGGTGAAATTCAGCGTGTTGAAATTGCGCAACGTTTCCGGGCACTCGCGCCGCCTGTCGGTGACCAGCTATTCGGAATGGGTGTTGGGAGAACTTCGCCACAAGAGCCTGCTGCATGTGCGAACCGAGGTGGACAATAAGACCGGCGCATTGCTGGCGCGCAATTACGACAACACCGATTTTCCCGACCGCATCGTATTCCTTGACGTCAACGACGCCTCGCGCACGCTCACCGGCGATCGCAAGGAGTTCATCGGCCGCAATGGCAACCTGGCGCAACCGGCGGCCATGAAACGAGCCGGCCTCTCCGGCAAGGTCGGTGCCGGACTCGACCCCTGCGGCGCGGTGCAAGTCGTGTTCGATTTGGCCATCGCCCAGGAGCGTGAAACGAGCTTCAGACTCGGTGTCGGCCGCAGCCTGGCCGACGTGCAGAGCCTCATCCATCGCTTCCGCCTCGCCGACGCCTGCCGCAACGCGATCGAAGGGGTCTGGGCGCATTGGAGCCGCACGCTCTGCGCGGTGAACGTGGACACCCCCGATGCGGCTGTCAATGTGATGGCCAATGGCTGGCTGTTGTATCAGACTCTGAGCTGCCGGCTGTGGGGCCGCACCGGGTTCTATCAATCGGGCGGGGCCTATGGCTTCCGCGACCAGTTGCAGGATGTCATGGCACTGGTGCATGCCGAACCGGGGCTCACCCGCGAACATTTGCTGCGCGCCGCCGCACGCCAATTCAAGGAAGGCGACGTGCAACATTGGTGGCATCCGCCCACCGGGCGCGGCGTGCGCAGCCATTCATCCGATGACTACCTGTGGCTGCCCTACGCCACCTGCCGTTATGTCGCCTGTCTTGGCGACACCGGCGTGCTCGCTGAAACCATTCCCTTTCTGGATGCACGCCAGGTCAAGCCCGAGGAGGAGGCATACTATGATATGCCGAATCGCTCGGAGGAAACCGCCACCATCTATCAACATTGTGTGCGTGCCATTGAGTTCGGCCTCAAATTCGGCGAGCACGGCTTGCCGCTGATGGGTTCCGGGGATTGGAACGACGGCATGAATTGCGTGGGCAAGGACGGTCGCGGCGAAAGCGTGTGGCTGGCGTTCTTCCTCTATGACGTGCTCACCCGCTTCGCCGGGCTCGCCCGCGCCCACCAGGATGCGGCGTTTGCCGAGCGCTGTGTCGCCCAGGCACAACTCCTCCAACACAACATCGAACAGCACGCCTGGGACGGAGGATGGTATCGGCGCGCCTACTATGACGACGGCGAAGCCCTCGGCTCCCAGGCGAATCTCGAATGTCAGATAGATTCCCTGCCGCAAAGCTGGGCGGTCATCAGCGGCGGAGGCGAGCCGTCCCGCTCGCGCCAGGCGATGCAAGCGGTGGACCAGCGACTGGTCCGCAGCGACGCCGGGCTCATTCAACTGTTTGATCCGCCATTCGACAAGTCGCCGCACAATCCGGGTTATATCAAAGGCTACATTCCCGGCGTGCGCGAAAACGGCGGCCAATACACCCACGCCGCGATTTGGACCACCATGGCCTTCGCACTGATGGGCGAGAGCGAGCGCGCATGGCAGCTCTTCGCTCTTCTCAATCCCGTCAGTCACGGCACAACCCCCGAACAAATCGCCACCTACAAGGCCGAACCCTATGTCGTCGCCGCCGATGTCTATGCCCTCGCGCCCCATACCGGCCGCGGCGGCTGGTCGTGGTACACCGGCGCCGCCGGCTGGCTGTACCGCCTGCTCGTCGAAACGTTGTTAGGAGTCAACCTGGAAGGCGATCACCTGCGCCTGACCCCCCTTCTGCCCGCAGCGTGGCCGGGCTGCACGATCCACTATCGCTACCGCCAGGCGATCTATCATATCACCATCACCCGTCTCGCTGCCGACGCCAGCGAACCGCCTTCCCTCATTCTCGACGGCCAGCGACTCGATGACAACGCCATCCCCCTGCGCGATGACCGCAGCGAGCATGCCGTTGAAATGAAGGTGCGGTGAGTTATCGGATATTCCGGCCAGTAGGGTTTCACCCCATTGGTTCCTCGGGGCAACCGGCGTATCGTCACACCATGACCGCTCTAGCACAATTGGAGAAGATAAGCCCCATGCTACGGATTGGCGAGGGCGACACCGAGCTGGTCCGCAGGCGCCAGGAAATGCGGGACGCGGCCAGCCCATGCGAAAGCCCGATGCAGGATTCCGACAGCGCAGAGCGCGCGGCGATCGCACGGAGCGGCGACCCGAGCTTTCAAGTGTCATCCAGCCTTCAATGAAATCTGAGCAAAGCCACACCTGAACCTCGCGGCGCGTAGGACAAGCCACTGCTGATGCAAAAGAGCGCTTCCACCCGGGCACATGCGGCGACGCAGAAAGCACCCGCCACGCCACTCCCCGCCGAGGTGGAGCCGGCGCGGCGGATCGAAGTTCACATTCCCATCATCTCCACCCTCAAGGTGTTTGCCGCTCTGGTGTGCGCCTATGCCGTCTATGTGCTGTGGCCCTTGCTGCTGCTGGTGTTTCTGGCGCTGTTCCTGGCCGTGACGCTCCATTCCTTCGTTGACTGGTTGGACTCCAGGCGAATCAAACACTGGGTCAGCCTGCTGGCGGTCATTGGTGGCCTGGTGGGCGTGCTGTGTGTAAGCACGGCACTGCTGGTTCCCGCGCTGCTCGATCAGGTGAGCCATTTTGGCGGCGAGCTTCCGCGCCTGCGCGAGGAGGCGCTCAGCCAGATTCCCCTGGACTGGGGAGTCCGTCAAAACGTCGAGCACCTGCTGGACACCAACTGGTCGGTGGCCGACCCATGGCTCGGTCATGTCGTGTCGGCGGGCGGCGTCGCCATCAACGGCCTCGCCGACATCGCGCTGGTGCTGGTCATCGCGCTGTACCTGCTGATAGACGGGGGCAAGACCTATGAGTGGCTGCTGGCGTTCTTCTCGCCCTTGCACCGCCGCAAGCTGCGTCTCACCGGACACGAGATCTCCAAGGTGATCTTCGGTTATGTCTCCGGCCAGGTCATCACCTCGCTGCTCGTGATGATCTTCACCTACCTCGTGCTGAGCGGGTTGCGAGTGCCCGGCGCCTTGTCGCTCTCCATCCTGGCTGGCATCCTCGACATCCTGCCGATCCTCGGCTTCATCATCTCAACGGTGCCCGCGGTGCTGCTGGCTCTAACCGTCTCACCGAGGACGGCGATTGTCGTCCTGGTCCTCTATCTGGTGTTTCATGTGCTGGAGAATTATCTCATCGTGCCCAAGGTCTATGGCAAGAACCTCCGCCTCTCCACCCTCACCGTGCTGCTGGGACTGTTGGTGGGTGTGCTGCTGGCGGGCATTCCCGGTTCGCTGGCGGCCCTGCCGGTTATCGCCTCGTATGCGGCGATCGAACGCATCTGGCTCAAGCCGTTCCTACGTGACGGGGTATCCGAAAAGCATGAACTGCAGAAGGACGAGGCGTTCGGGGAAAAGGAATGAGCCAACGAGCGCCAATTCCGAGTTGTCCCGAACGCTCCCATTGAGGCGGCCCCAACCACGGATTGGCGGACTACACAACCGAGCGAAGCGGGATGGCCTGACTGACTGCGATTCAAGTAATCTCAGGCAGATTTCACGGATGGGGAATTGGGGATGGAATGTCGGAGGGACTTGGGGGACATCGGGTGACTCTCATTTGGGTTCTTTGGTTTGGCCGGCGGCAATTCATTCTGAGCTTGTCCTGCCAATCCCAGCGGTTGAACAAATGGCTTGACGTCCTTGGAGTTATAGTGCCCTTTTGAGCTGATGAAGCGCATCCATGCATGGGTCACGGCGGGACCGTTGTGGTTGGCACTGGGGGCGCTGAGTCCTTGCGTGTCGGCGGCGACGCTGACGCTCCCCGCCGTGGCGGACACGTCGATCTTCGAGGCGAAGCCCGATTCCAACCTGGGCGCGACGACACTTGTCGCGGGAACCAATCAAACCTACTCGCGCTCACGGGCGATGTTTCGTTTCGACCTCGGTGCCATTCCGTCCGGTGCCGTAATCACTGACGTGCAAGTGTCGCTGTATGTCACGCGGCAGCCAGACCCCGACCAGCACGGCGGACCGGTGAATTCGGATTTCAGCCTGTACCGGATGCTTGTTAGCTGGGGTGAGGGATCGGGCACAGACAACACCGGTTCGGCTGCCATGGCGGGCGACGCAACGTGGAACGAACGCCACTTCGCGGCCAACTCGTGGGACACGCCCGGCGGCTTGATCGGCACGGATTTCGCCAGCACGCCCAGCGCCACCACGGCCGTCGGCGGCATCGGCGGCTATGTCTGGGGCACTTCCAGCGCCCTGGTGGATGATGTCAAATTCTGGCAGGCAAATCCGGCGGCCAACTTCGGGTTCATCCTCGTCAGCCAGGACGAGGCTGCGCTAGGCAGCGCGCGACGCTTCGGCTCGAAGGAGCAACCGGGCGGGGCAATCACTCCGGCGCAACTGCTAGTAACATATACGCTGGTGCCCGAGCCGGCGGCGGCCGGCCTGTGGCTGCTAGGCATCGCGGGCCTGGCACTGCGGCGGGTGCGGCAGCCTTAGGCCGTCCTACCTCAACGCTTGTCGGACTGCGTCGGGTTGTTGAAAGACCGCCCTCTCCGGACACGTTATGAACCTCCGCTGTCCACCCCACCCATTCAACTCCCAAAGGAGAAAGCATCATGATTCCTCGCAACACCGTTGGTTTGCTAACAATGGCCTTGGTTCTGTCAACCGGCACGCCGCTGCCTGCGGCCACCGCTGTGGCGGCAGCCGACAAGGGGAGTCCGGCCCTCGATGCGCTCGCCGCGCACAACGTCGTGTGGGACAGCCCGAGCAAGGATGCGCACGGCTCGATGCCGTTGGGCAACGGCGACGTCGGCATCAACGCGTGGGTGGAAGAGAATGGCGACCTGGTGTTTTATGTCAGCAAGACCGACGCCTGGGATGAGAACGCGCGCTTGTGCAAGATCGGCCGGGTGCGGGTGAAGTTCGATCCGGCGCTCGCAGTGAAGGACGGCTTCCGCCAGGAATTGAAACTGCGCGACGGGGTCATTCAGATCGACACCAAAATCCAGAATCAACCCGCCAAAATCTCCCTGTGGGTTGACGCCGACCAGCCAGTGGTGCGCATGGACGCGGAAGCGGCGGTGCCGGTGACTTGTCGCGCCGAGGTGGAATCGTGGCGTTTGCGCGAGCGGCCGTTGGTGCCCCAGGAGGATTACGGGTATGGCGACGGCAAGAGCCCCCTGGCGCAATCCTACAAGCTAACCGTGCTGCCGGATGTCGTCGCCGCATCCGCCGCGCCGCAGGTGGCGTGGTATCACCGCAACACCCGCTCGCTCTATCCGGTTTGCCTCGAGGTGCAGCATCTGGAGGCGCTCAAAGGCAAGTTCACCGATCCATTGCTCAATCTAACGTTCGGTGCGAGCCTGCGCGGCGCCGCTATGGTTAGGGACGGGGAAAAGGCACTGAGGTCCTCCGTGCCTAACAAACGGCAGCAGCTCTCGGTATGTGTGCTGGCGGAGCGCGCGGAAACACCCGACGCCTGGCTCAAGGATCTGGAACGGGTGGAGAAGGCGGCGTTGGGATCGGGTTTCGAGCCGGCCCGCCTGACAAACGAGGCGTGGTGGCAGGCGTTCTGGAAGCGCAGTTGGGTGTTCGTCGAGGAGAATGCGACTGCTGCGAAGCCGGGCGCCGCACCAACGGCAGCCGCGCTGGTGACACAGGGATATGTGTTGCAGCGCTTCATGAACGCGTGTTCCGGCCGCGGCGCCGCGCCGATCAAGTTCAACGGTTCCATCTTCACGGTGGAAAAAAATCCGGGGGCCTCGCCCATCACTGAGGAAGGCGATCCTGACTGGCGGTGTTGGGGCGGCAGTTATTGGTTCCAGAACACGCGGCTGTCCTATTGGCCGATGCTGGCGAGCGGCGATTTGGAAATGACCGAGCCATGGTTCCGCATGTATCGCGAGGCGCTGCCGCTGAGCAAGGCCCGCATGGCTGCCTATTACAAGTTCACCGATGCCGCTTCGTTCCAGGAAACCATGAACTTCTGGGGCATGCCTAACAACCGTGACTGGGGCTGGGGCAACGCCGGTCCCGAACCGGGCAACGTCTGCATCCATCGCTACTGGAGCGGCGGCTTGGAGCTGACCGCCTTCATGCTCGACCGCTACGACTTCCAGCCCGACGAGGCCTTTGCCCGCAACACGCTGGTGCCGCTGGCCGATCCGATCATCGCGTTCTTCGACCAATACTGGCAGAAACGCGACCCTAACGGAAAAATCGTCATCGACCCCGCGCAATCGCTTGAGGCGCTGCCGTGGACGGTCAATCCGATGCCGGAAGTTGCCGGCTTGCATTTCATCCTGCCGCGCTTGTTAGCCCTGCCGCAGTCCGTCACCACCGAGGCGCAGCGAACCCGCTGGGCGCGGATTCTCAAGGAACTTCCCCCGCTGCCGCTCGCCGAGGTCAATGGCGTCAAACTCCTGAGTCCGTCTTCAACATTCACCGGCGGGCAGTATTCCGAAAACCCCGAGTTGTACGCCGTGTTTCCCTATCGGATCTTCGGCGTCGGCAAGCCGGACCTCGACATGGCCCGCGCCACCTACGACAAGCGCGTCAACCGCACCAACTTCGGCTGGTGCCAGGACAGCATCCAGGCCGCCTGCCTCGGCCTCGGCGACGAGGCCGCCAAACAGGTGACCGAGCGTGCCAAGCGAATCAATGGCGGCTACCGCTTCCCGGCGATGTGGAGCGGCTTCGACTGGATCCCCGACCAGGACCACGGCGTCAACATCCTCACCACCCTGCAATGCATGTTGCTCCAAGCCGATGGCAATAAGATATATGTCATGCCGGCCTGGCCGAAAGCCTGGAACGTCTCGTTCAAGTTGCGCGCGCCTAACAACACAACCGTGGAGGGCGTTCTGAAGGCCGGTAAATTGGAGCAACTCAAAGTCACGCCCGAATCACGGGCCAAGGATGTGGTCAACATGCTGGGAAAATGAACCAAAATCACCTAAGACTGTGCGGCAGCGCCGCGATATTGCTGGCTGCGGGACAGCTCCGCGCCGCAACCGATCAGGCCTGGCTCGACACCTACAAAATCGTCTGGGACAGCCAAAGCGCCGATGCCCGCGGCTCGATGCCCATCGGCGGAGGCAACCTCGGGCTCAACGTGTGGGTGGAGAAGGACGAGTTGCTGATTTATTTCGGCAGCCCGGATTCCTGGAGTTATCGGGGCGCGGGCTTCAACACCCAGATGCAAACCAAGCTCGGCCGCTTGCGCCTGAAGCTCACCCCAGTGGCATGGGCCGAGGAATTCCGCCAGCAGTTAGACCTGGCCACCAACTCGATCCTGGTGAGCGGCAAGACCTCCGACGGCAACGCCCTCAAGCTGCGCGTCTGGGTGGATGCCCTGCAATCCGTGGTGCACTTGGAAGGCCAGTCTGATCGACCTGTGGAGGTCGCTGTGTCCGTGGAATTCCCCACCGGTCCGGCCATGGCACCCCACAACGCGGGCCAGACCTACGGCCCCTTGGTTCGGGAGGGACGCGTCGATGGTGATGCAATCGAGTGGTGGGAGCGCAGCCCGGCCATCGATGAGGGCCGCAATGAGTACATCCGCAGGTTCAACATCGGGGAGCTTGCGGAATTGCTGCCGAACCCCATGTCTAACAGAACCATGGGCGGCCGGCTCTCCGGCACCGGCTTTGCTCCCGATGGGACAGGGCAGGGGACCTACGACGGCCGGGAGTTCCGCTCGGTTAGACTGAAATCCGCGGCACCGCTCAAGTCCATCGACCTGCGCGCTTCGCTGCGCATCGCCCAGGACGCCTCGCTGGAACAATGGCAGGCGCAAGTGAAACAACTCGATGCGGCCAAACGCACGAGTACCCAAGCGGATTGGGAGGCGAGCGCGGCATGGTGGCAGGGTTTCTGGGACCGCAGCCACATCGTGATCAATCCGGGCAAGGGAGCGGACGACCCCGGCTGGCAGACCGGGCGCAACTATCAGCTTTTCCGCGCCATGTTGGCTAGCAACCGGACCGGCGAGTTTCCGACGCTGTTCAATGGCGGTCATTTCACCTGCGAGCCCAACCCGGATTTCCGCAACTGGTTTGACTGCCAGTTCATGGCGCAGAACCAGCGGCTGGTGTATTGGCCGATGCTAAAGAGCGGCGACTTCGACATGCTGAAAGTGGGTTTGGAATTCTACCGACGTCATGCCACTCTCCAAACCGCCTGGGCCAAATATTTCTGGCATGTGGACGGCCTGGCCTTTCCCGAGGGAATGGGCATTTATGGCGCGGATTGGGGGCCCAACCCCGAGGGCCACGGCGGGCCCGGCCATCTGACATATCATAACATCAGCGGCATGGAGTTTGCGATCATGATGTTGGAAACGGGAAGTTATGGCGGCACCGATGTCCGGCCCTATCTGCCTGTTGCCGTGGGCTATCTCAAGTACTATGACCAGTTCTATCGGGCCGAGACCAAAAAGCGAACAGGCAAGGAGCTGGATGCCAACGGCCGCCTGGTCATTTTCCCCGGCGATGCCATCGAGATGTATCAAGACACCCGCAACGACGCCTGCGCGATTTCCGGGCTGCTGGCGCTGAGCCGGGCCGTGCTCGACTTGCCGGCCAATGTGCTGCCTGCCGAGCAGCGCGCCTTCTGCGAGGCGTTCCGCAAGACCCTGCCGCCGCTGCCCACCCGCGAGCGGCGCGGGCATCAGACGTTGGCACCCGCGGAATCGTGGAAGTCGGTTTCAACCTGGGATAACATCGAGCTGCCGGAGATGTATCCCGTCTTTCCCTTCCATATCTATGGCGTCGGCAGGCCCGACCTGCAATTGGCGCGCGACACCTGGGAGTTCAGTTTCGAGCATCCGCGCCAGAAACGCAACTTCTGCTGGTATCAAAGCCTCATCTATACCGCCGACCTCGGACTGGCGGATCAAGCCCGCGAGTTTGCCATGGCCAAATTCCTCTGGCCCAACCGGGAAAAGGGCGCGCAATCCGGCATGCGCTACCCCGCATTCTATGACACCTTCGGATTCTGTCAGCGCCCGGACTTCGACCACGGCGGTTGCGCCATGGTCGGCTTGCAGGACATGCTGCTGCAAACGGTCAACGGAAAACTCCTGCTCTTCCCCGCCTGGCCCAAAGACTGGGATTGCGAGTTCAAACTGCACGCGCCATCAAATACAACTGTGGCCGGCGTGCTGAAAGCCGGCAGGTTGGAGAAACTAACAGTCACACCCGAGTCTCGCTCCAAGGACGTGGTCAACATGCTGGGAAAATGAACGATGGGGAGCGCCGGCGTCTCGCCGGCTGCGTTTGGCATCCTGCCAAGCGCGTCTTCCTGCTAAAGGCATGAGAATTCACCGTATGAACACTAACAAGACAATTGATGCACGAAAGAAGGTTCGGCAGGATGCCGGACATTGCCGGCACGATGCCGGCGCTCCCCGAGACCGCCGGCAGGATGCCGGTGCTCCCAATTCGCCAGATAGACTCTTGAAAATGACCCGAATGCTTTTGAGGATGGCGACGCTGCTGGAGTTATTGTTCTGTCTTGGATTATCGGGGACTGCCCGCGCTGGGGAGCAGAAAACCACACTAACTCTGACGTCCCCGCTTTCCTGCCAGGTGTTCCAACGCGGCAAGGCAGATCAGGCGGCCATCCCGATAGAAGGAACCCTCGCCGAAACAGCCGACGTGATAGAAGCAAAGGCCGACCTGGCACCGGGCGCTAGGCGGGGCACACCTGTAAAATGGATTGCCGTGACACCGCCGGGGCAGAAGGTTGCAGGGAAATTCTCCGCTCTCCTAACGTTGCCAGCAGGCGGCTGGTATCAGGTGACGGTCCGTGCGCGGACGGGCACTCGGATGCTTGCGCAGCAGATCGTGGACAAGGTGGGCGTCGGCGAGGTGTTTGTCACGGCAGGGCAGTCCAACTCAGCCAACTTCGGCAATCCGCGGCAAGGCGCCCAAGACGACCGCGTGGTCTATTTTGACGGCAAGGGGTTTGTTCACGCGCAGGACCCGATTCCCGGAGGTTGTGGCGGCGGCGGCAGCCCGTGGGCCTTGTTAGGCGACCGCATCGCGGCCTCCCAACAAGTCCCCGTGTGCTTCCGCTCCGCTTCATTGAACTGGACCGAAGTTGCGGCTTGGCTCCCCCCGGACACCGTGCTCTACAGGAATCTGTCATCCTGTGTGAAAGCCTTCGGCAAAGACGGCGTGCGGGCCATACTCTGGCACCAGGGCGAGTCCGACACGTTGGTCAAGACCTCCGCCGAGGGCTACTGTGACCGTGTGAAGACCATCGTCGAGGCGCTCAACAAGGATGCCGGCTATCAGTTGCCGTGGTTGGTGGCGCAAGCCTCCTTCCATCCGGGGTCACAGCCGCCGGAACAGGAACAGGTGGCCAAAGGACAACAACTGCTTTGGGCCAAGAAGATTTGCTTCCAGGGGCCGCTCACTGACGATCTGCTGGGCCCGGAATACAGGCACGACGGCGTGCATTTCAATCAGAAGGGCCTCGCCAAACATGCGGAACGCTGGTACGACGCCTTGAGCAAGGCATTCAATTGGAAAGCCACTTCTACTAACACTGAAACCCGATGATCACCATGACCCGTCCCCTGAGATCCGCCGCCGCGGCAATGAGCCTGCTGGTTGCCGCGCTGCCCTGCGCCGCTGCCGAGTTCTTTTTGAAAAACGGTGACAAGGTCGTGATGATGGGCGACAGCATCACCGAACAGCATTTGTATAGCAGTTATGTTGAAACCTGGGCACTCACCCGCTTCCCCGCCTGGGACCTGCGGTTCTTCAATGTTGGAATCGGCGGCGACGGTGCCCCCGGCGGCAACGAGCGCTTCAAGCGCGATGTGCTGGCCTTCGCGACAACCGCCATGACGGTCAATTTCGGCATGAACGATTGTGGCGGGCCCGGCAGCAACTTCAATGAAGGACAATACAAGAACTTCACCACCTCCATGCAGAAGATCGCCGATCAGGCGAAGGCCGCCAACATCCGCGTCGCCTGGTGCACCACGACCCCCGCAGAGGTGATGGATGAAGGTCCGTCGGTGCTGCCCTACATCCAGAATCTCGAAAAGTTCTCCGCCGCCGTGAAGCTGACCGCCGCGGCCAACGGCAATGCCTTGTTCATCGACCAGTTCCACCCCTTCGTCGCGGCGATTGACAAAGCGCGCGCCGTCGATCCGAAGAACCGGATAGGTGGTGGCGATGTCGTCCATCCCGGCCCTCCCGGCCAGACGCTGATGGCAGCCGAGATTCTCAAAGGCATGGGCTTTCCAGCGTTGGTGGCCGCAGTTGAAATCAATGCGCCAACCGGTAAGATTATCGGGAGCCGGAACTGCATCATCGATGGCCTCAAGGTTGCTGCCGACGGCAAGATCGGTTTCCAACAGAAGGACAACGCGCTGCCGTTCTTTCCCGATGGCGATGCCAAAAACATCTTGAAGTGGGTGCCCATCCTCGAACAAATGAACGATTACCGCCTGAAGCTGAGCGGCTTGAAGACCGGTCTGTACGAAGTGCGGCTTGGCGGGGTGAAGGTTGCGGACTACTCCGCAGCGGAGTTAGGTGCCGGCGTCAATCTGGCGGCGGCGGCCCTAACTGCAGGTCCGGTGGCCGATCAGGTCAAGGCAGTCCTGACTGCAATCAATACCAAGAACAGCTATTTCCATGATCGGATTTTTGCCGGGGTGCTGCGTGCCGGGGGTGTTCCAGAGTTCATGGGAATGACTGCGGAGCAAGTCGAGGCCAGGCGCACCGAGGTCTTCAACGAGCGGATGAAGAAGCTGCCCGAATTGTTCGATGCCATCCGGAAGTCATTGGTCATCCACGCTCATCAAGTCGAAATCGTGCCAGTTCCGGGCAAATAGATCACATAAAGAGCAAGATGAAAATTCCACATCTGGTGCAAGTATTGCTGTTCGCGGCGGTGTCAGCCCATGCTGACGTGACCCTCAACGCGGTGTTCGCCGAGCACATGGTCCTCCAGCGGGACATGCCGGTTGCCGTCTATGGCCTGGCCGCGCCCGGCGAAAGGGTGGCCGTGGCCTTCGCGGGCCAGAAAAAGTCGGCTCTAACCGACAAGGATGGCAGGTGGACGCTCAAGCTGGACGCCATGCGGGCGGCGACGACTCCCGCGGTCATGACAGTGGCTGGTAAGAACACGCTCACGATCGGCGACATTGTCATCGGCGACGTTTGGGTGTGCAGCGGCCAGTCTAACATGGACTTCACGCCCGGGGCATACGGCGGCCCGTATGATCCCGCGGAGTTCGATGTGCCTTTGCTTCGGCAATTCCATTGCGTCAATGAGCCGTCGATGAAACCCGTGACGGCCGTGACGGCGAATCTGGTCAAGCCGGGAGACAGCGGCTGGCTGGTCTGCTCCAAGGAATTTGGCAACCGCTTCACCGCGGTGGGATTGTATTTCGGCCGCAAGCTCCAGCAGGAAACCGGCGTGCCGATCGGCCTGATCAAATCAGCGTGGAACGGCACGAAAATCGAGACCTGGATCTCGCCTGACGGGGTGGTGGCGGTGCCGGAACTAGCCGCACCGAAGGACCTGCCGGCCGAGCCCGTGATCAGCGGCAGCTATCCGGCCACCTGGCACTGCCTCTATTTCGGCAAGATCTATCCGTTCACGTTCTTCGCAATCAAGGGTGCCATCTGGTATCAGGGCGAATCCAACGGTGACGAGGAGGAGACCTATTTCCAGAAGCAGCGCGCCCTCATCGGCGGCTGGCGCAAGGCCTGGAACCAGGGCGACTTCCCGTTCTATTTCGTCCAACTGCCCGCCTGGCAGAAACCCAACGACAATCCCGCCGGTGGCGACGGCTGGGCGAGGTTCCGCATGGGCCAGTTGAAGTCGCTGACCATTCCGCACACGGGCATGGCGGTGGCCATCGACCTCGCCGATGTCGGCAAGCCCGATGACATCCATCCCAAGGACAAGAAGTCTGTCGGCGAGCGGCTCGCACTCTGGGCGCTGGCCAAGGATTATGGTAAAAAAAACCTGGTTTACAGCGGCCCGCTGTATAAGGCCATGACGATTGAGGACGGCAAAATACGCATCAGTTTCGACAGTGTCGGCTCCGGCCTGATGATTGCGACCAGGAAGGGCGGCTTTGAGCCGTTGGTCAAGGAGCCTCAGGGGAAGCTGCGGCGCTTCGCCATCGCCGGCGAGGATAAGGTATGGGTCTGGGCGTACGCCGTCATCGATGGCAACACGGTGCTCGTTTCCAGTCCCGAGGCGCCCAAGCCGGTGGCGGTGCGCTATGCGTATTCGATGTGCCCAGAGGGCTGCAACCTTTACAACAACGAAGGCCTGCCCGCCTCACCCTTCCGCACGGATGCGTGGGAAAAATAGCTAGATACTAACAAATATGAGAACAAACCAGACGATGGATATTGTGGCAATCATGATGGCTGTTATGGCCACCGGTGCCTTATGCTCCGCCGCCGCCGTGCCGCGGCCCGAGCACCCGCGGCCCGACTTGCAGCGCGAGAACTGGCTGACCCTCAACGGCGAGTGGCAGTTTGAGATCGACAAGGCTGCCGACGGCGATGCCCGCGGTCTAACATACGGCAAGGACCTCAGCGCGAAGATCATCGTTCCGTTCTGCCCCGAAAGCAAACTCTCCGGACTCGCGGTGCCCACCACGCAGCACATGAAAGACGTCTGGTACCGCCGCACCTTCGAGCTGCCGTCGGCGATGCAAGGCAAGCGGGTGCGCATTCATTTTGGCGGGGTCGATTACCGGGCCTGGGTATATGTCAACGGCCAGCTTGCCGGATCGCACGTCGGCGAGAACGTGGAGTTCAACTTCGAGATCACCCGGTTCCTCAAGGCCGGAGCCAACGAAGTGGTGGTTAAAGTGTTGGATGACCTGTGGTCCGGACTCCAGCCGGCCGGCAAGCAGTCGGGCTCCGACCAGAGTGCCGGCTGTTTCTACACCCGCACCACCGGCATCTGGCAGCCGGTCTGGCTGGAGGCCGTGGGCTCATCCTATATCGAAAGCATCTCGGTTGTGCCCGATCCTGACAACTCGCGGGTGCTCATCGAGGCCAAGATCAATGGTGCCGACCCGGATCTATCACTCAAGGCGGAGGCGTTTGCCGATGGCCGCCAGGTGGGCTCGGACACCGCCAACGGCCCGTGGCAGAGCCGGCTGGTGATCAATCTCAAGGAGAAGAAGCTGTGGGCGCCGGGTGCGCCTTTCCTCTATGATCTGAGGCTCACGCTCGTAAGCGGCAAAACCACGCTCGACGAATTGAAGAGTTATTTCGGGCTGCGCAAGCTCGCCATCGAGGGGCGCAAGATCCTCATCAACGGCAAGCCGGTTTTCCAACGCTTGATCCTCGACCAGGGGTTCTATCCCGAAGGCATCTGGACGGCACCCTCGGACGAGGCGCTCAAGCACGATATCGAGATGAGCATGGCCTGCGGCTACAACGGCGCGCGCCTTCATCAGAAGGTGTTCGAGCCGCGCTTCCTCTACTGGGCCGACAAGCTCGGTTATATGGTCTGGGGCGAGTATCCCAACGCAGGCTATGGCAACCAGCCGGCGGGCTTCTCGGCCGTCGTCAACGAATGGACTGAAATCCTTCTGCGCGACCGGAACCATCCGTCCATCGTCGGGTGGTGTGCCTTCAATGAGAACTTCGAGGGCACCGGCGAACTGCAACAGATGATTTGGCACATCACCAAGGCAGTTGACCCGACCCGTCCCGCGTTGGAGGCCAGCGGCTGGACCCACACGCTGCCCAACCCCGAGGTCAGGGACATGCACGACTATACCGACAATCCGGCGAGCATGGCCAAGAGATGGCTGGCCTTTTTCAACGCCCCGCCGGAAGGACCGTTTCCACCAGCGCGCTATTGCAATCCGTCGGCGTCGGAAGCCGACCGTGGCGTGCCATTCATGGTCAGTGAGATCGGCGGCATCGGCTGGGGCACCGAGGGTGGCTGGAGTTATGGTCAGGGGCCCAAGACGCCCGAGGAGTTTTACACCCGCTACAAGGGCACCATCGATGCCCTGCTGGACAACCCGAACGTGTTCGGATTCTGTTACACGCAGTTGACCGATATCGAGCAGGAGCGCAACGGCCTCTACTACTATGATCGCAAGCCGAAGTTCGACGTGAAAAAGATCTATCAAATCACCTCCCGCTCCGCAGCCTACGAACGCGGCGAGGCGCAGGCGCCGCCGCCTGTCGTCAAGCTCATCGATGCGAAATGGAAGGTGTTGGTGGGTGCCATGCAGGATGGGAAACTGAGCACCCCCTATAAGTATGCCACCGACAAACCAGCCGGCGAGTGGGTAAAGGATGGGTTCAATGACAACGCCTGGAAGACCGGCCTGGCACCGTTCGGCAACGGGAACCAGACCCGCACTGAGTGGAAGACCCCGGAGATCTATTTCAGGAAGACCTTTGACTACGACGGCGCTGCTTTGAAGAACGCGGCGGTGGTGATCCGTCACAACGACAACACCGAGATCTATGTCAACGGGCAGAAGATCCTCGGTGTCACAGGGTCCAAGGGTTATTACCTCTGCATGGTGACCGAGGAGTTGAAAAAGGCGCTGAAGAAAGGCTCCAACACAATCGCCGTTCATTCCCACGAGGGCGGCCAGGGCCAGTGGATCGACCTGGCGTTGTTAGCCGAGTAGAGCCCGCCCGGCAGGTCGGGGCGTGCCATACTTCAGATGATAGAAGAACATGCTGCGGCCCAACCAGCCCGCGACGAGCCGCAATGCCGGGTTGGATTTGGATGCGGTGGAGTAATTCTTCTGCTCCAACCGGGCCGATCGCTTCAACCCCAATGGGTCTCCCAACGGGGCCGACTTTCCAGCCCTCAGGCATCGCCTCACGCAAGCTACCTGAATTCCAGGTTTTTTTGTCTCTTTGAAATTTTGGGTTGACCCTTCTCTGCGAAACCGGTATTTGGTCGCTGTTCGCCTGACAGATTTCTTCAGTGAAGGCGGCTGCCAGCATCGGAAAAGCACCCAAAACAACCCTAACGAGGCCATGACAATGACAAACAGAACAACCAACCACTGGACCAGCCTCGCCGCCGCCGTCGTCGGCCTGGGCGGCATAATCCCCACTGCCGAGGCCTCGTTGCTTGGCTACGAGGGGTTCGATTACACCGCCGGACAGACCCTCAACGCCCTGAACGGTGGCACTGGATTCAGCTCCGCCTGGACGGCCACCAACAACGGCGGCTATTCAGTACCCGATGGCTTTGGGATCGTGTCTGGCGGGACTCTGTGGAATGGAACATTGACGTCGTTGCCTCAGACGGGTAACTATGCAGGCAGCCCGGTGGCAACCGTCATTGGGGGCAGCCCAAACGGCAACAACCCCGATCAGGAATGGGCAAGCCGTACGCTGTCTTCCACTGTGACGGGGACCTTCACCAATGGCAACACCACGTGGATGAGTTACGTGGTGGCGAGCAACTTCGCCAACAACTCCAATTTCACCGGAGGCATGCTCGCCTTGGGCTCAGGGACGGTAACCAATCGCGGCAACGTGATTAGCAGTGGTTCGGCTGTCGGCATTGGTATTTTCACTTCGGGTGGGGTCTTCAGAAGCGGATCAACCACACCGCCTTCCGGCCCGGTCTTCTTTGGAGCCACGGTTTGGGATCCCGCTCTCTATACCACGCCCGGCATTCCGTTGAACCAGGTCGTATCCGCGCAAGGGTTTGCCCCCAGCACGGTCGGCCTCCAGAACCAGGCCTACATCGGCATCGCCAAGATCGTTTGGAGTTCAACCGGCGGCACCATCTATGCAACCGCGTTCCCCGACGGCACCACGCTCACCGAGGCGGCGTTTGATGCAGCGGCGGTGAGCCAGTCGTTCACGGCTAACCCCGCGGACTTCAATACGATTTCACTCGCCGGTGCCCGTTACGACGTCGATGAACTGCGGCTTGCCACTTCCTTCACCGAGGTCATCGGAGGTACTCTAACCGCCGTGCCGGAACCGGCGCAATCCCTCGGCCTGATGTCGCTGCTCGGCCTCGGTCTGTTTGTGCGCAACCGCCGGAAATAGGCACGCGGACAGCCGCGGACCGGTCTAACAGAATCAGGCGCCCCGTCACCTGCCGGTCAGGTGGCGGGGCGTTGGTGCTCATTCGCGGCGGCCTGTGGGCCCAAGCTACGCGGCCGTTTTGACCCTCACACCCACTCCGCGCACAGCAACTCCGCTTGCATGAGCACGGTTTTGACCGCTTCCTCCTGCAAGTTTGGCGGGTATTCCACCGGCACGCCATCCCGCAGCATCCGGTGAAACGCGCGGTTCGTCTGCACCAGTGTAAGGGTCTTAAATTTCACCCCCTAGCCAGGGCGGCGCGGCCTGCTAGGCTCGGGCCATGTGTTTTGCAAAAGCACCCCGGCCTCGGGGACGTAACGGACGGGCCGCCAATGCGCGGTTCG
>Ga0073936_10002057_pt1 | contig 30331 bp, 28 predicted proteins | sample AliMusrvi5mmetaG_FD_87041 | JGI IMG/M metagenome (GOLD analysis project Ga0073936, IMG submission 87041) | Freshwater lake bacterial and archeal communities from Alinen Mustajarvi, Finland, to study Microbial Dark Matter (Phase II) - Alinen... | ecosystem: Environmental > Aquatic > Freshwater >...
ATCTGAGGCAGCAGCGGGGTGGCCAGTTGCAGCTTGTTCTGCACTTGCACCTGCGCGATGTTAGGATCGGTGCCGGCCTTGAACGTCAGGTTGATGGCCACTGCTCCGGCCGAATCGCTGCTCGACGACATGTAGATCAGGTTGTCAATGCCATTGAGCTTTTGTTCGACGACCTGGGTGACGGTGTCCTGAACCGTCTGGGCGGAGGCTCCCGGATAGGCGGCATTGATGGTGATCTGCGGCGGCGCGATCGGGGGATACTGGGAGACCGGCAGCGTTTTGATAGATAGAAGACCCGCCAGCATGATCATGATGGCGATCACCCAGGCGAAAATCGGGCGGTTGATGAAAAAGCGGGGCATCGGGGATCTCCTTTATTTCTTGTCTGCGGCGGGAGCGGCCTCTGCCCTGGGTCCGAACGGAACGGCTTTCACGGGCGTGCCGGGACGCGCCTTTTGCAGCCCTTCCACGATCACGCGGTCACCCGCTTTCAAGCCGTCATTCACCAGCCAGTTCTCTCCAACGGTGCGATCCGTCTTGATTACCCGCGGTTCCACCTTCTCATCGGCGCCGACCACCAGCACCGTGGCGTTGCCGGCGGGATTGCGGGAGACCCCGCGCTGCGGCACCAGGATGCCTTGATCCTTGACGCCTTCCTCAAGCACGGCGCGCACGAACAGGCCGGGCAGGAGCATCAGTTTCGGATTGGGAAACAGCGTGCGCAATGTGACGGAGCCGGTGCTTGGGTCGACAAAGGCCTCGGAAAACTTGAGGCTGCCCGGCTCCGGATATGGAGAGCCATCATCCAGCAGCAACTTGACCTGCGCCTTGCCCTCGTTGAGGCTGAATTGGCCGCTTTGCAGCGCCTTCCTGAAGCGCAGCATATCGGCGCTGGATTGGGTGACATCGACATACACCGGGTCGAGGCATTGAATGGTCGAAAGCGGCATGGCTTGGCTTGCCGTGACCAAGGCGCCATTGGTCACCGCGGAACGGCCGATTCGGCCGGAGATCGGGGCTGTCACTTTGCAGTAGGCCAGGTTGATCCGGGCGGTTTCCAGCGCGGCTTTTGCCAATTCAATCTCGGCCTCTGCCAGTTTTTGCGCTGCCGAGGCGTCGTCGTAATCCTGCGCGCTAACCGCTTCGCTCTTCAACAGATCCTTGTAACGCTCGGCTTTGAGCCGCAGCGGTGCCACGCTGGCCTCGGCCTTGGCCAGGGCCGCCGTGGCGCCGTCAAGAACGGCTTGGTAACTCGCCGGATCTATCTGATAGAGCGTGTCACCGGCCTTGACGTCGGAACCCTCCGTGAACAGCCGGTCCTTGATGATACCTCCCACCTGGGGCCGCACCTCGGCGGTGAGCGAGGCCGACACCCTGCCGGACAATTCGGTGGTCAGCGCGACCCGTTGTGGTTGGATGGTCACGACCGACACGTCCGGCATTGGTGCCTGTGGCGGGCCCGCAGCCGGCTTCTTCCCGCAGGAAGCGAGCAGGATGAGTGTTAGATAGAGGTGGCGCATGGGGCGGGGGATTTGTCAGTTATCGGTTACCAGGGCAGAGACGCAAGACGACAAGACGCAAGACGCAAGAGAAGATATGATGGGGTCATGCTTGACACTGGTCATCCGTCTGGGAGCGTGGCGGTCTTGGTTCTTCTTCATTTCCTTATCTTGTGTGTTGTGTCTGCAAGTCTTGGGTTTTTCGCCGGCTACCATTCGCCGCCGAGGGCTTTGATGAGGGACACCGAAACCGCGAGGCGTTCGGCGCGGATGGCGTTGGTCGCGCGTTCGGCATCCAGGCGGGTGCGCTCGGCGTCCACCACGTCAAGGAAACTCACCAGGCCGGATTGGTAGCGTTTGACTGATAGATCGAAGGTTTTCCGTGCCGCGGCCAGCGCCTGCTCCTGGGCGACTTGGCGGCGTTGGAGGATCACGGCGCCTTGCAGCGCGTTTTCCACCTCGCGGATCGAATTGAGGACGGTTTGGCGGTATTGCGCGCTAACGGCTTCGTGGGCGGCGACGGCGGCCTGCTCCTGGGCCTTGAGGAAGGGCCTTCTGGTGATGGGAGCCGTGACGTTGGAGCCGAGGGACCAAACGAGGGAAGACGCATTGAACAGGTCACTCAAGTTCGCGGTGCTCAAGCCGCCGTTGGCGTTGATGGCGAACGAAGGATAGAAGGCGGCGGCGGCCACCCCGATGTCGGCGTTGGCGGCGGCCACCTGGCGCTCCGCGGCGCGGATGTCGGGACGTTGGCGCAACAAGTCGGAGGGCAGCGAAACCGGCACCGTCGGCGGGTTTGGCAGCTCCGCATGGTCGGGCAGGTTGAAGTCGGTGGCGTTTGTTCCTGCCAGCACGGCCAGCGCGTTGACCAAGGCGATGCGGGCCTGTTCCAGCCGGATTCGGTCCGCCTCGGCGGTGGCGACCTCGGTTTCGGCACGCGCCAGGTCAAGGCCGCTGATGCTCCCCGCGTCGCGGCGTTTGCCGAGGAGGTCGAGGGCCTTGCGGCGGATTTCCAGGGTATGGGTGAGTACCACCCGATCCGCATCCACGGCACACAGCGCCCAATAAGTTTGCGCCACCTCGCCCGCAACGCTGAGCCGCAAGGCGTTGAGGGATTCCGCGGCGGCGTCCGCACTGGCGTTGGCCGATTCCACCTTGCGCCGCACCTTGCCCCAAACGTCCAGTTCGTATCTGAAATCCACCGGCACGATGAAATTGTTCTGTTGAATGGTTTCCGCCCCGAGAAAACGGGCTTTCGAGCGACTCGCGGTGGCACCGAAGTTGACATCCGGAAAGTACTCCGAGCGAGCCGCGATGCTCAGTTCCCTGGCTTGGCGCAGGCGCGCGGCCGACGACGCCAAATCCTGGTTCTTCGCCAGCGAGCGCTGGACCAAGGAAGTCAGCGTCCCATCGTGATAGATTTGCCACCACGACCGCGGTTTCGGCTGGCTGCCCGGCGTCTGGGGTTTCCAACGCACCCCGCCTTGCGAAAACGACACCGGCAGTTCCATCTTCGGCACCTCGTGGTTCGGCCCCACCGGCGCACAGGTGCTCAGCAGCACCAACAGGCACCCACTCAACAATCGGCGTAGCAACAGGCAACTCGGCATGACCACACCGTCTTTATACGAGTATTGGCTTGCGTGCAAGCGATTACTTGCACAAACTCGCCATGGGGCAATGTCACCGCGTCCAGCCCGAAATCCCGGAGCAAAGACGTGCAAAGACGAGTACTTGACAAGCGGGCCCTCTGGTGGGAATATTCCCACATGAGCGTTAGCACCCTGTCATCAAAGAATCGAATCTGCCTTCCGGCCGATATTGTTCAGGCCGCCCGCTTGCGCATGAACGATGAAATCGCTTGGACGGTTGACCCGACCGGGCAGATTCTCGGGCGTAAGCTGACACCAGCGCAGGCACCAAGCGGAAAGCTGGTCCAGGATTCCAAGACAGGTTTCTTTTTTTGGAGCGCATCGATTACGGGCGATGCCGCAGAGGACGCCGCGCTAAATGCCAATCTGTTGCGGGATGAGTGAATATTTCGACACGCCAATTCTGGTCTTTGCCGCGGCAAATGCCACCGAATTGGGAGCCAGGGCAAGGGCTCTCATTGCCGAAACCAAGGATGCGGTGACAACGCCCCATGCCCTGGCTGAATGTTTCAACGCACTCACCTATCGCCTGAACATCCCGCCCGGCGCTGCGCAGAAAATGGTGCTCCAGCATGCCGACAGGTTCCGGTTTCAAAGCCTGGACGCGATGGACTACCGGCTGGCAATGGCGGAAGTGGTGAGCAATGGACAAACTGGCGACAAGATCTATGACGCCTTGCACCTGCGGGCCGCCATGAAGTGCGGCGCTAGTAAGCTCCACACCTCAAACAAGCGCGATTTCTCCCCGTTCCATCCCACCATCGAAATTGTTAGAATCGCCGTTTCACAGCCCTGACCACGGCGGTTCCGCCCGACCAACCGGAGATTTGGCTTTGGGGCACATCAATGCCGATTCGCGAACTGAAGATCGCCTTGGATTTTGGCTTGCGTGCAAGCGATTACTTGCATAAATTCAACCCGTGAGCGAGGCACCGGTGAAAAAATCCTCAGTTGAGGGGGGCGGTTCGATGCGGCAGCGGCTGATGGACGCGGCGCGGGCGGAATTCGGCGACAAGGGCATCGAAGCGGCCACCACGCGGGGGATTGCGGAACGGGCGGGCTGCAACGAGGTGACCTTGTTCCGGCATTTTGAATCCAAGCAGAAGCTGTTGACGGCGGTGGTGCAGGACACCTCGGAGGAGTTTCTGGCCTTGTGTGCCTGCGGGGATGGCTTCAGCGGGGACCTGCTTGAGGACTTGGCACGCTTTGCCCGGGTCTATAACCAATCCATGGAGCGCTGCGAAGGCATGGCCCGGGCGATGATCGGCGAAAGCCGGCGTCGGCCGACCCTCGCCAAGGAACTGATCGGAGATGTGTTGGATCCGTTTCATCGCAGCATCGCGGCCTATCTGGAGCCGCACCGCCAGGCGGGCCGGGTGCGTGACGACCTCGATCTGATGGCCTTCGCCGAAGTGCTCACCTCCGCCTTGATGGGCGGCCTGTTGCGCCGCAGTTCCGGCTTGTCGGCCTTGGATCGCGACGGCTGGATCCGCGAAACCGTGGCCATCTTCGTTCGCGGCATCGAGACGTGACGCCGCGCAATGGCACGACCGCGACGATGCGATTCGGATCGTCATCGGGAATCGCCCGGGTTTCCCGCGTGGTGAGGTGGCCCGGCCCGCTCCCATTCCAGGCCCCGCATCGCATCGCAGCCAGAGATTCAGACGAGCTGTTAGCAAATAGAACTGACGATCGTCAAAATGATTTGCTAACAACTCTGGGTGATTTGCGGTCTGGCGAGGGCGGGGCGGCGGTTCGAAACGGCGATTTTGATGCCGGAGATTTTGATTGAGAATCGCGGGGTGCGGGTGCAGGCTGGGACATGCGCTACGCCGAACGTCTGCAGCAACGGATCAAAAAGACGGGTTCGCGGCTGTGTGTGGGGCTGGATCCGCGGCCGGGGGACGGCGGGACGGAGTTTGTGCGCAATTTCCTCAGACAGGTGGTGGAGGAGACCGCGCCATGGGCGGCGGCCTACAAACCCAACATGGCGTATTTCGAAGCGATGGGAATTGAGGGGATTCGGTTGCTGGAGGACTTGCTGGCCGGGATGCCGCCGGATGTGCCGGTGATCTTGGATGCCAAGCGCAGCGACATCGGCGAGACGCAGAAATACTACGCGCAGGGATACTTCGGCCGCTGGAATGTGGATGCGGTCACTCTCAACCCGTTCCTCGGCTACGATTCGATCGAACCTTTCCTGGACTGGGAAGGCAAGGGGATTTACCTGCTGGCGGTGACCTCGAATCCGGGTTCGGCGGACGTCCAGCGCCAGACGTTGTTAGACGGACGGGCGGTGTATGAGTTGGTCACGGCGCTGGGTGAGCGTGCCAATGAAGAAGGGCGGGCCACGGATGTGGGCTATGTGGTGGGCTTGACCAATGCCGCAGGCGTGCTGGAGCGGATTCCCGACGCCCCCTTGTTGGTGCCCGGGCTGGGGGCGCAAGGCGGCGATCTGGCGGCGCTGGTTGCCGCGAAACGCCAGGCCCCCGATGTGATCAACGTGTCTCGCGGCATCCTGTACGCGGCGGATGAGCGCACCTTCGGCTCGCGGGCGATGGATTGGTCGGAAAAGATCAGCGCGGCTTATGCCCGCTAAGCGTGCAAAATTGGGTGGTAAAAATCCGGGACTCATTTACGGTGCGGCACGCATGAAGGAAACCGGCAATCAGTCAGCCAAATGGAAACCCGCCCGTCGAACGGGTTTACTGCCGCACAAGGGCTGGCCCAAGCGCAATTTGCGGTTTTTCCGGCATCGGATCGTGCCGGGCATGTTCCAGCGGGTGGGTGGGGAGATTCTCGATCCGGTGCTTGAGCCGCCGCTTGATGGTTGTGTCCGCATCACCTGGATCGGGCATGCGTCCTTTTTCCTGCAATTTGCCGGCCACTCGGTGATTGTGGATCCTAACTGGGCCAACTGGCATGGCCCGGTGAAACGCCAACGCCGCCCGGGACTGCGCCTCAGCGACGTGCCCGAGGTGGATCTGGTGCTGGTGACCCACGCCCATTTCGACCACCTGCACAAACCGAGTTTGAAGATCTTGCAGGCGCGGGAAGGCATTGTGGTGCCGCGGGGCAGCGGCAAACTCGTCAAGCGGCTCGGCTTTCCCGCCATCCATGAGATGACGGTCTGGGACTCGCTGAGCTTTGACCAACTCGAAGTGATTCATACCCCGAGCCATCACTGGGGCGCGCGATTCTTGCACGATACCCACCGCGACTATGGCGGCTATATCGTCCGTGCCGGCGGCAAGAGCGTGTTTCACTGCGGCGATAGCGCCTATTTCGATGGCTTCGCTGAAATCGGCAAACGCCAGCAAATCGACGTGGCGCTCATGCCCATCGGTGCCTATGAGGCCCCCAGCGGCCGCAACGTCCACATGAATCCCGAGGAGGCCGTGCGCGCCTTCGCCGATCTCGGTGCCAAAGTGCTCATTCCGATGCATTACGCCACGTTTTTGTTAGGCAACGAGCCGGACAACGAGCCGATCGAGCGCCTGTTGAATGAGGCCGACCGCCTGGGCATCAGCGAGCAAGTCGTCATCCTGGAGGAGGGCGTGGGACTCGAGTGGTAGTGCCGTTTGCCGGGAATAATCCGCAACAAAGGTCCTCCAAGTATCATGAACCGCCGTTTCGCCCTTTGCTTGCTGTTGTTCTTGCCAGCATTTGCGTCTTGCGAACCCAAGAAAGCAGCCATGTCCACCGATGCCCACGCCCCCGCCAAACTGCCCGCTGTCCCGCCGGGGGCCGAAGTTGCCACCCTGGCTGGCGGCTGCTTCTGGTGTATCGAGGCGGCCTATCGCCAGATCGACGGGGTGATTTCGGCAACCTCCGGCTACACGGGAGGGACCGTGAAAACCCCCACCTACGAGCAAGTCTGCGACAAGGCCACCGGCCATGCGGAGGCGGTGCAAGTCGTTTTCGATCCCAGGAAGATCTCCTACGAGCGAATCCTCGCCTGGTTCTGGGATTTGCATGACCCCACCACCCTCAACCGCCAGGGCAACGACGAGGGCCCGCAATACCGCTCGGCCATTTTCTATCATTCCGAGTCGCAGCGCAAGACCGCCGAGGCCTCCAAGTCCGCCGTCGCAAAGACCCTCAAGGCTCCTGTCGTCACCGAAATCCTCAAGGCCTCTGAGTTCTATCCGGCTGAAAACTATCATCAAAACTATTACTTCGAGAACAAATCGAAGAATGGTTATTGCAAATATGTCATCGAGCCGAAGCTGAAGAAATTGAAACTTGAGCATTGAGGTGACTATGCCAGTCGCACCTCGTCCGCTTGAATGATGCGTTCCAAGCCGGTCGGCGTGCGCAGCAGCAACTCGCCGCCAGGGCCGAGTCCTTCCATCATGCCGCGGCGCGGGCCGTCGGCGCAACGCAGGCTCACCGCGTGGCCGCGCAGCACGCAGCGCAGACTCACTCCATCCAGCACCTCCTCAAAGCCGGCGGCAATCTGATTGCGGCGCAACGCGAAATGACGCAGTGTGTTTGTTAGAACGAGGTCCCGGTCCACGGCCTGTCCTGCGGCCAATCGCAGCGAGGTGGCTATGGCGGCCAGTTGCGGCGGAAACTCCAGCGTGTTGACGTTGATGCCGATGCCGACCACGGCGAAATCCTGCCCGGCCTCGACCAGGATGCCGGCAACCTTGCGGCAGCCGCACCAAACATCGTTAGGCCATTTGATGCCAACTTGCGGGGCCCAGGTTTCCACCGCCTCGGCCACCGCCAGGCCCGCGGCCAGCGCGAGACGGGGCCACAGCGACTTGGGCTCGGCGGGACGAACGATGATGGAAAAGGCGAGCGATCCACCCGTCGCCGCGAACCAATCGGCCCCGCGCCGCCCGCGGCCGGCGGTTTGCCGATCGGTTAGAACGACCAGGCCGTCCGCCGCACCTTGCACCGCGAGACTGCGGGCCTCGTCGTTGGTCGAGGCAAGGGATTGCCGCAGCAACAAGCTGAAGGGCGGGGGAACGCTGGATGGAAGATCGGTGTTCAGCGGGCGGTTATCAGTTATCAGTTATCAGCACGGTCAGGGGCTTCAGCGATTTCTTCGTCAGGGAAGGGCAGTGAGTCGAGGGCGGCGCGATACGCTGATTCGTCGAAGGCCCGGTGCTGGCGCAGGACTTGGTCAAGTTGCTCGCCAAGACAGAGGGCGATTTGGCCTTTGGCCCCGGATTCATCGAGGCCGAGTTTCAACAGGCGGCCAAACGTGGCGGCGACGTAGCGGGTTTGCGGGGAAGCGAGTTGTTGGTCCACGGCGGTGAGGAGGTCGGTGAGGATGTCTTCGGGCATGAGGGTGGCGGGTATTGGAGGACAGGGGACGGAAGTCATGGCGCGACGGACTCGGCACGTCCACTTGTCCCCAACGGGGCAAGTTGCGAATGAGATGAGTTAGAGGAAAGAGTTCAGGGGGCGGGGAAGAACGGTGCGGCGGCGGGGAGTTGCAGCCATGGGGTGAATTCGGCCGGAATGGGTGCTTCAAAGTGCAAGCGTTCGTGCGTCAGCGGATGGTCCAATGTGAGTTGCCAGGCGTGCAGCATCAGCCGGCCTGTTAGGGTGGCGGCCGGGCTGGGCTTGCCGTAGATCGGATCACCGACGAGCGGCGTGCCGCGGTGGTGGAGGTGCACGCGGATTTGGTGGGTGCGCCCGGTGTGCAGGTGGCAGAGCACCAGCGCGGTGAGCGTGGCGGCATCCACCGCAAGCACCTCGTAGTCGGTGATGGACGCCTTGCCGCCGGGCGGATTGACCACCGCCATTTTCTGGCGATTCACCGGGTGGCGGCCGATGTGGGTGAACACGGTGTCTTTCGGCGGGCGCGGAATTCCCTGGGTGACGGCCAGATAGAGTTTTTCCATGGTGCGCCCGGCGAACTGGCCGACAAGCGATTGGTGGGCCACATCGGATTTGGCCACCACCAGACAGCCGGAGGTGTCCTTGTCTAACCGATGCACGATACCGGGGCGCTCGACACCGCCGATGCCGGAGAGCCGGCCCTGACAATGGTGGAGCAGCGCGTTGACCAGCGTGCCGTCGGGATTGCCGGGGGCGGGATGGACGACCATGCCCGGGTCTTTGTTGAGCACCAGCAGGGCGTCGTCTTCATAGAGGATGGCGAGCGGAATGGCCTGTGCGATGGCGTCGAGCGGGATCGCCTCGGGCAGGGCGATGGTGATGAGGTCGCCGGGTTTCACCGCGCTGCGCGGTTTGGCCGGCTGGCCGTTGAGGTGAATGAACTGGTCGCGAATGAGTGTCTGGAGGCGCGAACGCGAGAGTTCCGGCAGACGGCCCGCCAGGAAGGTGTCGAGGCGTTCGCCGGGCATTGCATCGACTCGGAGTTCCACAGGCGGAGCTTTTCAGGAAATCGCCCCGCGGCAAGTTTCAAGTTTGCACAGCGGGAACCGGGCCGATAGCCTGCCGCCATGCCGGACGATGCGGAAGAAATCGCCTATTGCCATGCCTGCGGGAGTCCGATGGATGTCACGGCCGTGGGGCCGTATTCCAATGTCGAGTGCCCGCGCTGCGGCAAACACACCCGGGTGAAACGCGAGTTCGGTCCCTACACCCTGTTGCGACGTCACGCCATTGGAGGCATGAGCGTGGTGTTTGTGGCCTATGACAACACCCTCAACCGCGAGGTGGCGCTGAAAATCCTCAACGAGAATTATTCCGCCGACACCCGCCGGATCGCCGCCTTCGAGGAAGAGGCGCGCCTCACCGCGTCCTTCAGTCATCCCCACGTGGTGCGCGTGTTCACCACCGGGCGCGCATTCGGGCGATTTTTCATCGCCATGGAATTCGTCGTCGGCGGCCACTTCGAGCGCCAGATTATCGAGCGCGGCACCATCCCCGAACGCGAAATGCTGCCGCTGGCAATCCAGGTCGCCGAGGGCCTCCAGGCGGCACATGCCGCCGGCTTGATCCATCGCGACATCAAACCCGGGAACATTTTGTTAGATAGCGACGGCCAGGCCAAGATTGTCGATTTCGGCCTGGCGCTCTTGTTAGATAAGGGCGGCACCGCGCAAGCCAAGGAAATCTGGGCGACGCCCTATTATGTGCCGCCGGAAACGATTGACGGCAACGCCGAGGATTTCCGCTCGGACATGTATGCCTTCGGCGCCACCATGTATCACGCCTTGGCCGGCAAGCCGCCTTGCGACGAGGAGTCCATGGCCACCGCGATTTTGCGCGAGGCGAAACGCAAGGTGGTGCCGCTGCATGGCTCGGCACCCTGGGTTTCTCTGGAAACCTGCGCCGTGGTGGATCAGGCCATGGCCTATGATCGGACCAATCGGTTCCAATCCTATGACGAGTTGATCGCGCATTTGAACGACGCGCTGAAGCATCTGCGGGCGGGCACCTCCACGATGCGGGGACGTCCAGCGGTATTCAGGCGCCGCAAATCCGCCAAGCATCGCGGGTGGCGCGTGCCGCTGGTGCCGGCTGCCGCCGCCATTCTCTGCGTGCTGGCGGGATACGCATGGTGGGCGGCGCACCATCGACCCAAGCCGGAAGACAAGGCGCGGCCGCCAAAGGTTGCAGTCACCACGGCCCCTGCCAATACCGGAAACGATCCGACTGTGGCCACGCGCATCGCCAATCTCTACCGGGAAGCACGCCGGGGGTTGGAAAGCGGGGATTATGATAAGGCGCGTGGCGTGTTTGCGGCCTTGCGCGATGACGCACAGGTTCAGGAGCCCACCCGCACTTGGGCCGCCGTGGAAGCGGTGGCGACGGCCTATCTTGATGGAAAATCCGAGGTCGCGCGCCAAGAGGCTGCGGCAGCGGCGACCCATCTGGCTGCCGCCCGGCTTGAGGACCCGGCGGTCACGCGGCGGGTTCTGCCGGTTCTAGCAAAACTCGCGGCCTTGCCGGCGATTCCCGCCGCCGGGAGTGATTTCTCCGCTGGCGGCGCTCCCGCCGCGATGGCCTGGCTGCTGGCCGGACTCAAGAACTGGGAGCAGGGAAAACTCTCCGATGCCGTCGCCTTTTTCACCGCCGTGACCACCGTCAGCCTGGGCCAACAGGAGTCATGGGTCACCATCTATCAGAAAATCGCGGGTGACTATCTGGCCGATTTCAAAATCCTCTCCAATCCCGTGTTCGACGAGGCGCCCAAAGACAAGCAGGCCTGCGAACAGGCGATCCACGAACTCAACGGCATCCTGGCAACCCTGAAAACCCGTGGCCGGGCTCCTTTCAACGTCAATGCCTGGAAGCTGGATTTGGAAAGGCTTGCGCGCCAAGCCGAACCGCCGCAGTGAACCGGCTCCATTCATCGTGTCAGAAGACTTGTTTAGCAACCCTCCCGCCTTGGCGGACAAACCGGTGCCGGCCGAACCGCTGGCGGCACGGATGCGCCCGCGCTCGCTCGACGAGGTGGCGGGCCAGGCGCACATTCTGGCACCGGGCAAGCTGTTGCGCCGCGCGATCGAATCGGACCGCTTCACCTCGTTGATCTTCCATGGCCCGCCGGGCACCGGCAAAACCACCCTCGCAAGTGTGATCGCGCGCAGCACCGGCTCGCGCTTCGAATCGCTCAATGGCGTGGAGTCCAACGTGGCGGAAATCCGCGCCAAAATCGACCAGGCCAGAACCTGGCGGGACTTGCGCGGCGAGACGACCATCCTGTTCATCGACGAGATCCACCGCTTCAACAAGGCTCAGCAGGATGTGCTGCTGCCGCATATCGAGCGCGGTATCGTTAGATTCATCGGCGCCACCACCCAAAACCCCTATTTTTACGTCAACTCGCCGTTGGTGTCGCGCTCGCAGATCTTCCAACTCGAACCGGTGCCGGTGGACGACGTGATCAAGGTGTTAGAACGGGCGCTCGCCGATCGCGAGCGCGGCCTCGGGGATATGCCGATCACCGCGGAGAGCGCCGCCCTCCTCCATCTATCCGAAAAATCCGACGGCGACGTGCGCAAGGCGCTCAGCGCGCTGGAACTCGCCGCTCTAACAACCCGGCCGGCCGCCGACGGCGTGATTCACCTCACGCTGGCAGTGGCCGAGGAATCGATCCAGCGCAAGGCGGTGGTGTATGACGCGGATGGCGACGCCCATTACGACACGATTTCCGCCTTCATCAAATCCATCCGCGGCTCCGATCCCGATGCCGCGCTCTACTGGCTGGCGAAGATGTTGCATGCCGGCGAGGAGCCGCGCTTCATCTCGCGGCGCTTGGTCATTGCCGCCTCGGAGGACGTCGGCCTGGCCGACTCCAACGCCCTGCGGGTGGCCCTCGACGCTCATCATGCGTTGGAATTTGTCGGCATGCCGGAAGGCCGCATCCCGCTGGCCCATGCCACGGTCTATCTGGCCACAGCGCCCAAGTCCAACACCGCCTATGTGGCGCTTGGCCTCGCGATGGCGGATGTGGAAAGCGGTCGGACGCTGGCGGTGCCGACCCATCTGCGGACGCCAACCCGCAAGAAACTCGCCGCGGCCTCGGGTGAATCCAAGGAATCGATGGACTACCTTTATCCGCATGATTTCGAGGGTGCCCATATTCCGCAGGCCTATCTGCCAGAGGGGCGCATCTACTATCAGCCCGGCGACCAGGGTATGGAAAAGCGCATCAAGGAGCGCCTCGACTTCTGGCGCAAGGCGCTGGGCGCTGAGCCATGAGTCACGGATAATGGGGAAGCGTACTTCGTGGCCGCGTTGGTGACAACGCGGGCGATGGCGGGGCCCGACTAACGAGCTTGGGAATCGCTTGGGTCTTCACTCATGACCCACCAACCCATGGCCCCTCACGGCAGTATGTCCCGGTAGATCCCGGGATTGCTCCCCGCAATCTCGATGGCACCGCAGGCTTTGGCATAGAACTCCTTGGGGCCGACACCGCCGATGATGGCGTAGGCATAGCCGAGTTCGCGCAGGGCTTCCAGCGACTTGAACAGCAGCGCTTTGCCCAAGCCCCCGCTGCGGGCGTGCTCCGCCACCCCGGTGGGGCCGAAAAACCCGCGCTGCGTCACATCAAAGCAGGCGAAGCCGAGGATTTGTTGCTCGCGGGTGGCGATGAAGCAGGCGACGGGTTGGCGGTTGAGAGCGGCCTCGACCTCGCTGCCCCATTTGTCCGAGAAGTGTTCCTTGGCAAAGGCCGCCACCGTGTGTTTCTCAAACACCCGTGCCCGCCGCAGCGTCACGCCGCCAGCCGCCACCTCGCGATATAGCTCCGTCGCATCCGCCAAATCATACAAGCGCACCAACATGTCAATCATGCTGCGGAGTTAACACCCATCAGCCCCGCCCGCAAAGCGCAATCTTCAAGGTGGCTGCTTCTCCGCCCAATCCGCCAGCTCTCATTCTATCTGTTCCAGTTGGCAAAGGGTCTTGCGCCACGGGAGCCGTAAATTTCATCTTGTGCCAGTACCGCGCGATAGCCACCCTCTGCCTCTGAAATTCCGATGACCCCCGACCTGCCGTCGCTCGCCCTGGCCATGTTCGCCGCCCTGTGCATCGGCGTGTCGAAGGCCGGTTTTGGTGGCATTTCGATGATCTCGGTGGTGCTGTTTGCCGAAATCTACGGAGCCCGCGTGTCCACCGGACTCGTCCTTCCCATGCTGATCGTCGCTGACCTAACCGTTTATCCGGCGTTCCGGCGCTTCGGGTCGTGGCGACCGGTCTGGCCGCTGCTCGTGCCCACCTCGGTCGGACTGCTAGGCGGGTGGATCTTGTTAGGCAAGATCGACGACGCGGTGGCGCGGCGGATTATCGGGTTGGTGGTGCTGGCAATGGTGGCCCTGCAACTCGCTCGCCGCTGGTGGCCGCTGGCCTATCAGGAAATGGCGGACTCGCGGGGCTTCGGGCATGCGGCCGGGGTGGCGGGGGGCTTTGCCACCATGCTCGCCAACGCCGCGGGGCCGATCATCCAATTGTTGCTGTTGTCGCGGCGCTTCAACAAGATGGACCTGGTGGGTGTGGGCGCGCGGTTTTTCCTGCTGGTGAACCTGGCCAAGGTGCCGCTCAGCGCCGGCCTCGCCTTGATCAGCCCGGCCAGTTTGTTAGAGAACGCCAAGCTGCTGCCGGCCATGTGGCTTGGCGTGTGGCTGGGCGGCCGGATGTTGCACCGGGTGCCGCAACGCCTGTTCGAATGGATGGTCGTCGTCTTCGCTGTTCTCGCCGGCCTGCGCCTGCTGGGCTGAGGTGGGAAGCCAATGGGCGGGATTGGTCAGGCGAATCGGGGAAACCGGGAAAGCAGGGGTTGCGCGACCGCGAAAATGTGGTATGAGTCCGTGCCGCGCCATGCCAACTTACGACTACGAATGCCAGAAATGTGGAAACCGTTTTGAGGTGGTGCAGAGCATGAACGATGCCAAGCTGGAGTTCTGCACCGCTGCGGCGTGCGATGGCCAGGTCAAACGCCTGCTCGGGAGCGGTGCTGGAATCATTTTCAAGGGTTCCGGCTTTTACCAAACCGATTACCGCTCGTCGTCCTACCAAGCGGCAGCCAAGTCCGAAAACGGCGGCAGCCAACCCGCCAGCCCCGCGAAAAGCGACGCCGCGCCCACCGCCAGCCCGGCGCCCGCCGCGACGACGGCACCCGTGGCCAAAGCCAAAGCCGCCGAGTGAGTTGACCGGCTCAATTGGGAACTAATCTTGCCGTGGTGCGAAATTTCGATTGCCGCTCGGCCCGGTCCGCTCTTTACTCACCGCGCCTGCGGCAACGGCAGGCCCCATCGCATGATCGAAAAAATTCACAGATACAAGGGCCTGCTGGTCTTCGGGCTGGTATTGGTCGCCGCCGCATTCGTGTTCGGCGACTTTTCCAGAGGCCGCAGAAACTCGGTTGGCGGTGCCGCCGCGATCCTTCGGGTGGCCGGCAAAGCCTACGACGAAAAGGAGTACAACAAGCTGGGAAGCGGCCCGGTGAATCTGGCACAGATGATTCTCGGCTCGGGTGATTACGCTCCCTACCAGTTTGTGATCGAACTTTCCAAGGGCGCCACCTCCGAGAGTGACCTGGCCGAAAAGTTTTTCGTCGGCCGCGTGCTGTTGCGGGAGGCCAAGGCGCAATTCGGCATTTATCCGGGCGATGCCGAGGTTTCGGCCTTCATCCGCTCGATGAAAGCCTTCGCCGGGGCCGATAAGGCCTTCGATGAGAAAAAATACCACGCTTTCATCGATAAGGGCATGGGCCGTCTCGGCTTGACCGAAAACGACCTGCTCGATTTCACCGCCGACCTGCTAGCCTCGCGCAAACTCAAGGCCATTCTCAGCGCCGGCCTGGGCACCGACCGGGAATCCGCCGGCAAAACCCTCGCCCTCGGCAAACAACAAATCACCGCCGACATCGCACGCCTCGACCTCGCGCCGTTTGAAGAAAAAATCGAGCCGACCGAGGAGGAAATCAAGGCCTATTGGGAACCGATCAAGGATGCCTTCATGACCACCCCGCGCCGCAAGTTCTCCTACATCCTCGTTTCCCCGGAGATGCCGCCGGAGGCCGCCGAGGAAGCCGACACCAAGGAAACCATTGCCGAAGCCGCCGCCAGCGACGAAGCCAAGGCCGCCGCCAAAAAGAAAAAGGACGAGGAAAAAAAGGCCAAGGATGCCAAGATTGCCGAGGAACGCCGCAAGAAACAAATTGAAACCGACTCGCTGGTGGATGAGTTCACCTTCCAACTCGATGAAAACAAAGGTGCCGGCTTCGAAGACCTGGCCAAAAAGAATGGCTGGGAAATCAAGACCACCGATTTCTTCACGCTTGCCGACGCCCCTGCCGATCTGGCGATCAAGGTCCGCGCCTCGACTCGCGGCGGCAAGGCCGTCGATGAACTTTTTCACATCCGGGAAACCTCCGATCCCATCTCCAAATTCCACCAACCCATCGCCGTCGGTGACAATCAGTGGCTGGTCGCACGCCTCGATGGCGAGGAAAAAGCGCGCGAAAAAACCTACGGTGAAGCCCGTGCCGAGGCCCGCGCCCAGTACATCGCGGAAAAGGCCGCGGCCGACATGAAAAAAGCCGCCGAGGAAGCCATCACCAAGATCAAGACCGCCCTCGCCGCCGGCACGTCCTTCGCCGATGCCGCCAAGGAAGCCGGCCTCACCGGTATCAAGACCGTCACCGCCATCTCCAGCAGTTACAAAGTGGACGGAGCCACCGAGCCGAAAGACCTCTTCCAAGCCGCCTCCAACGTGGACCCCGGCGCTGTCGCCGACGCCATCGTCGAATCCGACCGCGCCTTCATCCTCCACGTCGTCAAGCGCGAGGTGGTCAAGGATCCTAACAGCACCGCCAGCATCGATGCCGCCATCGCCTCCGCCACCAGCCAAAACGAAATGCTCGTGTTCGATTCATGGCTGAGTTCGCGCGTCGAGGAGGCCAAGGTCGAGGAACTGTATAAGAAACGCTAGCGAGGCTCCGCCTCAGACCCAAGACTGCAAGACACAAGACACAAGACGAAGAACTTGACCTAACGACAACATCTTTCACTTTTCAAGGACCCTGGTAAGACAGAAGACCGCTTCGCTTCCGGACGGAAGGGAAAATGTCTGGGTGCCCGCATTCTTTTCTTGTGTCTTGTGTCTTCAAGTCTTGTGTCTTGTGTCTTCAAGTCTTGAGTCTTCTTCCCCATGTTCTATCTAACCACCGCCATCGACTACACCAACGGCGCGCCGCACATCGGTCATGCCTATGAAAAGGTGCTCGCCGATGTGATCATCCGCTATCGCCGCTTGCGCGGCGAGGAGGCGTATTTTCTAACAGGCGTGGACCAGCACGGCCAGAAGGTCCAACAGACCGCCGAAAGGGAAGGAGTCCATCCCGCCACGTTTGTCAAACGCAACACCAAGAAGTTCCTCAACCTGTGGGAAAAGCTCGGCGTCCACTACGATGGCTGGGCGGAAACCACCGATCCGCGCCACAAGGCCTGCGTGCAGGGGATCCTCAGCGATCTGCAACAACGCGGCCAGCTCTACAAGAAGACCCACTCGGGTCATTACTCGGTCCGCCAGGAACAATTCCTGCAGGACCGTGATCGCGATGAAAGCGGCAATTTCGGTCCGCAGTGGGGCGAAGTGACCGTCATCGAGGAGGAAAACTGGTATTTCCGCCTCAGTGCTCACACGGCCTGGCTCAAGGATTTGATTGGGAACAACCCGGACATCATCGTTCCCGCCTTCCGCAACGCCGAGCTGCTCAATGCCCTTGAACATTCCGCCGGCATGGACCTGTGTATCTCCCGGCCCAAGGAACGCCTGCGCTGGGGCATCGAACTGCCCTTCGATGCCGACTTCGTCACCTACGTCTGGTTCGACGCCCTCATCAACTACATCTCCTTCGCCGGCTACCACGCCGCACCCGACGCCGGCCTGCCGGAATTCGCAAAACTCTGGAATGAGGGCGGACGGCGCACGACTCATCTGATAGGCAAGGACATCCTGGTTCCCGCCCACGGCATCTACTGGCTCTGCATGCTCCACGCCATGGGTTTCACCGACGCCCAAATCCCGCGCCTCCTCGTCCACGGCTTCTGGAACAGCAAGGGTGGCGGCAAGCTCTCCAAGTCCACCGGCAACATCGTCGACCCTAACGAGCTCACCGACAAGTTCGGCGTCGATGCCGTGCGCTATTATCTGGTGCGCGACATCGTCACCGGCAAGGACTCGGACTTCGACATGGAGCGGCTCATCATGCTCTTCAACACCGAGCTGGCCAACGAGCTGGGCAACCTCTGCAACCGCGCCCTCAACATGAGCCAGCGCTTCACCGCCGGCATCCTCCGCCACGGCCCTCCCCCGTCACCCGACGAGCAGGCACTGCAAGCATCCCTAACAGATTCCATCGCGGCCTATCGCGCCGCCATGGATGAGTGTGACATCTCGCACGGGCTGGAAGCCATCAGCCGCCACGTGGTGTATTGCAACGGCTATGCCGAACGCATGAAGCCTTGGGAACTCAACAAGGATCCGGCCAACCGGGACCGCCTCGCCACCGTGCTTTACCATCTCGCCGAAAGTGTGGCTCACGCCGCTGTGCTGCTTTCTCCGGTCCTCCCCGAGGCCGCCGCCCAGCTCGCAGCCCAGCTCAACCGGCCCGATCTAACCCGCCTCAAGATTGCCGACCTCCATTGGGGCCTGCTCCCGGACGGCCACGTCATCGGCAAGCCCAAGCCGGTGTTCCCTCGCATCGTGATTGAGGAGTAGGCCGCACAGGCCCCGGTGCGGATTTCTCTCCATCCTCTTCCCCGTAGGCGCATCTCGTGAGAGTACGTCTGTAGGCGCATCTCGTGAGAGTGCGTTTGTAGGCGCATCTCGTGAGAGTGCGTCTGCAGTGCAAGAACTGCGAGTGAATTGTGGAAACCCGGGGTGCTGGCGGGTGAACAGCCGCATGGATGACTGTGCGGGCTTCGTCACGGCATGAACTCAGCGGTCCCGTCCTTCGCCAGTCATGGGCACGAAGCGCACGGGCAACACGTCGCGTTGTTGGACCTTGTCGCCGTGTTTTTCGAGCAAGTAGAGTTCCTGATGGGGCGGCGGGCCGACCGGGATGGTCATGCGGCCGCCTTCCTTGAGTTGATCTATCAGCGGTTGCGGGATGTGCTCGGGCGCGCAGGTGACAATGATTGAGTCGAAAGGGGCCTTGTCGGGCCAGCCTTGGTAGCCGTCGCCGAACCGCACAAACACATTGTTGTAACCCAGGCGCTTGAGATCACCAGCGGCGCGGGTGGCCAGGGGTTCGACGATCTCAATCGAATATACCTCATTGACCAACTGCGAGAGCACGGCGGCTTGACAGCCGGAGCCGGTGCCGATTTCCAACACGCGGTCGCCGGGTTGCGGATCGAGTTGCTGGGTCATCAAGGCGACGATGTAGGGTTGGGAAATCGTCTGGCCGAAGCCAATCGGCAAGGGCATGTCCGCATAGGCCAAATGGCGCTGTGCCTCGGGAACGAACCGATGCCGTGGCACGCTGGCCATGGCTTGCAGGACGCGGTGATTAGTGATGTCGCGGGAGGGCGCGGCGAGTTGCTCGGCAACCATTTGCCTGCGGGCGGCCGTGTAGCCTTCTTCCGCCGTTTCAAAGGCTTTCATGTCGGCGAGCGGGTTGGATTTGCAGCAGTTCGATACAGATTCGCGGTATCCACGTTGATCGCACCCAAGCCAGCGCAACCAGAACACGCGGAAGACACCATGCTTGTCAGGAGCGCGTCGATTTCCACGGAGTCTCCACCGAGACACGCTAGCGGCGTTCCTCCGCGGTTGCAAACCGGATCTTCCCGACAGCGCTACACATTCCGCTTGGCACCGCCTGGCAAGGGGCTTATATTCGATGCGCAATGGATGCGGCACCCATGCTTCGCGACGCCCTGGCGGCTATCAACCGACGCCTGCTTGACGCGGTGATGATCGGCAATGCCGCTGCGGCGTTGCACGGCGCTCCTGTCACAACCATTGACGTTGATTTCATGTTCCGTGCCACGTTGCCCAACCTGCGCAAGCTCAAGGCCGTGGCCAAGGAGTTGCAGGCTGTCATCATGCGTCCATACTATCCGGTCTCGAAACTCTATCGCATGACCAATGACGATCGCGGGCTGCAGCTCGACTTCATGCCGGTGATCCACGGGATTCGCTCGTTCGAGAGCTTGAAATCCCGAGCCACCGAAGTCACGATTCAAGGCCAGCGGGTTTGGTTGGCCAGTTTGGAGGACATCATTCGCAGCAAGAAGGCGGCTAGCCGACACCGCGACACCGCGGTGCTGCCCATCTTGGAGAAAACCCTGTACGAATTGCATGCAAGCCAACAAAATCAGCACAACGCCTCTGCGAAAGAGCACGACGAAACGTGAGCCGAGTCGCGCCGAACAGTTGGATGCCCTCAAGCGGGAGTCCGAACTGGATATGCTCGACATGATCCGGCGGCGCCTCGCCCTGCCGGTCGAAAAACGCACTCATTTCCTCCGCGTGCGCCTCCCCCTGCCCGGCGGCGGATCGTGCCTGTGAAACACTTGAGGCGTCTCACTCGGCGGTAACAACGCGCGGAGGAGGGAGTCCCGCCCGCTGCCTGCCCCGCCAATGGCCGGACGCATTCTGACGAATGCGGCCACGAACACGGACGCATTCTGACGAATGCGGCCACGGATCTAACGATTGCGGCTACCCGGTCTGGCGCAGGGCGGCGAGGCGCTGGAGGAGCGGGGGATGGGAATAGTCCAGCCAGACCCGCAAGGCGGCAGGGGTGGGGTGGGAGAGGTGATCGACGGAGAGTTTCTTGAGTGCCTCGCCGAGGGCGCTGCCGTTGCCGGTGACCTTGGCGGCATAGGCATCCGCCTCGAATTCATGCCTGCGCGACCAGGCGTTGGCCAGCACGCCTAACATTTTGGTGACGGGTTCGAGCAGGATGGTGAACAGGACGAGTCCGACATGGGGCGAGATGGCGCTCACGCCGAAGGCATCGAAGAGCAAGCGGGCAAAAGTGCCATGAGGGTTGGTGGCGAGGCCGAGCAGGAAGAAGATCGCGGCGCTTTGCAGGATGCCAACCGCCAGCCGCTGCTTGATGTGACCGCAGCGGAAGTGGCCGATCTCATGCGCCAGCACGCCGAGCAACTCGGCTTGGCTGCTCTTATCTATCAGGGTATCGAAAAGCGCGATCTTTTTGCGTTTGCCCAGCCCGGTGAAGAAGGCGTTGGCCTTGGTCGAGCGCTTCGAGCCGTCCATCACAAACACGCCGCTGAGGGGAAATTGGCAGCGCTCGCCGAGGGATTCGATGGCCTGTTTGAGATCGCCATCCGGCATCGGCGTGAACTTGTTGAACAGCGGCATGATCCACGACGGCGCGAGATAGGTGAGAACCAGTTGGAAAACCGTGACCACGGCCCAGGCCCACAGCCAGGCATGGGCGACGTTGCTGAAAATCCACAGCACGGCTGCCAGCAGCGGCAGTCCGAGCAGGGCGGCGAGCAGCAAGGCCTTGAGGCGGTCCAGGATGAACGTGCGGGGCGTGGCGCGATTGAAGCCGAACCCCTCCTCGATGACAAAGGTGTCGTACACCGCGAAGGGCAGCCCGAGCAGCGCTTGCCCGAGCACCAGCAGTGACAGGAAGATGAGACCCGCCACCAACTCCGAGGCCGCCCATGAGCGAGCCACTCCGTCTAACCAAGCAAACCCGCCCAGTGTCCAGAACATCAGCAACACAGTGAGCGAAATGCTCGACTGTAGATTGCCGAATCGGGCGTTGACGCGCAGGTAGTCCCGCGCCTTGTTGAGCTTTTCGGCACTCATCAGGTCGGCCAGATCGGGCGGGACGGCGGCGGGGAAGGCTTTCAGGTTCAACAGGGTGGCGATGAGTTCGAGCTTCCACAGCGCGAACACGCCGAGCACAATGATCACCGTCATGAAATTCCAATCAGTCATCGGCGGCAAGATGCACGAGCGCCGCCGGACGGGCAAGCGTGATGATGATGCGGCTGCGGCATCGCGCGCGGTCGGGCGCTATTGTCCCGGTTGGAGCAGGTAGAGCCCCATTGTGGCGGCGCAGGCGTCCGGCGCGGCCATGCGCTTCTTCTCGTGGCCGGCGCCCCACGAATCGCTGAAGATGATCTCATTCTTGGCGGTATTGTAACCGATGAGCAGACGCATGTGTCCGCCTCCCGACTGCCTTGCCTTTTGGCCATTCTCCGGGAAGAGACCGAGTTGGAGCGCCCACATGACCGGCACGCCCTTATCAACATTCTCGTGGACAATCTTCATGAACTTTTCATAAGGTTGGCCCTGCCCATTGACGTCGCGCAGCACCTCCGGATCCAAGCCTCCCATGAAGTAGATATAATGGTCGGTATCGAGTATTCTTTTCCCGAGTTTCTTGGCCGAGCGGTTGTACCTGCCCATGAAGACCTGGTATTTGTGGCTTGAATAGTCGAAATCGAGCAGGACTTGGTAGCGCGTCTTGAACTTGGCGGAGATTTTTTTCATGGCCTCTTCCATCTCATCGGGTTTGGTTCCGCCGCCGCCGGCGGAGTTGCCCGAGATCTGGGCCATTTCGTGCTGATCGGTGGGGATGCCATAGTAATTGAAAACCCGCGATGCGGTTGCCACCGCGCAATAGCCCTTGTCACCCTGGTCCACCATTGGGATGTTGGCGATGAAGACGTCGCCCGAGGGATCGTGGGTGACGTTGCTGGTTAGATCCCAGCGTCTGACCTTGGCACCTCCGCCATAGCTGGTGTCCATGCGGACCACGCTGGTGGGGATGGGCATGAGACGCAGGCGGATGAACTCGCCCTGGAAGTTCTTGCCGGCCCTTTCGCGTCCCGTGTTGGGGTCCCTGACCTTTTCCTTGCCGCCGCTATACTCCAACTGTGCCAGCTTGTCCTTGCCGATCCACATCCTGCGATCGGCGCGGGCCGCGCTGGCCGGATCCTTGCCGCGGTTTTCGAACTTGGGTGCCACCCGCTGCGTCAGTTCCTGAGTCCAACCCTCGACGATCCCGTTGAAGTCCTTCTCGGTGATCTCGGCATTCTCCGAGTCGCCCTTGTTCCAAACCAGAATCGAAACTTCGGCGAGTTTTCCGCCCTTGAGCTTGAAATCCACCTCCTCGACATTGCGCTTGCCGCCGAATGCCTGCAGTTTCACCTGTCCGAATCCCCAATTGTCACGGCGAATCATTGCGCTTTCCTTCTCAGTCTTGGAATTCCACTTGAACACCTTGTCCTTCCACATCCCTTCCAGCGCATCCGGAGTGAGCGCCCACAGGTCTGCGGTGTCGAAAATCCCGTCGATGGAAACCTCCTTGGCCTTGATGTCATCGGGCTCGATGATGATGCGTTTCTGGGCCTGCGCATGTGGCAGTATCGCCAGCAAGGCGAACGAGAGAAGCGGCGCAATAAACGTGTTCATGGAATAAACGGTAGTGGGATTCCGGCAATTTGCTCTTGGATTGATAAATTTAGAGAAAGCCAAGGCGGGGATCGATACGCGTGATGGGGGCGGCGCCTTTCACATTAGAATGTCAATATTCCAATGTTGGGTCAACTAACGGTCTCGAGTTGGCGGCGGAAGCGCCCATATCAGGGGGTTTTTGTCACCAGGAGACGGGCGAATTTCTCCGGGCTGCCGGCCGGGAGGAGGTAGGATATGGTGGGATCGGTGTTGCCCGGGCCTTGGGTGGCGACGGCGGTCCAAGGATCGTTCTTGCCGAGGTCGTCGGACTCCTGAATGACATAGGTGAGATCGCCCGCGGCGATGGCATCGGGCCCCTTGGTGAAGGTAATCGTGCCGTCGGCGCCGATCACGCCTGGTGACCCGTTAGGAACTTTGGGGTCCAGACCCAGGGCGTATTCCAAAAGATTGGCCAGTCCGTCCTGGTCGTCGTCCCCGTTGGGACCGCTGGTGATGCCCTTGCGGTTGGCCCAGCCGTTGAAGCCGGTTTGGGCGAGCAGCGCCTGGGTGGAGTTATAGGTGAGCTTGAAACCCGCCGGCACGCTGGCGAAGGTGCCGCTAAGGGTGCCGCCGCTGCATTCGGCGATCACGTAGTTAGGTTGGGTGAAACCGCCCGGCAGCAGGTTGACGGTGAGTGCTGAGGCCGCGCCGAGGATGAGGTTGCCGGTGACGGCGAGTTTGTCTGCGGCGGCACCGTCAATCTCCGCGGCCAGGGTGCCGTTGAGGGCGGTGGTGCCGGTGACGGCGAGGGTGCCGGCACCGTTGTTGCCCGGCGCGACGCTGCCGTTGATGGTGAGCGGGCGTTGGATGGGACCGCTGCCGCCGAGTTTACTGCCGGGATTGATGGTTACGGCTGCCGCGGCCGTTGCCAGTGTGCCGTTGACCAGCAAGGTGCCGCCGCCAACGCTGGTGATGCCGGGATAGGTGTTGTTAGAAGCGGAAAGGACCAGCGTGCCGCCACCGGTCTTGGTCAGTGAGTATCCCGAAGCGGCCGTCACGGCGCCGGAGACGGTTAGGGTCTTGCCGCTGTTGACTTGCCACGATTGATTGGCTGCCAGGGCAAGCGGCGTGCCCCAGGCCATGTTCACGGTGGAGGAGGAAAGGTCAAATCCCGCCTGGCCAAGGGTCAGGGGACCTGTGCCGGTGACCGCGATGTCGCTGATCGCGCCGGTGACCGCGACGCCTTTCCACCCGACGGCGGAGTTCAAGCTGAGTCCGGCACCAAGCGAGGTGGCGTCCCACACCGCCGTGTTGCTGGCTGTCGGTGCGACCCCGCCGCTCCAACTGGCTACCGCCGCCAGGCTGGCTCCGCTGGCGGCCTTGATCAGGATGGGCGTGGCCGTGGCTTGGGCGGAAATCGCGCTCGGGCCGTTGGCATCGGATGCGGTGACGACAAAGAAATAGGGAGTGTCGTTCGTCAGTCCGGTAACCGTCGTGTTAGTTGTTGTGACCGTTTTTTTCGATGGATATGGGCCGGCGTTGGCCGTTCCGTAATAGACGGTATAACCGGTCGCCCCGGAGACGGCATTCCACGTCAGGGCCGCTTGGGCGGTGCCTGCGGTGGCGGCCAATCCGGCGGGGGCGGCGGGCTTGGTTAGGCTGATCGTGTCGAGCTGGGTGCCGATATTGTTATAGACCAGCATGTTGAGGGTTGTGGGTGTCACATCGGCGATGAGATAACAATTATCGCTGACGGCCCTTTGGGTGCCCGTTCCCGAACCGACCGAATAGAGTGGCGCGCCGGCGGCGCCGCAGGTGATGTGGCTGATTCCATTGATCAGATTCCGCTGGTAGAAGTGATTGTGGCCGGCGAGGACGACCTTGACTCCGTTGGGTTCCAGCAGGTTGGTGGTGATCGTCACGAGGCCGGTGTCATTGCCGTGCGAGCCATAGGTGTAGGCCGGAGCGTGGAAGCCCATGATTTTCCACGGCTTCAGACTGGCCTGGACGTCCTGTTGGATCCAATTGTATTGGGCGCTGCCGACCCCATAGCCGGCCGGGTCCTGATAGTTGCCGACGATCACGTGCAGGTCGCCGCAGTCGAACGAATAATAACCGTTGGTGCCGCTCGAATCCGGCGGTTGGTCGTAGGCCTGCATGTCACCGCCCCAGCCGTCGTGGTTGCCGGGAGAAAGGTAGGTTGGCAGGCCTTTTTCCAGTGTCAGTTCGACGGTGGAAAGCCATTGGCTTTTCCAATTGGAGTCGGAGTTGTCACTGGCGTAGTCACCACCCGTGAGGTCGAAGAGCGGGGGCGTTGGGGAATTGTGGTTGAGGCGAATGCGCTCACAGATCTGGTTATGGACCGAAACCCCATCGCGGAAATCAGCCGTCCAGGCGAAGCGGAACGGCGTGCCCGGATTCACCAGCGTGCGAAACGTGTTGTCCGCGGGGGTAACCCCCTGGCCCGTCAGTTGGTAATGATATAATGTGTTAGGCTGCAGGCCGGTCAGCTTGATGACATGGATATACGTGGCGGGGCTGGCCGTGGTGGTGCGGGTGGTGCTCGTCGCAGCGTTGGCACCGTAGCCGGCGGTGATGCCGAAATTGACGGTCATCGGGCTGGACGCGCTGAGGGTACACTCGGCCAGGACGTAAATGGTGGTGGTGGTGGCGCCCTGGAGCATGGGGCCGCACACGACCGATCCGTTTGCCTGGGGCAGGCTGCAAGCCAGCAGCCCGGCGAGCACCGGGACGAGGGGACGGCGATTGCTGGATGGAAGCAGGTTCATGGCATTGGGGATCGGGTTGGTGATGGGTTCTCAGGATAGACGACAAAAGGTTGGACCGTCTGAAATTACCACTGACGGCACTGAAACCCGCTGAGGACACTGATTTCCTCAGGATTTTCAGTGCTTTCAGTGGCTCCAGGTGAATCAGTGGTTTCATTCGTCGAAAATCCCATGGGCGTCGTGTGTGCATTCAAAGCCGATTTCAATCGGGATCGTCCTCGGCGTACCCGTAGAGGCCCCGCACGAAGCCATTGGCTTCGATCAGCGCATACGCGGGTTCGTCGTCGCCCAGTAGATAATCAATCACATAAGTCAAGTTCGGTCGATGGATCGACTTGCGGCATGTCTGCACTTTGCCGGTGACGCCGGTCTTGGCCGATGCCTGCACCACTGGCGGCAGGTCCTCGAAGCGGACGACCACCGCATTGTCAATCACCTGCCCGCGTTCGTTGACGGTCAAGAGTTGCGGGCCGGCTTCGCTGCTGATGTAGGCGCGAAACAGCGGCCCCTCGAGCTGGGGAACACGGTTGATCTTCTCAAGCGGCCGGCCATTTGCCTCCGCAACGATGGCGGCGCGGACTGCCGGTGGCGTTTCCGGCAGCGCGACCACGGGGACTTGCGGGCCGGATTCGGTGCGGGCCGGAGCGCGGGACGCCGGTGGGTCGGGGTGGGGGACAGGCCTGGTGATGCGAAGATGCCGGTTCGTCGCCACCGCGGCGCTGCCGACCGGTTTCTCCGCTGGCACCTTTGCCGAGGGATCAATCCCACCTCGCGGCCCGGCACCGTTGCGGACTGACGAGCAACCCGTTCCCAAAAGGACCGCCAGCGTCAGGCCGGCCGTCAGTGGCGGCGCCGCAACTTTTGTTAGAAAAAACGCGCCGGATCCCGCGCCCCGATTCGGGACCCCGGAGGGTGCCCTGCGGGTGGAGCAGGATGGATGGCGTGCAATCACCGCCGCCAAGTGTGGGCATCCTTGGCCGCTTGCCAAGGAAATTCCCCGACCGGAAATTCCATCGTCAGGGCACCAGCGCCAAATAGACGCTGGCGCACACGAGCGCACAAGCACCCAGCGCGACCAGTCCGAGGGGCCGCCACCTTGGCACGAACAGCCACAGGGTGAGGCCGGTGAGGCTGGCGCAAAGCAGCAGGAGCGCGGCGGCGTCGAGGATGCGCCGCCAGGCGAAGCCGGCATCCACGCCGCGGTGGAGTTCCACCAGGCGCCCGGCGAACCCATGGGTTTCAATCGACACCTCCACATGGCCGCCGGGCCGCGTGATCGCGGCCTGGGTGCGACGCCCCGGCGCCTTGAAAACGACGTTGAGCTGATCCTCATCCACCTCGAATGAATCCAGCGAGCCACTCGCGCGGTAATCCTTCCGCAGCAATTCAACGACCGCCAGCTTGTCGGGCTGCGTCAATAGCGCTGACGGAATCGTCCCCTGACAGGTGCTAACCCGCGGCTCCGCATAGCCGAACCATTCCTCATGATTGAGCATCAGTCCGGTGCTGGCGAAAAACACCAGCAACAGCAAACCTAACATGGATAGATGGATGTGCAGCGTGCGCGTCCATTTCCGGATGAACAGCTTGCGATGGTGTGCATTCATGGTCAGGGTGGGGCAGGGCCGTAAGACAACTTGGTTTCGCCAAATTCCGCCGCCGCGGGAATGCTGCCCGTTGCCGGCACCTTGCCGCACACGATCTCACCGTGCTCAAGCGAGTAGCTGCCGTGCTCCCGGTTGGCTTCCACGGAAATGGTGTAGGTGCCCAGTGGCAGCGCCTGCCCGCGCTCGTCTTTGCCATCCCAGACGATGCGGTATTGGCCCACACTGCGAGTGGCCCGGGTGATGGCTGCCACTTTGTCAGGGTCGGCCTTCGCCTCCTTCCACCAGGCCCGCAGTTCGGGCAGGTACTTGCGCTCGTTGCCCCAGACGGTGACGGTGCGCACGCGTTGGCCGGACGCGTTGTCCACCCAGATCGCGACAAACGGCCGCTTGCTCTTGCGGCCCTCCCGCGCCGATGGCTTGATGTCGATGGCCATGGAAACCTGATAGCCGAGCGGCCATGCGCCTGTTAGAGCCGGAGCCGTTCCCGGAGTGGGCGGGCTTGGAGCAGCGCCCTCCAATGCCGCAAACCCCTCGCTGCGGAATTGTTGGCCGTCGGCGCCGATGATGAGGCATGCCGCCCCCGGATAGGTTTTGACCAATTCCAGCCCTTCCTCGGGTTTGAGCACACAGAGGGCGGTGGCCATGGCGTTGGCGCTGGCGTTGTTGTTAGCGATGACGGTCGCACTGGACACACCTTGGGCCGGTTGACCGCTGCGTGGATCGAGAATGTGGGAGAAATGGCGGCCCTTGAGGGTGTAGCCGCGTTCGTAGGCGGCGCTGGTGGAGACTGCCTGGTTTGCCAAACGGACTTTGGTGAGTGGCGCGGCGTTTTCCTCACTGTGGCGGGGATCCGCGACTCCAATGCTCCAGAGCGAGTCGGCGGATGGTTGGCCGCTGGCGAAAATGTCGCCGCCGATGTTCACCAGGAAGCCCTTCACGCCGGGCACCGCCTTGCGGGCGGCCACCGCCGCCTTGGTGACGATGTAGCCTTTGCCGAGGGAGTTCACGTTCAGGGTGTGGGATGCGGTGAGGCGGGTCACGCTGCGGGTGGCGCTGTTGATTTTCCAGCCTGGCCTGGGCAACTCCGCCAGCACCGCTTGCAGGTCCGCGGCACTGGGCGGGATTCCGGCTTTCTCGGCCTTGCTCCACAGCCCGATCAAATCGCCCAGATGGCCGTTGTAGGCACCATGGGAGCGTGCCTGCCATAGGTCGTAGGCGCTCAGGACGTCGATCATTTCCGGGGAGCACACCAGCGGTGCGGTGGCGGAGTTGAGCCGGCTGATTTCGCTCGACGGATCGTAGGTGCTGAGGATCTTGCGCAGGCGCTCGATCTCGCCGAGCACCGCGGCTTCCACGGCGGCCCCCAGTTTCGCATCCACCGTGGCCACCTCCACATCCAGTGAAGTGCCAAGGATGTTCTCATGATGAAAGTGCATCGGCTCCGCCGCCGAAGCCGCCGGCGCGGCAAGGCCGGCCGCCAGCAAAACCGCCAGCGCAGATGCCTGCCGCAGGCCGGAAACTATGGTACAACGCACGCGAGTCATGGACGCGCACAACGTGGGCGACCCGCCGGATTATTCAAGAAGATTCATTCTTGTTAGAATCCGCTTGCGCCGGGTGTTGAAAATCGCGGTTGCATTTGTCGGTTGTTCGCGTTATCGCATCCCGTCATGCGAGCCCTGCTTTTCGGCATGTTTCTGTTGGCGTCCGGCCTTGGTCAGGCTGCCAACGAGTGGCATACCTTCACCTCGACCGACGGACGCAAGACGGAAGCCAGGATTCTCAGTGTCGAGTCCACCTTCGCGCTCGTCGAACTTAAGGCGAACGGGCGTCATGTGCCGGTCAATTTCCGGACCTTGACGAATGCGGACCAGGAGTTTCTCAAGAATTACCGGACGGGATCGGGTGCCACCCCGAGCAAAGGCGCCACTCCGGAGCCCACCCCCGGCACCACCCCGGACAAAGTGCCGGCAGATGCGGCCGCGGATGACACCACCCCCGGCGGCGAACCCACAGCCCGGCACCTCTATCCCCGCACCCGCAAGGAAATTCAGGACGGCATCCGCGAGATCGAGAAACGGCCGCGGCCGCCGGGGCTGAGCAAGCAGGTTGCCGAGGCCACTAACAAACTCAACATATATCGTTTCCTGTGCGGCGTGCCCGCCAACGTCAAGGGCGACCCGGAGTGCTCGGCCGCCGCCGAGGACGCCGCCCTGGCCTGCAAGAAAAATGGCGAACTTTCCCATGCGCTCGGCCATTCCACTGGCGACTGCAATATTTCCCACATGGGCAATGTGGTGGCCAGCGTCTCGCAATACATCGAGGATTCCGGATCTAGCAATCGAGACGTCCGCGGCCATCGCGGCTGGTGCCTCAACCCGCCCATGGGAAAAGTCGGCTTCGGCTCGGGTGGCGACAGTTACTCCGCGATGTGGTGCATGGATTCCAGCGGCAAGTCGATCCGCGGCACCTGGGCCTATCCCGGCAAGGGCCTGTTTCCGCTGGAGTATGTGCATGGCAGCGCGTGGTCGCTCTACGGTGCCGGCAATCCTGGCTCGGTCGACAAACTCAAGGTGGAAATGTTCAAGCTCTCGAAACGCCCGGACGGCCAACTCCCGTCCAGCGGTGAGATCCCCGGCCACGAGATCAAGATCAATCATGTTTCCCTTGGCATGAACAACGCCATTAACTTCGAGCCCGCGGAACCCGCCAAACACGGCATCTACTGGGTGCGCGTCAAGGGCCCGGGAATCCACGAGGGCTATGTCGTCGAACTCTATTGAGCACCGAGTCCGCCGCCATGGAGGCACGGGATGAGCCTTCCTCGTGGAGCGCCGGCTTCAGTGGCTGTCGGGAAACTCCATCCTTGCGATTTTCATTAGGAAAGCCAAACTTCCGGGCATGGCGCAGTATATTGAGGGAACCGACCGTTGCCAACCCATGCTCCTGCC
>Ga0073936_10002064_pt1 | contig 30242 bp, 21 predicted proteins | sample AliMusrvi5mmetaG_FD_87041 | JGI IMG/M metagenome (GOLD analysis project Ga0073936, IMG submission 87041) | Freshwater lake bacterial and archeal communities from Alinen Mustajarvi, Finland, to study Microbial Dark Matter (Phase II) - Alinen... | ecosystem: Environmental > Aquatic > Freshwater >...
GGGGGGGGGTGAATTTGTTTCCGCCTGTTTGGGCGGAAGAGACGGCATGCTGATGTTTCTGATCGTGACGCCGCGGATGCGTTCACTTAAAGGAAGTTGCGGTTGAAGCGAGACGTCGAGTGCGACTTCATCGGCTGAAACGAGAGCGGTGTCTGCCACCCGCTTGGGAAACGCTTTCACTTGATAGAGGTGCAAGCCGCTTTTCAGACTGTAAGTTGCTCGTCCGATACGACATAGATAGTCGTCCGACGAAAGCGCCTCCGATAACCGGTGCACCAATGGCGCGGGCACATTCTGCCCGATCACGTAGAGGAGGACGACTCCGGCCAACGCGAGCGTGAGTGCGAGCCAGAAAATGGCTTTCACCACAGCGCCGATGAATTTGAGGAGTTTCCACATGTGTCACACGTCGTACAGACCGCATCTGTAAGAAATGTCGAGTAGCATACTTGACGGGAGTGGATGGGGCAACAGAAAATCTCGAGACATGGCAGAAGCAGGCCTGTCATCCATTCAGAGACGGTTGAGCATCTCCAGCACGATGCGGCCGGTGGTGAGAAGACTGTCGGCGGAGAGTTTGTCGAGCGTGTCTTTTGACGTGTGCCAGTAGTCGTTCACGCCAGGGCTGCTGCCATAGTCGAAATCAATCAGATCGACGGATGGATAACCCCGTTCGAGAAAGGCCTCGTGGTCGTCGAAAATGTCGCCGTCGAACAGCCCGATCTTTGCGCGGTCGCCGGTCGCCTCGGCCGCCTCCAGCGCCAGCACGCGCAGGGCTGCGGCGCCGTTGCGCGGGATCGTGATCTTGAGGTCGCTGTCGCCGATCATGTCCATGAGAATGACGGCCTTGATGTTCGCGTGCTGCTGCTTCATCGACTTCGCAAGATACTTGCTGCCGTGAAAGCCGTCTCGGTCACTGTAGCCGAAGGTGCATTCCTCGCCGTCGAGAAAGGCGCACAGCACATTGTATTTGCGAGGGACGGCGCTGCGTTGAAGCAGTTCGGCGAGTTCCAGTAGCAGGCCGGTGGAAGAGCCGCTGTCGTTCGCGCCTTGGAAACCTTCGGCGATGCCGCTTTTGGTGTCGAAGTGAGAAAGCAGCACAATCCATAGGTCGCTCTCTCCAGGAATGGTCGCCAACACGTTGGCGTAGGGCCGCGGGCCGCGAGGCGTGGCGTCTGTGAAACGGTCGAGGGTCGTGGCACTCACCCCGTGCTCGATGAGACGGTCGTGCAACCAAACGGCTGCGCGTTCGGCGCCAGGCGTGCCACCGTCCCGCGGTGTACAGGCATTGACGAAGGCTACGGCAGACGCCAATGCATTAGACGCTTGGGTGGCAGAAAAGGTCAGCGGAGGACGAGCGGTCACAGTACACGGAGTTACCGTTTTTTCACATCCGGCGAGAAAGAAACCTGAACAAAGGATCGATAAAAACATTTTCACAGCCGACACAGTCTTTTCATTCGTTTGGATGCGCACCGCGTATTCAAATGGGACCCGTGTAAAAACGCGGTGGCAAATCTAATCCAGCGTGATTCCCAGCAGGTTCAGTATCCGGTCAAGGTCATCGTTGTCATAGAAGTCGACTTCAAGCACGCCCTTGGTGTGTTTGCCGTTGGCGTGCGTGACGCCCGGCGCGAGGCGGATCGCGGTGCCGAAATGCTTGTGCAGGCGGTCGGTCAGATCCCGCACGTAGCTCTCCGGCAGGTCAGGCTTTCCGGGGCGGCGCGTGTCGATGCCTGCGGCGTCGGCCTTGCGGCGCTGGATCAGCTTCTCCAGTGTGCGAACCGTGAGGTCTTCCGTGACGCATTTGCGGCCGAGGATCGTCTGCTCGGTCGTGTCGGTGAGGCCGAGAAGCACTTTGGCGTGCCCGGTGGAGAGCAGGCCGCTGCCCATGAGCTGCTTGACTTCGTCGGGAAGTTCGAGCAGGCGCAGCGCGTTTGCGACGCTGGCGCGCGCCTTGCCGACACGGTCGGCCACATCCTGCTGAGTGAGGCTGAACGTCTCCGCCAAAGTGCGGTAACCCTCGGCCTCTTCGATGACGTTCAGGTCTTGCCGCTGGATGTTTTCGATGATCGCCATTTCAGCGGCGCGGCGGTCCTCCGCGTCCACGAGGATCACTGGCACTTTGGCGATGCGGGCCTCGATGGAAGCGCGCAGGCGGCGCTCGCCAGCGATCAGCTCGTAGCGGCCCTCGGCGTTCTTGCGACAGATGAGCGGCTGAATCACGCCGTTGGCCTTGATGGACTCGGCCAACTCGCGCAGAGCCTCTTCATCAAAGGTCTGCCGCGGTTGCCACGGTGAGCGGGCGATTTCGGCCACGGGCACGTCGATCACAGAATGCGAGTTGGCCGTGCCGGATGAGGGCGCAGGAGCCGAGAGGGAAGCGGGGGCTGCCTTGGAATTGGAAGCGGGGGCCGCAACCGCAGGCTGCGATGGTGTGTTCTCCGGGGCCTTGGACTGCGTGTGGGCGCCGATGAGCGCACCCAGTCCGCGTCCAAGTCCCGGCTTCGGGTGCTTGCTTGCGGCAACAGGGGTGGGCTTGCTTTCGCTTTTTGCCGTTTTTGTGTGAGCGGTTTTTTTCTTGGTGCTCATGGATAAATCCCCGGACGGTTGAGTCCTGCATTTTCGGGCAGACCGAACATCAGGTTCATGTTTTGAAGAGCTGAACCAGCCTGCCCTTTCATCAGATTGTCGATGTGCGCGACGACGCGCAGGCGGTTGACGCGCGTGTCGACGCTGACAACGAGGTTGCAGAAATTGGTGCCACGTACGTTCAGCGTGCCGATGGAGGCGTTGCTGCCATAGATGCGCACAAAGGGGCTGTCTTTAAAAAAGTCGCGATACAGGGCCACCAGTTCCGCCTCGGTTGACGGACGCGTCAAGGTGCCATAGAGCGTGGAGAGGATGCCACGGCACACCGGCACAACCTGTGCAGTGAAAGTGATTTTTACATCGGTGCCGGCCTGAAGGCTCAGCTCGCGTTCGACTTCGCACACGTGCTGGTGCCCGGCGAGCTTGTAGGCGTTCATCTGCTCGTAGCGGGCCGGATAGTGATAGGCGGCATTCACTTTTTTTCCGGCGCCTGAAACGCCGGTCTTGCAGTCGCAGATGATGCTGTAGGGCTCGACGAGTTGCGCGTGGGCAGCCGGCGCGAGACCGAGGATGCAGCTGCACGCGAAGCAGCCTGGATTGCCTACGATGTCGGCTTTGCGGATCGCATCGCGGTGGAGTTCGGACAAACCGTACGCATTGCGCCCCAACAAGTCGGGCGAGGCGTGGGTGGGCTCTTTGCCGATACGCGTGGCGTAGTCCGCATAGGCCTCGACCGTGGTGAAACGGAAATCGCCGCTGTAGTCGATGACCTTGGCGCCTTTGGCCAGTTCCGCGCGAGCGGCGGTCATGCCGACCTTGTCGGGCGTGGCGAAAAAACGACATCGGCCGGCTCGGCAGCACGCGGGTCATCGGCAGCCAGCACCGGCAGGTCACAGAAGCCCTGCAGGTGCGGATAAACTGCTGCGATGGACTGCCCCACATCTTCTCGCGCAACCAAGGAAACCAGCTTGGCTTCGGGATGCTGCAGCACCAGTTCGGTGATGCCCACGCCGCCATAACCCGTAGCCCCGACCACTTTGACTCGAATCATAAGAACCTTTCTCCAGAAAAACGGATCACACTATACTAAAAAATCGCCTTTGATTCAAAAGGTGTCTTTAATGAAATTACGAACAATGGTATGCTATATTTCCTTTTTTAGGGCGGCTGTGTTTTGTGCGCTGGAGAGTGTGAAATGGGAATGCGGATAGAGTCCTGTGATTTCTTTGTTGTGGGCAGCGGCATCGCTGGCCTGATGAGCGCGCTGAACTTGGCGCCGCACGGCCGGGTTTTGCTGGTGACGAAGAAACGGTTGGACGATTGCAACACGAACCGGGCCCAGGGCGGAATTGCCTGCGTGATGGAAGCGGTCGACAGTTTCGAGCAACACGTGTCAGACACGCTGATCGCCGGCGCGGGACTCTGCGACGAGCGCGTTGTGCGTGCCGTGGTTTCAGGCGGCCCCGCCCGTATCGCTGATCTGGAGGCGCTGGGTGTGCGTTTCAACCCGAGGGACGACGGTGCGCCCGGGTATGATCTGGGGCGCGAGGGCGGCCACTCGCAGCGCCGCGTGCTGCATGCTGGCGACATCACCGGACAGCGCGTCGAGTCTGTTCTGGTGGAGCGCGTGCTCAAGCACCCGAACATCCAGACGCTGGAGCACACGGTCGTGATCGATCTGATCACTACGGGCTGGCTGAGGCAGCCGGGTGAGAACCGCTGCGTGGGCGCGTACGTGCTCGATCAGCCGTCCGGCGAGATCTACGCGGTGCGCACGCCCTGTACTGTGCTGGCCACCGGCGGATGCGGTAAGGTTTACCTCTACACCTGCAATCCGGACATCGCCACCGGCGACGGTGTGGCGCTCGCGTGGCGCGCGGGCGCGGCCATCGCGAACATGGAGTTCATCCAGTTCCACCCGACCTGTCTCTTCCATCCCCAGGCCAAGCGCTTTTTGATCAGCGAGGCCGTCCGTGGCGAAGGCGCGGAACTGGTCGACGCCGAAGGCCGCCCGTTCATGAAAAAGTACGACCCGCGCGGCGCGCTCGCTCCCCGCGACATCGTGGCCCGGGCCATCGACTCGGAGATGAAGCGCACCGGCGCTCCCTATTGCTGCCTCGACATCCGGCATAAGTCCAAGGAATTCTTGCGCGACCGCTTCCCGAACATTTACGACACGTGCTTCAAGTTCGGCATCGACATGTCGAAAGACCTCATTCCGATTGTGCCTTCTGCGCACTACTGCTGCGGCGGAATTCAGGCGACGGTTGACGGCGTCACCTCGCTGCCCGGGCTCTACGCCGTGGGTGAGACCGCATGCACCGGACTTCACGGCGCGAACCGTCTCGCCAGCAACTCGCTGCTGGAGGCGCTGGTATGCGCGTACGAGACCGCGGGACGTCTTGCGAACGATCCCCAGAGCCTGCCTGATCCGCTGCGCATTCCTGACTGGCAGTACGGTACGGCTGTGGCCAGCGACGAGGCTGTGATGGTCGCGCACAACTGGATGGAGATCCGTAACTGCATGTGGGACTATGTGGGCATCGTGCGCACAGACAAGCGGCTGGAGCGTGCGCGCCGGCGCATCCGCAACCTGCGGCGCGAAATCCGCGAGTACTATTTCGATTACCTCGTCACGCCCGATACGCTGGAGTTGCGGAACTTGGCGCTGGTGGCCGAGCTGATCGTGCGCAGCGCGATGCGGCGCAAAGAGAGCCGGGGTCTGCACTACACGTTGGACTATCCCGAAACAAAGCGTACGGCCAAAGACTCGTTGCTGCCGGGACGCAAACGCTGAAGTGGCGACGACGCAAGGAAACCATGCAGACACGCGACTTCGACTATGAGCTGCCGCAGAAACTGATTGCCCAGGAGCCGCCCGCAGAACGCGGAGCGTCGCGCATGATGGTTCTGCATCGCTCGGATGGGCGCATTGAGCATCGCAAGGTCACTGACTTGCCCGACTGCCTGTCTTCAGACGATCTGTTGGTTCTCAATGACACACGTGTTTTCCCCGCCCGTCTGCAGGGGTGCTGGGCTGACACGGAAGGAGCCTTGGAGCTTCTTCTGCTGGAGCCGTTGCCCGTGCCCACAGGCGTCGCCGACGCCCGTGAAGTCGCCTGCTGGTCGTGCATCAGCGGGTCAGGCCGCCGGATCAGGCCCGGACAGAAGGCCGTGTTCGCCGATGGACAGCTCGAAGCGGAAATCCTTGAGCGTACGGGCGAAGGCGTGTGCACGGCGCTTTTCCGCTCTGCGCTTCCGTTGATGGATCTGCTCGACCGCTACGGGCTGACGCCGGTGCCGCCCTATATTCACCGGGACGGAAATGCGCGTCAGACGCGGCTCGACCGCGAGCGGTATCAGACGATCTATGCGCGCGAAACCGGAGCCGTGGCTGCGCCTACGGCTGGCCTGCACTTCAATGACGCTTTGTTCTCCGCGCTGGATGCGAAGGGCGTACGACGGTCCTGCGTTACGCTGCATGTGGGGCCTGGCACGTTCAAGCCAGTCAAAGTTGATACGGTTGAGCAACACCGCATGGACCCCGAGCGTTACTTGGTGTCAGCGGAGACGGCAGGCGCGGTTGCGGCCTGTCGCGCGCGCGGTGGTCGCGTGGTGGCGGTTGGCAGCACCAGCGTGCGGACTTTAGAGACCGTTGCGTCTGCGAACGGCGGACGCGTGGTGGCATCCTCGGGGGCGAGTTCGATCTTCATCTATCCGCCGTACACCTTCCTCGCAGTCGATGCGATGCTGACCAACTTCCATCTGCCGCAATCGACGCTGATCATGATGGTCTCCGCGCTGGCCGGACACGGACGAATCATGGCCGCTTACCGCGAGGCCGTGCGCGAAGGCTACCGTTTCTTCAGCTACGGCGACTGCATGCTGATCGTATAAAAAGCGGCGCAGCGGATCGGGTTCGCATTAGCTCTCTTTGTGCACGTCTACGCGCGTCGCTCCGCCACGCGCATAGGGCGGTGGGCTCACGACCGCCTGGCCGTCATCTGGCGGCGGGGTCCGCATCTTGCTGCCGAAAAAAGGGAAGCCAAAGGGCGCGCGCTTTTCTGAGCCCTCCTCGGCAAGAACCATCAGGTATTCGCGCCCTGCGGTCGTGTAAATCATCCAGCCGATTAGGAGCTTGAAAAATCCGCCGTCGCTGAGAAATAGCCACAGCATCTGGCCAGCAAACCCAGGAATGCGCGGGTTGGGGATGGGTATCCCAACCATGTTGCAGACCGCGAAGAACATCATGATCACGGCGAGTCCGCGCCCGATGCGTGAGGCGATCCAGGTGGCCCGCACTTTGCTCATCCGGATTTGCAGCGCTGAGCGCAGGATGCGTCCTCCGTCCATGGGGAAGGCGGGCAGCAGGTTGAAGCCGAAGAGCACGAGGTTCGTCAAGCCAACCGCAGTTGTCAGGAAGGTGGCCTCCTGAGGCGGGACGGTTCGGGTGCCTGCCAAGATGGCAGGCACGAGCAGCCCGGTAACCCCGAGCACGAGGCTGACGAGCGGTCCCGCGATCGCCACAAGAAACTCCTGCCAGTGTTTGCGGGGCAGGCTCTCCAGAGAGGCCCGTCCGCCGAGCACCATCAGAGTGATATCGCGTACGCGGCAGCCGAAGGCCATGGACACCAGGCTGTGGCCCAGTTCGTGCAGCGTGATGGACACGAGCAGCAAGACGCCTGCCGCAAGCCCGTAGAACGGGCCATCATAGCTGGAGGCCACCCAAATCATGAGCACAATCAGCGAGATATCCAAGTAGATCGGGATGCCGAAGACGCGGCAGAGTTGGTAAGAGGTTTTTATCATAGCGGAGGTTCAGGGTTCGGAGTAGAGGGCGACCGGCCGGTCGCCCTTAAAGGGTTGTAACGAGGAGCGTTGTGTGGGTATCCGGGGTGAGCGTGTAACCGGTCGCCGCAGCAGGGATGAGGCAGCTTGCACCTGCTTCAAGCGCGACGGACTCGCCCCCAGCGGAAACGGTCGCACACCCCTTCTCGACGAAAAGAGCGTGAAACGAAGTGCCGTTCACCGGGACGGAGACCGTCTCTGTCAAATCGAGTTTGCGGAGCGTGAAGTAGGCGCATGACACCACATCGGACCAGGTGTTGCGTCCAGCCGAAGAACATTTGGCCGGCGTCCTCATTTGGGGCGGTTGGAGTGACCAGTCGATGCTCTGGAAGCTCTCCTCTATGTGCAGCTGACGCGGTTTGCCGTCCGCACCGGTGCGGTTCCAGTCGAAGAGCCGGTAGGTGGTGTTGGAGTTCTGCTGCACTTCGTAGATAAGGCATCCCGAGCCGATGGCATGCACGAGTCCGCCCGGAATGAAGAGCGCTTGGCCCGGTTCGACCGGCAGACGCACGAGTTGCGATTCGGCGGTGCCCGCGGCGAGGGCGGCTCGCAGAGACTCCGGCGTGACGCCCTCTGCCAAACCTGCGTAAAGGCTGGCGTGAGGCGTGCGGTCAAGCACGACCCACATCTCGGTTTTCGGTTCACCGTGGGTGAGATGCGCGTTGGCATTGTTCGGATGAACTTGGACGCTGAGGCGGTCGCGCGCGTCGATCAACTTGAAGAGCAACGGGAAGCGTGTGGGGTCGGTGGCGCGGCTGCCTGTCAGCGCAGCTCCGAAGGTTGACGTCAGGTCGGCCAGTCCCCGTCCAGCGAAGGGACCCGATGCGACGACGCTTTGGCCATCCGGATGGGCTGAAATCTCCCAAGACTCCGCACAGAGGCTGGGCGCGCCCACTCGGCCATAGATGGTGGGAATGCGGGTGCCGCCCCAGATATAGTCCTTGTAAACGGAGTGAAAGAGGAAAGGAACCTGAGGTAAATTCATACGTTTTCAGTTTACCAGTCTCAGACGGGAATGCAAGATTTGACGTATCGGCACGCAAAACCGTTAAGGCGAACCGGACATTTCAAATAAAACTTTAGTCCTATTCCGTTATGTTTCTGCCGATGTTGACACTGCGGTAAGCGCCGTGCTATATTGTGGACATTCATTAAAGAGGTGGTTATGGCGAAATCGGATGCATTTGTAGAGACATCGAAACAGCGTTTTGAAGTCGCAGCCGCAAGTGATGTGAATCTGGGCCTTGGCGGAACGTTCAAAGCTGAGCAGATCGGCACCTTGGGTGTCGATTCTGGCAACAATCCGTAAAACAGGCTTCAGGGCTCTTGGGTTTTTTCTCATGTCTGATCCGCAGCTAACATGTGATCTTGCGGATATACGATTTACATTTTCAAGCTTAGCGGCAAACGAATTTAACCCCTTTTTCAACTCCTTTTTGGGCCAGAGCGGAGCTGTGCGCGAGCACTGCTATGTGGAGGTGCTCGGCCCGAACCCTGACTTGTGCGCGCTGCGCAACTCTTGCGTGTGGGACTTTCATCAGCACGAAGGCCAAGCCTGTCTTTCCGGAGCAAATCAGGCAGGCGAGGTGATGTGGCGAATGTCTGGCAGTGTGCCGTTCGACCATCTGCGATTCGAGTGGCACCCGACGGCGTTCGCTGCGATGTATCGCAACAAAATCTATGGCACCTACGGGATTGTCGTTATTTTGGCCCTGGTTCTGCGTTTGCTCCATGCGGGCGGAGTGGTCATACATGGAGCAGCCCAGGTCGTGGATGGTCAGGCGATTCTGTGCACGGGGCGCTCCGGTCGGGGCAAAAGCACGATATCGAAAATCCTCGATGCATGTGGTGTCCCTGTACTGACGGACGAACGGCCGATTATCCGGACATGCTCACCTTCGGAGGCGACGCGGTTTCGGACCTACGGTTCTCCATGGCCGAGTTCAGGCGGGTTCGTTCTCAACGCTTCGGCTCCGCTGAAAAAGATCTATTTTCTTGAGCATGGTTTGGAGAACGCCCTGGAGCCGCTGACGACGCGCGAGGCGGTGTTGCGCCTCTTGGACGTGGCGCTTGTTCCCTGGATGGATGCCGCCTTTTTCGATCCGATGATCCAAACGCTCGAGTCGCTCATCCGCAATGTGCCATACGCCGTGCTGCGCTTCCGCCCTGACGCGGCCGTGGCCGACTTCCTCCGCTGCGATCTGGCCGCTTTTTAGGATGGAAGCCGGCACGCCGAACGGTTAAACTATGCCGCCTCTTTTCAAGCAAGGAGGATGACATGGATACGAAACTGACCGACGGTGTTTTCTGGGTGGGCTATGTGGATTGGAGCGTGCGCGATTTCCACGGATATACGACGGGGCGCGGGTCGACCTATAACGCTTATCTTGTGATGGCGCAGAAGACGGCACTCATCGATACAGTGAAAGCCACCTATGTGGCGGAGTTGCTGTCCGGCGTCAAGGCGCATCTGCCTTTAGAGAAAGTGGATTACATAGTCTGTAACCACGCCGAGCCCGATCACTCCGGTGGTCTTCCCGCCACAGTGAAAGCCTGTCCCAACGCCGTCGTTGTGTGTAATGCCAAATGCAAAGACGCGTTGGCGCACCACTACGATGTGAGCAACTGGAAGTTTCAGGTAGTCAAGGACACGGAGACGCTCGCGTTAGGCGGCAAGACGCTGCAATTCTTTGACACGCCCATGGTTCACTGGCCCGAGTCGATGGCCACCTATCTGGTTGAGCATGCGGTTCTTTTCTCGATGGACGCCTTCGGCCAACACTATGCCTCTGGATATCGGTTCGACGACGAGTCGGATATGTGCGAGGTGATGCAGGAGGCCAAGACCTATTACGCCAACATCGTGTTGCCTTACGGCCGTCCGGTGGCGACCACCCTCGCACGCCTGGGAAGCCTGAAACTCGCGATTGTGGCGCCCAGCCACGGTGTGATCTGGCGCAGCCACTTCGCCGAAATTCTTGCGGCTTATCAGGATTGGATGACGTGCAAGCCTGTGAAGAAAGTCATCGTCGTCTACAGCAGCATGTGGAACAGTACCCGCCTGATGGCAGAAGAGGTTGCCGCAGGCGCTGAAGAACTTCCTGTCGAGGTGAAGCTGATCGACGCTAGCGCTACATCCGACACGCAGATCGTCACGGACGTCATGGACTGCGCAGCCTTTGCGGCGGGGTCGCCGACTTTGAACATGGGAATTATGCCGCGGATGGCCGCTACGCTGACTTATCTGCGCGGGCTAAAGCCGGTAGGCAAGGCGGGGTTCGCTTTCGGCTCCTATGGCTGGGCAGCCAAGGGAGTCGAGGAAGTGGCGCAGTATCTGCAGGCTATGCAGGCGACCCCGGTTTGCGAGCCGGTCTCCTGCCGTTTCGCGCCGGATGCTGCCACGCTGGGGAAGTGCCATGCGGCCGGCCGGGCACTCGCTGAGATCGCACTCAAAGCGTAAAAGGAGCTCACATGCGTCCTAAAGGTCTCATAAGTCCCATAGGTCTTATGGGGCAACTGCTTTTGCAACTTGCGGTCATCGGAGCGGCTGACGTCTTTGCACAGCCCGCTCCGCCTTGGCGGACGCCCCCGCTCTCGCTGACGGTTGAGACTGCCGCCTTGACGTCGGAGCACATCGATGTGCGCGTGGCGTTCTCTTTTCCGCCCAAGCATGTGATCTATGCCGAGACGTTCACGGTCACAGCGGGTGAGAAGGGCGCCACGCTTGAAAGCCTCCAGTTGCCGCCGCCGGAAAAGAAGCCAGATCTAAACGACCCCGCAAAGCAGGTCAGCGTGTATGCGCATCCGTTCGAGACGCTCTGGCGGCTTTCGCCCCGCCGAGGCAACATTTCTCTGCGTGTTGCCTATCAGGGCTGCGACGAAAAAGTCTGCTTCATGCCGCAGGAACGCACGTTCCGCTTTGACGAGGTGTCAGGCCGGTTCGCCGAACCCGACGCGTTGGCGGCAGCGCACGAACCTGAGCCGACTTGGACGGCAGGCCTGTCTGTTGTGACAGGCGGCGGGTATATGTCCGCGAAAGAGCTCTTGGCTTTTCTCGACAGGGCCGATGGCAAGTCTTCGGTTTCGGGCGGAGCGGGGCTCTCGGGCTTTTTGAGCGATCCGGTCGCCTTTTTCCACCTGCACGGTTTGCTGTTGACGCTGCTGCTCGTGCTGATCGGGGGCGTGTTGCTGAACCTGACGCCGTGTGTGTTGCCGATGATCCCGATCAACCTCGCGATCATCGGCGCGGGTGCTGGAACGCGCGGACGCGGCTTCTTGCTGGGTGCGTCATACGGCGCGGGCATGGTGCTCGTGTACGGCGGTCTGGGGTGGGCGATCCTGCGGAGCGGCCTCTTTTTTGGTGCATTGCAGGCGTCGCCTTGGTTCAGCCTGGCGGTTGCGCTCGTGTTCGCGGCGCTGACGCTGGCGATGCTCGACGTGTTCGTCATCGACTTTGGACGTCTGATTCCGTCGCGGGGCGGAAGCGGACAGGGCGCTCTTGCGGCGTTTTCGGCGGGTGCGCTTTCAGCCTTGCTGGCGGGCGCGTGCGTAGCGCCGGTGGTGCTCGCGGTGTTGCTTTTGGCCGGTTCGCTCTACGCGGGCGGCGCGAAGGTCGCGCAGTTCCTGCCGTTCGTGCTGGGGCTGGCCATGGCCTTGCCCTGGCCGTTCGCGGGCGCAGGCCTGTCGGTGTTGCCGCAGCCGGGCCTTTGGATGGTGCGAGTGAAGCAGGTGTTCGGTGTCTTTCTCGCGCTGCTGGCGGCGTATTATCTCCACCTCGCCTGGGTCGGCCTCGCGCCCGCTTCGCAAACGGCGCGCGAAGGGTCGATCGCCGCAGGAGACCGTCCGGCCTGGGAAGCGAAGGTTGCGCAGGCGAAGCGCGAAGGGAAGCCAATTCTTGTGGATTTCTGGGCAACGTGGTGCAAGAACTGTTCGGCGATGGAAAGGACTACGTTCGCCGACGGGCGCGTGAAGGCGCGGTTGGCGAATTATGTGGTCGTGAAAGTTCAGGCCGAAAAACCGGATCAAGAGCCGGCAAAGGGAATGTTGACCGCCTTCGATGTGCGAGGCTTGCCAGGGTTTGTCGTATTGAAGTAAGTATTATGTCCGATATTATTATTACAGGTGCGAGGCAGCATAATCTCAAAAACGTAAACGTGCGTATCCCGCGCGATTCGCTGACGGTTGTGACGGGGCTCAGCGGGTCAGGGAAGTCATCGCTGGCGTTCGATACACTCTACGCGGAGGGCCAGCGCCGCTATGTCGAAAGCCTTTCGGCCTATGCGCGCCAGTTCTTGGATCAGATGCAGAAACCCGAGGTGGACCACATCGAAGGGCTTTCTCCTGCCATCGCCATCGAGCAGCGCACCTCCGGCGGCAATCCGCGTTCTGTCGTCGCAACGGTCACGGAAATCCATGACTACCTCCGCTTGCTCTACGGCAGCATCGGGCACGCGCACTGCCCCTCGTGTGGCAAGCCGGTGCAGAAGCAGAGCGCCGAGCAGATCGTCGACCGTCTGTCGGCTCTGCCAGTGGGTACGAAACTCATTCTGCTGGCGCCATTGGTGCGCGGGCGCAAGGGCCGCCACGAAGAGGTGTTCGAGTCGATCCGGCATCAAGGCTTCGCGCGTGTCCGCGTGAACGGAAAAATGCTTTCGCTCGACGATGTGCCCGCGCTCGACAAGAACAAGGCGCATACGATCGAGGCCGTGGTGGACCGCCTGGTGGTCGGCGATGGCGTGCGCACACGTCTGACCGATTCCGTCGAACTGGCGCTCAAGCAGGGCGAGGGGATCATGCGCGTGCAGAGCGCGTTGGCGGACGGTTCGGAAACCGAAACGCTCTTTTCCGAAAAGAACGCGTGCCCGGATTGTGCGATCAGTTTCGAGGAGCTCAAGCCCCGAGCTTTCTCCTTCAACAGCCCTTATGGTGCCTGTCCGGTCTGCTCCGGACTGGGCTCGCGTCTGGTGTTCGACGAGGAACTGGTTGTTCCGGACCGAGACCTCTCGCTCGCGGACGGGGCGGTCGTGCCTTGGCGGCGCGGCGGCTTCCGCATGGTCGTCTATTACAAGCACCTGCTCAAGGCGGTGGCGGCCGTCTATGAGATCGACATGGATACGCCCTACAAGGATTTGCCCGAAGCCTTCAGGAAGGTGCTGCTTCACGGATCGGGCGAGGAGCCCGTGAGCTTGCGCTTCTGGATGCGCGGGGCGTGGCGCAAGACAGAGAAGCCGTTCGAAGGCGTGATCCCGAGTCTGCTGCGGCGCTACAGCGAGTCGGAAATCGACGAAGTGCGCGAGAAGTTGCGCCAGTTCATGAGCAGCCAGATCTGCCCGGAGTGTCACGGCGCGCGTCTGCGGCCCGAGTCGCGGGCGTGCACGGTGTCCGGGCGCTCGATCGTCGATGTCATGGCCATGACAGTGAAGCAGAGCGTGGCATTCTTTGACGCGCTCACGCTGACGCCCGCGGAGGAGGCCGTGGTGGCCGAAGTGTTGAAGGAAATCCGGCGGCGTTTGCGTTTCCTTTCTGACGTGGGCCTCAACTACCTGTCGCTGGAACGCGAGAGCTCAACCCTTTCGGGCGGCGAGATGCAGCGTATCCGGCTTGCGACCCAGATCGGTTCGGGACTGGTGGGCGTGCTGTACGTGATGGATGAGCCGACCATCGGTTTACACCCGCAGGACAACGAGCGGCTGATCGGCATGCTGCACCAGCTTCAACTGCGCGGCAACACGGTCGTGATCGTCGAGCACGACGAGGAGATGATCCGTACGGCCGACTACATCGTGGATCTCGGCCCAGGGGCGGGACGCGAAGGCGGCGAGGTGGTCTACCAAGGCGACTTGAAAGGGCTCATGGCGTGCGAGCGGTCCGTGACTGCCGACTACCTTGCGGGCCGGAAAAAAATCGAGGCTCCAGGTGAACGAGTCAAGCCGGGCAAAGCGCGGATCAAGATAGCAGGCGCGTCCGAGAACAACTTGAAGAACATCGACGTGGAAATCCCGCTGGGGTGCTTCGTGTGCGTGACCGGCGTGTCAGGCTCGGGCAAATCGACGCTGGTCAGCGACATTCTGAAGCGACACCTGTTCCGTTTGCTGTACGGATCGAAAGAGCGGCCCGGCGCGTTCAAAAAGATCAGCGGCTTGGAACTGCTGGACAAGGTGATAGAGATCGACCAGAGTCCAATCGGGCGCACGCCCCGCAGCAATCCCGTCACCTACACCGGAGCGTTCACGCCGATGCGCGAGCTGTTCGCCGCAGTTCCCGCCGCCAAAGTGCGTGGCTACGGTCCAGGACGCTTCAGCTTCAACGTCAAAGGTGGCCGATGCGAAGTGTGCAAGGGCGACGGCATGCGCTGCTTGGAGATGCACTTCCTGCCGGATGTGTATGTCACCTGCGAACAGTGCAACGGCCAGCGCTACAACAAAGAGACGCTGGAAATCCGCTACGGCGGCAAGAATATCTCCGAAGTGTTGGACATGACCGTTGACGATGCCTTGGACTTTTTTCAGCCCGTGCCGCTGATCGCCAACAAACTGCGCACGCTCTCTGAAGTGGGCTTGGGCTATGTGCGTCTGGGACAGTCCTCGACCACACTCTCCGGCGGTGAGGCGCAACGCATTAAACTGGCGGGTGAACTCTCCAAGCGAGCGACAGGCAAGACGCTGTACCTGCTCGACGAGCCAACCACAGGCCTTCATTTCGCAGACGTGCACAAGCTTCTGGAGCTCCTGCTGCGCTTGCGTGCTTCCGGCAATACGGTGGTGGTGATTGAGCACAACCTCGATGTGATCAAGTGTGCGGACTATATCATCGATCTCGGCCCTGGCGGCGGAGACGAAGGCGGCCAGCTGGTGGTCGCAGGTACTCCTGAGAAGGTGGCCGCTTGCGAAACTTCGCTCACCGGGCATTTTCTCAAGCGGCTGCTCGGGTAGGCTCGGCCTTCTGGCAACCTGCAGTCAGCGGGCGTCAGGCGAACAGCGCGCGGACAAAATCGCCGTTGCGCTTCGCATCCGCTACGCCGTTCTTCGAGGGGCTCGAGGTCTCGAGAACGACCCAGCCGTTATAGTTGATGTCTTTGACTGCGGCAGAGAGCGCTTCAAAATAGGGCTTGTCCTCATCGAGATACTGCGGACCATTTTTGTAGTGGATCTGCGAGATGCGGCCTTTCAGACGCCGGATTTCGGAGGGCGAATCATATTTCTGCGTCTTGCCTGTGTTGAACACGTCATAATAGAGGCTCACAGCTTCGTGGTTGACCGCATCCAGCAGCCGCAGGTTCTGCTCGGCGCTGAGCATGTTTTCGACCGCGAGGGTCACGCCCGCGTCCCAGGCACGCGGGGCTGCGTCCTTGAGCCGTTTCACGACGGAAGCGAACTCATCCTCCTTGATTTTCTTGCCCGACTGAAGGTCGCCTTTGCTGAAGAAGGCGATGAGTATGTTTGAGACGCCGAGGTCTTTTGCAGCATCGATGCATTGCGTCAGCCACGCAGGCCCGCGCGGATCGGTTGCAAGTGGGTAGTTGTTCAAAAGCCCCATCATGAAAGAGCAGAGGGGCAGTCCCGTGGTCTGCATTTGCGCCTTGTATTTGGCGCGCGTCGCAGCTTTGCAAATGTCCAGCTCATCTGCCGCATCGCCCGCCCAGACCTGAACACCGTCGAGGCCAGCCAGCTTGGCCGCTTCGAGGCCGAGAGAGCAGGAGCCGATTCTGATCTGCGCCCGGGTTGCCGCACGCACGGCTTTCGGAAATAGGGAGGCGGCTACCAGCGCGGCCGTCGTCTGCCGCATAAACGTTCTGCGAGTGAAGTTCATTGTTCTCTCCTTATCCTTGTAATTTTCCCAGCAATTTGGCGGCCTCCGGCCAAGCGATCTCATGCGGCAGGCGCCCGGTTCTTGCCGCCAACGCAGCGACGGCGCCAGCGGCTTCTCCCATGGCGACTGCGTTGCCTGTCACGCGGTAGCTGGCATGGGCGATAAAGTCGCCACTGATGCAGCGTCCCGCCATCATTAGCCCGTCCAGATCTTTGGCGATCAGCGCCCGCAGGGGAATGTCGTACGGCTTCATCTTGAATCCGCCGTGCGAAATCGTCTCCGCCTCGTTCTTCTTGCGGTCAGGTGCGTGGATGTCGACGTTGAAGGTGACCCGCGCGACAGCGTCAGGGTGCCGGGCGCCGCTGATCAGATCGTCCCGCGACACCAAGTAGCGGCCGTGGATGCGGCGTCCCTCGCGTATGCCGATCTGTTCGGCCGTTGCAACGACCTGCATGCCGGTCCACGGACCTCCGAGCGCGCGTAAGGCGTCGACCGTATGCAACACTTCAGCGCGGGCGCGCAAAGTAGCCTCTGTCAGGTGTGCGGCATCGTAAGCTTTGATGCCATACTCGTGGTTGACCATGACGGTCAGCACGTTGTCACGGACATGGAAGAGTGTGGGATGACCGTAGGAGGTTTCGCATCCGGCGCGCTTGAGTTCGCCTTTGAAAGCGGTCACCGCCTCAATGTGGCGCGTGTCGCTGTTGTTGTAGAACGAGATGAATTCGGCCAGCGCAGTCACGTCGCGCACGACGGCCAGCGCATTCATTGTCAGGGGTTGGCAGGCGCCGTCGGGCGCTTGGCCGCAGTCCCAGCCGCAGCCCGCCTGAGCGCCGACGTCGCCGTCGCCGGTCGCGTCAATGAAAACGGGCGCACGCCAGGCTTCGCGTCCGGATTTCGATTCGGTGATGACCGTGGTGAGGCGAGCGCCGTCTCGGTATGCGGCGGCCACCCTCGTATGCAATTGCGATGTGACTTTTGCCTCTGCGCACAGATCTTCCAAGAGCAGTTTCATGGCCTCGGGCTCGTACGTGAAACGGTCGGGGTTTGTATTGCGGCGGGCTTTGCGGTCATCGAGTTTGCGCACCAGTTCGCGGGTCAGCCCAGGCTTGTTGAAGTCGAAAATCCAGGTGAGCAAGCCTGCGGTCCATACGCCGCCGAGGCAGCCGTTCATGTCGAACAGCCTTGTGCGTGCGCCTGCACGCGCCGCGGCCAGGGCGGCCGATACGCCTGCGGGGCCTGCGCCGCAGACGATCACATCGGCTTCATCATGCAGCGGCAAGGTGTGTGCAGGCTCTTGGAACTTGCCTGCAACGGTGGCGGTCACATCTGCGCTGCGTGTCAGTTGAGGTGCGGCCATGACGCCCGCCGCACCCACAAGGGCGGCCTGGAAAAAGGATCTGCGGCTGACTGCGACCGGTGTGGATGTAGACGCAATCGATTTCACATCATTCATCATGCCGGGTATTATGCCGCGCCCCTCAAGGATGTCAAACCCCATTTGATGAAGCGAGTGCGGCGAGCATGCCGCAGGCCGCCTGGATGTCTTTGCCTCCGCTGTAGCGTCGGATGACAGGTGCGGCGAGATAGACGCGCAGGAAGTCGCGGAAGGCGTTGCGTTCGGTGTCTCCGGGTGGTGTGAACGCGCCCGTGTTGTCGTTCACATCGATGAGATCGAGTTGAACCGGCAGGTCGCCGACCCAGTTGGCCAACTGTCGCGCATCTGCTTCGCCTGTGTTGAATCCGGAAATCATCGTCCATGCCAACGTCACGCGACGGCCGGTCGCGGCATGGTACTCTCCGAGTGCCGCCCTCAGTTCATCGGAGGGGTAAGCGGACTCCACGGGCATGACGCTGCGGCGCTTCACGGGGTCTGCTGAGGTGAGCGAAACTACCAGTCGGAAAGCATGGCCTTCGTGCGTCAAACGGCGGATAGCGGGAACAATCCCGGCCGTTGAAAGGGTGATGGCTTTAGCCGAGATCGCAAGGCCTGACGGTTCAGAAAAAATGCGAGCCGCTTGGATAACTGCGTCGTAATTGAGAAACGGTTCGCCCATGCCCATGAAAACCACTCCGCGCACGGGATGTGGCTGGATGCGCCGAATTTGGGCGACCTGAGCGACGATCTCCCACGTGTCTAGGTTGCGCGCGAACCCCATGCCTCCTGTAGCGCAGAAGGTGCACCCCATCGCACATCCGACTTGAGAGCTGACGCAAATGACTGCCTTGGGGCTATTCGGACAGTTGAGCAGAGGAATGAGGACGGTCTCGAAACGGGCGCCGTCTGTGCTTGCGAAAAGGTACTTAGTGAAGCCATCGCTCGAGGATGTGCGGCAATCGACCCGTATCAATTCCGGAATGTGTAGTTCCTGCCGCATGCGAGTCAGCCAGCGAGAGGAAAGTGTGGTGTCGTCATCCGGCCAGACGCCGCGCCGCAAGGCAGAGGACTGAAGCCGACGTGCGAGACTGGGCGTCATGCCGAGCGAAGCGTAGCGCTCGACAAGCGCCTGCGAGGTGAAGGCGGTGACCGGTTCCGATGACATACGCGTACAGCTTGCCGTAACGCTGTAGGCGCGTCAAGGCCGCTCTTGACAAAAGACCCCCACGGTACGATACTGATTCCAAGCTCAGTTCTTGCGTTCACTCGGAGTCTTGAAGGAGGTGCCATATGACTGATATAGTGGGTGTCAAGACGCCGGCCGAGATTGAAGGGGTGGCCGCACTGGCCCATGAAATATGGAACAGCCATTATGTGCCCATCATCGGTCAGGAGCAGGTCGATTACATGCTGGAGATATTCCAGAGTGTATCTGCAATTACGGCGCAGATCGCCAATGGATACGACTATTATCTCGTGACCGATCAGGGGCGACGCATAGGATATTTCGCGCTCGTGCCGAATCCAGCTGACGAAAGCATGCTGCTCAGCAAAATCTATATCCATCCCACTTATCAAGGCCGTGGACTGGGCAAGGAAGTCTTGGCTTTTACGGAGCGGCAATGTGTGATGCGGGGACTTCGAACGCTTTGGCTGACGGTCAATAGGAACAACGCGAACTCCATCGCGTTTTACATGCGCATGGGCTTCGTTAAAGAGACCGCGATCGTGAACGATATCGGCGGCGGTTTTGTAATGGATGACTTCAAGATGGTGAAGCGGATCGCCCACCCTTGCCAAACTCACTCCCCTAACCGCTGATCGCCTGTCGGTGCCTTCGTCAGCGGCGCGCCGGCGCGGTAGGCGGCCTCGCGCTCAAGGCAGCTCGCGACGGCCTCGCGGATGTCGGCGAGCGTATGGAGTTCGTGCAGACGGCCGCGGACGAAGGATGAGCCCTTGAGCCCGTGAAGGTAGCGGAAGAGGTGGCAGCGGAAGGTCGTTGCCAGAGCTTCTTCGGGCTCGATGGCGTTACGCGGCAAAGCATATCGTTCGCGGATGAGGCGCAGCAGTTCCAACTCGGCGGCCATGTGGGCTTCCAACTGGTCGTGGATCACGCTCAGTTCGCGCCGTGTCCGTCCGCGCGTCCGAACATGGACTGGCGGTTCTTCGCCGGCAGACAGGTCGAGAGAAATCTCTTCGAAGATCCAGGGGTTGCCGATGGCGGCACGAGCGATCATGACTGCGTCGACGCCGGTCTCATGGAACATGCGCCACGCGTCGTGTGCGGAACAGACTCCGCCGTTTCCGATAATGGGGATACGCGCGCGGTTTTTGGCTTCGGCCAGCAGGTCGAGGTGGACGTCACCGCCATGGCCCTGGGAGGTGAATCGTCCATGCAGGGCGAGGGCGTCCGCACCCGCAGATTCGGCGGCTTGTAGGATATCGAAGATCGCGACCTTGTCCGAGCGCGGACCGAGCCGCGTCTTGATGGTGAGCGGGAGACGTACCGCTCTGCGCATAGCGGCGAGGATGTCGTGGATGCGCTGCGGATCCTTGATGAGCGCCGCCCCCGCACCGTTGGCGGTGATCTTGTGGACGGGACAGCCGGCATTGAGGTCGATGCCGGCGAAACGTCCCGTCTGTTCAGCCTTGGCCGCAGCCTCCGCAAGGGTGTCAGGCTCGGTGCCGTAGAGGTGTGCCACCACTGGCCCCTCGTCCCGGAAAGTCTCCAGAAGATGCCACGTCTTATCTGACTCGTGCAGCAACCCTAGGTCGTTTGTCATCTCCGTGTAGGACAGCGCAGCGCCATGTTGGTGGCAGATGCGGCGCATCGGCGCGTTGGTGTAACCCGCCATCGGAGCAAGAAGCAGCAGAGGATGACCGTTGACTGGCAATTTGAAGAGTGTGTGGAGAGGGGTAGTCACGCGTGATTTGTCTGCTATTTTGTCCGTTGCGGCTGGCATTTTCAAGTAAGGCCATGATTCTATATTTTCGGACGTTGCGCCAGCATAAAAAGCGGGACATTAATTATCGCGTATTGTAAATAGACTGCCGTGTGCTATTCTTGAAGAAGTAGATTGAGATCGAGGAGTAAGAAATGAATGTGAAGTGCGCCGTGTGGGCCTGTTTCCTGGGTGCGTTTGCACTTGTTTGCCACGGCATCGAAGTGGCGTTGCCGGGCGAGATCGGCGTGAGGCCGGCTCTCGGTTGTGAGCCATTCCCGAGCCGCGTTCATGCGTTCGTGTGGCGCAACTGGACAGTGGTGCCGCAAACGCGTCTGGCCGAGGTTCTTAAAACGACGCCGGAAAACGTGGCACGGCTTGCCGCATCGATGGGGTTGCAGCCGCAAGGCGCGGTTCAGTCGGAGTGGCGCGACAAAGGGTACATCACCGTGCTGCGGCGCAACTGGCATCTGTTGCCGTACGGCCAACTCATGACTTTGCTCGGTTTCTCGCGTGAGCGGTTGCGCTACGCGCTCATTGAGGACGATTTCCTGTTCGTCAAACTTGGCAGCATCAAGCCGAAGTGCGCGCCACTGCTCTACGCGCCTCCGACTCGTGAGGAGAACATGGCTGCCGCACGGCTGGCCAGGTGGTTGCGCGAGGAGGGACTGGCCAACTTGAATGCGCAACCCGAGGAACCTCGGTTCGCGTTTATCAAGGAACTGTCGCAACCTGTTTCCAATCTCGCGGTGGCTAAGCCATCCGGCGACTCGCCTTTCGCCCTTCGGTTCATCTTTTCCTACTTCGCCGATTACGGTGATCCGCTACTCGATCCCGAGGTGTGCTCCTACCCAGACGGTTTGTTGCAGCGTCTTGCGTCGGCGGGGGTAAACGGTGTATGGATCCACACGGTGTTGCGCACGTTTGCGCCGCCAGATGCCGCATTCCCCGAATTCGGACAGGATCATGAGAGGCGTCTCGCAGGGTTGCGCACGCTCGTCGCACGTGCGAAAAAGTACGGAGTCGACGTTTACCTCTACCTGAATGAGCCTCGAGCCATGCACGAAAGCTTCTTTGCAGGACAGCCGGGGCGCGATGCGATGCGCGGTGTGCAGGAGGGTGAGAACTGCACACTCTGCACATCCAATCCCGCGGTGCGTCGCTGGATGTCGGACACTCTGGCGTACGTCTTCACACAGGTGCCGGGACTCGGAGGGGTCTTCACTATCACGGCCTCTGAGAATCTGACGAGTTGCGCCTCGCACGGTCAGCAAGCGAAATGCGAACGATGCAAAGCGAGGCCTTACGCAGAGATCATCGCGGAAGTCAATGCGACCATCGCGGAAGGCGTAGCGCGTGGCAACCCTCAAGCCAAGACGATCGTGTGGGACTGGGGCTGGAGTGACGCTCATGCGGCCGAGATCATCGCCGAGTTGCCGAAGTCGTGCTGGTTCATGTCGGTCAGCGAGTGGTCGCTGCCGATCGAGCGCGGCGGGGTGAAGTCGAAGGTGGGAGAATATTCACTTTCGGCGGTCGGCCCTGGTCCTCGGGCAGTGGAGCACTGGCGGATGGCGCGTGAGGCAGGCCTGAAGACCGTGGCCAAAGTGCAGACCAGCGCCACATGGGAATTCTGCGCGATTCCGTATCTGCCGGTGATGGACTTGGTGGCGGAACATGCGCACAACCTGGCGTCGTCAGGCGTGGACGGGCTCATGCTGAGCTGGAGTTTGGGTGGATACCCCGCGCCGAATCTGGAGGTGTTTCAGGCGTTCACGGAGCGTGGACTGGCGCCGGGCATGGTGCTAGACCGCGTGGCGGAGCGTCGTTACGGCAAGGCGGCCGCGTCTCTTGTTCGTCAGGCGTGGACAGCCTTCTCCGACGGCTTCAAAGAGTATCCTTACCACGTTGGAACTCTCTATCAGGGGCCACAGCACATGGGGCCTGCAAATCCGCTCCGCCTGAAGCCCACGGGATATGCCGCAACCATGGTAGGCATCCCTTACGACGATCTCACGGCATGGCGGTCGATTTATCCAACGGACGTCTGGGTCGCGCAAATGGTGCGTGTGCGCGACGGGTTCTTGCTTGGCTGCGAACTTTTCGACCAAATGATCGCTCATACTCCCAAGGTGGAGCATCCGGTGTTGCGCCGCGAAGAGGGGCTTTTCCGTGCGGCGGCTCTGCACTTCGCCTCGTGTGCGGATCAGGCACGTTTTGTGCAGGTGCGCGATGACCTGCTTGCCGCAAAGGACGAGGCAAAGTGTAGGGTTTGTCGTGCCGAGTTGCGGCGGCTCGCGCAGGCGGAACTGGCGCGGGCAAAACTTTTGTTGCCGCTGGTGAAAGCCGATGCACGCATCGGCTACGAGTCCTCGAACCAGTACTTCTACATTCCTCAGGATCTCGTCGAAAAGGTGCTCTGCTGCCGCCAGATTCTGGCTGACATAGACCGGGCCGATAGCAATCAAATGCACGCAGTAAAGGAGTGAGGGCTGACCGCCCGCAGGGTGCACGGAGCGGCACAGAGGGTGGTCAAGGCGCTACGGGGCGCTCTGCCACAAGCGTGCGGGTGGAGGGATGCATGAAGCGCCGGTTGTATTCCAGCAGCGCTGGATAGAGTTCAGGCGCGGCCTCGCCGCAGGCGCGCACGAGGGTGCGGGTGATGCAGACTTCGCTGCGGCCGTCGGGGCGAGTGGTCACACGGACGCGGTAGTCCAGTGTGCCGAAGCCATTGGGCAGCACCCAGTGCTTAGAGTCGGGTAGCACTGGAAAACGTGTGTAGCCGGGCGGCAACGCGATGCGGCAGACCAGCTCTGACGTGTCGTTGACATCGAGGAACAGCGGGTTCTCGCGGGTGTCGGCGCGCAGCGGAAAAATGGCGCCTGCGACTTCAGGAATCAGTAACGTGAGTGTGTTGCCTTCAATGACTGCGTATTTTTCGGCCGTCACGGCGTAGGCGCGGAGCCCGGGATAGGCCGCTGTGTCGGTCACGAGATCGGAAGCGGTCTGGGCCGATTTGGAGACCGCTCCGACGAGCTCGAGGTGGTGTCGGCGGCGGTCTTCAGGAAGCATCTCCTCGTACTGCTTGCGGAAGTTGCCGACGCTTGTGCCGAAGAACCAGTTGGTTACGGTGATGCGGGCTGTGCCGTGTGCGTCGAGGTCGATGGACCAGACGTTCTTTGAGGAGTTACGGAAGGGCTGGGCAACTGCGAGAGTCTGCGTCTTGCCCGTCAGCGCGAGCGCGGGAGCTCTGTCGGCGGCGGATGTACCGAGTTCGTCGTACTGGTCGCCTTCATTCAAATAGTAGGTCGCGCCGTGGCAGGTGACGGCGACCAAGGGGTTTTGGAAAAAGCCGGCTTGCGGGACATCGCGCGCCGGCTGTGAGCAGGCTGGGTAAGCGGTGGTGTCGCCGCTGGCAAGGAGGATCTCGGGGTCAAAGCCCGCCGCGTCGAGCATGGCAGCCAGAAGAAGGGCGCGGTCGGCGGCGTGGCCGTACTGATCGGCGAGCGTGCGGTCGGGCGTCGAGAGTGTGCCGGGCGGCAGGTCGAGGAAAGGGGGACCCTCGGGCCGGATGGTGCGCAGCACTTCGTCGCGGATGGCTAGGATGCGTGCGTGCGGGTCTTTAATTCCCTTGACCAGTTCCTTGGCGCGGCGGCATGCGGCAGCGTCGCCGTCCGAAACGGTGCGGAAGGCGCGGCGGAACTGGCGCGCATATGATGCCCAGTCGCCGAACGAGACAAACAGGGCGGGCTGGAAGAAGTGCCAGGGCGGAAGCTGTTCTTCGGCGCGCACGACGGGTGGTTTGGATGCGTGCCATGTGTAGACGACGGAGGCGGCGTTGGTCTCGGCTGCGAAGGTGACTCCGTCAAGGTGGAACGTTTGCAGGGAGGGGGATAGGGATCTCGGGAAGGTGAGGCGGTAGGTTTCGTTGGCGCTCGGATCAGTGCCGCCGAAGGCGTGGTGGTGACTGTAGAAACAGGCGTTGGTCTGGGTGAAGCGCGTGGTGACCGAAATGACGCTGCCGGTCTCCACGCCGGGAAGGCTGATCACGAGCGTCTTGGCTGCGGGGTAACGTGGCGCGTTGCCGGCCCAAGCGGCATCCATGACGTTGATCTCTTTTGGCGTGACGGAGTACATTGCGCCGTTTGCGTTCGAGACTGTGGCTGAGACGAGTTCAATGCTCTGCCACGCCGGATTATAGGCGTATTTAAGTTCTGCGTCCTTCTTCTTGCCTGCGTAGGTGAGAACGCGTTTCGACCAGGTCTGTGTGGTCGTCCACGTATGAGGATCACTGAGAAGCGTGTCGGTCTCGCTGCGCAAGATCTCGTGGTCGGGCGCGTTACTGTCGTGGGCTGCGAAGAGTGGGCGGCACCGGCCGGCCGTCTCGATCTCCTGCAATGTGCGTTTGAGTTCGAGGTATTCAACAGGCGAGAATTCGGGCGTTTTGATCAGGTAGCGCAGGCTGCCCGTAAGCTTTCCGCCGGCAGCTTTCTGTGCCATAGTGAACAGCACGCCGGCCCGGTCGATGCGTATGTCCGGTGGCAGCGTATGTGGCGCACCTAGATTTTCGGAGGTGTCGAGAGTGATCTGTTCATCGACGCCGCAGGTGATGCCGGTTTCCATCGGGTAGCGCCGCTCCTTGAGGCCGGTTTGGCCGATGACGAAGTTCGCATAGCCGAGAGCGTTACCGAGCCAAGGCATGGTGACGAGGTCGAGCCCGTTTCCGCGCACGGGGAAGTCAGGTACGCGGCTGGTGAGCGAGACGCTGAGCGGCGTTTCAGTGTCCTGCAGGTCTTCGGGCGTGATCACGCATTCGAGAACCTCTGCACCCGCGAGACGGCTTTTGAGCAGGGCCTCGAAAAACTTGCGGCGTTGTTCGGCTTTTTGGCGCAGAAAGTGGCCGCGGTAGGCGTTGTCGTTGATGCCCTCGAAAGCGATCTTGGTCTTGAGCAGGAGCGAGCCGGTCTCATCCAGCGTGCCGTCAGTGGTGATTTTAGTGAGATTCTTGTCAGCCGGGTAGACATCCGAAACCAGCAATGTCTCGCCGTCGGAGCGTGCAACGAGGTAGCTGCGGTTGCAAAGGTAGGCGGGAAAGAGGTCGCGGGTGTTCTCATCCGTGGGATCCATGAGGAGATAGCCGCCTTCCGGTTTTTCGACGGCGGTGATCGCGTGGTTGAAAAAGGGCAGTGGAACGTCGTTGTCCATCTTCTCGCTGGCGTTGATGAGTACGGGGTAGGCGGGGATGTCGGCCAGACGCAGCAGGGCGGTCAGCAGGGCGGCCTTATCGCGGCAGACTCCGTAGCGGTTCTTGTACGTGAGGCTGACGTCGTGCGGTTCGTAGCCGGGGGCGACATCCTCGGCGTTGATGCCCATGTAGCGGATCTCCTGCGAGACAAACTTGAAGATGCGGCGGATCTTCTCGTCGCGCGAAGCGGCGCCGGCGACCAGGATGTCGATGGCTTTTTTCATCTCGGGCGTGGTTTTTCCGAGCGCAGGCTGACAGAGGTGCCAGTACCAGCGGGAGACGGTCCGCCAATCCTCGATGGTGCTGAGCAGCAGGCGTTGCACTTGCGTTGGAAGCGGCGGCATATCCGGCTCAGGAAACATCTGTGGCACATTGCGGACGCGCCACGCGTGCAGCGTGCGGCCGTCCGCTTGGCGGGTCTCGGTGTAGGCCACGGTGTTGGTGACGGACGCGCGAAGAACTTTGTGGCGGATAGGACGGTCGGGAGGGGCGGAGATGTCGTAGTCAAGCTTGACGATCGGCATGTCGAACTCGAAGACGGAGTAGTCACTCCACGTGTCCGGCATTCTCGCTTTGGTGGTGATACTGCAGGTGAACAGGTGGTAGAGGTCGCCGATTTCCACGCCCGGAAGGGAGAAGCTTAGGATCTTATTGTCGGGGTCGTAAATATTGGACCCCATTTGACCCGGTTCGGTCATGATGCGCGAATAGGTCGCGGTATCGATGGGAATCACACGGCCATCGGGCTTGATGATTTCGGCGCGGCAAACCATGGCCGTGCCGTAGTGAACGTTAAAAGCGAGTTGGGAAGACGAGGCGTCGCGCCGTCCTTTCTCTGTCAGGACTTTAGAGTACTCGTCGTCCCAGTGGATCGAGGTGCCATTCTTTTCAAAGATTTCAAAGACGTGGTCATCTACCAGTACGCGGTCAGCGTCCGGAAAATGTACGGCGGTGACGGTTTTCGCGGAGGAAACAACAGCCTGGGTGTCAAGAAGGAACCCAGCGGGCGGTTCAGCCGCGTAAAGGGCTGCGTGCGCCGCGAGGCAGAGGGTCAGCAAGACAGAATAGAGGGGCATCATTTTCATGAGTTTCCTTAGGGGTGCAAATCAGCAACCATTTAAGCAAAAAATGAATACACACTCCAGCCTCGAAACAGATCAGATGTGGCTCGAGCGCGTTCATGCGGAGGCGCGCAGGGTGACGGTATGCGCTCCTATGTAGGTCGTTCTGCAGAGCTTTCGCGCCGCTTGCGCTGGTAAGCTCGGGGGCTCGATGGATAACCGTGCCGAGCAGGAGAAGATCCACGGAGCGTCGTCAATGAATGAGGTCGGGTCAGCCGTGGTTTGCTGACTGTGGAAACCGAGATCGTATGTGCCGACTTCGGGAATGCGGATGCCGGACTCGCTCCGCCGGAAAAGTTGTCGTCGATTTTGACACAACCGATGACTTAGGTGGCGCCGTCGTAAGCCATAATGCAGAAACAGGATTGATCCCCTGCTCGGTGATGGATGGCGTAACACTATCGCGGCTGACGACGCGCGAGATCGCATGGAAGGAAGTTGAGCCAGCAGGTGCCTGTCACAGCGCAAAGGCAATCGACTGTTTGGCGGACTGCATCCGGTTAGCCGGGGACGTCTTCCGCCGTCTTTGCGATTTCTTCGACAGACAGTTTTAAGAGCATTTCTACTGTTGCGCCCGGTGCGAGATGGTGCAGAAGGCCGCGCCTTGCGACCTTATCCTGCCCTTCGGGATAACAGTTCGCCGGTTCGAGGCCTACGACATATTCGCCTTGGCCCATCATCTTCCATTGGATCAGGTAGGGCAGTTCGGCTGTGCGGTAAGAGACCTTGAAGGCGAATCCCAGCCGTGGGTTCATCAGTCGGATGGATGCAAAGCCCTGGGCGTCCGCGGGCAGGGTGTGATAATACACCTGTTCGCTGAAACCTGGAACGGGGGCGGATATTTTCGGCCACTCGGATAGCCCGGAGGCGGCCTGAGCATTCTGTGGTGTGATTTCGTGGGGTGGCGTTTCGAGTGTCGCACCTTCGTCTACAAGCGGCCAACCAAGGTTCAAATGATAGAGCAACATCAAGGGCGAGGGAGCGAAGCCTTGGTTCTGGACTGTGTCGCGGACTGTAATGGAGGCGTCGCCGAGGCTTGTCGTGAGCTGCCGTGTCAGGAGGAGGTTCTCGCCAAAGACCTTGCTTTGTCGCATGCGCCCGCTCACGGACAGCGTGTAGGTTCCATTGTCCGCCCAATCTGCCTGTGTGTTGACCTCTTCGGACGGAATATGGCTGAGTCGCCCGTGGAGGCCGTGGGTGCCGTCAGACGTGGTGTTGGGACCTCCGACATTGGTCAGGCCGCAACCGGTCAGAAGGCCGCCGCCCCACGTCCGTAGCCACTCGAGGCCATCCGCGTCATAGAACTGCGGTGCCACCTCATTGTTTCGCGAGACCCAAGCCAGCGGCATGCCTTTGTAGAAGGCTTGCCCGATGTCCATCCCGCGGTCTGGAAAGACGGTGAACGAGAGTCCGCTACCGTTGTTGATTTCAAGCACGCGCATGCCGCGCCCCTTGCCGTCGTCCGAGACAAAACGGCGGATGGAGGCCAATTGAGCCATGTGGCCCAGTCTCGTGAGAAGATGAGACTTGTCGAAAAAAGGATTCATGAAACCCCGCCCTCCATAGACCTTGAAGTGAGATCCGCACTACTGTTCGAGCAGCTTCTGCATGTCGGCTTCGAGTGTGGCGAGCTCTTCGCGCCACGCGCTGTATTTCTTGGAGTTGGCGTCGTTTCTTTCGGGACGGGTGGCGATCCACGCCTCGAGTTCGGCGCTGACTTTGTCATGCTGCGATTTCTTGGCGGTGTAGGCGATGGCTTTTTCCTTGGGCAGTTTGGTGAAGGACGCTTCGATGCGGATGGCGTCCAACCGTTTTTCGGTGCTCTCTATCTGCGCGTGGAGATCAGCGTTCTTCTTTTTGTAAGAGTCCTCCAAGGCTTTCAGTTCGGTGCGCGTATCTTCGAGCTTCTTGGCTGTTATCCGATATTCTTGCGCCGTTTTCTCCGGCAAGGTGTTCAGCAGTTTTTCAACTTCGGAGGCGCGGTTTTTCAGGACGCCCTTGAGCCGGGCTATAAAAAGGGCAGGGTTGATCTCTTGGTCGGCGCCGAGTTGACCGAGTTGGTTCTTGCCGTCGCTGTCGAGAATGATGTAGGCCGGGTAACCTTCGATGCCAAAGAGTTCGGAGAGCGCCTTGTTGCGTGAAACGTATTTCTCTGGGACGAGGCCTTTGTCTTTCGGGAAGTCGATCCAGACGAGCATCAAGTTCTCTTTTGCATAGGCGATCCAGGCCTCTTGCGAGAAGACCTCCTTATCCATGTGTTTGCACCAGCCACACCAGTCCGAGCCGGTGAAGTTGATCAGGATCGGAAGTTTTTTTTCAACGGCCACCTTGCGGGCGGCTTCAAAATCCATGGTCCACTGGCCGGGGGTGGCACCTTCTGTGGCCGGTTTGTCCGCTGCACTGGCGGAGAGGGCGAGAAGCGAGACGAGGCAGGCAATTGACTTTTTCATTGATACTCCTGGAAAGTGGGACGTGGACTCAGGCGACATTTCTGAGAAATAGAATACCTGTTGGCGTCTGTTTTGCCAATCCCGATTCTCACGCGATTCTGTCGATGCAGAAAAAACGCGCGTGACATTTTTCGAAAAAATGTCACAATACCCTTCTGTTTTTTGGCCCCCTACGGAGAAGTACCTTTTATGAAGAAAAACACTGATACGAAAAAGGCGGCACCGGTTGCGGTTGCCACGAAACCCCGTGTGCGCATCACCGACACCACGTTGCGCGATGCTCATCAGTCGCTGTGGGCGACTCGTATGCGCACAGACGACATCCTCGCGATTGCAGGGGAAGTGGACAACGCCGGCTACTATTCGCTGGAGTGCTGGGGCGGGGCCACGTTCGACGTGTGCCTGCGCTTTCTTCGCGAGAACCCATGGGAGCGTCTGCGCCAGCTCAAGTCTGTCTGCAAAAAGACGCCGTTGCAGATGCTGCTGCGCGGCCAGAACATCCTCGGGTACAAGAACTATCCCGACGATGTGCTGGAGCGTTTCATCGCTCTTGCCTGCGAAAACGGCATGGACATTTTCCGCATCTTTGATGCGCTGAACGACACGCGCAATCTCGAGAAGGCGATCAAGGCCGTCAAGAAGTACGGCGGCCACGCCCAGGCCACGATCTGCTACACCTACAGCCCCGTGCACACGGTTGAGAAGTTCGTCACCATCGCCAAAGAGCAAGAGGCGATGGGCGCCGATACGCTGTGCATCAAGGACATGGCCGGCATTCTGACCCCGGCGGCGGCGACGGAGCTGATCTCCGCGCTCGTCAAGGCGGTCAAGCTGCCGGTGCAGGTCCACTCGCACATGACC
>Ga0073936_10002065_pt1 | contig 30235 bp, 34 predicted proteins | sample AliMusrvi5mmetaG_FD_87041 | JGI IMG/M metagenome (GOLD analysis project Ga0073936, IMG submission 87041) | Freshwater lake bacterial and archeal communities from Alinen Mustajarvi, Finland, to study Microbial Dark Matter (Phase II) - Alinen... | ecosystem: Environmental > Aquatic > Freshwater >...
ATGTCCGGCTATTTGGCAAACCCGATGGAACTCTTTGAATCTTCGTTGATTCCACTGCGCACTTTGGCTCTCTTCTTCGTGGATCCGCACTCGTATGATCCAGATAAAGCGTGGGATATTGCGGTTAGTGAGATCTTTGCCGTGCAGTCCGAGCGCGATGCCTTCCATCACTTTGGGCGAACCGTTCAGGATTCCTGCTTGAACGGAGATGCCTCCCCCGATGTGTCTATAGTGCTCAGCCGCTCTGCTTTTTTGTGGCGTACCAGGGATTCAACCAGCGCCTGCGCACTCCTGAAAGAGTTGAGTACCGAGATCGCCATGAATTCGCAGACGCTGCTGAGTCCCAATTTCACTCTCAAGGCTCTACAGTCAGAGATCCACCCTTGGGTGGTTAAGTACGAAATGGGTGGTAGGGCTATCGCCTATCTAGCCCAGATGCTCGCAGAAAATCCAAATTTTGGCGATATCGCTAGAAACGAAGAGAGCGTAGAGAGATTGACCCAAATATTGCACGAATTACATTCAAATCGTTACCGAGTCTTTGGCGATCACTTAGAGATGATGATTAGAGACTTAATTGATGAACTGAAGTGGGCAGTAGACAGAATCAAAAAATGACAGAAAAATACTACAAGGAGGGATGAAAGAAATGAGAACTCGAAATATCTTGGTAGTTCTTAGTTCACTGGTATTGGCTACTGCGGTGATTTCACCGCAAATATCCAGTGCTAGCTCAACTGATAAAGTGTTGAGAATCGCATTTGGCAGCAATGGAACCGATGGAAAGAAGATTTGGGACGCTGCAGCCGCTCAATTTGTTAAAGATAACCCTGGTTGGAAAGTTGATTTCGAGATTCAAAATGATGATCTGTACGAAACAATCGGTCTGCAAAATCTGCTTACGAGCGGCACTGCACCTGATGTGTACTTCGAGTGGGCTGGCCAGAGATTGCAGAACAAGTTGAAGGCGGGGTATGCCGCAGATATAACCTCCCTGATCAATTCCAGTGGGCTCACAGCTGAGTACACGCCCAAGTCATTTGCCTCGACAACAATCGGGGGGAAGATTTATATGGTTCCTTTTACCTCAGATGTCACAAATGTGATCTGGTACAACAAAGATATCTTTGCTAAATATTCGATCGCCATACCTAAAACATGGGCGGAATTACTAGCTGTGAGCGCGAAGCTCAAGGGGCTAGGAATTACTCCATTTGCTGTTGGTAATAAGGACCTTTGGGTGGCTGGCAACTGGAATGGTCATCTACTTTCAAGAATCGTGGGCGAAAAGTCTTATGATCAGACCTTAAGCACGAAGTCACCTCTCAATTCCCCTGCCTGGGTTAAGGCGATGGGCTATTGGTCGACGCTACAGAAGAACGGCTATGTTAATAAGAGTGCCAACTCGATTAGCGATAATCAGGGCTATTCGCTCTTCTTTACTGGGAAATATGGAATGTTGCCTATCGGTTCTTGGATCGTGGCAATCCAGCAACAGCAAGCAGCTAAATTCCATATGAGCTGGTTCAATTTACCAGCAGTCGCTGGGGGAGTTGGCAACCAGAACAGTGTCATGGGTGTGACAACGGGTTACATCGTCAATGCCAAGAGTCAAAAACAAGCCAAGGCCTTGGAATTTCTCAAAGATGCCTTTACGCCGACCGAAGTCACCGCTTGGCAGAAAGCAGGCTTCACTCCAGTGGCAAAGGCAAGTGCATCTGGAAAGCTCGACCCACTCTCGCAACAAATGGTGGATCTACTGCAGTCCGGCGTGACTTTGGTTGCCCCACCAGATACGGGATACACCCTCAAAGTGGCGAATGCCTTAAATACGGCGACCGCTCAAGTGCTTGATGGGTTTAAGAGCCCACAAGCCGCGCTCGATCAGGCAGAAGCCGCCGTGAAAGCCAAGTAATAACTGAGCACAGTAATTTGAGAATGGATAGAGGGGTCTAGATTGAAACCAAGCAATAAATCTGGACTCCTCTTTTTACTCTTCCCCGCCCTTGCTATTTATCTATTCGCGGTGGTCGCGCCCTTTATTGGCACGCTAGGACTTAGCTTCTTCCGCTGGGATGGATATGCCAAACCAATATGGGCTGGATTTGATAATTACGTCCGTGCCTTTAAAGACCAAGTATTTCAATCCACCTTTGCCCACGTCCTGATTTACATTCTAGTGACTTTGATTGTTGAAGTTTTGCTAGGGCTAATTTTGGCCGGGTACATCTCTTCCCGGAGAAATACGACCTTCCTAAGAATTTCACTCTTCATTCCAGTAATGCTGCCGTCTGTTGTGATCGCGGTTCTGTGGAGCGCGATCTATAACCCAGATTATGGAATTCTGAATTCAATTCTGGCTGATATTGGGCTTGCGAATTTGCAGCATGTCTGGCTAGGGGACCCAACGACTGCTCTCCTCTCTATTTGCTTGGTCTCTGGATGGGTCTATTCAGGCTTTTTTATGGCAATCTTTGTTGCTGCTTTCAGCCGCTTACCATCTGAGGTCATTGAATCCGCCTCCCTTGACGGTGCGGGCGCCTATCAAATTTTCAGAAAGATAAAGGTTCCAATGATCCAGCAGTCGACATCGGTAGCGATATTGCTCTGCATCACTGGAGGCGTGCAAGGCTTCGACTTGTTCTACGTTATGACAAACGGCGGTCCGTACAACACAACTGAGGTACCTACAACATATTTAGTGAAGACTGTCTTTGCTAATGGGGAGATAGGTTATGGATCGGCCCTTGCTATTTTAATTTCACTAGTGGGTCTCTTCGCTGCTCTCGGCTTCAGAACCTGGCAGAGTCGAAAGCAAGAAGAGTTGGAATACTGATGAAGAATTTTAAGCGCCTGGGTTCTGGATTAATCTATTTATATGCTCTAGCAGCTCTTCTGCCCCTGATCTGGATGTTTTTAAGCTCTTTCAAGAGCGATGGCCAGATAGCGCAGAACCCACTAGGGCTACCCACCCACTTTGATCTCTCTGTTTTTAAGCAGAGCTGGAGTGACGGCGGCTTAGGTCTCTATGCGATCAATAGTTTTATCGTAACTTTGGTGACGGTAGTTATTGTCCTATTTACGAGCTCGATGGCAGGTTTTGCGCTTAGCCGCCTTAAATTCAAAGGCAATAGATTCATTACTGGGCTATTTTTGCTTGGTTTACTGCTTCCAATACAAGCTTACTTTATTGCGCAGAATCAGATGTTTGATTACCTGCATTTGAAAGATACTCGTTTCGCATTGATCATTCCTTACACGGCAATGGGTCTGCCTTTAGCGATCTGGTTGGTAAAGACTTACATCGATTCACTTCCCAAGGAACTTTTCGAAGCGGCCAGAATAGATGGGGCTAGCGATTTGCAGACCTATAGGACTTTGATGCTGCCGATTATTAGACCAGCGCTCATGAACGTGATTATTTTTACGGCGCTCGGAGCATGGAACGAATTTCTTCTCGCTTTGCTGTATATTCAAAATGAATCGCTGAAGACTTTGCCCGCTGGCCTTCTGACATATTCATCGCGATATGAAACCAATTATCAGTTGCTCTTTGCTGCCCTCACCATGGTTACGTTGCCGATGATCGTGCTTTACGTAGCTTTTAATAAGCAGATAACACGTGGCTTAACTCAAGGCTCATTAAAAGGCTAGAGATAACACAACCCGCGCGTAGGTTCTACACGCGAGGTAATTCGAGGTATCTCTTTAGTGAAACGCCTTGGCGATTTCTAAGTAGAGCGGAATCCCCACAATGAGATTGAACGGGAAGGTAACTCCAATACTCGACATGAGTGCTAATGAAGCATTCGCCTTGGGTAGCCCCACTGATACTGCAGCGGGAGCCGCGATATATGAACCGCTAGCGCAGAGGACACCCAAGATGGTTGCGCCACCGATTGATAGACCAACCCAGTGACCAACGCTGACTCCAAGAGTTCCAGCCCCAATTGGGAAAATTATTCCAAAGAGCGCGACCGAAGCCCCAACTTTTCTGATCTCGCCCCAATTGCTCCCGGCGAGATAGCCCAGGTGGAGCAGGAAGAGTGCCAAGAAGCCACTCTGCAGGTCGATAAAGAAGGGAGTTACCTTAAGGAAGCCCGCCTGCGTGGTCGTTGCACCAATCGCCAGTCCGCCCACAAGGAGAAGAACCGTTTTGCCTGTCAGAACTTCTTGGAGGGTCTTGCCCCATTGCACCTCTTGTTGCAGTTTGCGTGAGCCGAGATAAACGCCGACAACTACCCCGGGGATTTCAAGTAGCGTAAGCAGAGCGGTAGCGAACCCCTCGACGTGGATCTTGCTGTTATCTAGGTAGAGCAGAGCAGCGGAGAAAGTCACCAGAGAGGTGGAACCGTAGTGAGCCGCGATAGCGCCGCGGTCCATATCGTTGACCTTGCGAATTAGCTTGAGGACGTAGAAAGCCGTCACTGGGATAGCTATTCCCAGGGCCAGGGTGGCTAGTGCTGGCTTCACGAAGCTGTCAGCGGTGACAGATTTTAGTGCGTGCCCACCTTTGAGCCCGATGCCGAAGAGTAGGTAGATAGAGATCATTTGGTAGATGGGTTCGGGGATTCGGACATCACTTTTTATGCGGGCACCTATAAACCCGAGAACGAAAACGAGAACTGCTACGGATGTGAGGTTAGCGCTCGCTAACGACCATGAATTGGACATATTGCCTCCTTTGTCTGAAATAGAATACCTGAAATAGAATTCATGTGTCAAACTGCTGCTATGCTAAATCCATGAAGCCCTCAGAAATCAGCCGGGAATGGACCTTCTTGTCCAACCATGGTCACGTCCTGATTCACCTCAGTCGATATCCAGATTCGCGGGTGCGAGATATAGCTGACACCGTGGGCATCACCGAGCGAAGCGCTCAGGCGATATTGGCCGATTTAGAGGAATCTGGTTATGTGACTATTTCCCGAGTGGGCCGACGCAACAGTTACAAAGTAAACCCGGGGCTTAAATTTCGTCATCCATCAGAGGCAGGTAAGCCAATTAGTGCGCTGCTGAAGATATTTTCGAAAAGCGAGTAGAGGGAAATCTATTTCTTTGCTTTGTCTACCTGATAATGCACAGATGAGATCGCATCTTGTGGCTCATCTCCATTGGGATAATCACTGAGTTTCACGACGACAGTCTTGGTAGCGGGATCCATAAAGATCTGCTGGCCGTGTAAGCCTTCAGCTAAGTCAATACCAGGGTAGGGATGCCAAACCTGCGCGCCATAACCCCAGCCATAATCCAACTTCACGACCGGTGTAGAAATTCTCTTCATCCAAGCGGGGCTAATGAGTTCTTGTCCGCTTGCTTTGCCGTTGTTAAGAACCAATTGACCGATGAGCGCGTAATCCCGAGCGGTTGCATTGAAACAGCAGAATGTCTTTTCGTGGCCGTTGACGTGGTCCACATTCCAGGTTGCCGCTGTTGTTGCTCCGACAGGTTGCCATATGTTCTTGCTGAAGTAATTGGAGACAGTTCCGCCGGTAACTTTTTGAATAATGAGTCCCAACATCTGCGTATCTATGCTGCGGTAGTCAGCCTTGGTATCTGGTGCTTCAAGCATCATGCGATTGTGGGACATGAACCAGTTCACATCTGTCGTGGCGTACATCTGGGCGATTCCAACACCCCAGCCCATCGGGCCATTGGGATAGTTATCAGTAACGCCCACTCCAGCTTCCATGTCCAGCAGACTTTGAATCGTGACCTTGTCGAAGGATGTACCCGTTTTCCATTGTGGGAAGAATGAAATAAAGGTGTCAGATTCGCGAATCTTTCCTTGGGTAACCAATTGTCCGATCACGAGCGAAGTTAAAGTTTTTGCCATGGAGTATGAGGGAAGTTGAGAAGTTTTCGTCATCCCAGCTTTGATGTTGTAGTACTCATAGGTGATGACACCGTTGCGCACAACGAGAAATGCATTGGTATACGACTTTTGTAGGAACTGATCCCAGGTCAAGGACTGCCCTTGGTATTTCACGCTTGCCGGCATCTGCTCTGTCCCAGTTGGCCAAACTATAGGAGTCGTGGATGGCGCCACAGTGTGCCAAGGCATCAGAGTTGGTGTTTTAGAAGCGGGAGCCAATCCCAGACGCACCGCTGCAATCACATTGGGATAGTGGACGAAATGGAAGAAAGCGGAGAGTCCAATGAAGAGGGCGACGACAACAATGACAAAGTTACGCACAACCTTAATCAAAATTCTCATTCCCGAAGGGTATATCCCTATTTAACAGAGGCGGTGTAAATCTGCTGAATTGATCGATCTAACGTGTTGTCGAATTCTCCGTCATTCTGTTGCTGCTTTAACCCTTCGGTGAGCGCTCTGGAGAAGCTAGCGATTAACCCATCGTTCTGCGCGAGCAGCTCGTTTGCATGAATCTGGGTATATCCACCAGAGAGGGCCGCTACTCGGACGACCCGAGGGTGATGGGTGAGTTCGCGGTAATAGTTTGCTTCGTCGGGGAGCGTTAATTTGAGCATGACGTTCTGCGAACTATCGAGTGAGTCCAGCGCATCCAAGAGCGAACGTTTGAGTATATGTTCGATCCAGTTCTTCTCCGGGCTCTTGATATCTACTTCGGGTTCGATGATCGGGATGAGATCAAATGCTGAAACTTTGTGTGCGATCTCGAATTGTTGATCTACGCAGGCGCCAATTCCAACAGAGTTCGATTCCTGAATGAGTGACCTGGCTTTGGTACCAAAGACTCCATAACTAACTGCCTTATTTAACCGTGTGACTAGCTCGGGGATAGGTTTCATGAGGCAGGCCCCATTGATCACCGGCTGTAATCCATTATCGATCTTAAGGAATGGCACGATTCCCTTGCGATGCCACAAATATTCGGCTGTCGGTAACCCTTCAACTAAACGTTCCATGGTCATTTCAAAGAGAATCGCTCCAAGTATCCGTTCGCTGTTGAACACTGGGCTAGTAATGATGCGGCTCCTCATCTGGTGCACCAAATCAAACATCTGCCCTTCCGTGGAATACTGCGATTCGTCGATGCCGTAGAGATGAAGCGCCTTCGGGGTGCTGCCACCGCTTTGATCGAGTGCAGCTATAAATCCCTTGCCGACCCTCATTCGCTCAAATTGCTCGATGTTCATCTCGCGCCTCACCTTCTGGTTTCGTTAAGTTTTAGGAGTTGATCAAATAATTGTTGAACGCGGATCGCATCTAGATCGCCCGAACGCCCCATTTCACAGGCAGCGGATGCCGTAGCTGTTCCGTATTGCAAAGAGAGTTTCCAGTCAATCAAATCCATCTCTGTAACATCGCCTTGCTCTTCGCTCTTGAGAATAAAGCCAGCAGCTAATGAGTCTCCGGCCCCCACCGAGCTCTTGACCATGACTTCAACAGTGGGGACCCAGATTGTCTTTCCTGAAAATGCGAGGGCAGCGCCCAGGGCTCCGGCATGTACGATCGCCAGCTTTGCTCCCATGATGCATAAGGCCAATGCAGCTCTCTCGGCACGTGTCTGCCCATTGGAGTCTTCTCCTCGAAAGAGATCCTCTGAGAATCCCTTTATGACCGCCTCGGCTTCATCAAGATTGGGTGAGACGATATCGGCGCCATGGCGCAGTGCCCATATAAGGAAGTGCGGTGCTGCATCGAAAAATATCAGGCTCTTGCTTCGATGTACTAGGGATATTAGCTCGGCAATGTTCTCTTCACTAATTCCGATCGGGAAACTTCCCATGCTAGCAACAATTTCTCGAGGCTTGATTTCGTGCTCAATCGCCGCCAGATATGCATCCCATTCCCCCTGCGAGATGGATGGACCTTCTTCGTTGACGATGGTTGTTGTGGGCGAATTGTCTTCGTGGTACATCGTGGCCACCCGTATTTTTCCGTGATAACTCGAAGTCTTAAAATCCAAACCTTCTTCTGCAAGGAATCGAGAGTATTGATCGCCATCTAGATCACCGATCAATACCAGAAGTGGAGATCTCTTCTTGAGTGATTTACCAACACGAGCAGCGTCGATCCCCTTTCCACCGGCACGTACTTCTGCCGAAGGTGCGCGCATGATAGCGCCGCGCTCAAAGTGCGACATCTGCAAAGTCCTTGAAAAACAAGGGTTTGGGTTACAGATCAACATGTATTCAATGTATACCTGCTCTCTGATGGCAGGTATGAGATACGTAATAGATTACGAGTGTAAGCACTCAACACTTTTCGCGAGTGTGTAAAAGGTCTAGAAAACAAGCACTCTAAGAAGTTGAAGGCGATACTGGAGTTGGATTATTGAGGTTTAAAAGCCTTGATAATCGAAGCAGCAGCGCCAGAGAGTTCTGCAGGAATAATCCAGAGTTTGCTCGCGGTGCCATTGGCAATGATAGGAAGTTGCTCGAGGTACTTGTAGGCCAATACTTTTTCATCGGGATTAGCTTTGTGGATTGCATCGAAGACTCTGGCAATAGCCGTAGCTTCACCTTCGGCGTTGATCACACGGGCCTGTGCTTCACCTTCGGCACGCAAGATATCTGCCTGCCGATTTCCTTCAGCTCGAAGGATTTGACTCTGCTTTTCACCTTCGGCAGTTAAGATTGCGGCACGCTTATCGCGATCTGCACGCATCTGTTTCTCCATTGATTCTTGCACGCTTGGAGGTGGCTCAATCGCCTTAATCTCGACTCGGTTAACGCGCACGCCCCATTTGCTTGTGGCTTCATCCAGGACGCCGCGCAAGATTGCGTTGATATGATCACGCGAAGTCAGTGCTTTCTCTAGATCTAATCCACCGACAGAGTTACGCAGCGTTGTTACAACGAGTTGTTCGATGCCTTGGATGTAATTCTCAATTTCATAGGTAGCTGACTTAGGATTGGTAACTTGGAAATAAATTACGGTATCGATGCTGACCACTAAGTTATCTTCAGTAATAACTGGCTGAGGCGGGAAGGAGACTACTTTTTCGCGCAGGTCAACCAGGGGACGTAAGCGATCGATTCCTGGCACAATTAAATTGAGCCCAGGTTCAAGGGTCTTGTGATACTTGCCAAGGCGTTCGACGATTCCAGCGCTAGCCTGTGGAATGATGCGGATCGATCCAATCGTGATGAGGATGGCGAGTAGAACCACAACGCCTAGTCCGATCAGTAGAGCCATCATTACTCCTTAATTGACTTGGGATTCACTTCGTAAAATCACGACCGCTACGGCGCCATCAATCCTCGTTACGGTCACGTTCTGTCCGATTTCGATGGTGCCGCCTTCGCTGCGCGCCGTCCACGTTTCGTTTTTCAGAGTGATTGTTCCCGAGGAATCGGAAATTTGAGAAGTAGCAACTGCCTTTTGGCCAATTAAGGCACGGATGCCGGTATCGGATGGAGGGGTTTTGCGAAATATGTAGCGGGTTAATATCGGTTTGAGGCGCAGGCTAAGAACAGTCGCTAGCGCAAAGAGAACCCATTGGGCTGGCACATTTGGCGTAATCAATCGAGCGAGAGCTGCGAAAACGGCACCCATGGCGAAGGATGCGAAGACGAGGCTGAAGTTGAGAATTTCCAGGACAACGAAAACTCCAGCGATAGCGAACCAGGTCCATGCATGCATCTTCTGTTTATCTCCTCCGTAGTAAGGTAGCACCAAATACATTAGACCGGAGGTTCGACTATGGCACTACGCGAAAAGGATTTACTTCAGATTTGGAACGGGCAACGCGCCCAGCGAATCTCCTCGCAGTTGGCACCCACCATCCTCTTGGCCGCCGTTTTAGTTCTCACGACTACCGGAAAGCTGACCTATAAGTCGCCGCTCGATCTTAAAGCCTTCACCCTCGGTTTGGTTGCCGCGGGCGGGGTCTTCTCATTGAGCGGAATGCTCGCTTCGATTAAAGATAGCCGGGCGCTCACTCGCAGCATGCACGAAGTCGGCGATGTTTCGCAGCTGGGACTCAGCATTTCGACCAATTCCAACAACTTATTTTTTACTGGGTTCCTCTTTGCAAGCTTAAGCCTCTTCAATTTTGCGGTACTTTCATTCTACTTATTTAAGAAGCCTTAGCGAAATAAATAAAAACCCCGCGAGTGAATTCTCGCGGGGTTTTTTTATTGCTGATTATTAACCAACAGCTTCGCCAGCTGCTTCCTTCATGGCCTTTGCATGTTCTGCACCGGTCTTGAGGGGTGCAGCTTTGAGTGCAAGAGCAACCAAAAATCCAATTGCAGTAACGGGCGCTGCAGATATGAATACGATGTGGAAAGCCTGCACATAACTGTGAAGAACCGTTGCTTGCAACTCTGGAGTGAACTTCGCCATAACGGCTGGATTATTTCTCAACTGAGAAAGCGCCTGCGGAGTTGCTCCAACAAGTGCTGCTGGATTTTTTGCTGTGAGTGATGAGACACCACTTGTGATGTAACCCGTCAACTTACTTGCATAGATTGATCCGAAAATAGCGACGCCGAGAGTTCCACCGATAGAACGCCAGAAGGTGTTCAAGCTGGTTCCGACGCCCATATCCCTGACATCGAGCGAATTTTGCAGTGCGATAACGATGTTCTGCATCGAGAATCCGAGTCCAGCTCCCAGCAGGAGTTCAAAGACGGCAATCTGCCAGTATGCAGTTGTTTCGCTCAGAATTACCAATCCTGAGAGAGCCATGGTCATGAGAACCATTCCGGCAACGGGGAACATCTTGTATTTACCGTGTTTGGAAATCCACTTTCCTGAACCAATCGATGCCGAGATGATTCCAAGCATCAACGGGAGCAGCTTTAAGCCGGACAAGGTGGCTGAATTGTGCTTCACCAGCTGGAAATACAGCGGCAACATCACGATCGCACCGAACATCGCCGCACCCACGAGGAATCCCAAGAGCGATGTGATGTTGAAGGTGTGGTTCTTGAATAAACGGAGCGGAAGAATTGGTTCAGCAGCCTTCGCTTGATTAACCAAGAAGAGCGCGAATAACACTAATCCGCCGCCGATCCAGAGCAAGGTCTTAGCCTTGAGCCAACCAACTTCTGGAGCATAAACAGAAATACCAAGAAGGACGGCCGAGACGGCAAGGACCAAAATAAAAGCGCCAAAGTAATCGATCTTGTGCTCTTTATGAATTTTAGGAATATGCAATACGGCAGATGTGATAATCAACGCGATGATTCCAAGTGGAAGGTTGATGTAGAAAATCCAACGCCATCCGGTAACTCCAAGAACCTTGATATGGTCGGAGAAGAATCCACCGAGGAGTGGACCAGCAACAGTAGCTAAGCCCCAGACCGCTCCGAAGTAACCTTGGTAGCGACCGCGTTCACGAGGTGAAACAACATCACCGATGATCACGAAGGTAAGTGACATAAGTCCACCGGCACCGAGACCTTGTAGGGCACGGAAAGCGATGAGCTGCGTCATGGTATGTGCAGCGCCTGCTGCGAAGGAACCTATTAAGAAGGTAACGATTGCGAATTGGAAGACCTGACGACGACCGTAAAGGTCGGAGATCTTTCCATAAAGAGGAGTAGATGCTGTCGATGTCAGCAAGTAGGCGGTGACTACCCAGGTGTAATGGTTGAGTCCACCGAGATCGACGGTGATGGTCTTAAGCGCAGTAGAAACGATCGACTGATCGAGCGCCGCAAGAAGCAGACCCGTCATCAATCCAAACATTACGGTCATGATCTGCTTGTGGGTCATTGGTGCGTGTTCTTTATTTTTTTCAGACATGTAATCCCTTATCAATTAGGAATGGCTCTTCGAGTGGGTGAGGTCATTGAACTTTCAAGTAATTCTAGCGTTGCGAGAGAGTTGTTGCTTGCTACGCTTGGTACATGAAGAGCGTGACCGCTGAAAATCTGGTGAAAACCTATCGAAAAGGGGCTGTTCGGGCTCTCGATGACCTCAGCCTGGATGTCGAAGAAGGCACCGTATTAGGCGTGCTAGGGCCCAATGGAGCGGGCAAAACCACAGTAGTACGCGTTCTCTCCACCCTGCTCGTGCCCGATGCAGGCCGCGCCACAGTCGGTGGAATAGATGTGGTGAAGAACCCCAAGGCGGTGCGCCAGATTATTGGTCTATCCGGGCAATATGCCGCGGTCGATGAAACCCTCACCGGGTGGGATAACTTGGTGATGTTCGGCCAGCTCTATCACCTCAGTGCCGCGCAGGCTCGGGTGCGAGCCACCGAACTCTTGGCGCAGTTCTCTCTCACCGACGCCGCACGGCGCCCTATTAAGACCTTCTCGGGCGGAATGCGCCGCCGTCTGGATCTCGCGGCATCCCTCATTATTCGCCCTAAGGTTCTATTTCTAGATGAACCAACGACGGGACTTGATCCCCGGGGTCGTATGGAGATGTGGGGAGTTATTGAAGATCTCGTTCGTGAGGGGGTCACCCTGCTTTTAACCACCCAATATTTAGAAGAGGCCGACCAATTGGCCGATGACATTGTTGTCATTGATCGTGGCCGAGTTATTGCCCGCGGAACCTCTGATCATCTTAAAGATCAAGTCGGTGGAGAAAGAATTGAGATCGTCGTTGCTGAAGCCAATATTGATAAGGCGAAAGAGATTATCGAAAAGGTAACTCACGGACATGCAACTGTCGATCACGGATTGCGCAGGATTTCAGTTCCAGTACTCGATGGCACTCAATCTTTAATCGCGGTAATTCGCGAATTCGATAGCGCCGGGATTCATGCGCTTGACATCGCTTTAAAGCGCCCATCCCTCGACGATGTTTTCTTATCGCTTACTGGTCATGTAGCCGAGGAAGTTGTGGCCGAAGAGCCCGGAAAGAAGAAGAAGGGAGCCCGCAAATGAACGGAATAAAAGATGCACTTGTTATTACCAAGCGCCAACTCTTGCAACTAACCAGGGTTCCTGAAGTACTCATCTTTAACACCATCCAGCCTGTGATGTTTGTGCTGCTCTTTCGCTATGTATTTGGTGGCTTGGGAGTCGGTATCAAAGGCGGCTATGTACAACTTCTGATGCCAGGAATCTTTGTGCAGACGGTTACCTTCACTCTGGCAGCTACCGCGCAAGGTTTGGCTCAAGATATGGAGAAGGGTCTGATCGATCGCTTTAGATCACTGCCCATCGCTCGTTCTGCACTTGTAGTAGGTCGAACACTGGGCGATGGTCTACTCAACATCGTGGTGCTCGTTGTTATGGGGCTCGCTGGCTACTTAGTGGGATGGCGTCCAACTTCCGGACCCTTCCATATATTCCTCGGCTTCTTGATGCTGCTCTTCTTTGGTTACGCGCTTTCTTGGGCTGGTGTTTTCGCCGGACTGATGTCGAAGGATGCTCGCGTAGTCGCCAACGTCTCCTTCCTTTTCACCTTCCCGCTGACCTTTCTATCTAACGCCTTCGCATCGACAACTTCGATGCCCAGAGCGCTGCAGTACTTTGCGGAATGGAATCCGGTTTCAACGATGGTTGCCGCTGCGCGTCAGCTCTTTGGTTTTCACAATACCTTTGGTGTAACAGCGAATTCTTTCCCGAGTCAAAATCCCATCGTGGCTTCGTTGATATATATGGTTGTAATCATGGCGATCTTTATTCCGCTCAGTGTCAGGCGTTATAAGAGCGCAAATAGCCGCTAAAAGAAGGGCTACGCATAAGGGTTTGCCTCGAGAATGGTGACCACGAAGATCTTCTTGCTTGGAGTCTCGTAATTAACCTGTTCGCCAATTTTGGCTCCAAGAATTGCAGAACCGAGTGGAGACTTCTCGGAGTAAACCTCGATATCGCCAGTGGCGATCTCGCGGGATCCTAAGAGGAATGTCATTTCATCGCCGGCCATATCAATCTTGACGACCATGCCCAGCCCGACGACTCCTGATTCACTCTCTGGAGGCGTACCAATGTGGGCGTTTTCGAGCATATGTTTTAACTGGCGAATGCGACCGACAATCTTTCCTTGCTCTTCGCGGGCGGCGTGGTAGCCACCGTTCTCTTTAAGATCTCCTTCAGCCCGAGCAGCCTCAATCTTCTTGACGATATCGGCGAAGCGGGGACCTTCCAGGTCGAGGAGTTCGGCGCGCAGGCGCTCGGCTGCGTCGAGAGTGAGCCAGGTCTGGTTTGTCATAAGAGAGGGAGTTTAACGCGGGCTAAGAACAATGTTCAATCGTGGCCGAGACCGCTGCCGTTCGTGTGGGAATCACTATTCGACGTGTGTAATTGTGGCCACCAGCGGGAATCGTGTCAGTTATTTGTCCGACGATATTTGCTTGATAATCGCTGGCGGTCAGGATGCATTGATGGGAGCGGCTAGCTGTCCTCACATTGATGAAATACCGTAGCGAGACCTCTTTCGGATTGGCTACCGAGAAGGAGATTAGGTCGGTAGACACCTCGGGCTTTGAATAGTGGTTTGCTGACCAGATCAACCAGCCGCCCCCAACTACCAGCACGATGAGGGCGGGAATCAGCCAGGGCCGCCGAGCCTTCTGGGATTTGCCGTAACGCTGGTGGAGATAGTCATCACTAGCGGTCTCGTCCATACAGGTAAGCATAGGTCAGAACTTCGTAGGATAATCGGGTCATGAATGACAACACAGACATCAACACGGGGCTCGCCGCATCGCTCGTCATGATCGTTCTCACGGTGGCTTTTGTCTTTCTTATAGTGAGTTTTTATCGTCGATATAAGCGCGCTGCGAAGCCGACTGATGAACAAGAGTAAATTCCGCAGAGTAATTTCAATATTTTTAGCAGTGCTGCTGGGTACTGGAGTCTTCTTCGAACTAGGGCTCTGGCAATGGCATCGTGCTCAGGCGACAGCACTTCAGGGAAAGGTCGTTCCTAGCGCGGTCCCCATCGCCCTTACCTCAGTAGATGTCGCAGGAAAAAATATTTACACGGCAGCTGTAAATCGCATCGTTACTTTGCAGGGGCACTACGTCGAAAACTATGTAGCACCTACGCAATCGGTTAGTGGCCAGGGTTATAAAGACCTCTCCGTTGGACTCTTCTTGATCTCCAACAACCGTGCCATCCTGGTAGTGCGTGGACTTAATGATGGATCCTTTACATTTAACGATCAGACGCTCTCGGTTGTTGGACGGCTCTATCCACGCCAACAGGAAGATCATGGCTTCAACTCTGCGAAATCCTTGGGTCGGCTCGATCCAGCGCTGATTGCTGGCACTGGTGGCTACAGCCTTTTTGACGGATATGTGGTTGCAACAACAGAGGTGGATCAGAGCGGTCAACTAGTTTCAGGCACGCGCGTTCCTGCGCCAGTACTCCAGCAGTCGATATCGGGATTTTATTGGCAACACATTTCCTATGTAGTCATCTGGTGGTTTATGGCGCTCCTCGTGATGGCCGCTCCATTTATTTCAAGGCGGAGCGCCAAACACCATGAAATCGCCGATAAGGTGGGGGCATGAAAAAGGGTCTAGAAGGTGCACTCCAGCGTTATCGAATCATGGCTGTTTGGTCGGGCTGCATGTCCTTGCTTCTTTGGTTCATTGAAGTGCCCGAAAATCACATACTTCATCACTATTCAGGCGCCCAAGTTAAGTGGGCTTGGATCGCGGTACTTCACGGCTTTACCTACCCAATTTATGTAATTGCAGCCTTCAATTACTCTCTCAAATCCCGTAAGAGTTTTCCTGGAACCATCGCATTCATCTTGGCAGGAACCTTGCCCGTCGCCTCGTTCATCGCAGAGCGCAAAGCGATGAGTGATTTCAAGAAGAGATGACGAACCCCGTAAAGCGCGCTGTAAAGGCGATGCTTTATCCGATTTATGAACGTCGCTTGTTGCGTCAACTTGATTTCACCCAGACTCCACACCATGTCGGAGTCATCTTGGATGGCAATCGCCGGTGGGCTAAATCAAATTTTGGTGCAAATCCCGAAGAGGGCCATCGCGCCGGCGCAGATAAAATCATCGAACTTCTCACCTGGTGTGAAGAGGCCGATGTAACAATCATTACCTTATGGCTCCTCTCTACCGATAATTTGAATCGTGACCCCGAGGAGCTGGAATCTTTGCTCAGGATTATTGCAACGGCGGTAGATCACCTAGATGAATTAGGTCGTTGGGAAATCAAACCCTTGGGCGCCCTGGAATTATTGCCAGAGTGGTTACATCTGAAGTTGAAGGATGTGGAAGCGCGTAGCAAGGGTCGGACAAAGACAGTCGTCAACGTCGCTATTGGTTATGGGGGGCGTCACGAAATTGTCGATGCTGTACGAGAGTTTATAAAAGATGGAATTAAAGAGGGCAAGAGTGCGGATGAGATTAGCAAGACGCTCTCGATCGATGAAGTCAGTAAGCACCTTTACACCGCGGGGATGCCCGATCCAGAACTGGTAATCAGAACATCAGGGGAGCAACGGTTATCGGGATTTCTGCTCTGGCAATCGGCACATTCTGAGTTCTACTTCTGCGAGGCGTACTGGCCCGATTTTAGAAGGGTTGATTTCCTGCGTGCCCTGCGCGCATATGCCCAGCGCCATCGGCGATTTGGGCGTTAATAAGTAACCTGAGTCGACCCCGTAAATTTGCTTTTTGCTCCCGCGTGTCGTCGACCCCCGAAGGCTGGCGAGTTTTACTTTATGAGGCATAAGTTCTATTTGTCCCAGGGGTCACTTGGGTCAGATAGAAGCCGACCTAGAACTCTTACATACACGGAAAGCGCGAGGACCTCTTGGCAAAGAGCCAAAATAAAGGGCGCAAGACGTATGTTTTGGACACCAGTGTTCTGCTGGCAGATCCCGCCGCGCTCGCCCGCTTTGCCGAGCATGAAGTCATCATTCCGATCGTCGTCATCGGAGAACTCGAAACCAAACGTGATCACCCGGAATTGGGCTACTTTGCCCGTGCCGCGCTACGCGCCCTAGATGACCTGAGAATTAGCCATGGCCGTCTTGATCAGTCGATAACGATCAATGAGCTGGGCGGAACCATAAAGGTCGAGCTCAACCACTCCGATCCCACCTCCCTGCCTGCCGGCTTCTTACGGGATGGATCGAATGACTCCCGCATCTTGGCGATCGCCAGAAATTTGATGGCTGAGAGCCGCGAAGTTGTCCTTGTCACCAAGGATCTGCCTCTGCGGGTTAAAGCCTCCTCTGTTGGTGTTGAGTCTGAGGAGTACCGCCATGAATTGGCGTCTAGTTCTGGCTGGACCGGAATGGTCGAAGCGAGCGTCGGAGGCTCGGTGATCGATGCCCTCTATGAAAATGAACGCACCGCACATGAGTTAGCTAAAGAGCATCCGTGCCATACCGGAATCGTTTTGCATTCCGAGAAGGGCAGTGCGCTAGCTCGAGTAACTCCAGATAAGAAATTGCAATTAGTCCGTGGGGACCGCTCGGCCTTCGGTCTTCATGGCCGATCCGCAGAACAGCGAGTAGCACTTGATCTCCTTCTTGATAATGAGATTGGAATTGTCTCTCTTGGTGGGAGGGCTGGAACTGGAAAGTCGGCGCTCGCTCTCTGCGCTGGACTCGATGCAGTTCTGGAAAGGCGTCACCATAAAAAAGTTGTGATCTTTCGCCCGCTCTATGCCGTCGGCGGACAAGAGCTTGGGTACTTACCGGGAAGCGAGGGCGAGAAGATGTCGCCTTGGGCGCAGGCCGTCTTCGATACTTTGGGAGCATTGGTGAGTCAGACCGTCATCGATGAGATTGTCGATCGAGGGCTCATCGAAGTTTTGCCACTCACCCACATCAGAGGTCGCTCACTTCACGACTCCTTCGTCATTGTTGATGAGGCGCAGTCGCTAGAGCGCGGAGTTTTGCTCACCGTCCTCTCTCGGATTGGCCAAGGTTCGCGGGTAATCCTCACCCACGACATTGCTCAGCGCGACAACCTTCGGGTGGGGCGCCATGATGGCGTAGTCGCGGTCGTCGAGTCGCTCAAGGGCCATCCTCTCTTCGCCCACGTCACCCTGACCCGCTCCGAGCGCTCGCCGATCGCCGCTCTAGTCACTGAGATGTTGGAAGAGCCAATTAATTTCCTTGCCTAATCGCCCTCGCCTCACCCGAATTACCCCCTCAGCGGACATTTCGGACATAAGGGGTTCTATACAGGCTGACCTGCACCTTTAGTAACTCCATTTTTTGTGAATTTAAAATTTATCCGCCGCTATGCGGAGTTAGATTTGCACCCACTCTTGACCTCTGTAACTCTCTAGCCTTGTTGGGCAATATTTAGCCCACGAATCGATGAGAGCAAAGGAGGCCAGGCCATGATGACGTCGCTGAAAAAACCGATCGTTGTGATGACCGCTGCCCTTGCCATCACGCTGCTTGCCTCTGTTAACACCACCTTTGCCCAAGTGAACTTCGCAGAGACGGTCGTGATACCAGATACACCGACCGCGACCTCAATCCTGGTTGACCCGACCATTACGTTGAATCAGAATATCGGCGCCATCTATTTGGGCTCGGGTAGTTCGGTCGACGCTGGCGAGATGGCTCTTGTCTCTCTGGCGGCCCGTCAGGTTCAACTAGCTAAAACCCCCGCGGGAGCTCGAATCGTTGCTGGCCAATTGGTGACGACCACGTATAAGTGGAATGCGAAGCAGATGTCATGCCTCAACACGCTCTGGAATGGCGAGAGCCATTGGAACTTTAAGGCCCACAACTACTCTAGCGGCGCGACAGGAATCGCCCAGGCGCTGCCGGCTAACAAGATGGATGTAATCGCCACTGATTGGCGCACCAATCCGGTGACCCAGATCAAGTGGGGAATTCGGTATATCAAGATTCGCTATGGAACCCCGTGTAAGGCCCTGGCTAAAACCCGCTGGAGTGGTTACTACTAAAGTCGAAAGCCCCATCAGCCCCCTAGCCACGGGTGCAATTTCCTTGTCAGCCTAGAACCTTGTAACCTTAGCCACGCTGGTTCACGGGATTTCCGACCCAGTACGCCCAATGTCTTCCTAAGAGGTAATTCACATGAAGCCAGAGATCCACCCAAATTATATTGAGACAACCGTCACCTGTGGTTGTGGCCAGGTCTTCACGACCCATTCAACCAAGAGCTCAGGCTCGATCTATGTTGAAGTTTGTTCTGCTTGCCATCCTTTCTATACAGGAAAGCAACGTATCCTCGATACTGGCGGCCGCGTCGCTGCCTTCGAAAAGCGTTTCGGCAAAGCAACAGAAACTAAGTAGCTTTTTTCAAGAGACCGTCGCTCACCCGCACATGGGTGGGCGCGGTCTTTTTATTTTATCCGAGCACATTTTCAAAGGAGAGGAGTTCTTATGACCCAGCCACATGACAAATTTGGCAATGTCCATGAACTTCTCGATGAGTACATCGAACTCGAGTCAGAACTCGCCGATCCATCCATTCACAGCGATCAAGGCAAGGCGCGCCGACTCGGAAAGCGTTATGCCGAATTGGGACCAGTAATTGCAGGTTACCGAGCTTGGAAGAACGCCACTGATGATCTGGCTGCGGGTCGCGATATGGCCGCCGAGGATCAAGAATTTGCGGCTGAAATTCCAGCCCTTGAAAGTGCCCTGGAACAGAGCGAGACCAAACTGGAAGAGTTGCTCCTTCCGCGCGATCCCAATGACGACCGCGATGTGATTATGGAAATTAAGGCCGGAGTTGGTGGCGATGAATCTGCCCTCTTCGCTGGCGATCTATTGCGGATGTATCAGCGTTATGCAGAACGTCAAGGCTGGAAGACCGAGATCATCGATACCACCGACTCCGAAATGGGCGGTTACAAAGATGTCTCAATGGCTATCAAATCCAGAGGTGTGGGTGAGCCAGGCAAGACTCCTTACGCCAAATTGAAATTTGAAGGTGGAGTGCATCGCGTACAACGTGTACCAGAGACCGAATCCCAGGGTCGGATTCATACCTCTGCGGCGGGCGTCTTGATCCTCGCCGAGGCCGACGAGGTAGATGTTGAAATTCGCCAGCAGGACCTGCGAATCGATGTCTTTCGCTCCTCTGGCCCCGGAGGGCAATCGGTAAATACCACCGATTCCGCCGTTCGAATCACGCATATTCCAACAGGAATCGTTGTCTCGTGTCAGAACGAGAAATCTCAGCTGCAAAATAAGGAGTCAGCGCTGCGTATTTTGCGCGCGCGCATGTTGGCCGCCGCTCAAGAAGAGGCAGATCGGATCGCTTCTGTCGCCCGTAACTCTCAGGTCCGTTCAGTAGATCGCAGCGAAAGAATCCGTACCTATAACTTTCCCGAGAACCGCTTGAGCGATCACCGAGTCAACTTTAAAGCCAATAACTTGGATGCCGTTTTAAACGGAGAGCTTGATGACGTTATTTCAGCATTGCTTGAGGCCGATAAGGCAACAAAGCTGGCCTCTGGGGACCATTAATTCCTCATGGCCAAGGATCTTCTACGTCAGACAAGAGATTACTTTAAGGCGCAGGGTATCCCCGAGATCGATGCATCCATTCTCTTAGAACACCTTTTGTCATGTACTCGTAGCGAGGTGCAACTGAAGGTACTGCGTATGAGCGATGAAGAGGTCGACGAACTCGATAGAAATTTACGTCGCCTTGTGTTGCGCCGACAGAATGGCGAACCAGTCCAGTACATCACCGGGGTGGCACCTTTTAGATATTTGGAATATCAGGTTGGCCCAGGTGTATTGATTCCCCGCCCCGAAACCGAATCACTTGTCTCTATCGTGCTCACCGAAATTAAAGAGCATCCTGCATCGCAAAAGTTGAGTGTCATTGATCTAGGTTCTGGCAGTGGTTGTATTGCAATATCTCTAGCAACGGAGCGAGATACCCTCGGCGTAACTGCTGTCGAGAATTCTGTTGATGCGCTTTCCTGGCTTCATAAAAATGTTGAAACCCTCGCTCCCCGGGTTCGCATAGTTGAAGGCAGCGTCACTGGCGCCTGCAAGGGAGAAACCTTCGATCTAGTGGTCGCTAATCCGCCCTATATTCCCAATCAGCAAGAGATACCTGTAGAAGTTCGAAAAGAGCCAGCTGTCGCTTTATTTGGAGGCGACGGGCAAGGAATGGCAATTCCGGCCCTCTTTATTAGCGCAGCCACCCGGTTATTGAGGACTGGTGGATTTTTTGCGATGGAGCACGATGAAACTCAAGGCTCTGCGATTGCCAGCCTTTTAAGCACTGATTATGAAGATATTAAATTGATAAATGATTTAACTGGAAGGCCGCGATTCACCACCGCCAGAAAGAGTTAGCGCGCAGCGATATAGGTTGGACGCTGACCGACCCTTTGCATAACACATTGCATAAGTTGTAGATCTCCAGCTCTAAATCCCGCTGCGGATGAGAGCAGATAGTAATTCCACATTCTTTGGAACCGAAGGTCGTATTGCGGAATCTCTTGCCATTTTGCCGAAATATTCTTATGCCAAGCAAGCAGAGTTCGATCGTAATCCGGTCCAAAATTCTGAACATCCTCAATGACAAAATCATTCTCGGCTGCTTTTGAGATCTGGGTAAGTGATGGAAGCACTCCTCCCGGGAAGATGTAGCGATCAAAGAATGGGTCAGTGACCTGCTTGGTAATGTTCGAAACGATGGTGTGATGCAACATGCGACCACCAGGTGCCAATAAATCGTCGCACTTGTGGAAGAAAGTCTTGTAATTCTTTGGACCTACATGCTCCATCATTCCAATGGATACGATCCGATCGAATTGCCCTTGCAAATCTCGATAATCTTGTTGAATAAAGGTAATGCCGAGTCCCGCAGATCTCTCTCTCGCCATGTTGATCTGATTGTCAGCGGGGGAGATGCCGGTCGCCTGTACGCCATAATTCTTGACGGCATGGCGCAAGAAACCGCCCCATCCGCTTCCGATATCCAATATTCGCATCCCAGGCTGTAACTCCAATTTGCGGCAGATAAGATCAAATTTAGCTATCTGCGCTTGGTCCAAAGTTTTGGCTTTTGCCCAGTAAGCGCAGGAATAAGCCATCTCTGCATCCAACATTTTGGAATACAGGTCGTTACCTATGTTGTAGTGGTGCTTGGCATTTTTGGCAGCTTTTTGCTTTGACTGATTATTAAGTAGGTAAGAGCGAGCCACGTGGAGAGCCAGCGCTGGGCTGGGCCGAAGCAGGTTGAGGACATCAATCGAAAGTAGTTTGGTGATCATCACATCGATGGCTTCACAATCCCACCAACCATCCATATAGCTCTCCGCAAAACCCAACTGCTTCTGCGAAATAACTCGGTCCCAAGTCTTCTCATTGTGGACCTGGATGCTCCACGGCTCGGGACTATTGAGTGGGATGCCAGCTGCTTCCAAGATTCGTAGGGCAACATCTCTGCTGGACATCCTCGCATTTTGCTATAAATAGTTATGGCCTTCAAGGATTTATTGGAGTGATTCGGGCAGTAAGGCATGATTGAATGGCGCAATGCCCAAGAGACCGACTACGCGCTGGTTGCCGGGATTCATAGCGCTGGGTGTTACGTGGGGTGGATCCTTCCTATTTATTAAATGGGCTCTCCTTTCGCTTAATTCAGTCGGAGTGGCATTTATGCGCGGGTTGATTGGGGGGTTTACCCTGCTTCTCTACTGCCTCGCCACAAAGACCAGGCTCCCTAATAAATGGCGAGAGTGGGGCCACTTAGCAGTTGTGGCGCTCTTGCTGAACGCAATACCGGGGTACCTATTTGCGCTGGGGGAAACCCATGTATCGAGCGTTATGGCTGGCCTCTTGAACGCCACAACCCCACTAATGACGGTCCTGGTTATAACGGTGGGGTTTAGAGAGCAGAGAATCGATCGAAATCAAGGGCTTGGAGTAGTTATTGGCTTCTTTGGAATTGTTTTGGTTACGGGCGCACTCACCGGACTGAGCGCCAGTTCTTGGCGCGGAGTTATCGAGCTTCTTTGTGCGACTCTCTGCTACGGGATCTCTTTTCCATACTCTCGCCGGTACGTCAACGTTCTGGATTATTCGCCGCGCTCGCTCGCGGCCAGCCAAGTGACTATAAGTGCGGTTTTACTAGCGCCATTTGCCCTCATCCAGGGGATTTCTCATTCGCCATGGACTGGTAAATCGATTTGGGGAATTCTAATTTTGGGAGCGCTGGGTACGGGCTTTGCGTACATCTGGAACTTTCGCAATGTGCGCTTAGCGGGAAGCTTGGTTGCTAGTACGGTCACATACATCACTCCCGTGGTCGCAACCCTGCTCGGTATTTGGTTGCTCAAGGAGAGTTTTAAGTCAACGCAGATCATCGGTGGGTTGTGCGTACTACTTTCAGGAGCGTTGGTTCAGAAGCGAATTAAGCTGATACGGAGTTCTTAAAACTTTCCATGCAACTGGGAGCACAGAAGTAATACTTCACTCCTTCGTGTTCAAAAGTTGCTGCAGCCGTTGCTTTTTCTACCTGCATCCCGCAGATCACATCTTTGGCGTAGGCGCTAGCTATCCCCGAGTTACGGGTCTTATAAAGGAAGATGATCGCCATCGAAACAATTAAAGCAATCAGATTCATCCAACTCGTAAAGTTATTTCCAATGTGAGAAGCGTGAAGCATAAGAGCATGATGAGTGGGGAGAACGTTAAAAAGATTAAATAGTTTCTCGGTAAGAAAGCCGCTCACGCTCATCGTGAACCAGAAAACTGCAACTAACTTCATCGACAATTTGACCCCATAAAACTTCTTGTAAATTAGAACCAAGGGTAGAGCTACAAGGTCAGCAAAGATAAATGAAATTGTGCCACCGAATGAGATACCAGAGTTCCACAATGCGGCGCTCAGAGGGACATTACCGACCGAGCAGACAAAACTTATGAAAGCAATAAATGGTCCCAAAATGACATTTTCAATGGTGGAAAGTATCCCGTGCCCAGATAAGAAGAGGTGATGCCACCAGGAGATTGGAATCAGAGTATCTGCGAGTCCAGCAACGATAAAACCAATAATTAGTTCAGTGCGTACCATCGTTAGATCACCAACGGTATATCCAGCGGCATCGTGCCACGTTGATTCCATCTTAGGCATGGAATCTTCGGCCATTCCTAAGAGCCGAATTTTCTTCGGCAGATGAAGTTTTGGCAGTATCAAAGTAAGGAGCGCGATCATGATGAAGCCACCGATGAATTCTGCAAGTGCAAACTGCCACCCAAGCAAGGTCCACATCACTAGCCCTAATTCGAATACTAGGTTGGTACTAGCGAACATAAATACGATGGCGGTTGTGAAATCTGCTCCCTTATCTATCAAGCTCTTCGCTATTGCACTTGCTGCATACGAACAGCTCGAACTAATTGCGCCAAGGAGTGATGCCTTAGCAATCGTGAGGGGCTTGTGATTGCCAAGCGCTGCTAGTGCTTTCTCACGGGAAGTAAAGGCTTGAATCGCACCTGATATAGCAAACCCCAAAACTAGCGCCCAGAAGGTATCGAAGAACATCCACCAACTGTCGTGGAGTCCAGCGCTCAACTTTCCCATAAGTTAAGTATCTCACTCTTATTGAGAGTGCCAACCACTTGAATTGCATGGTCATAGCGTTGCAAGAGTCGTACAATCACAGTTGTGTCAGTCGCTATTCGTTCGCTAAATCTCAATGTGCAACGAGGTAAAAACCATATCCTGCAAGACCTCACCGTTGAAATTCCTCGTGGTGTAATCATGGGGTTGCTTGGCCCCAGTGGAAGCGGGAAGACGACCCTCATGCGATCCATTGTTGGGCTACAGCGAATTGCTAGTGGTGAAATTCAAGTCCTGGATTTACCAGCAGCTTCCAAAGCCCTGCGGAGCAAGATCGGTTACTCCACGCAAAGCGCCAGCGTTTATTCAGATCTGACGTGTATTCAAAATATTCGTTACTTTGCCTCTCTCTATTCTTATAATGAGAAGACTCCAGAGGAAATTCTGGAAGATGTAGATCTTTCCAGGAATGCACATCAGATGGCCGAATCTCTCTCGGGTGGAGAGCGGGCTCGGTTAGCGCTTGCCACTACTTTGGTAGGCAGCCCAGAATTATTGATTTTAGATGAGCCGACAGTTGGGCTCGATCCAGTTTTGCGAGTTCAGCTCTGGGAACTATTTAATAAATTAGCCGCACAGGGTAAAACGCTCCTAGTGAGTAGTCATGTAATGGACGAGGCAGATAGTTGTCATCAGTTGATATTGCTCCGCGATGGCAGAGTATTGGCACAAGGCACCCCGGAAGATCTGCGGGCGCGAACGGGCAAAAAGCGAATGGACGAAGTCTTCATCTCGTTGATTGGTGGAGAATGAACATTCATCGGCCAGTCGCCATGACCAAGCGAGTGCTACTACAACTCTGGCATGACCCGCGAACTCTTGCTCTTCTTTTTCTCTCACCAGCGCTCTTGATGACGATTTTAAAATATGTGTACTGGGCCAATCCCGACGTGTTTCAGCGGGTTGCCGGTTCGATGCTCGGCGTCTTTCCGATGTTGGTGATGTTCTTGATTACTTCGGTGGCTACCCTGCGGGAGAGAAGTAGCGGCACTTTAGAGCGCCTCATGATTTCGCCGTTGGGTAAAGCAGAATTTATCGCTGGCTATGCAATTGCCTTTGGGTTGACGAGTTTGCTTCAAGCAACAGCCGTCTCGTCCTATGCAATCTGGGTGCTTGGGTTAAAGATAGTTGGACTACAAATCACCTTGATTTATGCGGCGATATTAGATGCACTCATTGGTTTGGCGATTGGCTTAGCCGTCAGCACCTTTGCCAAGACAGAGTTTCAGGCGATTCAATTCATGCCGGCGTTCCTCTTACCTCAACTTTTACTGAGTGGCCTTTTGACTCCGCGCGCAGCGATGCCACGAATCCTGCTTGATCTCTCCAATTTCCTTCCGCTCTCATACGCTATAGATGCGACGCGAAAAGTAATCTCTAATCAGGGCTCTATTCTGAATGATTCCCTCATAATCTTTCTATTCTTGGCGCTAATCCTCTCTGCCGGATCTCTCACTCTCAAACGACAGACAAAGTAGAACGCGTGAGTTATTTAAGCGATTTACTGCCGCATCGAAGTGATTACGCAGATTTCAGAGAAGTATGGCGCCACGATGTAATCGCAGGAATCACGGTCGGAATAGTTGCGCTGCCGTTGGCACTCGCTTTTGGAATCACGACGGGCGCCGGAGCTCGAGCCGGACTTATAACCGCCGTATATGCCGGGATTATTGCGGCGATTTTTGGAGGCTCCAATTACCAGGTGAGCGGACCCACTGGGGCGATGACCGTTGTGTTAATTCCAATTGTTCTTAAGTATGGAACCTCATCTCTCGCTCCATTGGGATTGATGGCGGGAGCGATTGTTGTTCTTATGGGAATAACGCATTGCGGTGGACTTATTAAAAGAGTGCCATGGCCCGTTATGGAAGGTTTCACTCTTGGCATCGCGCTGGTCATAGCATTGCAACAACTTCCTTCGGTCTTAGCTTCACATTCTGTCAGCGGCCCCAATACTGTTATAACCGCCTGGCGCACTATCAGCAATGCGATCTCAGTTGGAGTGCATTGGAGTTCGCTACTTATCCTTGCAATTACCTTGACGGTGAAGTTTGCTTATCCGAAGATCTCGCGGGCGCTGAAGATTAAAGTTCATATTCCCGCTAGTTTTGTTGCAATCATTTTTGCAACGTTCTTGGTAGTCATATTTTCGATTCAGACTCCGCTTATTGGAAATTTACCCCGCACCCTTTACGCACATGTGTCCCTGTCTGCAAGTAATATTGGTGTGGCTGCTCTGCTCATTGGGGCTATTCAAATTGCACTCTTGGCCGCTATCGAGTCACTCTTATCAGCTCGAGTAGCCGATCAGATGGTCCATATTCATGAATCAGCACAGAGCTATAAACCCAATCGCGAATTGGTCGGGCAAGGGCTAGCGACCATCGTCTCTTCCATGGTGGGTGGCATGCCCGCGACGGGCGCGATTGCTCGAACGAGCGTTAATATCAGATCTAAGGCCGCCAGCCGTATCTCGTCAATAACGCACGCGGCATTCTTGCTACTAGTTGTTCTAGTGCTCAATCCCATGATTGCTCATATTCCTACTGCAGCCTTGGGCGCGGTCTTAATCGGAACTTCATATCGAATTGCTAGGCCTGCTAACCTCATGGAAATGTTGAGGACTACTCGCCTAGATGCCGCCACTCTAATCATTACTGCCGTGCTCGTTGTTGTCATTGGATTGATCTGGGCGATTGCAATCAGCACTGCGACATATTTTATTGCCGCGGTAGTTCTGAAAAAGCTAAGGAAATAAGGCTTTTCCTAGCGAGGATTTTGAACGTAATCGACGAGCGCGATGCGCTCGGAATCAATCTCGCTTACATGAGATTTAACGATGTCTCCGATAGAAATGATCGATATAAGATCACCAGCATCATTGACAACCGGAACGTGGCGGATGCGCCGCTCGGTCATCAGGTTCATTAAATCTGCGACCGTGGCATTTGGAGTGCATGTCGTGACATTTACCGTCATGATGTCACGGACATGGAGCCGACCCAATTCGTGAAAGTGGATTGGAAGCGCTGCCACGATATCGCGTTCAGAAACGATTCCTACAATGCGAATTCCATCGGGCGAGACAACAAGGGCACCCACTTTGAGGGAGGCCAATTTTTCAACGAGCGTGGCTATAGAAGTTTCCGCGGTTACCGTGTAAACCGCTTTTCCGGTGATCAATGCAGAGATCTTCATCAGTACTCCTTAGAGATTGAAAGATGGATATTCGTCGGTCACTAGCAAAAATGCATATCCAGAAACTCGATTCCAGAATTCGACCGTGCCCAATACAGTGTTAGCTACCGACTCTGGGTAGGTTCCTGTCAGGGATGTGATGATCCAGGCATAAAATGAGAGAACGATCGAAAAAAGCGCATATATTATTCCAACAATATAAAGCGGAATTGCCAAGAACCATTTAACTAAAGGGAGATATCGATTGAGTTTCTTGCCCCCTTCGATATCTGGAAATATCACCGCGATATTTGGGTTGCGCTCGATTGAAGGATAATCATCTGTTAGTAGAAAAAGGTATGCGCAGCCGCGGGTAGATAATTCAGTGACGGCATGATTGAAAGTCAGTACATAACTGGGATACACCCCACGAAAGAGCAGAGCGAGAAATGCTGGAACAGCGACTATAGGCGCGCTCCAACCGGCATGAGCAAGAGCTTGAAACGAACCGAGAAAGATAAAGAACGGGGCGACCAATATTCCACGCCAGAAAACTGTGGCACGGTTACGATTTGTTAGCTGAACTTCTATAAGTGTTTCAACCTGGGTACTCATAGAAAGAGATTAGTCTTGGGTGTGGACTTGTTCAATACTAAAATGGGATTAACTTGATTCGGGCGGCAGACGAGGGGTCTAGTGGCGAGCAGATGGGCGAGTAGACCAATCACCATGAAATCCCGCGTAATTATCTTGATTGTATTAGCCTGCACGCTCGTAGGTTCACAGGTAAGCCATGCCGCAACAATTCCATTTGCAGGATCTCGTCCATTCAATCTTTTTGTACCAACAACGTATAGCCCTACGGCGCCTGCTCCACTTGTAATTGCCCTCTCAGGATATAACCAGACGGGCGCGCAATTAGAAAAATATTTGAAACTTACCTCCGTGGCACAGGCAGATGGCTTCCTCTACGTACACCCAGATGGGTCCAAGGATGGTCATGGGATTCGTTTCTGGAATGGTACGCCAGAGTGTTGCAATTTTTTTACTCCCAAAATTGACGATGTTGGCTACATCATGAGCATTATAAATCAGATATCGGCGCAATACTCAGTTGACCCAAATCGAATTTACATCATTGGACATTCCAACGGTGGTTTTTTGGCGAATGCTCTAGCTTGCAAGCATGCAGATCAGATCGCGGCAATTGTAAATATCGCTGGTGGCACTTATACATCTAGCACCTCTTGCAAGCCCAGTGGGCCAGTAAGTGTCCTTGAAATTTGGGGTACAAAAGATGAGACCTACAAAATTAATCACATACTGGGAAAACCAATTCCAGGTGCCATTAAAATCTTTAACATGTGGGGAGATATAAATCGATGTTCTCTCCCTTCAATTACTTCGCCGGATAAATTAGATCTCGATGTAAAGGTGCCTGGTGCTGAAACAACAGTGCTTCAATTCCAAGGGTGCCTCGGTGGTACCGCTATTGATTTTTGGAAGATTGCTGGTGCCGATCATGATCCCGCGATTTCAAAGGATTTCGATACTCTGATGATGGGTTGGCTTTTGTCACATGCGAAGGTTTCGACCAACTAATTGTCACTAAGAGGCGTAATAGAGCCTTATTAATATGAGATACATGGGTTTCACAGGGATATCTCAGCAATGTTAATGTAAAATCCGCACATGTATCAGGCGCCGCCAGCAACGGCCGGAATATTACCTAAATCTCCATTGTCTACTCCAGCCATTCAGGGCTGTGTAGTCGCTGGTCTATAGCTAAAAGAGATGACGGGAACGGTGCTTGACTCAATGTCAGCACCGTTCCTGATTTTTTTTGCAGTTTTATTTGGAGCGACCTTTGGCTCCTTCGCATCTGTTTTAGTGCACCGAGTGCCAGTAAAAATGAGTTTAATGACCCGCTCGCAATGCACCTCGTGTGGCCACCAGATTGGGGCTTGGGAAAATATCCCAGTCCTCAGTTTTATTGCACTGCATGGAAAATGTCGGTCCTGCGGCTCCAAGTTTTCGTGGAGCTATCCCGCCCTTGAAGTTGGCATGGCTGTATTATTCGCGATTGCGCCCTTGGTATTTCACTCATGGACTGCAGTGCTGCTATGGATCAGCCTGAGCATTTTTGGCCTACCTCTCTTCCTTATTGATGTAAAACTTCATCGCCTTCCCGATCTGCTGACCGGAGCACTCTTTTTTGCTTCAGCACTCATAATCATCTGCAGCGCATTCGCGCACCATCACTTCAATCGGCTGGTGCCAAGTTTCGTTGGAGCATTGGCGCTGGCGACCTACTATTTCGCCATTGTTGTGGTCTCTCGCGGTGGGATGGGTATGGGAGATGTGAAGCTTTCAGCCTCTGTCGGGCTTATATCCGGTTATTTCGGGTTGCATGCAGTACTTGTGAGCAGTTTTACCGCATTCGCTCTGGGATCACTTATTGGCGTTGCGCTGATTGTCCTGGGTAAGGCCGGCCGAAAAACGGCAATTCCCTTCGGCCCCTTTATTATTGTTGGTCAGATGATCTCTCTATTAGTGCTCTCGCACTTAGGATCATAACCGTAAACCAATCTTTTGAGAAAGTTTTAACCAAGGACTGATGGATGCGGAATTGAATGTCAGTGAAGAGAG
>Ga0073936_10002066_pt1 | contig 30228 bp, 17 predicted proteins | sample AliMusrvi5mmetaG_FD_87041 | JGI IMG/M metagenome (GOLD analysis project Ga0073936, IMG submission 87041) | Freshwater lake bacterial and archeal communities from Alinen Mustajarvi, Finland, to study Microbial Dark Matter (Phase II) - Alinen... | ecosystem: Environmental > Aquatic > Freshwater >...
GGAAGGTCGGGGAGACGGCACTACGGCACTGGGATTCTTTCCCGCATTATGACCGCTTGACCTCTTGCCTCACTCTGGCTTAGAAATAGACGGAACTACGGGCTATTTGCGGGAAATAACACCGAATTAGGCAAGTTGCAAAAAGGGAGCGGGTATGTGTTACCGCTCCGTTGGACATTATAATTATACCATGGCATTTATGGAATGGCAAGGTGCCCCAAGTTGGTTCGCATTCCGGACTACTGTTGTCACTTTTTCCGCGGATCATACCCCAACCACCGTATCACCCGACGGATAACGGTATGATGCGGTGCGGCATGGTTTCTTTCCCACCGCTCAATGGCGCAAGTTTGAACCCCAAGGCAGGCAGCCAACTCATGTTGGAACATTCGGAGCTTCAAACGTTGCCGTTTGATATGGTCGCCAATCGTAAGTATCTCTATTGCAGTACCTTTCGCATACCGCCAGTTGACCGGAAGCTTAGGCCGCTTGGCCTGGATAGCCAGATGGCAAAAAGGCAACAAACCGATAGGGGTTATAGGCGCAGCAGGAGGAAATCTCAAGATCAATGGTCGGCCGATTCTTCCGGCGGAGAATGAGCTTCACATGATCTTCGGCGTCCCCCAAGGTGTGGACGTTATCCATGGTGCAGAAGACTTCCGGCATGGCGTCACGACCGATGAAGTGCAGCGCCTGATCGAGCGGGTGCGGTCCCGTATTCAGCAGATTGCCCGCATCCATCTTCCGTATCGTTTGCCAATCCCAACGACGAGCGAACCCGTTGAAAGCGATTTTCACCATGACAATCCGGCCCAGGACGCCGGAATCGACCACGGTTTTGACCTGTTGGAAATAGGGAGCAAATCGCGACTGCTGGAAAACGGCCAGGGTTTTTCCGACTTTCTTCGAAGTGGCGATCACCCGGTCAACGTCTGCGACACAGCGACCAAAAGGTTTTTCACAAAGGACATTGAACCCGGCTTTGAGAACCTGTTCGGTCACCGGAAGGTGCAGATGGCTTGGCGTGGCATTGACAACCAGATCCAGGTCGCGGCGTTTCTCCAACATCGTTTCGATGGTCTTGAACGCCTCACATTTGAATTCCTGCCGGGCCTTTTCGCAACGATCCTCCAGGGGATCCACTACAGCGGCAATTTCATATTTGTCAGGCATCAATGTCAACGAATGGGCATGAATATCCTTCCCACTACGTCCTTGCCCGATGATTCCCACCTTCAATTTCTTTATCATAAATAGAGTTCCTTGATTCTTTTCAAATCAAAACGGGGACCGTTTTACCGGTCTGGAACGATTGTTGAGCAGCGTCCAGTAGTGCCATCACTTCCATAGTATCGTCGAAGGTGAGGAAGGCTTTCCCCGTCCGGAAAAATTTTCCGATCTCGATCAATTGGAGTGTGTAGGCGCGATCCATATCGACAATAAAAGCAGCGGCTTTACCGTCACCCCGGAGCGTCCCGCCGTAGCTGTAATTGCCTTCCGACAATTCGACCACGCCGCGCCGGCCGTCGGCATATTCCACAACGCACACGACACCGGTACCGGCATTCACAACCGTCATACGGGCCGCACCACGCCCCATGGCTCGTTCCAACATCTCAAAGGCGTGGACGCCATACCAGACAATGGAACTGCCTGCAGGGGCTCGGCCCAGCGGGCCAAAGGTACTGGTCTGAGTGGGCGCCGGGACGGTGGCACACGCATCCAAGAGGGCGGTCACGTAACGCAGACTGGAGCAAGACATCACCTTCAGTCCCTTGGATTTAACAAGGGCTGCGATCTCGCGGCCATGGGCAATGGTGTCAGCCAGAGGTTTATCCAGAAAAATGGGCTTACCAAGGGTCACACACTTACGGAAATACTCAAGATGACAGGAGGGATCGTTGATCGAAATCATTACCGCATCACAGTCCGCCACCGTCTCCTCAAAGCTTTCAGTCACTTTCACGCCCCAGCCTTCTAACATCTTTTGCCGGACGTCCAGACCATCTTTGTTCTGAAATGGGGTTTCGAATCGCATACAGGCAGTGACGTACATGCCGGAGACTTTTTCTTCAGCCGGACATTCCTCCGCCTGCATTCTCTGGGGGAATGCGACACTATGACTGGTATCCAGTCCAACCATCGCGATTTTAATAAGGTTTGTAGACACATTGCTCCTTTATCAGGGCGTTTTTAGTACGACTAATTTGCATACATTGTCAAGAGTATCCTGACTCCGGTAAGGCTGAGTCCCGAATTGATCCAAGTCATCCAACAACATGAACATACCGCTATTGTGCCAGACGTGCCCGGCCTGCATATATTCCAGAACAGCGCGCTGCATGCTGGTTTGCCGGAGCGCAGTGGCCGCATCAAACTTTTCCTGGTAGAAGATGAAACCCAATGAATTCGCTCCACCCCATTGAATCGGGAACAGATAAAGCTCTCGCAGATATCGCACCAGATTGGAGGTCGGCGGCATAATCTTTTCCAACAGTGGACTGAGCATCCATGAACCGCAAACGATGGCCACTGCGTGTTTCTCCGGATAGTATCGACGAAAGAATTCCCGGGCATGCCGCATGGATGTGCCACATTGATCCGGCGTCATATTGCCACCGGCGGGAATATGCATGTCCAGAATGAAGTCCCCTTTTTTCAATACACAATCCCACTCGGGAATCGACAGGGACACCTGTTTTCGGCTTATGAATCCGTATGGCGAAATGAGATACCCTTTCGCCTCGGTATCCGTGATCTGCAGGGATGTCACCCATTCCTGAGCAGGATCCTGCACATCGCTTAATCCGTCAATGAAGCCATCCGGCGTCACTTTGACCGCATCGCCAGCCAAGGCCACAACCTGGCCGGTATTCCGGTGACGGTAAACAAAATGAGGCAAATCCCAGGGTTTGAGCCAGTATTCAAAACGGCCGATACGAAAATAATCATTTCCTTCCAAATAATTCCGAAGCCAGAAATAGGCCCCGCAAACGAGCCCTAGCCGGCCATCTTGCGCCATATGGTAATTGATGCTGAAACACCGAACCTGCTGAGCGGTTTCATGGGTAACGGCCTCCGGCAAAACCAGGGTTTGATGATAGGCCCGCAATCGCGGGATCCAGGCAAGACCAATCAATAGATGAAAAATCCCCGCCTGCTGTCCGAGGGCGTATTCCATTTTCGGAAAGCAACCGGCTTTCGGATCGGAACACTCATACGTGCGCCAATAACAATACCACGCCATCTGACTTAATGCCGGATTACCTCGGATCCTGGCTGCCATTTTGGACAATTGAGCATCCACCTCCGCCGTAAACCCGGCATAATCCCGACTACTCCGGAACTCCTGCGGCTCGAGAAAAGACGGGCCTTGCGATGGATAGGCCACTATGGCCTGATCCCAGAATGGCTCAATTGCCTCCTGCAGTTCTGTTTCCCCTAATTCCGACAAAATATTTTTAAGTTTCATGGTCTTCCCGTTTTGAAAGTTCGCACTTTACTACGAGAAGATCCCATCATTCAATCTCCAAGCCTTGCAGGATGGCCTCATACGGTCCCTGCGCACGAATACAGAGGGTGATGAACCCTTCCGCATCCGAAGGAATCATTTCAAAACGAACGTCGGCAGACATCCCCTGCTTTTGGGCAACGGAAGCAGGATCAAAATCCTTCAGGACCAACCGGGAATTAATCTCCACCTCCATCGCACGGTGCTGATCCGGTGCAAGCCACAGTTCCGCAAATTTCAGATGCACCGTGTAAAGTCCCGGCAACACCGGAATACGATAAACAAATTCACGCCCGCAACGCGCCGTTTGATAGAGCGGTTGATCATAAAGCGTGGGCGAAGCCTGGGACACTGGCACTAACGACTGAATCGATATGCCGCCAGTGAAGTATTGATCTCCGAACCAACTAAAACTGTTCCAATCGATGAAAGCCTCCGGTGATCCCGCATTAATTCTGATGCAAGATCGCAACTCCGGCAACACCTCAATCGCCCGGATGCTCACGTTATTCTCGGGCTCCCCACCCCGCCCAACACTTAGAAAACAAACGTTGATCCGCCCATGCTCATCGGGAACAACATAATGAAAAGCCTTGTCCACGGATTGCGCTGTACCACTTCCAACTGGGGTCCCATCGAAATCACTCAATACACGCTGACCATTAATTTCCACATGGAATGGCCGTCTGGAAGCAGGCTCAGACGCCCCTTCTCCAAACTTCACCCATACCGTGTAGAGGCCCGGCGTCACCGCCACATCCCATCGGTTGACGCCCGTCATGACCGCCTGACGCACCGTATTAGGTCCCACAGAAGGCGTCTCATCCACATAGGAAATCAGCGGCATCCAAGCCAGCAAATCGGTGTGAGGATTGCTCCCCTTCTCCAACACAAAACGGATGCGATCCCCCACCACCACATCGGTGATCCAATCGTGACTGGCGCCATGGAGGTCATTCGGGGCCACCCAAGCAGGTTGTTCCGAGTCATTGGAGGGCCATATTTGCTTTTCATTACAAAGGATACGCACCCGCAATGATTCGCCTAGGGCACGCCGGTACCATTCCTTGACCGCCCGGCCCACCACACGAACACGTCCGGATTTCGGGGCCGCCCAGGAACGGACGCAGGCTACCAACGCCGAGGCCTGCTGCCAACCACGCCCCAAACGGGCAAGGCTGGAGCCCTCCCAATAGCCTTCCACACCACCTCGCTGATTCGGTGTGCCCCCCAGATCAGCAGAGGGATCTTCGGCGGGCCCCACCCATGCCATAGGATAGAATTTTTTTCCATCTTCGGTCGTCTCCGCCCACCAGCCTTCGCGGCCAACCACCGGAAAATGACCGCCCAACGCCTCAAAGGTCAACGGTTCTCCAGCAATCCAGATCGCCTCTCTCCATTCGCTGGCCTTACCGGCGCCATTGACCGTCCGTACAGCATAACTGTGGCCTTGGAGCCAACCGGCCGTATGGTCAAACCAGTTGAGACCCACGCTCACTTTGGCGATGGATTGTCCATTCCTACCCACTTCATAGTAACTAATCCAGCGTTCATCAGCCCCAGGCGACCAGTAGACGCCGACCCCACTGTGCCCCAGGTTATTCTCGAAGCGTACATAAACCGCACCGGGTCGTTGCGGCGGCTTACCCGCAAAATCCGTACCAGGCCGGTTCGGCAGGTTGAGAAAGATCAACTCACGCACCGGAAAATCTTTCAGGACAATCCCGTTCTGCATTAATTCCGCCCCATCACGCTCCACGACACCCGTCTGGACAGTATAACTGACGACATAGCGTTCGCCAGGGAGCAATCCGCGTGGATAAATTTTTATGACGCCCGGCCTTTGACATTTCAAAATGATACAAGCCTTGCATCGGTCATGGCTCGTGCGCTGGAAAAAATAATACTCCTCCGCACCTTCAACTTTAGGATGGAAGACATAACTCCAGCGACCAGCCACACCTTCACGGCGCAGGAACTGATAAAGTTCCAAATCCTGCCGGACCTGTTCATTGTCCGCCGCATCTAAATATAGTCCGTAACCAGTCGGAACAGTCGTCAACGTATTACGTGCGGTTTCCGAAACATACTTCAAGTCGATCGCCCCAAACCGGGTCCCCGCCCCCGAACCGTTCATCGAACCGTCAATTTTGTTGCCATAAACCGAAGCCAATGACTCTAATATATCGCCAGTTTTATCGGGAGTTTCGAAATACGAGAAAAAGTAGTTCACCCCCGGCCCCCGACCAAGATCGGACAGGTAATGATAATTCCCAACCCGTTGCATTTCAAAGGTATGCATATAGCGACCGCCGCCACTGCAGGTATGGAAGGAACTCTCCGGCTGGGTATCGAGGAAATGCTTGATACGTTGCCGCAAGAACCTGTCCTGCGTAAGGCTGCCGCAAGGCATCGCATCGGTACGCCACTCAAAATTACCCCAGGAACCTACCTTGGTCGCCAAGACACCATCACTGGGCAGTCCACAGAACCACAGAATCCATTTCATCCCCTTCTTGCGCAGATAGCGTTGGGTGCGGGAAAAATCCGGACCTTCGTAACTCTCGTTGAACACACTGCCATAGGAGTCGGGCGGCATGTCGCTCGGATGAGAGGACCAACCGGCATCGTCCCAAAGCACCTCATACCCTGTTTCACTCGCCGGTTCGGCAAGAAGATCTAAATTGGCTATTCGCGCCGAAAATTGTTCCTGCAAATTGCGAGAGGTATAAAACCACCAGGTTAATACACGGGGACGGGCATAGAATTCCGGATTGGTATAATCCCACATATATTGGTACTGCCAGTCGTATAATCGGACCCCCAGATCATCGAGGCCTTCTTTGAAGGAACTTAGAAAGAGGTAAGGCAAGGCAACGCGTTGACCGGAACAGAGCGTATCAGGGGAGTTCATCGTCATGCTCAGACTGACAGGACCCTCTCCCTGCCGCGTCACCGATGTCCGCCATTGTCCCAGATACTCCAACGCTACCATCAGACCATCCCCAGCAACCCCTCCGCGTTCTAATACAACGAGCGGGCAAAACTCATCCGTCGCCGTTCCTTCCAACGTCCGCGTGTAATTCGCACCTATATTTTCCCGATGGATCTGTCCTTGCCCCGCCGAGGCACAACCGCCACCGAACCAGACCAGCGCCGTATTCTGCGGACTTCCTGCAAAAAATTCAGCGGTCAGCAGTGTAGCTTTAATGGTCGTATCCACAGGACCAGTATTTTCGATCTCAGTCTTAAGTCGGAAAACAGACGTGTTCGGATAGGCCTGAAGCTGAAAATAAAGACGCATGCCAGAAGCAACGAAAGTGAAGTCCAAACGAAGCACCCGACAACCGCCCTCCACCTCAACAGCGGCATCCTGTTGCTCCAGCGTCCAACATACCCCCGGCAGGATGGGCAGCATGTTCTGCCCCAATGCTGAATGAATATAATCCACGGGCGACACGGTCAATAGGTTACATATCCGCATCAATCTCAACCGGCCATCCGCCACGGACAATTCCAGTTGCATGGCATCAGTACCAAATTCCCAGCATAATGAATCGGTGTTATAGCGACAATAGGCATTGCCCACACTTTGGTTTTGAGTTTCACTTTTCATATGTTGCACACCTTTTGTTATCCGACGATCAATAACATCTGCCAGCAGGGAATCGTTGGCAGGACAAACTTCTTATAAGGCCCGTCTGAGCCTGCGGCCCGGACGATCGTTTTTTGGCAGGCCATATTGAAAACGGTGATTTCATTTTTATCGGTCCCGAACATCAATTCAATATTCTGAACGGAATCCAGTGTGGGGTTGATCAGAGCGGCGGCAAGTCGACCCTGCGCCACCTCACGAACCCACAGATTGATTTTATGGTACGAAGCGATATAGGCAAGCAGGTTGTCTTTGGCCAACCAGCGCAGAACCGTTTTAATCTGCATCGCCTTGGAATAGTTCTGGAGATAAGTCCAAGGGTAGTAACCGCTGACGTAAACACGTCCCCCAAGTTTATTTTCAAAAACACCAGAGCAACAGCCGGCAACCTGTTTGTTTCCATAATCAATCAACCGCGACAAAGGCTGAGCAGCCGATGATGTGGGACTCAGTTCGGCCGCAGAAACATGCCACCAGAGGAATGATTGACGGTTATCCCGCTTGCGCCCAACAAAAGGATGATTTAAATCATGCGACAGAAGTTCTTCAATACAATCCACATCGTGATATTTAACGACGGTAAAACCTGTATATTCCCCATATCCCATCTCGTTGAGTCGTACCAAGGCAGGGCCATCCAGATAAACACCACGAGAAAGAATGGTTATTAATTCTGATTCCGACAGAGCCAATGCCACATCGCCAGTCAAAGCGGAGATGTGTGAATCTTTAAGACCATACGCGGCAGGGATCCCAACCTCGAAGATTTCAGCCGTATTCGCGACCATCGCCCCGTTTCCAGGCCCGAACCAATCCGGGGCACTCAGGCTATTGATGGCATAAGAGTTTTTATTCCAGGCGGCATAGAAGCCTTGCGGTTTCGCACGCCCCAGAGTTTTGACCATCAGGTCATAAAACGGGCGTGCTTTATGCAACGCGGTCATCAGCGGTTCATATTCGTCAAGCGGTTCATCGTACATCTGAAGGACGTTAAACGCCGTCCCAGTACAGCCTGCAGCGATATACGAAGCAGACTCCAGCGCCGTGGTGTAGGCCGCTTTTTTGAGCCGCTGATACGGAAAGTTTTCGATTTCCGACTGAATGGACACCACCGCATCGGGGAGCAAGGAAATTTGACGTCCGATATCGTGAGATTTTCCAACCAAACCAACGAGCGCTTCATCGGTGTAAAAACCGCCACCCGGCCGCCACATGACTTCACAATGATTGGGGCCGGCCAGAATTCCGGCCCAGATATCAAAATCATAACCTTCATAAAATCGATCGCCGGTCATAAATCCCAGCGGCATGGAGGGATTGATGGCGTGGACAGTCTTTTCGATCAATTCAAAAACCCGGCCAATCAGTTTGCGGTTGTGCTCCATCCAGAACTTCCGATGCCAGAGCTTTGCCTCCATCGTCCCCGTATTGAATAGGGCCTTCAGGCCCTCCCGAGTATGCCGTTTGCCAGATTCTTTTTCATAGATCTTCAGGCAATTCTCACAAAAACATCCCGCCAGAATCGGCATGTGGCCGAAAAGCCGGACATCATCATCGATCCAGATATAATCCGGCCGGGCCAAGCTGAGTGCCTGGTATACCTCCTGAATATACTGGCGAAAATTCTCATCAGTCGGGCAATAGGAACCCCTACAGACATTGCCCTCGATATCCGTCAGGAAAGTATAATTGCCGGTCAGAGAGTTGGGTAAATTCTCATTGTGATGCCCCAGAGTGGACAGCAGATTGATCCCCGTCCGATACCCCAGCTTGCGGACCTGATCCATCCGCTGGGCGAGGAGTTTCGCCCGTTCCTGAATAACGTTCAGCGGCAAACAAGGATGCGTTTCCGAAGTGAAAAATGTCACCTCGTCCGTAACCCCTTTATATTTCTCAAACAACGCCATCTGCTCGTTAAACCGTGATTCCGAGATCCAACTCGTGATTCCGACACGAAATGAGATAAAAGCTTTTTCAATTTTTTGCGTCATACTTCTGTTTTCCTTGCGCCACGTTGACAGCCTTTATTTCTTAAAAACTGACAGATCCCATGAATCATACCAGCGGATTTCCATCTCGCCTTTACCTTTCAACGTAATGGGCAACCAAACGGTACGGGTGTAGGGAGCCGCTTTATTGGCACGCAAACTGTCACCGATCCAAATGAAAGCATTCTTCTTCCCCGCCACGGGTACTACATCCGTGGTCTGAGTCTGAAAAGTGTCGGCGGCGTGTTCCCCGCAGGCGATGTGTCCCTTTGCCTGCCAAGGCCCGTGGATGTCCGTCGCCGTGTGATAAAAGTTATCGTTGGTTCCCAAGCCCGTCAGATGGGAATGAAGCAAATAATACACGCCTTCATGCTTGAAAATAGCCGGAGCCTCCCCTCCTGTCTGAAGCAAGGTGACTTTGACGGCGCTCAGGCAGTCGGGCGCAAGTTCATAGAGGCAATCGGCAACGTTCCAATGATCGGCAATGCGTTGCCCCGTGATCAGGTACTGAGTCCCATCGTCATCAGTAAACACGGCAGTATCGGCACCTTGCACAGGTTTCCCATCCATCTGCAAAATGCCATACCACTTATAAGGGCCTTCGGGTGTGTCGGCCACGGCCACAGCAGTCACGTTGATCTCCCGGAAATAGGCGTCAACCACCTGGAACAAGGCGATGAACTTCCCGGTACCCCGGGCGCAGAGGAGCTTACCTCGACCTGCGGCAAAAGTGAAGTTGTAGAGGGGCTGATACGGATCGCCCGACTGCCCGCAGAAGTTGCCATGCCATGTCCAGTTCATCAGATCCGTCGAGGAGTACACTACCATGCCAAAATTCTTGCCCCAATCATAGGGAAACCCCGGCAGCTTTTGGCCCCGCCAGTCTCCCCCCACCATATAATACCTGCCCTGATGGAACATCACGCCGCCCATATGACACTGTATCTGCTCACCCCGATCATCCAGCCATAACGGCACATTGGGCTCAAAGCACGTCCGCTTGACCGGAACAAACCGTTCCGGATGTGACCCGGCGAGGTACTCGATACGCGACCAATTGATCGCAGTGCCACTGGATTCAACGCACTTATCCCCGCGGGTCTGAATTCCCAATAGGTGCTTCCCATCCGGCAAATCCAAAACACTGAATATCAGAACATCATATACATCCTGCGCGCTATACCAATCTGCCGTCGTCCGAAAGAGTCCATCAACATAGATATCAGCCTTACCGTTCCCGGGTCCGGTACTGGCCAATAGTTTCACGCTGGTACCGGAGAACGGACACCACATCGCTCCGCTCCACTGCCCCTCACGCACTCCGTCCACGGCCATGATTTGCGGATCCTTCCCGAAAATCGTCATCCAAGTTCCAGGAGCAGGCTTAATCGCAGGCTCTGGCACAGAAATTTTACCGCCGATCTGTTGATAAAACCAGATGGCTCCACTACGCGACGGAAGCGCAAAGTTAAAGCCATCGCGGATCCAGTCCACTCCTGCCAGGTCCATGTTTTCCCCGGTTTCCATATTTTCAAAACGGTAGACAGCCTCTGCATCCAACGCTTGCGGTCGCACTACAAGGGTTTCCTGTAATGCAGCCGGAAGGCGGATAGCCTGAATGAATCCCTGCCCTTTTTCCGGGCAATCGAACTGCCGTGCCACCCATTGCTCCGGCGTGCGCCCAAGCGGTGTGAGCGGATAGTAGTCCCCATTCAAAATCAAGTCAGCGGCACGACGCCAGATTCCGATCATTTGCCGGGCAAGTGCATAGTCATAATCGTCACGTCGAATATCCAAAGACAGAAACAACATAGGGGCCATCGCACAGTGAAAAGAGTAGCTATCCACCTGATGGTCAAATCTCGCATTCCCTCCAATATCCCAGGAGAGCGTGCACTCCTTGAAATAGGGCATCCACTCAAACATCGTATGTTGAAAGGCCAATTTGACCGGATGGTCCCCATAACCGAAGTCGGTATAATGCAAGGGCACGGAGCGACGCAAGGTCTCGAGGTCATTACGGCGGCCGCCGGAGGAACATGAGTCAATCCACAGGCCTGGATTTCGAGCCAGCAGATCGTCCCAGTATTGAAGATATCCCTGCACATACAGGTTTTCGTTCAGCCCTTGGCGGTCCTGAGACTCATTCTGACGCCAATGCGATAGTATCTCGAAGTTGAAATCTTGCCGGTAGATTTTGATGCCATTATCTTTAATCAGTTGGCACACATGATCGGTAAGCCATTCCCGGCATTTCCTATCTCCCAGATTCAATAAACCGCCAAAGTTCACCTGACGCTCATCATCGATGCTACTATGAAGCAGCCATTCCGGGTGTTCCACATCGAGTTTTGAGCCCGGAATGACCCGTTCCGGTTCAAACCAGACCAACAGGTCTGCACCGACCCGGACCGTGTGGTCGGACACCGGCTTGAGGCCTCTTGGAAAACGTTTGGAATCCGGTTCCCATGTGCCAGTGATCCACCATTTGGAAGACCAGCCAGGCAACTTAACCGATGGCAACATATTTACCGCAGGGTCACAAGGATACCACCCGGCATCAATCCACCAGACATCAGGATGAATACCAAGTCGGTTGAATTTATCGATATACCGGATCTGATTCTCTTCGGTAGCGGCGGTAAACTCCTCACCCTCATCAGTACCGCAACACGCCAAATGCCGTTTCATCGACTGCCCGTTCGGTCTGGGCAGAATGTGGGTAAGATACCAACGCCGCCAAAGATTCACGGCTCTGGAAGCATCCCCCGCCCATGCCAAAACGGTCATACGCGGTGTACGGATACTTTCGCCCGGCATCAGCCGCAGATGGATCTTTTCCTGACCAGCACGAACCTGCACCCCGTCAGCCAGCCCACTGAAACTGGCCGCCCATTGCGCAGGCCATCCGATGGCCATGGATAACCCCCACCCCTCGAACACGATCCGGTAATAGGGAAATGCACGATCACAGGGGCGCCCCCCAGTGGGGGCAAAAACAAGCAGATCTCCCTTATGAAGGGGCGTCTCCAAGGACGTCAATCCCTCTGCGCTCATAAACTCACCATTACAGTGACACAACACAGGGGAAATCCCTGTGAAAATTCCATCAAGCGCAAGAAGATCACTGATAACCGGTGTGGACTTCTGGCCCTTATTGGTTAACCACGCCACCCATTCCACAACTGGATAATCGAGGTACTCCAAGCACTCAACCCTGAGATTCAGGCCTGTCTCGGCGTCAGTTCCTTCGAATATCGTCTCGATAATGTTGGCGTCAATCCGGTATTTCCTGGCCACCGGATTCCAGTCGTCAGGAATACCACTAATCGTTTTTCCGTCCAATTTGAACGTGACGGGAAGTCGTGCAGAAGTAGCCAGGAAATGGGCCGACCATTCGCCCATCTTAAGCATGTCCCCAGGCAGCGTTGTCGACTTCGCACATGTAGTCATAATAATTATCCTTGTCAGGTCTTAACAATCCCGCTCCGCGCATACGCCACGAGGTTTAACAGCAAACGGCCGGCAGCCGGGTGGTTTCCCAGATGATCCAAAATATTAAGGGTATTCAGCACAAACGAACCGAAACCTCGCTTATAACGGCCCAACATAATCCCGGAGGTATAACATTCATCTTTAATGGATCCGGAGTTATACCCCACCGCAAAGGCAGCACAAATAGTCTCGTCCGGCGTAACTGTGGCCGGGCCTGACAAACAAACACCAACGCAAAGGGGCCCAGCCATCACGGAGCACATCAGCTATGCCCGGCTTCAATTCACGCCAGAACGTCCATAGCGCCTTACCGGGAATGGCGGTGAACCAGCGCTTATGTTTCCCCGTATTATCCGGATCAGGGAAAAGGCGCCATGCCCCGTCCAAAACCTGCACCGCATTATTCACTGTTTTCTGCATCGTGTTAGCTCACAGGTTTGTAGCGAACCAGAAGGCTTGCCCCTCTGAACGGGATCCGTAATTCCAATCCATTCAGCATTTCCTGGCCTGTCAATGTCAGGGTAGTCTTCACTCGCGCCTCATCGATCAAATCAACCGTATACGAAACCCTGGGGCTAAGCCCTTGTAATGTCACCACCAGGCCGACCGTGTTACATTCAGCGTGCCGGAAGGCCAGAACCAATCCCTCATCCAGATCGGCACGATGGAACTGATAGACCATGAAGTGCTCCGGCGAAACTGAGGCAACGGAAAGAGGATAAAAATCGCCGTACCAGTATTTCTGATTCTCCTTCGCCTCTGCAATAGAAGCCTTGGCCACCTCCATCGGGAAACCCTCAGTCATGTAGTCGAACTGGGGTATGGCCCCCAGAGTGGCTGCGCTACGGAAGTCGTAAGGTTCCGGAATCCATGCACAAGCAGTATGGAACGGAATGTATAGGCTAAGCCCCGCCGTCTGCAGCTGATTCCACTCCGGATGACCCGGGGAACAGTTGGTGTCACTGCGCCAGAGCGGCACCGAACGTATCGCCATTTCGATATCGATTCTACGCCCGCCGCTGGCGCAGTTATCAATCAGCAGACCAGGGTGCCGAACGAGAAGTTCATCCCACATTTCATAGAGACCTTCGATATAACGGATTTCGGTCATCCCCTGGCGGTCCGGCGTGTCATTGCCACGCCAAAAGCTCAGCGGTTCAATGTTGAAGTCATTGCGATAGACATCAATCCCATATTCGGTAATCCGTTTCGACAGCAGATCGGTCAGGAACCGGCGTGCCGCGGGATCGTTCAACTTGTATAGTCCGGATCCCTTGCTGCTGCCCATCAGGCACATCCTCTCCGCCTCATTGCCCAAGACAAACTCCGGGTGTTCCCGGGCAATCTGCGTACCCTCAACCACCCGCTCTGGTTCGAACCACAGGATGAATTTCAATCCCTTCTGATGGCAGCAGTCGCTGACGGGTTTCAAGCCATCCGGGAACTCCTTTGTTTTGGCAAACCAGTTACCGACACCATCTGGGAAACCGCCTGGGAACCAAGCAGCATCCAGCCACAAATGATCGATTCCCATATCAGAGGCCGCCGCCGCCACCGCGATCTGCCCCGCCTCGGTCGCCCAGTCAGTCCGATGCCAGGAGTAGCGATCAAAACACTGCAAAGCAATGGGTAGCCGTGCCGGCCGGCCACCACTCCGGGGCGAGTAATGGAACAGTATCAATCGCCGCCAGCGGTTATGGGCCATGGTTCGATCCCCCTTCCAGGGCATAATAACCACACGCGGAGTGCGAATTTTCTCACCCGGATGTAGCAGCAGATGCGTCAGTTCCATACCAGCAGTCAAATGCGTCGGTCCCGCCTTAGCACGATCAAGCGCCGCCGCCCACTGCCCGGACCAACCCATAGCCGCCATCACCCCCTGGTCTCCATATTGTAAATTGAAAAACGGAAAGGCCGTGCTATTGGAAGACCTGCCACCCAATGGAACCATGCGGAAACTCTTCGCGCACCACAAATCGGTCTGAAACGGGGCAAAGGATTTGCCACCACTGGCATCGCCCTCAAGACAGTGTACGACCAAAGGCAACCCGTGTTCGTTAGTCACCAACTCAACATCGAGAGCCTGAATGTTATCCAGAATCGGAGTATCCTGTGTCCCCGTGTTCTCGAAGTGAAGAACCCAGTCAACAGCCGGATACCGCTTGAACACCTTGACCAGAACACTGACCACCAAACCCGTCTTCGGATCCGCCCAGCGCACCCGATATTCGATTTTATCCTGGTCTTGTGTTGTCTTTATTTCGCGCTTCCAGCCTGGCAGAAGCTGTGCCGACGCCGTACCGCCATAGACAAATGAGAATGGTACCGATCCGGCAGCCAGCAAGCCTTCGTCCGTCGAGTCGATCCCAGAAAACACCTTCCCCGCCCACTTCATCACCTGCTGGATTTCGACCGGGCTGGCCATTATCGAGTCGACAGGCGCAATGGCTGGAATATCGTTATCCAACATGAGTTAAACTCCTGGTCACAGGATAATAAGGTGGTTCCTTATCTCAATACTCATTAAAGACCGAATGTCCCGGGCGAAGCGAGCCATCCGCCTCGATGAACGCCAGGTTACCGGGCTCGGTCACCGGGCCGAATTCCGGTCGGTGCGAGTCGGCGACGAGACTGTGATGCAACACATACACAAGCCAGCCGATATTGCGTTTCTTGTACTGCGAAAGTTCGTAACGGATAGTCTCGACACGAACCTTGTCATCAAGCGACCCCCAGCAAGACTCTGACACCAGCAAGGGCTTATGGGATTTCAAAGCGAACTCAACGTTACCGTTAAGGCTCTTCTCATAGTCAGTCTTATTGGCGTTGGTAAAAAGATACGGATGGATACACAACAGGTCACAAATCGGTTCAATCGTCTCCAGCGGCATAAACGTCTTACACCCGATCGTGATCGGAGCCTGTGCCCCAAGTTCCTTACAGCGGTCACGTAACGATTTCAACCAGGCCGTCTCATTATTCGCGAAATCTTCAATTTGCTTGTTCAGTATTTCGTAATAGTAAGGCTCGTTGCAAAGATCCCAGGCAATAATACGCGGATCATCCTTATGCCCACCCACCAGCGCTTGCAGGAAAGCGTCGAACATCTTTGGCCGCTGTACCCAATTGGCATCCGGCACAAAATGATCCAGATAGATACCACCGTAATCGGTTATCGTGTCATGCCACCGATTGAACAAGCATGGAATAACCTTGCACCCCACCTTCGCCGCCAGTTCCAGCGAAGTCTCGAAATCATGCTCATAGCGTTTGGGATCGCGCAAGAATGAGTCCCATGACTGCCACCAACGCAACGCATTCATTTTCGGAAAGTATTTCTTTCCGCGGGCCAGTTCTTTCTCAATGATCTTTGCATCAAATTTCTGCCACAACTCTAATCCGGTGTGGCCATAGCTTGGCTGATAGTTAAAACCACGAATGGCAGACCAATCCGAGTCCGGCATGCGCGGAACGAATGGCTCTGCAGCCTTTGACTCCTGCACACCGCCCATAACTTTGTTCGCCATCATCGCCAAAGCAGCCACCGAAGTGGCGCGGATGAAATCACGACGGGACAGGGTCGAAGCATCTAAGGTCATGGTACTTTCTCCTAAGTTAGTCGTTCTATTCGGGCGTTCTTCGTTTCCAGGATATTAACACCTTCAACCCAATAAGGCCACCGCAGTGCCCGCCAAGGCCAGCGCAATTCCGCTCCCCTGAATGAAGGATAGCTTGGAACGGAACACCAGGGCCGTCGCCAGTTGGCAACCGATTCCAGCGCCAACGACGGCAAGGACATAGGCCAGATTGGGGTTGTCAGACATTTTTGCAAAAATCTGCATGAGAAAGACAATACTCGCCGCCCCAACAACATTGCCACCAATAAAGCATCTCACCCATCGAGATGAATGGGGGGAATCGGACAGGCTCCCGGACTTAAAGAGTATATAGGCCGCAATTTGCATACTCCAGAATATCACCAGCAGAGTTCCCAGATTCATGATTCCCCCGCTACCACAGAAAAGGCCGCCGGTTTACCCGACGTCGGACTCCATGCGGCCATCAATGTTCCGACCAATACGAGCGCGATTCCACCCCACTGGTACAAGTCCAACGGCGAATGATACAGCCGCCAGTAAGTTAACTGCACGCTCACAAAGCCAAAGCCAAAGGTCAGTGCCATAGCCACATTTACGTTGACCCGCTGATACAGCCGCATCACAAACCACGTACTTGTGATCCCAAGAATATTGCCGCCAACAAAGAACACCCAATGGAGTGTCTGGTTCGTTCCGCCTTCTTTAAAACAAATACTGGCCGCCAGGTTGAACACCAGATAAATGGCCAGTAAAACCGCTGACGTCTTGTATCCACGATTTATCATTTTGAGATCCGCCCCTTTTGAAACCGCTCATTGATCTGGCGCAACCACACCGGGTTGTCGTGCCAGATAAGGTGCTCGGGGCCACAGTAAGTTCCCGGCAAAAACCCCCAGTAGTCGTACTGGATGGCCAGATCCGCAAGCAGATCAAGCAGGGAAAGCCCGTCCGGCGATAACTCGAACCGCGACAGTCGGGGCGGTAAAAAGAAGCCACCTTCATCAAACACCAGCGGAAGTCCGCGTCGTCCTGCTTCCTCAGCATCTTCAGCGAACCGTTTTTGCGCTTCCGCCCAGATACGGTCTTTCCATTCTGGAAACCGCTCCGCCACCCAGATGTCCCACTTGGCATTGTCCAAGTTCTCGAACAGCCACATAACCGGACGCCAAAACGGCCTGATGTTGGCAGCCGGCTTCATGAATTCATCCCAAGGGACCAAGTCGTCCTTGAGTACCCGCCGAAGAACCTCCGAAGAACATGGATTTTGGGGATCGAATTTATCGGTAAAAACCGTCTGCCCGAAAAGATCCCCAAAATACCACTGCGCACCGGCATACACATGTTGATCAAAAACCTGCACGTTATCCGGGATAATCGAATAATCATGAAGGGTAAAATCGCCGCTGAACAGAATGTCCGGGTGCCTTGAACGAAGCATGGCTATGGCTTCCTGATGCAGTTGTTTACTTTGTGCCCCCTGGGGTAACTCACTGCAATCAGGCTCGTTGTGCACCTCCACAAAGGCGATGGATTGCTCCAGTCCCTTGGATTTAAGAATTTTGATAAGACGGTCATGCTGTTCCGCCAGATGCATGAACCGGCGCTCCACAGGAATCGAATACACCTCCGCGCGAATACCCGGATCGGCGATAAACCAGGAACTATCCTGATACTCCCAACTGGTCAGGATGATCCACACCCCATGTCGCCGGGCCAATTCGAACAGGAGCAACAACCGTTCCAGCACATCGAAACGTCCCCCACCCCGCGCATCACCCGAAGAGAAGTTCCAACCATAACCTGCAATCCAGGGGCCAAACGACATCGGACCGCGGGGCTGACCATCGAGTTTAAAGGCCCAATTCAGCCCGGCCTCCAAGCGGACCGCATTGAACCCGCGCTCCTTGAGTTCCAAAACACAGCGCTCAAGATCGTCGTAGGGTTCCCCCGGTGTTGCCGCAATAATCCAATTCCATATCCAACTGGAAATGCTCAATTTTGAAGGAAGATGACTTGGCAAAATTTGTTTTTGTTTGTTCACAAAATGGCCTTTTTAGATTTTTTATAAAATACAAGCCGGCTGTCACGCGGGGTAGTGATTGAAATTCCTAGCCCATTCGTCATCAAGTGACTTCCTGTCGAACGCCAAATCTTGCCACTGTCCGCGTCCTCCAATTCGTACTCACCCTGCGCCTCCAAATCGTGGAGTTGGAAGGAGGACGACGTCATGGAACTTTCGGCTCGACGAAAAGCCAGCACAGCCCCCTCGCCAGTTCCGGGAATGAGCAGTTGGTAGGCCAGCCAAGAGTCATGGCAGAATACGCCTGACGTCAGGGGATAGAAATCGCCGTAAAACATCGGCCGCAGTCTTCGGGCCTCCTCCATCCTCTTGCGGAACCATTCCCAAGGGAAATCGGGAGCTTTCGAACCGTTAATCCCAAACTCTTCAATACTCAAAACCAATCCAGACGAGTATGCGGAGCGAACCTGATAGGTGTCACCAGGTTTGGCAAACGGGCTGGTTGAATTCAGAGGTAACCATTGGTTCAGTCCCATCGTATGAACCTGCGAAGCGTCGGCATTCATGTGCGGGAAACAGTTGTAGTCTGTCCGCCACAACGCCACACTGCGACTGATGGTCTCCAATTCGAGACGCCTACCGCCACTGGCACAGTTGTCGATGAGCAAGCCGGGATGACGACGGCGCAATTCATCCCAAAACGCATAAAGTCCTTCAACAAAGCGTATCTCAACCAGACCTTGTCGTCCTTCTTCATCAGCGTTGCACCAGAAGGGACCAGGATCAAAATTGAAATCTTCCCGGTAACAATCAATGCCGTTCTCTTCAATTAGCGTCGAGATGGTTTCCACAGCCCATTGCCATGCTTCAGGATTGCCGAGATCCAACAAAAGGTTCTCGTTGATTTCCCGCGGCACCGCATTGGTTCTCCGCAGGAACCATTCAGGATGTGCAAGGGTGACGGGTGTTCCATGCAGGGCACGTTCGGGTTCAAACCACAGCAGGAATTTCATGCCGACCCGATGGGCAGCCTCACTGATGGGCTTAAGCCCGTCGGGATGGAAATTCCGATTTACACGCCAGTCACCGGTGATCCACCAATCCCCATGGAAGACATCGGGACAGGGCTTGCTTGAGGTTCCATACCAGGCGGCATCAATCCAGTAGTAATCGTACGGCAGACCATGCTTGGCGATACCATGAATGGCATCCAAGTGACCCTGAGTCGGAGTCCCACCCCAGGAACCGTTACAAATCGGCATCTCCACTAATTTACCGTCAATTCGCGGACTATGGAATTCCAGAATAAACTGCCGCAGAACGTTCTGAGCATGAATCGGCTCGCCCTTCCAGTAAAGAAGCATCACACGCGGCGAACGGATGGATTCCCCCGACTTAAGTTTCAACGCCAGATGTTCCATTCCAGCGGAAATATCCGTTTTGCCGGCACCATCATGGGTAAACTCTGCGAACCACTGTCCGCTCCAGCCCAGGGCACTGATCAATCCATCCTCACCGGTTCTCAGATTGAAGAAAGGCAACCAGGTGGCAGAAGTCCGGTCATCCACCATCAGACTCGAGCCGTTCCTGGCTTGGCGGAAAGCCGTATTGGTGGCGGAATCCATGCGTATCGTCCGGGGGGCATCCCACATGGATCTCCGCAGTTCGTCACAGTGGTATTGAAAATCATCATGGCGCCCATCGCTGCCAAGGGATCGTCGCAACTCGGGCATGGTGCCTTCCTGAGCGCATTTCCAGAAGATGTCCAGTGCCTTGAAGTTATGAATCGGCTCGGTCTCAATGACACCGTCATTCCGCAGTCGGATGACCCATTCCACGGCTGGAAACCTGCTGAATTCCGTCAACTCCATTTCACAGGTAAGAGAGGTTTGAGCATCGCTCCAGCGCATGCGGTGAATCCGTTTTCCCTCACACCAGACACCACTTTCAATCTTGGCGGTTTCCACCGGGAGCCACTCACGACTGAATCGCGCCCCACAGTTGAAGCTGAACGGGACACCTCCGGAACATCGATCCAGTCCTACGGTAAGATCACCTACCCCATCAACCTTTGCAGCGGTAAGTCGACTGATCCAAGCCTGTATCCATTTCATTTCTTCCGGCTTAACCCAAGATGATCCGTTATTATCGTTCATGGTATCCCTTTCCAACGAGATGCTTGTAAACTTTCTCCTCGTCCACATGATGAATGGAGCCGATGATGGGCCTACCCCCCGCCTCCCGAGCCTGATCAATCATCCAAGTGACGTTCTCGATATACCTGTTCAGCGGAATGAAAAACCGGTCGTTAATGACATCGTTCATCCCGATGTGAATCAATACATAATCAGGACTGGGCGTGAACGCTAGCACGTCGGCATCAAACTGCTCGCGAACGATCTCACTGTTCTGTCCACAGCGGCCCTGGTTACGAACAGTCAGATCTGCTGATTGTGCAGATTCTATTGTTTTCATGAGGCTTACTAAGTACTGTCTATTTTACATTCGTGATACATTTCCAACCGCACTACCACAAGGTTTCCTATCCAAATTATTCTGAGTTAAAATTATGAGGGCGGAACGTCCTATATGGAATTGTCAATTTGCGGAATTTTGTTATCGTTTTGCGACAAATGAAAATTCCTATTCGCATTGGGTTAGTATTTGATACCCGTTTTGCCTGGGCCCGCGGTGAAGTCAGCGGCGTGATCGCCTACGCTCGTTCACTAAAGCTCCCTTGGATCTTCGCTGGCGGGGATGGATCCACCTCAACCTGGCGAATGCTACGCCGCTGGAAACCGGCCGGTATTGTGGGTGCCGTACCGCCCAAGATCATGCAGCACATCCCTTCGATCGTGCCACTGACTCCAGATCAGGCTGGCTCCGCCATATTGGACAATGCCGCCATCGGGCAACTGGCGGCCGAGCACCTGCTCGGGCGAGGATTTCACCATCTGGCATTCTTTGGTGAAAAAAGCTCAGCCTATTCTCAGGGACGGGCCGCGGGTTTCCGAAAAGGCTGGAAATCGAGACGACCAAGCCATCCAGACGCCACGTTCCATCAACTCGATCTGACGCCTTCTCCCGTTGATGACTGGCGCCCCGTTGATGCAAAACTGGTGGAGTGGCTCCACACCCTGCCACAACCCGTGGGAATCCTTGCCTGTCGCGACCTGCGCGCTCGCGAGATCGCCCAGGCCTGCCGCATAGCCCGTTTACGTGTTCCAGAGGAAGTGGCCATCGTCGGCGTGGACAATGACGCGTTGCTATGCGAACTAACGGATCCGCCACTATCCAGCGTCAACGTGCCATGGGACCAGATTGGTTATCACATGGGTACACAACTGCATCACCTCCTCCAGGGGAAAAAGTGGTCAAAATCTCTACCAATCATCGTGCCCAGCGGCATCCAGGTGCGGCCATCTTCAGACATCTACGCCATTGCGGATGAAGCAGTGGCGCGGGTCTGCCGTCATCTAAGGGACCACGCCCACGAGCCGCTGCAAGTGGGAGCAATGGCACAAACGGCCGGTGTTTCGCGCCGGGGATTGGAACGCCGGTTCCGTCGTGAACTGGGTCGTTCGCCTCATGCCGAAATTCAGAGGATACGGCTCGAACATGCCCGACAAATGCTTTGCGAAACAACCGCGTCCATGGCGGCCATTGCCGAACGTAGCGGCTGGTCTTCCGTCCAACGGTTCATGGCGGTCTTCAAGGCAGCGACAGGCCAGACACCCGGCCAATTCCGGGCGTCCAACAAGTTCATACCGCTGGCAGCAGGATCCAGGTAGAGGTCATTTCGACAGCATTTCCTGCGTCCACCTCTGCAGTGGTTTCACCTTAGTCTTATCGGAAATGCGTTTGAAGACCGCATATTGAATCGCCAAGGGAGGCGCCGGCGGGGGAGGCGGTTTCGCGCTCAAGATGGTGGAATCAATCGCCTGCGCCACGTTATCCGCGTTTTTCGTTCCCAGGCTGGCATCAATCGCGTTATCCGTGATCTGCGGCAAGTTGTCCGGATTCGATCCCTCCCGGATTGTGATTCCAATCTGGAGACTGTTTTCCTTTTCCTTGAGTAAGCCATCAGGGATCGTCAATCGCCATGTGGAAGGGGCTTTCTCGCTAAAGGCTGCAGCTAAATTTCCAATCTCCTTGCCATTAAGATTGATGATTACTTTGGCAACCGCCTTACTCATGCGTGCGCTGATTCTGAGCTCAAAACGATCCACCAAATCATCGCCCCATAGCCATTGGCAGGTCTCCGCGGTACCCCTCGTGCCGGTTAACACATGGGCCGGATGCGTTTGGCTGACGTCCACCGCGTTATCACTCACGTCCTGAAGCAGCCCCCCCCTAAAATTACTAGCCGCCAGAAAATAATCCCCGATCTCCCGCGAATAATCGCCCGCCTTCTCGGCAATCCGCCGCTGTCCCGGAGCTTTCCTATAGGGTTCCAAGGCCGGGTTGCTCTTAACTCCAGGGATCGTGTTTCTCGCAATCCCCAGAAAATGACTGCACCCGGTCCAAGTGGAAATGGCCGCCGGTTTAAGAGACAGCATTTTATTATGAAGATCTTCAGCTGCCGCAATCTTCGCCTCCATCACGTCGATATTCCGGGCCGCATAGAGTTCCATTTCACTACCTTTGCCATGAAATGGGCCGTTATAAAACCAGTCATAATTTTTGGCCGAGGCGAAACGGTCAAAATACATGAGTGTAAAACAGAATTTCTGAAAGGTGTCCCAGAGTTCCGGACTGATAAACTTGCTGGCCGCTTCCTTGACCGATTCCTGGGCATTGTACGCATCGGGATTCCACTGAAAATCCCCCGAGATCGCAGTGGCAATACTACGAATGGGAAAGTCGCTATTGAGGCCGTAGAAGTCCACCGATTCCAAGAACCCATCCCAATACATGTCTCTAAAATTATCGATGGGCTCCGCGCCATAGTGGAAAAAATAAGCCGCATACCAGGTGATCGCGTTGTTCTGCCAGAGGAAGGGCTTACGCTTGATGAGCGAAGTGATCCAAGAAACGTGCTCTTTTGTCCCAAGGGGATTGCCATTAACATTTTCACCTGACCACCAGACCCCCACATTCTGCGGCCACTTCTCGCCGATCAGCTTGAGGTATTCATCACGATCCTCACCATATTGATACCAACCCCCTCCATTCGGGCCCCAATAGAAAGGCGGACAGACCAACAGCTTGGCCTTGGGATACTCCTTTACAAGCCGTACCATGAGGTTGGTGACTACCCAGGTGTCCGCCGCACGCGCCGAACCAAAATGCTCTTTGTCATAGGGATTGAGAGGAAACCTCACGTCATCCAGCTGAATATCCAAATGGCCACCCGCTGCCTCCAATTTGCGGGCACAATACAAAAAGGCATCGACCGTCTCTTCGCTGCCGCAAATTTTATCCGCCGGCTCGCCTACATGCGGATGTACGCAAGCATACCATGAGAGGCCTAGTGCCGTTAGACTGTTGCTCATCTGTTCCATGCTGCCGTTGAAAATCTTCTTCACCTCAGGATTCCACTTCTCCGGCGCCTGCCAATACCCATCCTCAGGATTCGCTTTATTGCCATGCCCGTACGGAAGCATATGTTGGTAGACCATCGTATTGAACTTGGAGAGTAAAGTGAATTGTCGCTCTGTCTTCAGCGCGGAGGCCGAATCGGGCGTATTTGTGTCCTTTGAGCGGCCCCACGTCATATAGGAAGGCGAATAGAAAAATCCCCCTGCGCCAGCATTGATATAGCCCCGGGTTTGCCCCCGCGGATAATCCACCAGATTCGCCGCCCGCACCAGGGTCTTGCCGTCTTTCCAATGCACTAATTGAATAAAGCTGGAAATCGCCCATAACAAACCGAGGCGGTCATGCCCCTTCATGATGACGAGATCCCTGCCAGTAGAAGATTGTGGCGAGAAATGCAGGATATACCCTTCAGCCTTTTCCGGTATGGCGGGGACATTCTGCGCCTGTCGGGCAAGTTCTGTCTCACCCAACGAAATCACGGTCGTATGCTCCGCACGAGGAACGGAAACTACTGCCGCGTGTCCACCATAGCGCGCAATTCGATCCGTTAGTACGGCAACAAGCGGTGCGGGATTCTCGACCTCCTTACCCACCACAATAGCGACATTGGAGAGCGGCATGAACCTATCAAGGTATTCCGCCTTCTGCGGTGTAGGCAGAATTTTGCCGGTATAATAAGGCATCATCAGCGGATCGGTACGCAGTCGCTCCCCGACGTCGTCCGACGCCGTTGCCGCTGGCGCAACCCAAGCCGACACACAGACACCCATCCCGATGAGTGTAAGCATCACTCTACGCGTACCGCTCACTCTATGCATATGACTCCTTAATTTAAAATGGCGAGACGAAGCAAAATCACCGTCTCGCCATTACGCCCTATCAATCAAAACTGGACCACCGCCATGTCATGCACTTCAAAGTCGCGCAATTGAGCCGTGACTCCATTTTCGGTTACTCTGAATTTGATTTCCGTATCGGTATCCGGATAGAAAATCCGTTTGACCGTCTTGCCAGCCTCCGGATGCACAGTCAGCACCGCGCCTTTCACCGAGTCCGACTTCGTATCGTAATCGAGCAGGTGTACCATCATGCGGTTCTGTTCCGGCTGCTGGCGCAACGTGATCTCCACCTCTTTGGAGACCCCCGTTACATCCACCGGCAAGGTCGCCTTCTGGTAAGCCAGCCCCCCCTTGACCATCGCCCCCAGCACTTCACGGACATTCGGCCAGAAGTCTTTTTTGTTGGCATCCATTTCCCAATCGGACGAGAGGTAGCACAGCCCGGGATAGATCGGCGTCCAGAAATAACAGAGCCCTTTGCCAAATGACTGAACGGTCAACGCCGGGTCACCATTGGCAAATTTCGCCAACACTTCCGCCTTGGCAACCGTCACCTTGTCATAACCCAAGGGCATATCATATTCACAGGCAACCCCCTTGGTAATTCCAGGCAGATAGGGACTCTCCATCACCGTATACTGATCGAGGGATTTAATCGGCTTCACATCACGATGAACGTGATTCAACACGCCCGGGAAATCCATGCTGGATTCAATTTTCAATACCGCCACACCTTGCTTGAAGCCGAAGGTATCGTTCTTGTTCGGATCCTTGCCCCCGGAAAAACCCGCATAATCCACACCGAACACATCCGCCAGCAGGTAATTCTTCTGAACCGCCGGAAGCCGGCTGAACAGCGAACTGGTTCCCGAAGCAATCAGCACGCCCCCCTGCTCCACCCAGTCGCGAACAAGTTTCACCTGATCAGAACTTAAAATCTTGGCATCAGTCATCACAATCACCCGATAGCGTTGCAGCTTTTCAGGCGTAAGCGTTTCAGCCCAGATGACATCGGTCGGGATCTGGGACTGGTTAAGCGCCGTCCAAAGCCCCGCCTGCTGCTGGTAATACCGCGCTCCCAATGAATTCATCTGCCCGGCGCTTTTATTCTGCTTGTGAAAATGGGCAGCAGTCGCCTCACTGCAAAGCTGCGCCACATTGGCCGCAGAGGGAGGCACATTGATGTAGTCCTGAATCTTCGCAGCCTTCTGGAATATTTTCTCCGCATTGCGCCAGCGACTGGAATCCCAAATCCACAAATAATACATAGGGGCTTTTGAGATTTGCTGGATATGGAAGTTAAAGAAGCATTCCCCGTGCATCAACTGCTGGGCGAAACCACGGATTTCATGCGCGGAATCCGGTGTGTACCAGTTATAGAGTTCTTCCATAACCGGCCTGGCATTACCGTTTTTATACATTTCCGCCATGAAGGCATTATCGCGCCCGAAGGACTGATAGCTCTCGTAACCCGGTGCATCAACCACTTCGCTCGTTTGCCCCATCAGTCCAATAAACGATGCGAACTGCCGATGAGTGATGGTATTGGTAAAGGAGCAACCTTTACGACGTCCATGCATCCAGTCCTGTGATTCGCGCCACTTCACCAGAATCATATCGGCACAGAATTCAAGGTACTCGGTTTTCAGCAGTCCATGGGTATCCGCAAGTTCATGCCCCCCCACCAGAAATGGCAGAACATAGTTGTCGGGTACCCCCAGTTTCTTCCGGTAGTCTTTGCCGTATTTTTTATCCAGCCAGGTATAAAAATCATTCGCGGTGGCACCAATGTCACCGTATTCCTCTTCACACCAGAAGCCGGTCCAGGCAGGTTCATCCTTGAATTTCTCCAGAATCATTTCGCCAGCAGATTTGTTTAAATTATATTCCGCTCTGGCCCCCATGGGCAGCACCTCAATCCAGTTGAGGTCAAAATCACTGGCGGCCGCCACCATTCTGGCATAAGACTCATCAGAATCCGTAACGAGATCAGAACCCGCACTCCCCCAGGCATTGTGGAAACCGGTAAATCCAGCCTCCCAGAGATAGGCGGGCACCATGTTCCAATCACTCCCTGCATTAACCTCAACCGCACGCCCTGCCAACGCATTGAAATTCTTCGTCAACGCATAGAATTTCTTTTTGGAGGCAAGGGAATCGGACTGTTTCACGCCAATTTCCTTTCTGCCACCGGCTTTTATCGAAGCGACAGCTTCATTTGCCAAGGTCGCGAACCCTATAAAGTTCTGATAGGAATATTTACTTCCCAATCGTTTTCTTTTCCCGAAAGTCGGGAGATCATTCAGTTTTGAATAACCGTCCAGTACCGGCAGTACGGAAGGATCACCAATATAACCCAAAGCGGTTATCGAAAGGGTGATCAAGCCGGCCTGCAAGGGGTTAGTCTTGTCAAAAGTTGTGATAATTTTGGTGAGTTCGGGCACAGCGTCCTTGGCCTTAAGCCAGCCCAACGCCATAATGGCATTTTCAGAAACTAGGAAATCCCTGCCTTTGTAATCGAGTTTTTCCGGAGAAAAGTTCTCCAGGAAATCTTCCTTGGTGGTGATGATTTGCGCCAGCAACGGCTTGATCGCCCGGGCATCCCCGATCTGGCCAAGTGACTGGGCCGCGCGACGCTTCATGATAACATCCGGGCCTTCCAGCAACTTGATGAGGGCGGGCACCGCCTCTTTCGCCTGCATCCAGCCCAGAGCTTGAATGGCATCTACCCGGACTTTTTCATCCACGTCGGCCAGAAGTTTGATGAGTGTACCGGCGGTTTTAAGTTCGCCTATTCGTCCCAGTTCCTGAACCGCATCGCGCCTGACATCAACATTGGTTGAAGCTGCATTTTTGATGATACCCGGGAGCTGCGCCAAATCCGCCTTATGTTCCGCCGCCAACTTCACGGCTTTTCCCGCATTGACCGCAGGCTTCAAATCGGCCAGCAACTTGTCCGCGTTGGTTTTAAGTTCCACCAATTTTGTCGCGGAAAAAAGGCTGACACTATTGGTGAACCCTGCCAATTCTGCCAAATTCATCTTGTTCACACTCGCGATGGCATCACTATTAACTTTTTTGAAATTCCCATTCAGTTCGTCGAGGGCCTTCTGAAGTTCCTTTATTTCGGCTTTGGCAAGTTCAGCCTCTTTACCGGACAAATACTGACTGGCAAATTGAAAAGTGTAGAGCCGGCTTTCAAGCGGCATAAGGTAGGAATAATATTGCCCAGGAATGAGTCCCGGCCCGGCATTCGGCCCACGCTCGTTCCGGGTCAAATCCAAAAGTTTCTCCCGCCGCATAAATTCGAGATCCGCCTGCGCCTGATTCTTCAATTTCTCCGACTCACTGGGCTTAGGAGCGTTGGCCAACCATTCGACTGACTTCAGCAGTACCTGACGTTCGGTCCCCTGCATCACATTCGTCCCGGCGTCGATGCCAAGAAAGGCTCCAAATACCAGATAACGTCCGCCATTCACCTCACCATAGACGCCGACCGGGTCAGTGCCATTCACCGCAAAAACCTTGCCTAACGGCCCTACCTTGATCACGATATGATCCCAACTTCCGGGACAGAATGGCTTATCAATAGATTTGGCCAGTTCGCTATCGCCAGAGGCCGAGATATAGGCGCCATTGACCCGGTTATGTGATGCCCCCACCTGCGGAAACAAAGAACGATTGGCGGTGCGCACATAGCCGCTGCGGAAAGCACCGGATAGAATGCCCTTGCCACTCGCCACATACTTCACCAGGGTACGCCGGGCGTTAAAATCCGGAAAATTATATTCATTCCAGCCGCCGGGGAGAAAGATGACGTCCAACCCTGCCAACTTGGCCTCATCGGAAAGATCCGCTCCCTGAAGAATCGTGGGCTGCCAACCCGCTTCACTGAACGTCTTGATCATGCCATCGTTGAGGGCTGATCTCGCATCTTTCCAGATCCCTACCGTCTTACCCCAACTTGAGGAAATTCCAGCTATACATGCCCATACCACCAGCACCAACGTCATTCTTGTCATTAATCTCATTATTTTCCTTTGGTTCTTATCCTTGCCTTAAATCCAAGAAATTTTATATCCATCACGTGTGTAGCAGGAAGCGTACCACATATGAATTAACCAGCAAAAATCACATTCCTGCCCACAAATTCCCACTGCTCAAACCCACCGTCTGGAAAATCTGTATTCACCAGTACACACTACTGACAACGGTGCATCCTAAAGTACACATTTTTCCATCTTCAACGAATTGAAAACACAGTTCCTGCCACATCGGGCATCCAAATAATCGAACCATAGTTAGCCACGGTTCCTGAAAATGCATGTTGCCGGGAATGCACGATCAGATTCTTGAAATTCAGATCGAGTTGCGCGCCCGCCGACTGAAGCAGGATATCTCCCACAGCAAAGTCGTTCACGAGCCGGAGCTTGGCCGAATCGACATTAACCGTGGCACGCTCCACTTCCCCGGCAACATAATACGCGCTGGGGGGCAGATCCGTAGGCCAGTTGCCACCCACCACCAACACCGTGCCGCGTCCCGGACGATCCACTGCGGTCTGCTCGTAGATCGTCCCGGCACCAGCACCATAAGCTTGAATAGCCCCAGTATACAACGAGAAGTCCGCTCCAGTGTTCGTCACCACCAGCGACACGCGCCCACCGCCGCCCGGACCATAACCTCCTGAGGCACCGTAATTCGCCCGGATCGTGCCGCCACCGGTCAACAGCCCTGCACTGAGATAAATGCTACCACCGGATCCCGTATGATAAACCACAGGGGGGCCGCCGCCGCCATCAGCGCAAATCAGTCCCCAGTTATTGATCACCCCCGCAACCATCAACCGGATGGCTCCGCCTCCTGCAGAACTTGCACCACCACTGCCCAGATTGGTGGGCGCCAAGATCAAGCCATAACAGGGACCGCTCACACCATATTGGTCGCTGGCTTTCCCCCCGTAACTCCCCCCTGTATTATTACCATTGTTGCCACCCGGCCCCTGATTTACCGCATATCCTTTTGCCGTCACATCCATCGCGCCATTCGCATCCACCCCAACATTTCCATACACGGTGAGAGTAAGCTTATTAACCTCGGAGGCACCATTAACCGAATGCGTGACCGTACCACCTGCCAGCACATCAACATTGTTACTGACGACGCAAGGCCGATTGAGAGTCAGCGTCCCGTTGGTCAGCACTGTGATGTTTTCCCCCACCGTCAATGCCGCATTGACCGTCACCACCGCCGCTCCGGTCCCACCACCGACTGTCAACCCCAACACTGTCACCGCACCCGTGATGGTCATCGGGTTCGTCCCGTCCACCTGCACCCGCGTCGTCGCGTCCGGCACCACGGCAGGCGACCAGTTCGCCGCCGTATGGAAATTGCTGTTGCTTGTGCCCAACCACATCGACGGGGCCACCCCGAATAACCAGTTATCATTGTTACCACTAACCTGTGAAGAAGCGGCAGGAATGGGCAGGCCCCCACTCGCATTGCTATCCTGAACGTCCACCCCCTGCACGGAACGATAGCCGGACACGGCCAGGTTCCACTTCTGACGATAATCTGAAC
>Ga0073936_10002069_pt1 | contig 30199 bp, 20 predicted proteins | sample AliMusrvi5mmetaG_FD_87041 | JGI IMG/M metagenome (GOLD analysis project Ga0073936, IMG submission 87041) | Freshwater lake bacterial and archeal communities from Alinen Mustajarvi, Finland, to study Microbial Dark Matter (Phase II) - Alinen... | ecosystem: Environmental > Aquatic > Freshwater >...
CAAGGGATCAAAAAGACAAGCAGCAACCCGTCTTTTCCGAAAGAAAACCGATTCACAATCAACAAATCAACTGCGCTCGCGTTGTCGCCGCAAAATCACACACCTGCGCAGGGGTTCCCTAGAAGCAGCTGGTCACATTTTTGTTGAATCATAAGAGAATAGCTGGCACGATCTTTGCTAATTCACCGGGCGATCTTCTCCGATGGCGCCTTCACGGGATTGTCTTCAGGCAGGCGGTTTCCCGGTTTAGCTGGTCTGAATCACTGCTGCGGAATGGAACCTTCCTGGAAGCTGTTTCGTAACCTCGTCCTTGAGTGTGCGCGACCGGATACAACGCGAGCAGCGCACATACAGAGCGGTGAATTCGAGGAATCGAGTTTTCGTGCGAAGGCTCGAATATTCGATTAAGGAAGAGTTCCGAAGCAAGCGCGAAACATGTGGGCCTCAACGAAGAATGCAGACGACAAAGCTGCACCGGGCCACGCCAGCACAGCAAATACGCAAGATACTTTTGGAGGTCAGCCATGAAGCATTCCCTTTTGGGATGGGTGCTTTGCTGCATCCTTTCCTTCCCCTCACTCGTGTTGAGTCAGTCCGCGACCACCTCGCTCAGGGGCGTGGTCAAAGACCCCAGCGGCGCGCTGGTTCCAGCCGCCACAATTACCCTTGTTGACAAGGCAAACGGCAAGACGCTCAAGGCCGTTTCCAGCGCCTCCGGTTTCTACCAGTTCACCCAGATTCCCCCTTCGCACTATTCCATCGAAGTGTCGGCCACCGGCTTCGGCAACCAGACCAAGACGGCCGAACTGCTTGTGAATCAGCCGGCGACCATCGACTTTGCGCTCAGCGTGCAAGCCAGCGCCGTGACGGTGGACGTGAGCGCAACTGCGCAGACGCTCAACACCACCGACGCTGCGGTGGGCGATTCCGTTGGCAGCACGACCATTGAATCTCTGCCAATGGAGGGCCGCAACCCGGTGTCGCTGCTGACCATGCAGCCCGGCGTGCTCTACCTCGGCAACCCGGAAGAGAACAACACCAGCGACAGCCGCAGCGGCTCAGTGAGCGGCGGCCGGTCTGACCAGGGCAACGTAACGCTTGACGGCATGGACGACAACGACCAGATTGCCGGATCAGCTTTTACCGGCGTGCTGCGTGCCACGCTGGACTCGACCGAGGAGTTCCGGGTTACCACATCAAACGGCACAGCCGACTCGGGCCGCAGTTCCGGAGCGCAGGTTTCAATCGTGACCAAGAGCGGCACCAACCACTACCACGGCGCGCTGTATGAGTACTATCGACCCACCAACACAGTGGCCAACCAATGGTTCAACAAGTACCAGCAACTTTCGCTGGGCCAGCCGAACATTCCGCAAAAGTACGTGATGAACACGTTCGGCGGTTCCGCGGGCGGCCCCATCAAAAGAGACAAGCTTTTCTTCTTTTTCAATTACGAAGGCCAGCGCAGAGCGATTGACGAAATTGTTACCCGCACGCTGCCCACGCAACAGTTCTACCAGGGCGAACTCGGCTACCAGGACACAAACGGCACCACGCAATTTCTGGACGCGGCGGCGGTGACGGCGCTTGACTCGGATTGCAACACCAACGTGCCTTGCGGCCCCAATCCCAATGTGCTGGCCTACTACGCTCCCCTTGCCGCCAAGGGTTTCTTCGGAACGGCGGCCACAGCAGGCGACGGCATCAACAATGCCGGGTTCATTTTTGCATCGCCGGCGCCCGTTACGCTCAATACGAGCATTGCCAAGATCGACTACGCCTTGACGGGAACCCAGCACATTTTCGTGCGCGGGAACCTGCAAAAAGATACCGGCAATCTTCCTCTCAGTTCCTATGCCTGCAACCCCGGCCTGGTGGCAACAGATACTTGCGGCGTCGAGAATCTGCCCGGCCAGGGACCGCAATCCTGGTCGGAAGACAACACCAAGGGCATTGCCGCGGGGCACACCTGGATGCCCACTTCCAACATCGTCAACGATTTGCGCTATGGATTCATTCGCCAGGGATATTCGACCCGCGGGGTCGGCACCGGCACCGGCGACTGGGTGAACTTCCGTTTTCTCGATCAGCCCATTTCCCATGCGCACACTACCATTGTCGATGTGCCGGTACAGAACATTACCGACAACTTCACATGGACCAAGGGAAAGCACACCCTCGGCCTTGGCGGCAACTGGCGCGGCATCCAGAACAACCGGTCGGGCGACGCACAGTCTTACACCGAGGCCAGCACGAACCCATATTGGCTATCCAACTCACCCAACGCGCCCGCGGATCTCGGCGAGGGATTTGGCAACTCTTACCAGATAGCCTACGGAACACTGATGGGCACCGTGCCCGAGACAACCCAGCAATACAACTACACGGTCACCAGCCCTACAAGCGGCACGCTGCTACTTGACGGCGCAACCATCGACCGGCATTTCCACGCCAACGAGTTCGAGTATTTTATTCAGGACGGCTGGCGCATCAGGTCAAACCTGACCGTAACCCTGGGCGTGCGCCACTCTCTTCTGCAGGCGCCTTACGAAACCAAGGGGCAACAGATTGCCCCAACCGTCGATACGCATGAGTGGTTCGTGAAACGCGGCACTGCGGCCGCGGCGGGCCAGGTTTTCGAAGACAACCTTGAGTTCAAGCCCAGCGGCAAGGCGAATGGGCAGCCCGGTTTCTGGGCCAAGCAGAAAGGCAACTTCGCGCCGCGCTTCTCAGTGGTCTACGCGCCAGGCCCGCGCACCACCATTCGCGCCGGCGCCGGCATGTACTACGATCACTTCGGCCAGGGAATCGTAAACTCGTTCGATCAGCAGGGATCGTTCGGCCTGAGCAACTCGGTGATCAGCCCGGCCGGAGCCTCGTCTTTTCAGGATTCGCCGCGTTTTACAGGCCCGCAAAACATACCGCCATTGGCAGGCTGCGCGCCTCCGTCGGGCCAGGTTACCTATCCGTTTACGCCATCCACGGTGGCCGGATGCAACTTTGCCATCACCTGGGGCATTGACAACCACCTGAAGACGCCCTATGCCTATTCGTTTGACTTGTCATTACAGCGTGAACTGCGCGGCGGATTTACCGTCGAGGCAAACTACGTTGGCCGGATGGGACGACACCTGCTGGAGCAACTGGATCTTGCAGAACCGGTGAACCTGGTTGACAGCCAGGGCGGCGGAGACTACTTTACCGCCGCAGCTCAACTCTCCAAGATCAGCGATCAGAACGGCGGCTGCAATCCGTATTCTGACATTCCCTGTACGGTGCCGAACGTGCCCACAATCCCGTACTTTGAGCACGTATTCCCCGGCTTCGCTAACCTGGATGGTCCGGGCGAAAGCGCAACGCAGGCCATCTATAACAACGAGTGGGCGCCTAACCGCTACTCGTATGGCGAGACTCAGTCGCTGGCCGACATCGACTTCAATTGCCCCATCTACTATCCGGGCAGTTGCAACGCGGCGCCCGAGTTCTGGCAGAGTCAGTTTTCGTCGCTCTACTCCTGGTCCTCGATCGGCACCAGCTCTTACAACGCGCTGCAGGTGACGCTGCGCCACCCCAGCAGCCACGGCCTGACCACCGACTTCAACTACACCTACTCGAAGTCGCTGGATATGGGATCGGGCGCGGAGCGGTCCAACTGGGAATCGACCGACTCGTTTGGCGGCTCTGCCATCCAGAACAGCTGGAACCCCAAGCTGAACAAAGCTGTCTCCGACTTCGATACCCGGCACCTGATTACAGTGGACTGGGTTTACGACCTTCCGTTTGGCCGCGGCAATGCCCTGATGCACGGCGCAAACCGCGCGGTGGATGCAGTTTTGGGCGAATGGCAATGGAGCGGTCTCAGCCGCTGGGCAAGCGGCTTGCCGTTCAGCGTTTTTGAGCCCGGCTACACAACCGACTGGCAGCTTGGAGGCGCGGGAGTCAACACTGGCACCGTCAAGATACAAAAGCATCTTGACGCCAGCGGGATTCCGCAGGTGTTTGCCGGCGACTCCGCCACCGCAATCAACAACGGCGTAACCTCCGGTTCTCCCATCCGCCTGCCCTATCCGGGTGAAGCGGGCCAGCGCAACGTCTTCAGAGGCGACGGGTACTTCGATATCGACTCGTCGCTTTCCAAAGGCTGGAACCTGCGCGAACAACTGAAGCTGAAGTTTGCCGCCGAGGTTTACAACATCGCCAACAGCGTGCGCTTCGACGACAGCCCGCTTAACCTGAATGCGAACCTGACCCAGGGCACCCTGGGCGCCTATGGCGGCACGCTGACCACTTACCGCCGCATGCAGTTCGGGTTGAGGATTGACTTCTAACTGCCTCAAGCAAACCTGAAAAACGCGACAGGCCGGAGCATCCGCTCCGGCCTGTCGCGTTGCCTCTGTTGAATTTCAGTTCAGCTCAACTGCACCTCGATCTTCACCACCGAAGCCGCGGGGAAGGTAAAGCTCAACGAGCCACCGCGGACGCTTACTTCGGCAGCGCGCGTCTTTACCTGTTCCGGCTGGCCCAGCGAGTTGTGCGCATGGATGTCGCCGTCGCCGACTACCCATGCTTTTGCGCTGACCGCCTTGGCTCCGCGAAGCATGATTTCCGCTTCGCGCGGCTGGCTCACGTCGGGATTCACCGCGGTCAGCGTCAGCGTTTTGCCCTTCAGCGAGGCCGAACCTTTCAGTCCCCAGAAAGTTGCCGGCTTGCCGTCGCGGTCGTAGCGGACCTCGGGCGCAGAGAACTCGCTGCGCACAGCGGTCCCGCCCTGGTGCGCCGCGTAAAGTTCGAAGACGTTGAACACAGGCGTAGTGGCAAACTGGTCGCCATGGGTGAGGAACAGCGAATTAAGGCAGTTGACCAGTTGCGCGCAGGCGGCCATGCCCACCTTCTCCGCATGGCGGTTGAATGTGTCGAGCGTCAAGCCAGTAACAACCGCGTCGCGCACGGTGATCTGCTGGCCCAGCAACTGCTCCGGTGAATTCTCTGTGCCCGGGCGATACCAGGGCCCGTACTCGTCCACGACGAGTTTGATTTTGTGCTCGAGATCGAATTCGCCGAGCGCGGTCCAGTGGTCGAGAATAATCTTCTCAATGCGGTCCGACTCCTTGCACAACTCGTACCAGTCAATGGGATCGAACTTGAGCGCATCGCCCTTTGACGCATCCCAGTCGCTGCTCTTGCCGCGCGAGAGGTTGGTAGCGTAGTGATGCACGCTGAGGCCCCACACGCCGTGCGGGTCGCGGCTTGGCTGACCATGGAAGAGCTTGTTGAAGAAGCCGCGCGTCCAGGCCTGCTCGTCGCTGTTCGGCCCCGAAGCCACAAAGCGCAGGTTCACGCCGTAGCTGGGAACCCAGGTGGTGTAGCGCTTGTACTCGATGGCGTAATCTTCCGGATCGAAATTGCCGCCGCAGCCCCAGCTCTCGTTGCCCACGCCCCAATAGCGCACGTTGTAGGGCTCCGGCTCGCCCGCCGCGGCACGTGTCTCGGCCAGCGTCGTGGTGCCTTTGGGCGAGTTGCAATACTCCACCCAGTGATCGAAATCCATGGGCGTCAGGCTGCGCACGTTGCCGGCGATATAAGGCTCGGCGCCCGAGAGCTTGCAGAAGCGCACAAAATCGTCGGTGCCAAACTCGTTGGGATCGTAGATCTGCGGAATGTTCTGCTTCCGCTGCGCTTCAGAAAACGAGTCGGTCCAGAAGTTGGTGCGGCGCGGGCGCTTGTCTTTGGGGCCGATGCCGTCGCGCCAGTCGTAGCTGTCGGCAAAGCAGCCGCCGGGCCAGCGCACCACCGGTGCTTTGATGGCCCGCATCTTTTCAATCAGTGCCGAGCGCAGGCCGCGCTGGTTCGCAATCTTCGATCCCTCGCCCACGTAGATACCGTCGTAAATCACCGAACCAAGGTGCTCGGTAAAGTGCCCGTAGACTTCAGGCGCGATGGCGCCGATGGGCTCGCCTACCAGGATCTCAATGTGGCTGTCAGCCTGCTGAGCCAGCGCCCCGCGCCGCCCAAACACCAGCGCCGCCGCCGCTGAACCTGCCGCAGTTTTCAAGAAACCTCGCCGTTCCATGTAGTTGCTCCTTCGCATCCATCGTACAGGGAGAGGGCACGTGGCCTTGTCTGTGCTCGACTCACCCGCCCGGATGCTAAAATTCGTGCGACTCAAAACAGGACAAGGAGATTGGCATGAAAGTTACCAGGAGACGATTCTTGAGCGCAGGCAGCGCCGCCATTGGCGCGGCAACCGTACTTCCAGGCGCGCTTGAAGCAATTGCCGCTCCCGCCCAGGCCGCAACGCAGAAGTCTGCTCCGCCGGTCGAAGGCAAGGCGGTTCCGATAAAAATCAATATCGCGGCGGGCGAGCCGGTACGCGTGATGAAGGGCGGCATCGGCGCGTCTTTTCACGTAATCAGCACCGAGCTGCCCAGCAAAAAGCCGGGCGGCGGCAGTTCCTGGTCGGGCAGCGAGTGGGGCGGCAACCCCGATGCGGCTGACGGCAAACACTGGGACGATCTTTTCAAGCATGCCGATTGGCTGGGCATGGACTGGTGCCGCGTGGAGCTTGAGCAGCGCGTCTATGAGCCGGGCAAGCGCGAATTTTCCTGGGACAACCAGGAAATGCGGGTGCTTTATCGTGTATTGGACTGGGCTCAGCACCGTGGCGTTGATGTGTTCCTGACCCAGATGTGGGCCAACGTGGCGTGGAATACCTTCGACGCAAACGCGCACGACCCGGTTGGAGTTTTGCGCAGCGGGCCGAAGGACCTGAACGAATGGGCCTACGGGTTGGGCGAACTGATGGAGCACCTGACAAAGAAGAACTATACCTGCATCAAGTGGGTGGTTATCTGCAACGAGCCGGAGCAGAATGATTTCTCGTGGTGGCAGGATGCCGCCCTGAAAGCCATGCCGATTACGCCGGGGCTAAAGGCCGCGCGCGAAGAGCTCGACCGCCGCGGAATCAAGGTGCCGCTCTCGGGGCCGGACTGGCCATATTTGCCGCCGTTCGATGCGGCGAAGACGGTTTGGGATCCTTACGTGGGCGCGTACGATTTTCACTCGTACGACGCGGTTTTTGACTCCATGGGCGACGAAAGCTCCCTGGCCGAAGTCGAGCGTAGATTGACCGCATGGGCCAAGCTGGCGCACTCGCGGAACAAGGCTATGTTCCTGTCTGAAATGGGAACCATGGGCTACGGATGGGGCAACGACGATGCGGCTCCGGCCTGCTATCAGTCGGGACTCAAGAACGCTTCGCTGGTGGTGCGCGGCATCAACGCCGGCGTGGACGGCTTCAACCGCTGGAGCTTTACCAATCGCGGCGACCTGGACGGACAATGGCAACTGGTGCGCACCTGGGACACCGACGAAAACAAGCTGCTTGAGGAGTTTACCCCGCAACCCAACGCCTACTACCAGTACGCAATGCTGACGCGGTATTTTCCCAAGCACTCCAGTGTTCTGGCAACTACGGTTGACGCGCCATTTGCTCAGAAGGACCGCAAGCTTGTCGCTGCCGCCGTGCGCACGCCCAAGGGCGGCATGACGGTGCTGGTGGTCAACGAGAGCCAACACTCTGCCGCGGTGAACATCGCGTTCGACGGGCTGGGCAAGACGGTGCAACTGCATCGCTACTCGCTCGGCAAAGCAGCCGAAGACAAGGTGAGCGTGGAGATTCATCCGGAGCGGAGCTTCGAAGTCACCAAAATGCTAACCGACCATATTCCGCCCATGAGCATTGTGGTTTATTCAACTTACGAGCTGAAGGCCGGCGATCCGGGCCTGATCAACGAGGAGTAGCGGGCGCAAGGAACCGAAATAACCGGCGGTCGATTGCCGTATTCAAGCGTGGCGCCCGAGGTCTTGTTTTTGAGACCTCGGGCGACCCAACATCGAATCAAGTTTGCTCTCCCCGATATTCAAAGAACCATTTCCCGCCCTATAATCAATCGCGATGAGAATACTTCCCCTATTCCTCCTCGCCGTGGCATCCCTGCCTTCCGTCGCCCAAATGAACATGGACCAACCGGCCCAGCCTTCCAACTCCGCCGCTCCCGAGCGCCTTGGCACGGTCTCCTTTCCCGTCTCCTGCGCCCCTGGCGTGCAGGCGCCGCTTAATCGCGGCGTGGCGCTGCTCCACGACTTCTGGTACGAGGAGGCGCAGCGGCAATTCGACGAAATCGCCAAGGCCAATCCTCACTGCCCCATGGCTCACTGGGGCGCGGCCATGAGCTACTTCCATCAAATCTGGAACCGGCCCAATGAGAAAGCCCAGGCCAACGGATGGGCCGAGATGCGCAAGGCCAAGCCGACCGCGGCAACCACCGCCCGGGAACGCGCCTACATTGCGGCTCTCAGCGACTTCTACCACCCCGGCAAACAGAAGTTTCCTGAGCGCGTTACGGCGTACTCCGACGCCATGGGCAAGCTCTACGCGCAGTATCCCGACGATGTGGACGCCGGCGCGTTTTACGCCCTATCGCTGCTGGCGGCGGCTCCTCCGGGCGACACCAGCCTGGCCGCGGAACACAAGGCAATGACGGTGCTTACGCCGCTCTTTGCCAAATATCCTGATCACCCGGGCCTGGTCCACTACATCATCCACTCCTGCGACAACCCCGCCATGGCCTCTGAAGGGCTTGCTGCCTCAGACCACTACGGCGAAATCGCCGCATCCGGCGCCCACGCCTATCACATGCCCGGGCACATCTACGCCCGCCTCGGCATGTGGCCGGAGGACATCGAAGCCAATCTCGGGTCCGTCGCCGCATCGAAAGCCGCGCAGGCAAAATACGGCAGCGGCATCATGGCCGAGCCCCACGCCTACGACTTTCTTATGTACGCGTATCTCCAGTCGGGGCAGGACGACCGCGCAAAGTGGGTTCTGGACCAGACCGCGCAACTGCTCAAGGAAATCGAGTCGATGCCGCCCATGCCCGGTCATCGCATGGACGCGATGGTTCCCTACTATCGCAGCGAGTACGCGACCATCTACGCGCTGGAGATGCGCGATTGGAAATCGGCGGCAGTGCTTGAGCCGCCGCCCGGTTCGCCGCCCGAAGTAGCGACGCTGGCGGTGTGGGCGCGCACCATCGCCCACGGCCATCTTCGCCAGCCGGAAGAGGCGCGCGCCGATCTCGCCCGCTATACCGCCCTTGAGGATGAACTCAGAAAAGGCAAAAACGCATACATGACCGACGACACCGGCGCAAAAATCGACCGGTCAGAACTGCAGGGCTGGGTGGCCTTTGCCGAGGGCAAAGAGGATGACGCCCTGAAGAACATGCGCGACGGAGCCGACCTGCAGGACAAAGTTGGACAGGGCGAAGTCGATATTCCGGCGCGCGAGATGCTGGCCGACATGCTGCTGGAGTTCCATCGGCCGCAGCAAGCACTGGCCGAGTACGAGGTCGCGCTCAAGCTCAGTCCCAACCGCTTCAATGGCCTCTACCATGCAGGGCTAGCGGCCGAAGAAGCGGGCGATAACCAGAAGGCACAGAAGTATTATGCTGCCCTGCTCAAAGTGACCGGCAACGGCGCGCAATCCACGCGGCCCGAGTTTGCGCACATCAAGAGCGTTGTCTCTTCAGCACAACTGTCGGCAAAGTAGCGCTCGCTGACTTGGACAGAAACGCCATATTGCGGCGAGGGCGTATCCTACCCACACCTCCAATCAATGAGCTTTCCGAGGGCTGGAATGATTCTGGGAGTCTGAGGGTTCGTCGATGCCGGGTGCCCCATCCATTTCGCGTCTTTTGCGGAATGGGTGGGATACCACCACCTTCAACCAGCCATTCAAAAAAAGAGGCTGACTGGGCGTAGTCCCCAGTCAGCCATTGTTCAGGCGTTCAGCCGGTTCAGACCTATTTCGACTTGCGCCGGGACGGATGCGCGCCAACAGCGCTCTCATCCACCGGCGTGTCGCCCGAGCTATCCAGCGTTGCGCCCGCTGGAATCAGAGTGCTTGAAACAGCCTTCCCCTCCTGCGAGCGCGTGTAGACACTGATTCGCGACGGGTCAATCCCCTTCTCTGTCACCAGGTATGCCTTGGTATTCACGGCGCGTTCAGCGGCGATCTTGTTGCCGGCCTTTTCTTCGCTCGATGCATTCCCAACCACAGCGAGCCGGGCGTCCGAATTGCTGTTCAAGCTCAGTGCGATTTCATCCAGGCAGGCTTTGGCTTCGTTGTCAACGCGGGCAGGACGTTTCGGGTCCCGCTCAAAGCGGGTGGAGCAGAGATCACTCGTCCGCGGTGCCGCTGCAACAACGGGCGCAGCCACCGTAACCGAGGTTGGAGCCGAAGCGCTTTGTCCCTTGTCGTCCAATGCCGTGCAGGTAACGCCAACCGTTCCCAACGTTGCGCCCACGGTAGAAAGCGTGGCCGTTGCGCCGGTTCCGCTCACCGTGCCCGAGGTTGAGCTATAGCTGTAAGTCAGCGGCCTGTTTTGCGGACTCATTCCAGTGGCGGTAATGGTGGCCGGACCGCCGGAAATTACCGAAGACGGACTCGCCGAGCAACTCACCGTTGGCGGGTCATACGCCTTGACCGCAAAGGTTGCGCTGCAGCCCGCATTTTCATCCGGCTTGTCGCCTTGCGAAACATGTCCCTTGAGCGTGTATGTCCCGGCGGCAACACTGGTGGTGTCAATACTCGCGCTGCTTGAGGTTCCGCTTACCGTTCCGCCATCGACGCGCCACGTATAGACGGGCGTTTTCGTAGGGTTCAGATTCGCGGCCGTGCCTGAGGCTGCAACCGGATCTCCAGGAAACGCGGAGACCGGATTGACTGAGCAGGAGTATCCCAGCGCGGCAAGAGGCGGAGCGGGTTTCGGATTTCCGCCAAAGCGGAAGACAATTCCGGAAGAGAGCCGCACGTAGTTCTGCGTTCCGGAGTTTCCTGATGTGGAATCGGTGAACCGGGTCATCAGGTATTCGGCCTGGACGATGCGGATGGCGAAATGACGGCGCAGGTTGAAGTCGAGCCCCCCGCCCGCGGTCAATGCAAATGTTGTTTCGTAGGGCAGAAGCAGGCAGTTGGTTGCGCAATCTGACAGCACCACGCGATTGGCGTGCACGCCTCCAAACAGGGCCTGGACAAAGGGAGTGAATCTCTCGCTTCTCCGGAATGAAAAGCGCGGACCCACGAGATAAGTGAGCACCGCCACGTTTGAGTTATCAACGCCGACGGTTTCAGCATAGGCGCCCGTGAACCGGACTTCGGAATTGGTATAGGCGCCAAAGTCTGCAACTACGCCCAGGTGGCGGTTGAGGTTATATGCGACAGAAGTGCTGCCGCCATTGAGCCACACCAGCCGATTGCCTGCGGCCAGCGTCGGTACTGCGCGCAGGTAGGAGTAGCCCAGGAACAGCTCAACCTTGGGAGTCCCGGTGTTCCTGCCTTCTGCTTGCGGACTTGCGGGGTCTTCTGCCCCGAACGAAAACACCGGCATTAAAAAGATGGCAAGTGCCGCCAGGGCAATTGATCTTGCTTTCAATCTCATCGTCTTCTCCCTTGCTGCGCTTCGCGATCATCCAGAAACCCGGCGCCGTTCCAGAGCGGTTCCAGAATTCACGCGCCCTTTTGAGAGCGGTGAAAAGGTGCCATTTTCTTGAGGGAAAATGGGACTTAGCAGTTGCGGTTTCGAGGTACAACAATTCTGGAACCGCTGTAACTCGACGCAATCGAGCATGCCAAACAGCACATAAGCTGAAGGTCCGGGACCGCCTTACAGCGGCCCCAGCCACTGCCCTATTGGGCAGGAACGTTGATGACCGTGTTCACAAGCGTGGTCGACGCGCCCAAAGCGATAACCCTGCCATTGATTGTGGTTACAGTCGATGACGTGGACTGTCCCGGACTCGAGACCGTAATTCCCGGTTGCGAGATGATGGTTCCCACCATCGTGCCGCCGCCGCCGTAGTTGATGATGGCGCCCGGAAGGCCGCCAACCGCCCAGAACACGTTGCCTGCCTTTGCGCCGTTGATCAGAATCACGCTGCGGGTTCCAGGTCCCACCGGATCGCCCACGGTGAGCGACGAACCGATCTGGAAGACCCACGTGGCATTAGGATCGCCCTGCCCGTCGAGGGTGAGATCGCCAATGGTGATGGCCACCGAGCTTGCGTTGCTGTAGACGCCCGGGTAAATGGTTGTGCCGCCCAACTCCGCGGCCAGTACGCCGCCCGAGGGAAGGGACGTCAATGTGTTGTAAGCGATGCGCGCTTCCAGAGCGGCTTCAGTAGCAATGGCCATCGTGTGAGCGGTTCCCTCATCCGGGCAGCCAATCGTGGGAGAGGGCGGAGCGGTGTCAATGAGTCCGTTTACCTGCCCCATGTTGAGCGGCGTCTCGGTATACGTGCATGGCCACACTGCGCCAACGATGGGAAGACTGGTGTCGTGGAATCCGGTGATCAATGTGGACGCGCCAGTCGTCGCGATGCCGCCGTTGTTGATGACGGTATGGAGTCCCTGGTTGGTCATTCCTGCTCCGCCGCCGAGCCCGCCAAATTGCAGGATCACCGGGCCCAGGACAACGGGCGGCGCAATCATTGCCGTACCGGTCGTAAGGGTCCAGGGATTCGGCGGCGGACCGATGTTCACCAGCAGCGGATTGCCTGCCGCGTCCTGCGCTCCGGTTGTCACCGTTGCGGTATAGGTTGAGTTCGCATCCAGCAGCACCGTGGGCTTGAGCGTGGCGATGAAGCCGACCGGATCGTAGGTGATCATTGCCTGAACCGGAGTTCCAGTCGCGTTGGGTCCCGGATACAGCAGGAAGGTTGCCGAATTCAGGGTCAGCGGATTCATAGCCTCTGAGAAGGTTGCGCTGACTGCCTGGTTCACAGGCACATTGATAGCCATGTCCGCGGGAACCGTCTTCATCAGCAGAGGCTGTGTTGTGGCGGCCTGGGTGCCGGTCACAAAGCTCCACATGTAGTTGGCCGCCATCGCAACGCCGGCCTGGCTCATTACCCCGGAACTCCCGCCCTGAATGGTGCCGGTGTACGTGGCGTTTGGCGCCAGATTTCCTGCCGGCGTGAACACCAGTGAATTTCCGCTCGACGTGTATCCAACCGTGCCGGACACCTGGTTGTTGCTCGCATCCGTCAACACAAAGTTGGCCGCGATGATGGTGCCAACGTTCATGGGCACGCTGAACGCCGCGCTGACAATCTGATTGAGCGGCACATTCGTGACTGGGGGAACCATGGTAGAAGGATTCGTCGAACTAACCATCGGCGCAGGCGAAACGGGCCCCGGAGCCGCAATCGTGGTAAATGTCCACACGTAGTTTGCAAGCATCGGAGTGCCGCCGGGGCTTGTTGCTCCCCTGGTAATGGTGGCGGTATAGGTGGTTCCATAGGCAAGAACAGCGCTCGGCGTAAACGTCGCAACCATGCCGGAATAGGCAACGGCCCCTGCTACGGCAGCCCCGCCCGGAGCCGTCACGGTGAAGGTCGAGCCGGTAATTGTAGCCGGATTCATCGCCAGGTTAAAGGTCGCCGTGACGGGTGTATTGATGATCACGTCCGTCGCGCCTTGAAGTGGCGTAACAGACACCACGCCCGAAATTGTTACCGTTTCCTGACCGCAGCCGGCCACAAAGACGGTTAGGAAAGCCGCCAGCACGCATGTGAATCCAACCCTGTATTTATGCATTCGTACCCTCTTCTCCGGTTTTGGTGGCCAGATGGTCCAACACTCGTCGTTCAGTTGGCGCGGCGTAGATGTCGACACGATGTGACTTGTCAAAATATCAACCGGAAAGCTTCAGGGGGCTGTATAGATATGCTCAGGCGGGGGCAATCTCAGCGGCGAGAGCGGTATGTCGATGAGCACAATTGAACAGTTATCTATTGATAGCGTTTACGCTTCGGCGCCAACTGCTTCTAACTTTCAAAGTACCGCTTCATATCAGGAGTAGCTATTCTATCCGCCAACTGTGTAACCTTGGAAACCCTACCTACAGTCAACCATTGCAGTCACATCGCAAGTATCTGCGCCCATATTGCCGCATCAATGGGCAGCCCGAGTTTGCGATTCTCGGCGCGAATCTGCAGCGTCTTCTCTCCCGGGTAGCGAACCTCCCTGCCAGCTTCCTCAGGCCGGCAGCGATGCACCGAAGCAACAATCTCGCCGGCAATCGCCGCAGCCTGCGCTCCATCCGCAAGCGCCGCCGGATTCATGGCCAGGAACATCTGCGAGATTCTAGTTTCGAGCAGCGGGTCTGCCACAAGCTGATGCGTCGCGTTTCCCAGCGACATCGTCGCCGCCACCATGTCCAGCACCATCGAGAGTCCCGAACCTTTCCAATACCCAACCGGCAGCGGCCGCTGCGTCTGCTCGATTGCGCCCGGATCGCGCGTCAAATTGCCGTCCGCGTCAAAGCCGCCATCCACGGGAAGCAACTCTCCCCGCATCCGGTAACTCTCCAGCGCTCCATAAGAGAATTGCGACATCGCCATGTCAAGCACGACATGGCCGCCCGGGCGAGGCACGGCGATGATCAGCGGATTGTTTCCGATACACGGTTCCACGCCGCCCCACGGCGGCAGGTTCGGCATGGTGTTTGTCCAGCAAACGCCAATCAGTCCGGCCTCGGCAGCCTGCCAGCCGTAGGTCCCGCCGCGCATCCAGTGGTTGGTATTGGCCAGGGCAACGCAGCCAAGCCCATGCTCGCGGCTCAGTTCCATGGCGCGCGCCATCGAGGTTTGCGCGTTCAGGTTTCCCGGGCCCTTCAACCCGTCCCACCGCTCCAGCGCGCCAAAGCCCCCCAGCCGCCGCGGCTCCGCATGCACGTCAATGCAGCCGTTGCCGATCATCGCTACAAAGCGGGCAAAGCGATTGACGCCGTGCGAGTAAACGCCATCGCAGGTTGTTTCGGTAAACAACCGCGCGCAGGTCTGCGCCCGCTCGGCAGAGAACCCAAGCTTGCACAGTACGCCCGCAAGCGTCTGCATCACTTCATCAAATGGAATTCGATTCATAAGGTGGGATTTCAGACCGTCATTCTGAGCGGAGCGAAGCGGAGGAGCGGAACTGCATTTCGCTTTCCCCGGCTACTCCTTCAGCGTCACCGTAATCTTCCGCACGTCTCCGCCCGCTGAAGTGATGGCTATCTCGCCGGTAGCCTTCTTCTTGATGCTCTTGAACTTCTCTCCCCACTCCACCAGCACCAGCGCATCGGGGGTGAGCAACTCGTCCAGTCCCAGCGTTTCCAGTTGGCGCTCGCCTTCAAGGCGGTACACGTCCAGGTGGAAGAGCTTCACTGGCCTGCCATCCTGTGTGCCGTCGTACTCGTGCAAAAGGGTAAATGTTGGGCTGGTCACTTCGTCTGCTTCGGCGGCGTCCAGCGCCTGTGCAATGCCTTTAACGAGCGTGGTTTTGCCGGTTCCCAAGTCGCCGCGCAGAATCAGCAACTGCGGCGGAGTCAGCAGACGGGCCAGTTTGCGGCCCACTTCGATGGTGTCGGCGCCGCTTTGCGTAGTGAACTCGTGGATCCGGTCTTCTTCGACGGGTGCGGCACTGGTCATTTTGCTGCCTCTTGGGAGTCTGCGGATGTTGCCGGCGACGCCGACATTCCCTGTAACCAAACATATCCGTTCTGGCCGCTAGTGTGAAAGCGAAAAGCCCGGGAAAGCTGTGCAATGCCGTCGGTGGCCAGCAGCGTGTGCTCATCGCCGGCGCGCACTGCAAAGTCTGCGGCCAGCCCGTGCAGATAAACGGCGGCTTCCACCGCGAGCGCCGGCTCTGCGGGATGCTGGGCCAACAGTCCTGCAATCAGGCCGGTAAGAACATCGCCGCTGCCGCCCTTCGCCATGCCGGGATTGCCCGTGGTATTCACGGCCACGCGGCCGTCGGGGTGCGCGATGATGGTCCGCGCGCCCTTCAGCACCAGAGTAACCCCAACTCGCCTGGCAAATGCCCGTGCTTCCTGCAGGCGGCTGGCCTGCACGTGAGCTGTCGAAATTCCTAACAGCCGAGCCATCTCACCCGGATGCGGCGTAAGCACCAGCGTTCGCCCCTTGGCCAGCTTGGCCAGCAGCACCGGCTTGGCCGCCAGAATATTCAGCGCGTCCGCGTCAACCACCGCCGGAATCTTGGTGGCCGAGAGCAGGCCGGCGACGAACTTGGCCGTCTCCGGGTTCTGTCCCAGGCCGGGCCCAATGGCCAGCACCGTCTTGCCCTCCATCAGGGCAGCGATGAACTCCGGGGCAAGATTCTCCGATGTGATGAAGCCCCCTGGGCCTGCGACCAATGGCCAGGTCATCAACTCCGGCGCAATCGCCGATACCACCGCCAAAGCCGGAGCAGGCACGGCCGCGGTGACCAATCCTGCGCCCGAGCGAAGTGCGGAAAGAGCCGCCATGGCTGGGGCGCCCGCCTTGCCGCCCGCAGAGCCCATGGTTCCGCCCACCACCAGCACGTGACCAAAGTTGCCCTTGTGTGCGGCAGCCGGCCGCGGAGCCCGCGCAAAAGCCAGAGCCGAGCCCGCCCAGTCAATCTTCAATCCCGAGATGATCGCCGGTTCGGGCGAGCCGATGGGCGCCACCACGACCGGCTGCCACCAGTGCCGCGTAAACGCGCCAAACACATGCGCAGGTTTAGGCGCGGTGAAGGTGATGACGGCATCGGCCGGGAACACAGGCGTATTCACACTTGCGGCCGTCTCGTCGGCTGGCCAGCCGGAAGGCAGATCGACGGCCAGCACAGGGGCTTTGCTGCCTTTCGCCCACTCGAGCGCCGCCAGCGCGAGGCCTTTCATCGGCGGCCTGAAGCCCGTGCCCAGTACGGCGTCCACAATCAGGTCGGCCGCCAGCGCGTCGTCCAAACGGCCAAGTTCTTCCGCATTCTCCACCACGTGGACTTTTCCCGGCGAAGCGCTGGCCAGCAGTTCGCCCCAGGCTGCGAGTGCATCGCCCGTCAGCTTTCCCGGCTCGCCCAACAAAAGAGTCGTCACATCCAGGCCGTCTGCCGCCAACAGCCGTGCGGCCATCATGCCGTCTCCGCCGTTGTTGCCGCGCCCGCAAAGCACAGTCACCCGGCGCGCCCGCGGGAACTGTTGCCGCGCAAAGGCGGCCACTGCCACTGCGGCCCTCCGCATCAATTCCAGCGACGGAATCCCGAACCGCTCCGTAGTGGCTCGGTCGCAGGCCTGCATCTCAACTGCGGAAAGAACTTGCATCGCATTCATGGTACGACAGGAGGAGGGATCAGCGATGAGGAAACAGGATCAGACGCCCATCACCATTTGCAGTAGCAGCCACCCGTTGAGTCCGGCGATCAGCACAGCGACCACCCAGGCCACCGCTTGCAACCCGTAGCTGTTCACAAACTCGCCCATCTTTTTGCGGCTGCTGGTAAACATAACCAGGGGCACCACGGCAAAGGTCAGCTGCAGCGACAGAATCACCTGGCTGAAAATCAGCAGCTTCTCGGTTCCCTTCTCTCCGGCAAAGGCGACGACGAGAATTGTGGGGATGATGGCTAATGAGCGCGTAAGCATCCGCCGCAGCCACGGAGCCAGCTTGAAGTGGATGAAGCCTTCCATCACCACCTGGCCGGCCAGTGTGCCGGTGATGGAGGAGTTCTGTCCGCTGGCCAGCAGGGCCACGGCAAACAGCGTGCTGGCAAAGCCCGCGCCCACCAGCGGACTGAGCAGCTTATAGGCATCTTCGATTGCAGCTACCTCAAAGTGTCCGCTGCGATGGAAGACCGCCGCCGCAACGATGAGGATGGCCGCGTTGACGAAGAGGGCCACAGTGAGCGCGAGCACCGAGTCGATGTTCGCCATGAAGATGGCTTCGCGCTTGCCTTTCGGCGTGCGCTCGTATTTCCGGCTCTGCACAATTGAGGAGTGCAGGTAGAGATTGTGCGGCATCACCGTGGCGCCAAGAATGCCGACGGCGATATAGAGCATCGACGGGTTCGCTATGATGTCGCGCGAGGGGATCAGCAGGCTGTGCAGCGCGAGTCCGTACTCCGGCCGCGACAGGAACATCTGCACGCCAAACATGCCGATGATGGTGCCGATGAGCGCAATCACCAGCGCTTCAATGGTGCGGAATCCCCAGCGCTGCAGCATCAGCAGCAACAGCACGTCCAGGCCGGTTATCAGCACGCCCCAAATCAGCGGGATGTGAAAGAGCAGTTGCAGCGCAATGGCCGAGCCGATGACTTCTGCCAGGTCGCACGCCGCGATGCCCACTTCGGCCCAGAACCAGTAGACGAAGCTAACCTTGGGACCGAAGGTTTCGTGGCACATCTGCGCCAGGTCGCGCTCCGTGGCCACGCCAAGTTTTAACGAGAGGCTTTGCAGCAGGATGGCCATCAGGTTTGAGGCCATGATGACAAACAGCAGGGTATAGCCGAAACGCGAACCCCCGGCAATGTCGGTTGCCCAGTTACCGGGGTCCATGTAGCCCACGGAGATCAAAAATCCCGGACCGAGAAAACCAGCCAGCCGACGCCAGAAATGCGGCGACCGGGAGACCCGCACACTCGAGTACACCTCCGGTAAAGAGGGTTCGGCTAGCGCGACATGGGCAACGGTTTCCAGGGCCATGAGCTATTGGGAAGCGATTGCAGGAACCACTTGAAACAAGTATGCCACAGTTTGTTAATCATGGTTAACTATTTTCATTATATTTAATTACTATTAATTTTCCTGTCTCAGCCAAATCGCCTCCGCCGCTGGCCGGCCGAGGATGCAAACACCTGCAGGTAGCTCAATTAAACGGTTTGGTCGTAGTTCTGGCTGACTACGCGCAGGTCCTGGCCGGGGCCGATTCCCGCTCCGTGAAGAAAGAGCAGCAGCTTCGGATCGCGCTCATGCAGGCTGGTCACCGTGTACCGCCCCCCGGCGGCAGCCTCCGACAGCGGGACCTCGCCGCGCTTTTTGCGCTGCACCGGGTTCTCTGGCAGTACGTGGTTGCCGTGCGGACAGGCGCCGCTCTCGCCTAATTTTTCTTTGAGTTTGGCCTCGAAGGCCGGCGAAACCACATGCTCAAGCCGCTCGGCCTCTTCGTGGATTTCGTACCACTCCATGCCGAAGATCTCGCTCAGCATTCTCTCGATCAGGTGATGCCGCAGGGCGGTCTGGTACGCGGTGTCGCGGCCGGTCGCGGTGAGGCGCACAATGCCGTCCGCGCCCACCTCCACGTAGCCGTCACGTTTCAACCGCTTCAGCGCCATGGTCACCGCCGGCGCAGAAACTTCAAGCCAATGCGCCAGCATGGCAGGAATCACCTGCCGGCCCTCGGCCTCTGCTTCCAGTATGGCCTTGAGATAGTTTTCCTTCGATACGGGGATGGCGTCTTTCATCGCTGCTCTGAACAGTCTACGCGGTTAGGGGTTATGGACCAGGGACTATTCCTCGCCGGCTCCAACCACCCCCCGGAGAAGCCACTCCGCGCCTAACCTTTATACTTGGATAGTTTGCAGAAGGCAGGCGCGCGGGCTTGGTAAAGGCCCGTGAACAAGGAGCGGGCTTTGGCTCAAGCAGAGATCGGCATCATCGGCGGCAGCGGGCTTTACTCGATGCCCGGCTTCACGAACGTTCATGAAGTAGTTGTAGAAACGCCGTTTGGCGCGCCCTCCGATGCATTCGTGCTGGGCGAGTTGGAAGGCCGCAAGGTGGCATTCCTGGCACGCCATGGGCGCAGCCATCGCATTCTGCCCTCGGAGTTGAACTTCCGCGCCAACATTTATGCCTTCAAAAAGCTGGGCGTCGAGCGCATCCTCTCCATCTCCGCCGTCGGCTCGCTCAAGGAAGAGCACAAGCCCACCGACTTTGTGATGCCCGACCAGTTCATTGATCGCACCTTCAATCGCGTCGCTACCTTCTTTGGCGACGGCATTGTGGGCCACGTGGCCTTTGGCGACCCGGTGTGCGCGACAGTGGCCAAAGCCGCCGAAGCGGCCTGCGCCACGGTGGGCGTGGTGGGCAAGCTGGGCGGGACTTACATCTGCATGGAGGGCCCTCAATTCTCAACCCGCGCGGAGTCCAATCTGTATCGCAGTTGGGGCGCGGACGTAATCGGCATGACCAACCTGCAAGAGGCCAAGCTGGCCCGCGAGGCAGAGATTTGCTACGCCACCGTCGCCATGGTCACCGACTACGACTGCTGGCGCGAAGGCCACGATGCAGTAACCATTGAAGAGATCGTTGCCGTACTCCACAAGAATGCCGCGAACGCCGCATTGGTGGTAAAAGCCGCAGTTGCGGCCTTGCCTGCGGAGCGCAACTGCGCCTGCGCCTCGGCAGCGAAGTTTGCCGTGCTGACCCAGCCGGATGCGATTCCAGCGGCTGCGAAAGAAAGACTCAAGCTGCTGTTTGGCAAGTACATGGGCTGGTAGGTCGCGTTCGGAATTTCGAAATGGTTAATCTGGCTCAAAATGATTTCATCCCCACGGAGCTGTCATCCTGAGCGGAGCGTAGCGGAGTCGAAGGACCCGCATTTGTTTTTGGCCCTTGCATATCCCAGAGCACGTTGAGAGGAAGATACATGTCAATTACCGTAGTGGGCAGCGTTGCCTTCGATTCCATTGAGACACCCGCGGGCAAGCGCGACCGCTGCCTGGGCGGCGCGGCAACTTATTTTTCGCTGGCGGCGAGTTACTTCACCGATGTACGCGTGATCGCCGTTGTTGGCGAGGACTTTGGCCGCAGGCAGCAGGCTGTCTTTGACGCGCGCAACATCGACACGCGCGGCATTGAGCACACCGCGGGCAAGAGCTTTTTCTGGGAAGGCTCGTATCTTGAAAACCTGAACGAAGCCAAGACCCACAACACCGAACTGAACGTATTTGCGGCGTTTGAGCCGAAGATTCCCGATGCTTACCGCGACTCCGAGTACCTGTTCCTGGCCAACATCGATCCGGTGTTGCAGCGCCGCGTGCGCGATGCCATGCCGGATGTGAAGCTGGTGGCCGGCGACACCATGAACTACTGGATCAAGGGTCACAAGGCAGCACTGCTTGAAGTGCTGAAAGGCCTTGACATCCTGCTCATCAACGACACCGAAACCCGCATGCTGGCCGGCAACAACAATCTTGTCCAGGCGGCGCGTGCCGTGCTGCAGCTTGGCCCCACCGCGCTGGTGGTGAAGCACGGCGAATATGGCGCGACGGCTTTTTTCAGCAGCCAGAGCTTCGCTCCGGAGAAGGAAAAGACCGAGTTCCCATTTCGGGCGCCCGCACTTCCGCTTGAAGAGGTGGTTGACCCGACGGGCGCGGGCGACAGCTTTGCCGGAGGCTTCTTCGGCTACCTGGCCTCGCAGCCCGCTCTCACGCCACGCATCTTCCGCCACGCCATGTTCTACGGCAGCGTGATGGGATCGTTTGCCTGCGAGCGCTTTGGCACCGAGCGGCTGCAGGAACTCTCGCGCAAAGAGATCGACGAGCGCTTTGTATTATTCCGTGAGCTCACACACCTTGACTAAGAGGCACATCGCGCGCGCAGAATCCTCGCGGCCAGCCATCTCTCAACAAGAGTGGCTGGCCGTGCTGGCCTGCTGTGCGGTTGCCTCGTTCGCGGCCATTAACTGGAGTTGGCGCAGTGGGGCCATGCTCAACTATGGCGATGCTGTGGCGCACCTGCACATTGCGCGCCGCGTCTTCGACTCGCACCGGCCGGGATTTTTGCAACTGGGTTCGGTGTGGCTGCCGCTGCCTCACCTGTTGATGATTCCGTTTGTCGCGGTCTACGGTTGGTGGGCCAATGGAATTGCGGGCATGATTCCCTCGGCGCTGGCTTACATGGCCGGGTGCGCGGGTGTCTATCGCCTGGCGCGCAACTGGCTGCAGCCGCCCTCCGCCGCTCTGGCGCTGGCGTTCTTTGCCCTCAATCCCAATCTGCTCTATCTGCAAACTACGGCCATGACCGAGCCGCTGTTTGTGTGCGAGACGATCTGGACGGCCGTGTGGCTGGTGGAGTGGCGCTCCAGCCTCGACAAGGACCCGCAGCAACTGCGCCGCCTGCAGTGGCTGATTGCCGCGGCTCTTGTCGCATCGGTATATACACGCTATGACGGCTGGGTGATGGCTTTCGCGGCGTGGTCCGCAATGGGCGTCACGCTGGCGCGGCGCGGCGCATTGCGCTCGCGCAGTTTCTGGCTGGCGTCCGCCGTGGTGGTCGCGGCCCCGTTGGCGTGGTTTGCTTACAATGCCGGGGCCTTTGGCGATTGGCTTTTCTTTGTGCGCGGGCCTTATTCAGCCAAGGCGATTGAGATACGCACGTCGGTGCCGGGATTTCCGCCTCATCCGGGGTGGCACAATCCATGGGTCGCATTTCTCTTTTACATGAAGGCTGCCGAGATGGACGCAGCCGCTGCCGCGTGGGGCAATGTGCTGCTGGGGCTGAGCCTGCTAGGAACAGCATTGGCATGGTTTGCGGCGCGCAAGAACGGCTTCAAGTGGGCGCTGCTGTTGTGGTTCCCCGCGGCTTTCTACGCGTACTCCGTTGCTTATGGTTCGGTGCCAATTTTTCTTCCCGTGTGGTGGCCGCACTCTTTTTACAACACGCGCTACGGAATGGAACTGCTGCCTGCATTCGCCTTGGGTCTTGGGTTCGCAGCGCAGTACGCCATGAGCGCGGTGCGCAAAGTCAAGCCTAACTGGGTCAACTTCTTTGCTGCCACGCTGTTTGCGCTTGTGGCTTTGAACACCTGGAGGATTTGCCGCGAGCGCGCTCTTGTTTATGTTGAAGGAACAAAGAACATTGAGGCGCGGCGCGGATACGATCTCGAGATTCCCTCTGCATTGCGCGGCCTGCTCAAAGACCGGCCGGGAGGCATGGTGCTGATGGTGACCTCGGTCTATCCCGAAATTATTGCGTTCACAGGAATTCCGCTGCGGCAGACCATCAACGAGAGCGACAAGGAGTTTTATCAGGCCGCGCTGGCCGCGCCTGCAGCAAATGCGGCCGTGGTGCTGGCCTTTGACGGCGACGATGTCGATCGCGCGGTCAAGGCACATCCTGAAGGTTTAACCGAGATGTTTCGCTTCGAATCTTCAAACCAACAGCCGGGAACAATTTACGTATCCGCGACTTCGTCCAGGCAATAGTCAGGCCGGGAGCGGTGATAGCATCGGGCTAGAGTTGCTTCAAAAATCCACTCTGTGTCAGGCCGCGACTTTAGTCGTGCCGAAAAGGGCCGGGAATTCAGCGCTGACTTGCTGGCTTGCTATGCCGCGAAGCGGCGCTAACTTGCTGCATCTTAATCTGGAGGAGTTTTGATTCCATTTACCAAAGCCCACGCCTGCGGCAACGACTTTCTGATCGTGACGGAAGAATCGGCTCGGGGACGCGATTGGGCTGAACTTGCACGACTGCTATGCGCGCGCAATACCGGCGTAGGCGCTGACGGCGTGGAGTTCTTTGCCTGGACGGGCCCCGCATCCGGCCGCATTCGGCTGCACAACGCAGATGGCTCCATCGCTGAAATCAGCGGCAACGGCACGCGCTGCGTAGCGGCATGGATGGCTGAGGCGCGGGGCTTGCAGGCGGGCGCGGAATTGCACATCGAGACCGACGCGGGCGCGCGCATTTGCCACGTGAATGCGATCAATACCGCAGATGGATATACGGTGGAAGTGACCGCTGGCATGGGTGTTCCTGTCTTTGCGCCGCGGACCGTAACCATGCCGGCGGGCGTGCAGGTTCAGGGCGTCGAAGTCTCCACCGGCAATCCGCATTTCGTCATCGTGGTGGACAACGCCGAGTTCAAAGTGGACGGGCAAGCGTGGCAGAGCGTCGGCCAGCAGATTTGCTTTCTCCCCGACTTTCCCTACCAGACCAATGTTGAGTTTCTGCGCGTCGTGAGCCCAACTGAAATTGAGATTCGCATCTTCGAGCGAGGCGTTGGCCCCACCACTTCATCCGGCACTGGATCGAGCGCGACGGCCACGGCAGCATTGGCATTGAATGGTTGCCAGTCGCCGCTCACTGTAGTTGCCCCCGGCGGCGCACAGACCGTTGCATGGGATGGCGCAGGGATGGAACTTAAACTCACAGGACCGGCCACTCTCATCTCGCGCGGCGAGGCATGGGTTTGATGGCCACTTTGCTCAAACCGGCTGCAGTTCCCAGCGATGCTTCGGTTGCTGTCGTTTCGCTTGCTTCCACCCCGCAGAACGAGCGGGTTGAGCGCGGCCTTGAAGCGCTGCGGGTACTCGGCTACACACCGCAGGCGGCGGAACATATTCTCACGCGCGGGCCGCTTTACTTCGCCGGCACGCCAGAGATGCGGCTGCGCGATCTGCACCACGCTTTTGCCGACGACGCACTGCGGGCCATCTTTTGCACCCGCGGAGGATACGGCTCAAACTACCTGCTCGACGGGCTTGACCTTGACCTGATTGCGGAGAGCGCAAAGCCGCTCATCGGCTATAGCGATTTGACCGCGCCGCAACTGTGGATGCTTGACCAGATCGGGCTTCCCTCGTTTTATGGTCCCATGCTCTCGGCCGATTTCTCGCGCCCCAATGGAGCGCATCTGCCAAGCATGCAAGCGGCCCTAACGGGAAAGCCCTACGCCGTGGGCGCCGATGAAGGAATGCGCACGCTCAATCCCGGCCGGGCGCGCGGCACTCTCTATGGCGGCTGTCTCAGCATTATCGTTGCGCTCCTAGGAACGCCCTATGAGCCGCAGACTGAAGACAAGCTACTGTTTCTTGAAGACACCGGCGCCAAGCCCTACCAGGTTGACCGCATGCTTTGGCAACTGCTGCAGGCCGGCAAACTGGACGGCGTGCGCGGCATCGTTTTTGGCGAGATGCTGGATTGCACCTCACCCGGCGCGCCGCCCGGATTGCTGGAAGACGTAATTGCGCGCGTATTTGAAGATTTTCGCGGGCCCATTGCCTTCGGCCTGCGCTCGGGCCATGTCTCTCACTCCAATGTGACCCTCACTTTTGGTGTTGACGCAGAGTTGCGCGCCGGGGATGAGGCCCATCTGAACCTTTTGGAACCGGCGGTGAAAGCGTGAAAGATCGGGGATCGGAGAAGCTGATAGGACAGCACATTCATCTCAGCGGCATCTGCGGCACAGCCATGGCTTCCCTCGCTGGCCTTTTGCAGTTGCAGGGCCACCGCATCACCGGCTCTGACAAAGCGGCTTACCCGCCCATGAGCGATCTGCTGGCCGGGCTGGGCATCCCGATTCTTGAGCCTTACGCAGAGGCCAATCTTGAGCCAGCGCCGGATCTCGTCGTCATCGGCAATGCGCTCTCGCGCGGCAATCCTGAAGTGGAGCGCGTGCTGGACCAGCGAATTCCGTTCACCTCAATGGCCGCTCTGCTGCGCGATGAATTCCTCAAGGGCCGCGAGTCTCTGGTGGTGGCCGGCACGCATGGCAAGACCACGACCACCAGCATGCTGGCGTGGATCTACCAGTTTGCCGCGCAGCAGAGTCCAACGCTTGAGCCGTCGTTTCTCATCGGCGGCGTTGCCGAGAACTTCGGAACCAGTTTCCAGTTGCGGCCTACGCGCACGTTTATCGTGGAGGGCGACGAGTACGACACCGCCTTCTTCGACAAGGGGCCAAAGTTTCTGCATTACTTTCCCGACGGCCTGATTCTGACCCACGTCGAGTTTGACCACGCCGATATCTACGATGATCTGAACGCGGTGAAGACCGCTTTCAAGCGGCTGGTTAATCTGGTTCCGCGGCGAGGCCTGATTGTGGCCTACGACGGCAGCGAGAACGTGAGCGAGTGCATTGCCCATGCGCTTTGCCGCGTTGAGCGCTACGGGTTCGCCGGCAGTTCCGACTGGCAGATCAGGAACCTGCACCATGAGAACGGCCTGACCCGCTGGGAAGTGTGGCATGCCGGCGCTCTCTGGGCTCCATTGGAGATGCAACTGGCCGGCGAGCACAATGCGCTGAATGCCACAGCTGCCGCTGCGCTGGCGTTTGGGCAAGGCATCTGCAAGGAATCGATCTGTGCGGCGTTGGCAACCTTCAAGAGCGTGAAGCGGCGGCTTGAAGTGAGAGCGGAAATCGGCGGCATCACGATCATTGAAGACTTCGCGCATCATCCCACGGCAATCCGCGAAACGCTGCGGGCGCTGCGCTCGGTCTACCCGCAATCGCGGCTTTGGGCGGTGCTGGAGCCGCGCTCGAACACTCTTCGCCGCAAGGTGCTTGAAGGCGATTTGGTGGCGAGCCTTCGCCTGGCCGACGAAGTGATCCTAGCCGGCGTTTATCAGCAGCAGCGCATTCCAGAACTCGAGCGGCTGCATCCTGAAGATGTAGTGCGCGCGCTCAATGCCGCCGGTACGCCGGCAGAGCTTTGCGTTGATGCAGAAGCCATCGTCAACTCGCTTGCGCCGCGGCTCAAGCCGGGCGACGTGGTGGCGATTCTCTCCAATGGCGGCTTCGACGGCATTTATGAGAAACTTCCCCTTCGTCTCAAACAACTTCATCCCTGATCCATTGGAAAGACCGGCATGATTTCATCTCTCATCTTCATGGCCACCATGGTCCTCACGGGAATTCCCACGGCGATTCTTTTCATTCCGTGGTGCTGGTTGACGGGCAATGTGCTGCCGCTCTACAAGGGCACGCGCTTCATGCTCTCAAGCAGTTGCCGGCTGGCCGGGGTGCGCTTCGAGACCGAAGGCCGCGACCGCATTCCAGGCGATCGTGCGTGCATCTTCATGTCGAATCACGTTTCGAACCTCGACCCGCCGGCGCTGATCTCGTTGATCCCCGGTCGCACCTCGGCCTTTATGAAGCGCGCCCTGATGAACCTTCCCGTGCTCGGCACAGGCTTTAGGCAGGGCGAGTTTATCGCCGTCGACCGCAGCGGCAGTCCCGAAGCAGCGCGGGAGAGCGTGGCCGCGGCACAGCGCGTACTGGCCAAGGGCGTTCACATCACCGTCTTTGTTGAAGGAACGCGCTCGCCCGACGGGCGCATGCTGCCCTTCAAGAAAGGCCCATTCTTTTTGGCCATGGCTGCCGGCGCACCGGTGATTCCGGTCTCGATTTACGGCTCGGAGAAAATTCTCGGAAAAGGCAGCCTGCGCATGCATCCGGGAATCATGCATGTGGTTTTTCATCCGGCCATTGACCCCGCCGCTTTTGCCACGCGCGAGGAATTGACGCAGGCTGTGCGCGCAGCCATTGCCTCAGGGCTGCCGGAGTGGATGCGAAGGTAGAGCGGTTCCACAATTCACGTGCCCTTTTGGATATTGTGCGAGGTGGCATTTTCTTGAAAAAAAATGCCACTTTAAGGCAGTGGTTTCGGAATACACCAATTGTGAAACCGCTGTAGACGCGCATCGTTCAAACCAACACGAGTCGAAAGTCATCAGGTAATCCGAATGATCGTATCGCTTCTGGTCATCGTCGTCATCGTCGCCATCAGCATTCCGGCAGCGCTGATTTTCATTCCGCTGGCCGTCGTTACCGGCAACGTGAGACCGCTCTACACCGCGACGTGTTTGATTGTGCGCACCGGCTTTCGCGTGGCCGGAATCCGCGTGGTGGTCGAGGGACGTGAAAACGTTCCTGCCGGCGTGGCGTGCATCTTCATGGCCAACCACGTTTCGAACCTCGATCCGCCGGCGCTGATTCCGCGAATTCCGGGACGCACGGCCGCCTTCTCAAAACTCTCCGTTTTCAAGATTCCCGTCTTCGGCTATTGCATGAAGCTTGGCGATTTTATTCCGGTAGACCGCAGCGGAAACGCCGACGCCGCCCAGCAGAGCGTGGCCGCCGCGCGGCGCGTGCTTGAGAAAGGGCTGCACATTACCACCTTCGTTGAGGGAACGCGCTCCAAGGACGGCCGCCTGCTGCCGTTCAAAAAAGGGCCGTTCTACCTGGCGATGCAGACCGGCGCGCCCTGCATTCCGGTTTCGATTTCCGGAACCGAGACGCTGATGGCCAAGGGCAGTTTCGCCATCAAGCCGGGCACCGTGCATCTTGTTTTTCACCCGCCGATTTACCCCGCCAACTTTGCTACGCGCGAGGAGTTGCTGAGCGCTGTGCGCGATTCGATTGCTTCTGGGCTCCCGGAGTGGATGCGGGGTTAGAGCAATTTCACGATTCGCGTTGCCTTGGCGAGAACTCTCTCGATCACCCGACTTCCCTGAAGAGTTATTGCGCAAAACCGACTATCAATGAGTGCAAGCGTCCCATTTACAGGAGATGCGCGCGTCTTGACTTTATACCCAGACATCTATATAAAGACATCTAAGTATGGCCAAGACCGATTCACTTCAGGGTTCGCTCGATTTGCTGGTGCTCAAAATCCTCTCGCGCCGGCCGCGGCTTCACGGTTACGCCATCATGGCTGCCATCGCCAATACATCCGGCGAGGTGCTGCGCGCAGAGGAGGGTTCGCTCTACCCCGCGCTCTACCGGATGGAAGAAGCAGGCTGGATTCGCGCCGAGTGGATCAAAAAAGACACCGGCCGCCGTGCCCGCATCTATGAACTGACCGCCGCAGGCAAGAAGCAACTGGGTGCCGAAGAGTCGCGCTGGCTGTCAGTGAGCCTGGCAATCAATCGGGTTCTCCGGGAGGCATGACATGTCATTGTGGTCGCGAATCTCAAATGCCGTGCACGGCGATCGCCTGAACCGCGAAATCGAAGAAGAGTTGCAGTCGCACATTGAAGAGGCTATTGCCTCAGGACGCGACCCCGAAGAAGCACGCCGCACCTTCGGGTCGATAATGCGCCAGCGCGAGGCGAGCCACACGATTCGTGTTGCCGGATGGCTTGAGTCGCTGATCGCGGATACGAAATTTGGCTGGCGGCAACTCTGCCGCAACAAGATCACGTCAGTGGCCGCTGTGCTTTCGCTCGCCCTCGGCATCGGCTCCTGTGTCGCCGCTTTCCGGCTCATCGACGCTCTGCTCTGGCGGCCGCTGCCCATCTCCGGCGCCAGCCAGCTCTACGTTCTCTCCAGCAAGATGATCGGCTTCGACGGCAAGCCCATGGAGTCCAACTACTGGGCCACGCCGGAATTCAATCTCATGCGCGATGCCGTCAAGGACCAGGCCGACCTCATCGCCATCAGCGGCGCCGACCGCACGGACATCACGTGGACCACTGACGACGAGATGGAGAAGGCCCACGTGGCTTATGTCTCCGGAAACATGTTCCCGCTCTTCGGCCTTCAGCCCGCGCTGGGCCGCTTGCTGGCCCCCGCCGATGACCGCGTCGTCGGCGCCGGTCCCTATGCGGTCCTCTCCTGGGACTGCTGGAATCACCGCTTCGGCCGCGATCCCCACGTTCTCGGCAGCTCGCTTCACATCGGCGACCAGACTTTTGAAATTATTGGCGTAGGCCCCCGCGATTTCACTGGAACCGAAAAGGGAACGGTCACCGATATCTTTCTGCCCCTCAGCATGAACCGGTTTGCGACCCTTGACCGCATCTCCTGGCACCACATCTTCCTGATGCTGAAGCCTGGAGTCAACCGATCCACCGCCCTCGAACCGCTGCGGCAGCATCTGGCTGCCGTCAGCCGTGCCTTCCTGCTGGACTGCTCTGCGTGCTTCCGCGGCGCGCCCAAGGCGGCCATTGAACGCTTTCTCGATCAGAAGCTCGTCTTCTATCCCGCCGGGGCCGGCATCTCCGAACTCCAGAAAGACTATCGCCGCTCACTCGGCATCCTCGGTCTGCTGGCCGCTCTCGTCCTGCTGATCGCGTGCGTCAACGTGGCCAACATGATGACCGCCCAGGCCACCGCCCGCTCGCAGGAGATGGCTCTCCGCATCTCGATCGGCGCCGGACGGCGCCGCCTCGTCCAGCTGATCCTGTGCCAGAGCGCGCTGCTCGCCATTTTTGCTTCCGTTCTTGGCGCGCTCTTCGCGGCATGGGCGGCGCCCTTTGTGCTCAGCCTCATCAACCCTCCCGACAACCCCGCGCGCCTCGCGCTTCCCGCCGACGGTCGCGTGCTTCTCTTCGGCTTCGGGCTTACTACTTTCGTAGTTCTATTGCTTGGCTTGCTTCCGGCTCTCCGTGCCTCTGCCGTCAGGCCCGTCGCCGCCCTCAAAGGTGGTGAAAATCGGAACTCCCCGCGCCGCCTCATGCGCGGAGCCATCGCTCTTCAAGTTGCTTTCTGCTTTCTTGTCCTCTTTTTGTCATCGCTGTTCGTCGCATCGTTCCAGCGCCTGCAGAACCGGCCTCTCGGTTTCTCCACCGACCGCCTGCTCCTGCTTGACTCCGTTGCCGGCAAAGGCCAGCTC
>Ga0073936_10002071_pt1 | contig 30184 bp, 22 predicted proteins | sample AliMusrvi5mmetaG_FD_87041 | JGI IMG/M metagenome (GOLD analysis project Ga0073936, IMG submission 87041) | Freshwater lake bacterial and archeal communities from Alinen Mustajarvi, Finland, to study Microbial Dark Matter (Phase II) - Alinen... | ecosystem: Environmental > Aquatic > Freshwater >...
CTTAGCCTGTTACAGCTTCGAGCCGAAGGCGAATCTACCGCTCAAGATCCTGGTGCTGGACGATACCGTGACGGACCAGAACCTTGCTTTTCCAAACGGGGAGGGATGTCTGGACACCAATCAATTAAATTGGCTGGTCGGTGAACTAGACAAGGGGCAGGCCGAAGAAAAGCTCATGATCATCGCCGCACACATACCGATTGAGCTGATTGGTGCGCCGGCGAACACGAATTGCGCCATCACTGTGTCGAATCTGCTCGCCACCCTCCACCATTATCCCAACCTCATCCTGTGGGTCACCGGACATATGCATCGAAACAATGTGAAACAACAGTTGTCCGTTTATAACGACCCGGAATACGACTTCTGGGAGGTGGAATGCCCCTCCTTGAGGGATTTCACCCAGCAGTTCCGCACTTTCGAGATCTACCGCAACACCGACAACACCATTTCCATTGTGACGACCGATATTGACCCAGAAGTCACACTCCAGTCGTGTGCGCGATAAATCGCGCGGCTATGCCGTCGGCGCCGCGCGCATATTCGCCTCGCCCAGCGCCGCCCCCACGCCTAACAGCGTCAATCCTCTTAACTGGAACTTCACTGATACGAATTCATACACGACCAATCTTGAAATGATCAAGTACTTGACCCCGGTGATGCGACAGAAGATAGCCAATTGTGGCGAGCCCCTGGGGCATAAGGTGGCCATTGATCGTGATGGGACCGGAGTAGCGATCAACTTCCTCGGGGAATTGCAGTCCGCCGACGCCCCGCTCGGACCATGGAACAACACGACAACCAACAGCCCCTACGTGGTGCCTGCGGCAAACACTGCGAAGTTCTACCGCGCCGTCGAGTAATACCGAACTTGGGAGAGTGGGTGTGACTGTAATCAAGAATCAGCCAAATGATGCCGACAGTTGAGCAATTGAGAGTAATTAAGAATAGAACGTTGAGCTAACACAAACGAAAGCAATTGCCATAAATCCAACCACTCAAAATAGCGAACCCACACCATCAACCCACCGCCGAAAAGCAGTTGCCGGAAGTTCCCTTAATATCGTTCTGACGTGTCTGTTGCTTGCTGTTGCCATGGAGGGGCCGCTGCTGGCCCAGACGACTAATGCGGCGGATGACGGCACCATTCTTAAGCAAATCATCTTCTTTGGCCGTCACAGCATACGCTCCGCCACAAGCGACACAAACGGCTTGGACGAGTGTTCAGCAGATCCTGTCCCCGCCTTTGTCGGGGTTCCAGTCGGCTACCTGACCCCGCACGGACGGCAGGCGGCAGGTTTGCTCGGCTCCTACTTCCACGAGTATCTGATCCACGAAGGACTTCTGACGAATGATGCCAGTTCCGATCTGGCTCGCTCGTATTTCCGCGCCAATACCATTGAGCGCTCCTACATGACCGCGGCCAAATTCGGGGCGGGGTTGATCCCGGGTGCAAATATACCGGTCCACACCTATTACCCGACGCCGATCAATGCGGTCCCGACGCCGACTAATGCGGACCCGGTAATTGATCCCCTTTTGGCAGGGGTGGCGACCGTTGACCCGGCGCGCGCCTTGGCCGAAGTACAAGGTGTCTTCGGCAGCGGAAACATAGCGCCCGCCTACAGCGGCGAACTTGCCCTGATCAGTAAGGTGCTCTATCCGCCAGGAACACATCCCCTCTATCCGGGAATATCGCCCACAAACAACGCCCCACCGGGCTCGTTTGATCCAACCACCGTGCCAATTACCCTTGCTATCAGTGCGCGATTGCCACCATCGCTACCACCGTATGATACAGGAAACGTGATTAGTATGGGCGGATTGGATTCCATGGTGACAGCCGCCGACCCGTTTGTCATGCAATACGTTGATGGCTTCCCGACTAACGATGTGGGCTGGGGCCGATTAACGCTGGATGAGCTTTCCCAACAAACCCGGATCAACACCCTGCAAATAGAGATTGCCATGCGTCAGCCATATCTGGCCAGGGTGCAAAGTTCGAGCGCTGCCTCCCACATTTTGCGCACCATGACCCAAACCATAAGCGGGACGAATCTCGCCGGGGCATTCGGGGACACGAACTCACAAATCCATGTGATTGTTAGTTCCGATTACTATGTGGGTGGATTGGCCGGACTGCTTGACGCGCACTGGTTGCTCCCCGGCTACCAACCGGACTTCTGCCCTCCTGGTGGAACGCTCGTTTTTGAACTACGACAGGTAAGAGCGACTGGACAGTATCTAGTTCGCGTATTCTTTACCGCCCAAACCTTCGACCAACTGCGTAATCTGACACGGTTGACCCTTGCGGAGCCCCCTGCAACCATGCAGCTTCTGATTCCGGGCTGCAGCAGCCCGGCCACGAATCTGGACGTCAGTTTCATCTCCTTCAGCAATCTTCTGAGCCATGCCATCAGCCTGGAATATGTGCAGACTTTCGATCAAGAGACCCCGCCTGGCGTGTTAGACCCCTACGCCGCCGTTAATCCGACCAACATCACGGCCAGCGTCAGCGGCAAAGCGCTCACGATTGCGTGGCCGGCCGATCATATCGGTTGGATTCTCCAAGCCCAAACTAACGGCTTGAGAAGCGGCCAGTGGTTCGATTTGCCTGGCTCCGATGCCGTCAATGCGGTGGTCATCCCCGTAAATCCAGCCAACACGTCTGTGTTCTATCGCCTGCGCATGCGATAGCCGAAGCTGCCAAACAAACATGTTTATGAAACTAACCAGTCTCCCCACCATCAGCCTCGCCCTGGCACTCTGGCTGCCGCTTTCCGGCAGGGGAGCCGAGCTGGGAACACGCCAGCGGACTATCACGCCGGTTGCCGTAACGAATGCGCCGGTGCCGCCGATTTACCCGTCAGCCGTCTCGAATTACGCGGTCTATGGCTACAGTTCATGGCAGTGGGGTCCCGGGGAAAATGAAGGCCAGCAGTTGACCAACATGCCGGCCGGCTACACGGGAGCCACCAATGCCGCCAGGCTGCTGTCTTACCTCTCGATCAGCGACGCCCATATCACCGACAAAGAGACGCCCTGTCAGGCGATCTATTTCGCCTACCAGGGCGGTACCAACAGCCCATCAGCGTGCTATTCACCAGTGATGCTCTACACCACGCAGGTTCTCGACGCCGCCATTAGGACGGCCAACGCCGTCAACCGCCTCACCCCGTTCGATTTCGCCCTCTCCCTCGGCGATGATGCGAACGGCCCTCAGTATAACGAACTCCGCTGGTTCATCAATGTCGTGGACGGGCAGTATATCACCCCAAGCTCCGGGACCAATGCCGGCGCCGACACCATAGATTATCAAAAGCCCTTCCAGGCTGCGGGGCTTGACCCGGCCATCCCTTGGTATGCGGTGCTCGGCAACCACGATCACTTCTGGATGGGCGGAGTCCGAGTTCCGGCCTCCCAGGAATACTTCACCAACACGGATGTGCTCCTGTTGGAAGACAATTACATGGGCACCATTGATGGCAGCACCCCTTACGGTGACGTCATAGACATCGGTTCGGTCACCAACTTCATAGTGGGAGGGGTTACCAACACGCCCATGGTCGCCGCCGATACCAACCGCTATTCACTGACAACCAGCAACTGGATGCGTGAGTTTTTCAACACTACCTCCAAGCCCATCGGCCACGGTTTTTCTGAGGCCAACGTCGCCAATAGCTTTGCCTGCTACAGCTTCGAGCCGCGAACCAATATGCCAGTCAAGGTCATCGTGCTCGACGATACGATGTCGGACAAAGACTTTGCTTTTGGTGAGCAGGGGTGTCTCGATCCCGAACGGTTTAACTGGCTGGTGAAGGAACTGGACCATGGTCAGGCTCTAGACCAGCTCATGATCATCGCGGCGCACGTGCCGCTTGAATTGATTGACACAAACTCAACGGTTCGCACAAACACTATTATACCTCTGACCAAGCTGCTGGCCACGCTTCATACCTATCCGAATCTCCTCCTGTGGATGTGCGGACATACTCATCAAAACAACATTATCCCGCAACCGTCACCGTATCCGGATCGTCCCGAGTACGGCTTTTGGGAAGTCCAGACTGCATCCTTGCGCGATTTCCCCCACGAGTTCCGCACTTTCGAGATCCTCCGCAACACGGACAATTCGATTTCAATCCTGGTGACCGACATTGATCCGGAGGTCACAACCAATTCGCCTGCCGCTGTATCGCTCGGGTATGCAGTCGGCGCCGCACGGATATTCATGTCACCTTGTACCTCCCTCACCGATACGAATTCGTATGCGCACAACGCGGAGTTGCTGAAGCTATTGACCCCGCCCATGCAAACGAAGATCGCCGGTTACGGAGGGCCGTTGGGTCATAAGGTGGTCATTGACCACGTGGGGAGCGGAATGGTCATCAATTTCCTGGGTGAATTACAGTCCGCGGACACCGTCTTCGGGCCTTGGAGAAGTGTGGCAGACACCAGCCCATACACGGTACCTGCCGGGAACGCTGCCAAGTTCTACCGCGCCGTCGAGTAATCGGGGTCTTGGGTTTTGTAGCTGACACCCGCTATCTGAGCGGTGGATAGGATATACATGCGTTACTTGATGAAGCAGAAACCACGTCGTGCCACATTTGCAGCAGCTAGCGTGATGTGCAATATTGTGTGCAGTAATGATAAACTGACACAAGAGAATGAACCCTATGAAATACGCAAAAGGGGCCGCACTAGCTGGTGCGGTGGTTTGGCTGGTCGGGTGCGCGTCGGCACCTAGGGTAGTCGTGGACGAACCGCTCGGACCAGTACCATCGGGAGTTGCCCAAGGCACGGGCGAGGGAACTATGGTAATCTACTCGGCCAGAACGACAGCAAACGTTGACATCAACATGGAGGAGTGGCGCTGGAACGATGACTTCGGGAAGAATGCCTTCCTGTATGATCCCGCCCATACGGACTACACCATCTACACTCCGGACGGCGAGGTTTTCAAACATGTGCGTAATGCCCGCGGCCCGAACGACGGCACTCCGACAGTGGTGGCGCTTCCGGCGGGTTCTTACAAAGTCGAGGCTGAAGGTGTAAACTGCGATGCCAATCGAGTGAAGGTGCTGATGGCCGTTGTGGTTAAGACGGGCCAAACTACCCTGGCCCACCTGGACGGCGAATGGAACCTAATGGGTCAGTTCAAAGAGGCCGAGTTTGCGAAATTGCCTTGTGGACGGATTATTGGCTGGCGCACGCCCGAGGCAGGATACGCCGGCATTCAGCCAGGCGCCCCGTCCAATTAGTCGAGGCGACCGCCCAACTCACTCCGACTCGGTCGTTATCCCGGACCTCACTGATTGTCCAAGAGGGGCGTGGGGTCTGTGAGCAAACCGGTAGACAGCGACGCTGCGTGCAACACGATTCAGCGCCACTTCAGATGGCGCGAGCGGGGAGCTGAAAAACTGAAATCAGGACGGCCAAGAGCGGAAATCGCAAGCCGAAGGGCGCGTTGGTGAGCAGAAGCGACGGCTTGCTCTCCGATTTTGGATTTCAGCCTCTCGGCCTTTCTGACCTCTTCTCGGCGATCCGCATCCCCCGTCGAGAAACCCATCCGTGAGCCCAACCATTGCAATCTGGAGGCCTTTAGGCTAGAAACGCCAAAAATAACACCATATGTTGTGCTCGCCCAAGGACGACTGACGCTCCTGGTGGTGTGCCACGGCCTGGCTCATTTCCGATTGCCGGCACGGCTCCCGTAATCCCCTTCCCGGCCGACACGGGAGCGCCCCGGCAGGCCGCGCGGGGGCGGTCCGGGCGGTGGATCCTGCCAGACGGTATGGTGGCGCAGGAATGTTCATACTGGGGCGAAGGCCTGGTTGACGAGGCCGCTGAGAAAGTGCGCTTCAAGTTCAATGTTTCAGCGGCGCGGGTGCGGGGGCCGGGCTGAAAAACTGAAATCAGGAAAGCAGGAAGCAAAAATCGCAAGCCTGAGAGCCCAGCGGTCAACTACTGCCTTGCGCTCGCAGCTTAGGGCCTGGTTGAAAAAGACCATTGAGACCCGTCGCAGCAGGTTTGGAGTCCCGCCTTTAGGCGGTTTCTGCGCCGCGCCGCCTAAAGGCGGGACACCAAACCGAGTTTTCAAACAGGGTCTTAACTGCTAATCGAAGAATCCGGTCGTGCGGCCATTAGCCGCCTCTTTGACAGAATCCACATCACGAGGTACAAAATGTGTCAGTATGACCCGTCCTTTGCACCTGCTCCTGGTCCTCGCTTGTCTGACCACGTTTTCTGCCCTGAGCGATCAATCGGGGGATGGCGGTTGTGCCGCCACCCCAGGTAGTTGGCCGCAGTGGCGCGGACCGTTGGCGAACGGCGTCGCGCCGCGCGCAAATCCGCCCATCCACTGGAGCGAAACCAACAATATCCGATGGAAAATCGCTCTGCCGGGCAAAGGACATTCTTCACCTATCGTTTTCGGCAATTCGGTTTACGTCCTGTCCGCAGCGCCTGTGGGCGACGCGCAGAAACCGGTCTTCGATGATGCCCCGGGCGTTCATGACAGCGTCCCTGTCACCCATCGCCACCAATTTCTGGCGGTGGCGGTCAGCCGTCGCGATGGAAATATATTGTGGTCGAAAATCCTGCGCGAAGAGTGGCCCCACGAGGGCGGGCATGTAAGCGGCAGCCTTGCATCCAATTCGCCCGTCACCGACGGGGAACGGCTTTACGCCTTCTTCGGTTCTCGCGGCCTCTATTGCCTCGATCTCCATGGCGAAGTGACATGGCAGAAAGACCTTGGCCGGATGCATACCCTCCACGCCCACGGTGAGGGCAGTTCGCCCGTGCTTCATGGAGATAATCTCATCGTTTGCTGGGATGATGAGAGCGAGTCGTTCCTTTACGCCTTTAACAAACACACTGGGCAAATCCTCTGGAAGGTTGCTCGCGATGAAAAGACGTCCTGGTCCACTCCGCTCATCGTCGAACATGAAGGCAAGCCCCAGGTGATTGTCAGCGCGACGAAACGTGTGCGCGGGTATGATCTGGCCACTGGGTCCCAACTTTGGGAATGTGCCGGCCTCACGGACAACGTCGTTTCTTCGCCGGTCTACTACGACGGCTTGGTTATATCAGGGAACAGTTATTATTCACAGGCAATGCTCGCCATCCGACTCGCCGGCGCCAAAGGGGATCTCACCGGCACGGACCATGTCGTGTGGAAACTCAATCGGTTGTCGCCTTACGTTTCGTCGCCGCTGCTTTATGACGACACTCTCTATGTCCTGCGGCACAATCAGAACGTTCTCTCGCGGTTCGACCCCGCCACCGGTAAACCACGAGGCGAGCCGCTCCGGCTTGATGGCATCAACGATTTCATCTTTTCATCGCCCATCGGTGCCGCCGGCCACATCTACGTCACGGGTCGCGATGGGACCACCGTTGTCTTGCGCCATGACCGGAAAAACGCCGCCCTGGCGGTCAACCACCTTGAAGACTCCTTCAGCGCCTCCCCGGCCGCCGTGGATCGTGAGATCTACCTTCGCGGTGAACACTTCCTGTACTGCATCGCCGAATCGCCCACACCCCCTTCAAATGCGCAATGAAGCGAGAGTACCTCCAGCCGGCGGGAGGGGGTCGATCAGCTCCGGTTTGCGGGCTCGGGATGCGTGGAAGGAGATTGAAACCGGCGCTATGCGCGCCGTGCGTGGTTCACTTCTGGCCACGAATAGCGTGACGTGCATCACTGCATTTCCGGTCAACCCATAGCATGGGGCTGGTTTCTCAGCGCAGAAATGGAGCATGCTGACCCCTGATGGCAGCCGGCGGGTCAGCAGGAAGCAAGGTATCCGCGGGGCGAACAGCGTCTGGCGGAAAGAGGGCATTCTCATGGACTCCTTTCCGGTTCAGTAGAATAACAATTGTCTCCCAGCGTTGTTGTGTGTTTGCTTGCGACATGTCTGTTTCCACTGCTCTCTTTGCCAATCGCATGCGGCAGCTACGGCCATCGACGATCCGTGAGATTCTGAAAGTTACGTCTCAGCCTGACATCATCTCTTTTGCCGGCGGATTGCCTGCGCCTGAGCTTTTCCCAGTCGAGGCAGTGCGACGCGCGGCGGATTCAGTGTTGGATATGAACGGTCCTGCCGCGCTGCAGTACGGAGAGAGCGAAGGCTTCAGGCCATTACGCGACTGGATAGCGGAGGAGGCCAAGAAACGTGGCGTCACGGCGTCGCCGGCCGACGTGCTCGTGACGAACGGCTCGCAGCAGGTGCTTGATCTGGCTGGCAGGCTCTTTCTCAACCCGGGCGATGTCGTGCTCACGGAGAATCCAACTTACCTCGCGGCGGTGCAGGCCTTCCAGACGCAAGAGGCACGGTTCGTGGTGGTGCCGACCGACGCTGAAGGACTCATCCCGGAGGCGCTGCCCGAACTCATCCGGCAGCACCAACCGAAATTCCTCTACACGATTCCTAACTTCCAGAATCCGACCGGCGTGACGCTCACGGCCGTGCGCAGGAAAAAGCTCGCGCACATCGCCGCCGAACACAGGCTGGTCGTTATCGAGGATGATCCGTATGGAAAACTCCGATACCGTGGCACCGAGGTGCTCCCTGTGAGTCATTGGGACGAGGCGGGATGCGTCGTTTACGCGAGCACGTTTTCAAAGACTATCGCCCCTGGGCTGCGCCTTGGTTGGGTCGTGGCGCCAGGGGAAGTGTTTTCGCGGATGCTCATATTGAAACAGGCGGCGGACCTGCACACATCGAGCTTTGACCAGCGCGTAGCGTATGCCTATCTCGTGCAGAACGACCAACCGGTTCACCTCGAGCGTATCCGCCGTGCCTACGGCGAGAGGTTCGGCGTCATGAATGCGGCGCTGCGGGACGAGATGCCATCAGGCTATACGTGGACGCAGCCTGAGGGCGGCATGTTCCTGTGGGTCACGGGACCAGCAGAGTTGGACACGCTTCAACTCCTGCAACGCGCCATCGAGTACAAGGTCGCCTTTGTGCCAGGCCGCGACTTTTTCCCGAGCCACGGCGGTGGCAACTACTTTCGACTAAACTTCTCGAACTCAGCCCCTGAACGCATCCGCGAAGGCGTCAAGCGCCTCGGTGCGCTGTGCCGGGAAATCGCCAGGCGTTAACTCGGCTGCGGGCGTGTTGCCCAGACTGAACTGACAGCAGGAGTTTGCTCTTTGGCGCCTCCCCCTGGAAAAGGGAAAGGGGGGCCGACCATAACTTGGCTCGTTTCGCCTGAGAAGAAGGGAACCGATCTGTGGTCGAACTCCTTTTATTTCATGAACTTTCACTGTTTGCGGGTGCGGAACTCCGCCGCGAGCTTTTGCGCCTTGCTGATATCCGCCTCCTTCATCATGGGGCGCAAAGTGCGGAGAGCGAGTTCTGTGTTGTCATCGCCCGCCACGGTGAGCCATTGGTAGGCCTCCACGTCGTTGTGGGGAATTCCGAAGGGATGCCCGGCTAACAACAGGCCGAGTTCACGCTGGGCTTTCACGTCGCCCTGCTGAGCGGCTCTGCGGTACCAGGCGGCGGCGGCCCGGACATCCTTAGGCAAGCCTTGGCCATTCGCGAACTGAAGGCCCAGCATGGATTGAGCTGCGGGATCGCCGTGTCGAGCCAGGCGCATCGTCGCCAAGGCCCGGTTTGCGTCGGCTTCGCTGCTCGGTACCCGGGCGGCCAGGACCTTTAGAAACAAGCCGCTAACCAACAGAGCGCTCACCAGGGCAAGTGCCGTGGCTCGGCGCAGAGCCAGGTTCTCACGTTCGGCGAAATCCAGCGGCCGTGCGGCTACCCAGCCCAGGATCAGCCCGGTCAGGAATCCTCCGACGGACCCTGAGAGGGGTACTCTTGGACCATCGTCCGTCATGGCATTGAGAAAACAGCTTAGGAGGATTAGAGCCGACAGGCCGAAGGGCGCAAGGACGTTGGGAGGCAGCTTTTCACAGCGGCGCGCCCAATAGGCCGCCAGGGCGCCGCCGACGCCCAGGATGGCTGCCGAAGCTCCCGCCGAATACCGCCCTGGGTTTACCCAAATCGAGACCAGGTTGCCCGCTACTCCGCTGGCCAGGTAAAGCGCAAAATAGAAGCGGCTGCCGAACAGCCGCTCAACCAGGCCGCCGGCCTGGAGCAAAAAACACATCATGACGATGCCCAGGCCCAGGTCTACGTGCACAAAGCAGCCCGTCAGCAGTCGCCACCATTGGCCGGAGGTGGTCAACGGTCCGTAATTGGCTCCCCATAGTAACCAGCTTGACCCGGCGGATCGGTCCGCAAGCGTTGCCAGTAGCGCGGCTGCGTTCAAGCCGATCAGCAACCAGTTCACCCATACTCGTGGGGTCGCCGCTTTCAGCCGGCGCGCGAACTTCGCCGCGTCCTGCTCTTCGCCTTCGCTGGCCTCTCGCTCCCGATCCCTGACCACGGCGCGGCTTCCTGGCAGCAACTCCGCCATAGCGGCGGCTTGCTGGCCGTTGGCGGCTCGGAACTGAACGAGAACGCACTCCCCGATCTCCAGCGGGCTGGGGCCGCGAGTGAGGGCCAGGGCGCCGAGCCTGGCTTTCAACACACTCATAAGAGTTGCGCGCGCTCGCTCCAGTTGGGGGCTCGGGGCACTGTCCGCCTGCAGTTGACCTCCAAAAATCAAATAGGTTGCGCCAGAAGAAGCCAGCGCCGCGAAACTCACGTCGCGCCCGGCCACCTCTACGTTGACGACGTCGGAAAGCCGAAAGTGCCGCCTGTTCCGCTTGGCTCGACGAGCGGCCAGGCCATTGAGGAGCAGCCACAGCAGCAGTGCCGCGGCGAAAGCGACGACGAAGGCTCCCACAGACCCTTTGCCAGGGGCCGGTTCGCTGAGTGAATCCTCCTGCAAGGTCACCCAGAGGAAGGCCATGCCAAAGCTGATCAAAAGCAGGATTACGAGGCCAACGACGGCAATAGCGGGTTGAATCCTGGGCCGCAACACGATTCGCTCGGGATCGATCTCCGCCGACCAGCGAACCGCCGCCCCCATCTCCTGGGTTGCCAGGGTCTCGAAGGTCCGGTGCCCGCGTGGTGAACTTGGGGCGGGCTCGGAGAAACGGAAAGTGCCCTTGAACCGCTGCGGCATATATAAGCCGGGAGTGTCTATGTCAACCGGGTGGCTAATACATAATACTTAGCATATCCGCCGCTCGAAGCAAAACGCCACGACGTGCAGCCCCTACGACAGGGTTCGGCTCAAGAGGCCTCCGGGTTCGCGGTGTTACTCGAAAGGCGTCAACCCATGGCATTGGCTGGTTTTCAACCCAGAAATGAACCATGCTATGGATTGACTGTCTACTTGCCGGCGCTCCCTATTAGAACGAAGCTTCTTGCGTGGAAACGGCAACTTATCTCGACCGAATGCTGGAGCCCGTCAGCAACTGCTTGACCCCCGAGGTCGCCCGCAGGCTCGTCCAAGTGCGCGCAGATCCGGAACTCCAGGCGCGCATTGACGACTTGGCCGACCGCTGCACGGAAGGGACTTTGACGGCAGAGGAGAAGCGTGAATACGAGACCTACGTCCGGGCAGGTAATCTGATTGCCATCCTGCAAGCCAAAGCGCGCAAACTGCCAGCAGCCTGTTGAAATATCCCTTCGAGCGCCGCGTGAGAGCACGCGGCCTACATGAATTCCCAAGAAATCGCAGGTCGTGTAGGCCCGGTGCCCTCACCGGGCGATTATCTCAACAGGCTGCTAGGGACACTTGGCCGCGCCTGATGGACGCGGCGACGCGAGAACAGGTTCGGCTGCGGGCAAACGATCGTTGCGGGTATTGCCATTTGCCCCAAGCCCAGGCTCCCATTGGAAGGACCACGGTTCGCGTACTCGGCATGAATGACAGTGAACAGGTGGAGCTTCGTCTTCATTTGCTTGAATCAGGCACTCTGGCCTGATGCGCACGCGCAGCACCGCTTGGGAAAAGATGTCCGAGCAAAGCTTGGCTCGTTTCCCCTAAGAAGGAAGTGAACGAAGCCATGGTGGAACCCCTTCCATGGGCAAGACGGCCCCACCACCCGTTTTTTCCCAATCCGCTGTTCAAGGTGATTGGGAGGCCAGGTAGGCCGCGAGAGAGATTATGTCGGTTTGGGTGAGGTTTTGGACCGTGGGTTTCATGAGCAGACCGACTTTGCCGGCGCGGGCGCCGGATTGGAAATCGTAGAGCTGACGCGCTATGTAGCTGGGTGAACGGCCGACGATACCGGGCACCAGGGCGAGGCCTTTCAGATCCGGTCCGTGGCATTGCGCGCAGGGGACGGTGATCCCGCGGCCGTCTTTGACGAGGTCCGCACCCCAGGCCAGCGTGCCTGGCGGCACGAACGCCACGAATTGAGAGCGTGAGTCGCGCAGTTCAAATTGCTCCACATCCGCCGGCATTTCAAGGAGGCGCGCGCCGATGGGTTCCTGACCAGCGCCTTATCGGCAATCTGCTGCACAATGTAAGGCGCGGGGAGGCCAGCCAGGCTGCAATTTTCCGGCCCACCGGGGCCTTCCGCGCGATGGCAGCAGCCGCAGGCGAGCACGTCGGGCTTCCGTCCGTGAGCGACCACCTCGGGCATGGGCGGATGGTCGTCGGGGTGCCAGTCGGGGGAAAAGAAAAGGTCCCGGGCCTGTGACTGGGAAAATTCGGCAGTCGAGCCCGGCAAATGTTGAGGCGAAGTGCTCGGTGGTGGGGCTTTGTAATTCGGGTCCCAGGGGTAGGCCCAGGTGGGGAAGTTAGGCACATCGGCGGCGGCGCAGGCAGTCAGGACGCCAGCGGCCATTACTGATAGGAGTTTGCTTTTTGGCGCGCCCGCCTGTACTTGGTCCAGCGTCATTGGCATGTGCTTAAACCACCCACCACCCAGCCGCAACACAAGAGCGAAGCCTGAGTTCTGCTTTTTCGGGGTGTTGGCGAGGCGGCGAGGGCGTAGGCAGGCTCGAAGCGGCGGGTATACTCGCCGCGTACCGCCTGGAGGCCAACGGTGGATTAGTGTCAAGAGTGAGCACTTGCTCTGATACTTGCTTGTGTTGACGTATTGGCAGAGGTTCCGTCATTGGGGCCACAGCCGGCAAGCAGCAGACTGGCGGCCACAAGCAGACTAATGGCAGCAGGTTTCTCAGGACTCATAGCATTAGAACACGAATATTATGTTACCCAAGTGACCGCCCCTTTCACTATCCGCATACGCCGCTTGTGGCCATGCGCGAGGGGGAATAGGACACGAGGACTACGGCCGTTGAACCAGGACGCGATAGAGTGCTGGGCTGGGGCCAAAGGCGTCGGCGTTGGTGAACGAAGTTGTGCTCAAACCACCGGGGATATTCGAAGCGATTGACATGAATCCTCCCGGTCCAGTCAAATCGAATGCACGCTGGAGGCAATAGGTTCGGTTCGTCACGCTCTGCCAGGTCAACGTGACGGCCGGAAGATTGGCGACTGGGCTGAGCAAGCGAAGCGCAGAAGTCGAGTTGGTCGGGTTCGTGCCGGCAATCCATTCCTGCCAAGTGTTCATGCAGTCGGAATCGGAATCAAGGGCATCGGCCGTCCCGTCCGTAGGGAGGCCGTAGGACTGAAGCCAGGCGTAGGAAATCACCGAGAGCGGCTTCTCGAATTCGTAAGCCCCAATATCCACCGTGCCGCCTGCGATTCGGGGGTTGCCTTCGAGGTCTATGTCCGTGTCAACGTAGCTATTCGCACCGCCATTGATGCAGGGCGAATTCGTTTGGAGGTGGAAGTTCCGCGCCGCGACATCCGCCAGGAGCGGCGCGTTGGTAAAATTGCCGACGCCACTCGTGGGCAGGGGCGTGGTGCAACAGAAGTTCAGCGTCCCAGCCGAGTAGTTACCGGAGTTGAAATAGGCAATACAATTATTCAGCCAACTCTCTGCGGCGCCGCCGCCGCCCAAATTGCCCACCAGCGTGCAGTTGTTTAGAACTCCAAATGCCACCCCACCACCGGCGCCCAACGGTCCGGCTGAGTTGCCAGTGAGAACACACTCGGTTAGCAGGCTGGCATACGCTCCTCCTCCCCACTTGGCGGAGTTATCGCTCAGCGTGCAATGGTCCAGAGTGCCTTCATATATTCCTCCGCCACGCTGGTAAGCCGTATTGCGGGTCAGCACGCAGTTCGTCACTAGCGCGTAGATGGAAGGACACCACACGGCGCCGCCCTTCTGCTCAAGTTCAACGACCCCGCTCGTGCGCGTCGCCCCGTTGGTGAGGGTGAACCCGGATAGTATCGCGCTTTCGCCAAGATAAACGCATCGGATCGCGCCATCACCATTGGTGCTTCCAGGAACCTGGTAGCCGACAATCGAGGTGGCCGCCGGCCCGCTGACGCTCCGGAGGACCAGCGGTTTGGTTACCGCGACGCGGTTGGTCATCAGGCCATCCACAGCCCGGCCACCGGTGTCATAAACCCCGTCGCCGACGATCACCATCGCCCCTGGCACATTAGCGGCGTCCACGGCCGATTGGATATCCCCGGCAGCAGTCTCCCACCGCTCGTAAGGCGCCACTGGATTAGTGCTGCCCAACATCACAAAATGCGTCGGCGTCGTTTGGACATGCATAGTCAGCGAGGCGGCGGTTCCCTCCGGGTGATCCTCGTTGAAGGCCGTCAGGGTGACGACATAATCGCCTGGAACGGCCCAGGCGTGTTGGGGGTAGGGCCTATTGCTCACGCTCGTGCCGTCGCCGAACCGCCAGACGCTCGCGGAGGGGCGTCCCTGAATGACGGTCGCAAAGTCCACAGCATAGCCGGTCGCGACGTTGGTGGAGGCAGCACTAATTGCTACGCTCAAGGCCCCGGTGATTGCCCCTGCGTTGTATTCGTCGCAACCAATCGCCGGCGGAAGCCTCCAAGCCTCTCCATCCATATCCGTCAGGATGGCGTAACTGTTGTAGCCCACGCCACGGCACGGGGAAGATGCGCTCAACCGCCAAGTGCTGACCAGTTGTGGATCAACGCTAATGTTCCCCGCCCCACCCGCCGGCAGAGGGGACGTGCAGCAATAGCGAAACGTGCTGGAATAGTAATTCACACCGTAGTTAAAGTACACGATGCTGTTGCCCAGCATGCTGCTCGCCGTGCCGGCTCCGATTCTAGCACGGTTGCGGGTCACCGTGCACTGCACCAGTTGGCCGCCGCTCGCGCCGCCACCCTGATCCGCCGAGTTGTCGGTCAGGACACTGGCATGCGCGTCCGCGTTGTAGAGTCCGCCGCCCAAGCCAGCGGAGTTGGCCTGCACTCGCGAATTGACCAGCCAAATGCCACCACTAGTGGTAGCTCCAGCCCCGCCTCCAATGTAAGCCGAGTTGCCGATCAACCAGCAGTTATTCAGCGTGCCGTAGCCGTACACCCCGCCGCCGTACCAGGCGGCCGAATTGCCCGTTATGACGCAATTCGTCACCACCACCAATTCTGAGCGCGCCCTTATTCCGCCACCGCTTTCTAGATTATACTCGTCACCCGAAGCAAGCGTCGCCCCATTGGTCAGGGTAAATCCGGAGAGCACCATTTTGCCGTCGAGATAAGCGCATCGGACCGCGCCAGGTCCATTAGTCGTGCCGGGCACTTGACAGCCTTGAATTATCGTCTGCTCCGGCCCGTTCACGCTCTGGAGGATAATCCCCGCCCCGATGACCGCTACCCGGTTGCTCATCCCGAGCACCGACCGGCCGCCGGAAGCATAAACGCCGTTAGTAACCAGGATGAGATCGGCCCCTTTGGCGGCGTCTACGGCATCCTGAATGGTCGTGGCGGCGGTCGGCCAGTTCGTGTAGGGGGGCGTAGGCGTCGGGCAATGGAGATCCACATATCGGGTGGTAGCGGAGGTAGTCGAACAGGCGGTCGCCAGAACAAGTAGGATCCTTGAGAAGTAAGCTTTCATAACACGTGTTGTCAGTGCCATTAAACCACAAGGCTGATTATGACAGTTTGGCTCGTGCCAATCCAACGGAATCGTATCCAGCAGAGCGCCTCCTCAACCCCGTTGGGGTTGATGATCCATTTCGCGCCGTTCCCAAGGGCTTGGTCAAATGACCTCAATAGGGTAAGTCGTCAGCCAAATGTCCTTCTGCTGAAACCTGTTCTTGAGGCGGGCCTTGAGCTTTACGAAGAATTGCCGGTTCCCAGCCGTGTCTTCCACGTCAACAAACACCCGGGCCAAGCTGTCCCGGTAGAGCTCGCCCTCATGGTGCCACAGACCCTGGATTGTCTGGGTCTCGCAAGAAACAGCGCCGAAAGCCTGCTCTAACTCTTGCAGGGTATCAGCAATCAAATCCGGCGGCACGGGTCGCCCGTCGTTAAACCGCGACGGCAGCAGGATCTCGTAGCGGCGCAAGGCGCTCATAATTGGCTGGGCCCTCGACACTGAAAGGAATGCCTTCGACGGCTAGAAAGGGGAGGGAATTCTCCGGCACCATCATTTCGCCAGTGGCCCAGCTCTTGAAGGAGAATCGTCCGGGCAAGAAGCCCAGGGCGCGGCGCTTCGCTTTGTCATCTGGAAACCGGATGATGATCATGATCCAGTTTTAGGCCCATCCAACTTGTTTGACAAGCCTTCAGGCTCGGTCCGCTTTCAATGCTCGACCTCTTTTTGCAGGAGCTTGATTTCGTCCGCGGTGAGATTGAACAGGCGATAGACACGGTCGTTCAACTCGGTCTCGGCGTCGGCCAGGGCGAGGGTGAGTCGGGCGTTTTCCTTCTGCTTCTCCTGCAAATAGGGCTCCCACTCGTCGGCGAGGCGGGGGTTCTTCATGGGGTTCGTCGGGAGCTTGAAGCTCTGCTTTAGGGCGTCGCCGAGTTCGTTCAGGGAATGGTCCCACCAAGCCTCGGCCTTTTGATTCAAGGGGCCGGGGTGGCCGCCGGAGAAGGCTTGGAATAGACGGCAATGGAAGTTGATTTGGGCTTGATAACGTTCCTGGCCGAGCGTGCCGCATTTTCGGGCCAGGTTGGCGATTGCATCTCGTTCGGGCTCTGGCGCGTCCGGGATAGGAACCTCTTCCATGAACTGGGCAATTAAACGGTATTGCCAGCGGTCGCCGCGCAGGCGCAATGGCTGCGCTGTCTTGCTGATGAAGAACCAGGTTGCCCACGAAGATAGGATGCCGAGCAGATAGTAATCCCCGCCGGGGATGACATAACCGGTGTTGCCGAGATAGCGGCTCTGAGTGTCCATACTGAAGCGGGGCAACTTGCTGATATCGGGCCAGACAATCTTGGGTTGCTCGAAGGCTTCCCAGTAGTCCACCGTGTCCTGGAGCTCGTACCACTGGTAAGCACCAGCCTTCCTACCGGGCCACTTCTGCTCTGCGTTCCAGCTCGGCGGCTTGGGCTCAAGCTGGGCGCGGAATTGTCCCAGGTAGTCATGGACGGCAGGGAAATCCTCAATGCGGATGCCTCGGCGGGAGAAGATGAGGAACTCGCTTGAGTCTTCTACGTACCACGGGCGCAGGTGAGTGCCCTGAATAAACGGCTTGATGATCTCAGCACTTCGGGCGTCGGCGGCAACAAGCTCATCGCGCTGCTGGCGGCTAATCACAAACACTTCGTTAAGGCCGGTCTTGATGCCGTAGAGAATCTGCCCCTTCGTATACTCCTTCAAGACGCTGTATTTCCACGCCACGAGCTTGGCCCGAAGTTGGAAAACATGGTCGGCATCAAGCTCCCATGCAGCCTCAGCTAGCCTGTCATTCCGAATCGTTGGCGCTTTCGTGATTTCATCTGACAGCGCCTCCGGGGGCCGGCCTGAGGTGAGCCATTTGAACAGGCGCATTTCGCCGCCGGGCTTATCCTTCGACAGGACCGTCATCGAGGGCCGTATCATTTCGACATCTTCGAACGGCTGGAACTCGCCGAAGTCCACCATGGACTCCATCTTCGCGTTTGCTGACAGAAACCGTCGCAGCGGGGCACCGAAGTTTCCCCGCACCCAACTGCCGGAGGTGATGAATGCGAGGCTGCCGCCGGGGCGCAGAACTTCCACTCCCTGCTCGAAGAAGTAAACGAAGATGTCTGCTACGCCGTGGTAAGCCTTGAATCGTTGCTCCCAGTACGGTTTGAAGGGCGCAAGCAATTCCTGCCGGATGTAAGGCGGGTTGCCGACGACGACATCGAAGCCGCCCTGGGCGAAGACTTCGGGGAAGGCGGCCTGCCAGTCAAAGGCTTTGGGATGGACTGCCGGGTCGCTGATGACGCTGTTACCTTCGCGGATAGTGTGGTCGAGGCTGGTCAACTGTTTGCCGCGCGCGGCGGTCTTGATCCAGAGGCTGAGCTGGCAGATTTGGATGGCCTCGGCGTTCAGGTCCACGCCATAGAGGTTGTTTTGAAGGATCTGGCGGTCGAGGTCGAAGAGGGTGCGCTGGCCGCGGAGTTCCTCGAGACGGGCGTTGGAGAGGTCATAGACGGCGTGGAGCTGGTTGAAGGCTTCGATGAGAATCGCGCCGCTGCCGCAGGCCGGGTCGAGGATGCGGAGGCGCTTGAGTTCCTCCTGCCAGGCTTCCCAAAAGCGAATGAGGGCCTTGCGCTGCGGTTCGTTGAGGGCGGCCAGGTCGTAGGCGTTGGGGTCGGCCAGGGCTTTGCGGGCGGTGCCGGCGGCTTCGGCCTCGTGCTGGCGGCGCAGTGTTTCGAAGCGGTCCTTCAACACGCCACCCAGGGCTTGTTCGACCAGGTAGCGCGTGATGAAGGGTGGGGTATAAACCGCGCCTTCCTGTTTGCGGCGGCGGCCGGGGGCGGGATCGGCCTTTTGCGGCGCGCGGACATTCTTGTCCGCAGCAATGGGCTCCGTGCATGGGGTGGCCGTTAATGCAGGTGCGGCCGTACTGCCCACAACGGGTGTTTCCCCTTTGGGCGGCACAGGCAATACTACAGTCGTAGTAGTTTCGGACATTGCTGCGGACAAGAATGTCCGCGCGCCGTCGCCGGTCTCCAGGTTCTGCCGCAGGCGTTCGAGGTCGGTGATGGATTGCTCGAAGATGTGGCCGAGAATGTCCACGTCTATAACCGAGCGGACGGCTGTACCCTCGGCGGCGTCGGCCACTTCGCGCGCGGGGCGGTAGTCGTAGTCGCCCAATTCCTTGAAATGGGCGCAGACTTCGTCCGGCACCTGGAGGGCGTCTAGCGCCGGGTCGAGGGCGAAGAGGCCGCCGTTGTAGGCGGGGATGTTCAGGCCGGCGTTGCCTTCGTCAATGGCGCGGAACAGGCCCCGGAAGTTGTGCCAGAGCAGGTGCGGGTTGTAGGGGTCGCGATGCTCGAAGGCGCGCTTGAGGGATTCGGCGGGAAGGAGGCCGCGGTCTTCGCAGAAGGCGCAGAACAGAACGCGGTCCAGCAGCTTCTGGGTGCAGCGCAGGATTTCGGGCGGGGCGACGGCGGCGTTTTCGCGGCAGAGACGGGTAAGGACCCGCTGGCGGATGTCGGCGTAGAGGGCGTAGAACTGGTTGGTGAGGGCGCGGCCGACGGTTTCGGAGGCGCGGAGCAGTTCGTAGAGGTGGCACTCGCGATGGGCGGACACGACGCGCTCAACGCCGAGGAGGAAGACGAAGCGTTTGAGCAGTGCTTCGTCGGCAGCTAGACGGACGGTCTCGAAGCGTTCGTAGGTCCGCTGGTGGGCGCCTTTATAATAGAGCCGCGTCTCGCGCATCGAGGTGACGATGATCCAGTCGCACGAAAGGTTGATGGCGTAACGGTAAGCTTGGTCCACGGCGGACATGCGGCGGCCGGCGAATGGGCGCTCCAGCGGATCGCGGGTGCCTTTGCCTTCGAGGACGGCGATGAATTGCGCTTTGTGGTTCTGGAAGCGGCCAAGGACGGCATCGGCGAACTCGCCGTCCACCTCGACATGGCGTTCCCGGGAAAGGGTGTAGTAGCCGCCGACGTCAGTCGGCGCACTCTGGTCTGCGGAAATATGGCGCCGACTGGCGTCGGCGGCTACGCCTGAAACTCCCGCCGGCCCGGTGTAGCCGAGAAGGCCGCAGAAGATGTCGGTGAGGAAGTCGGGGAGCAATTCGCTTTCCTTGAGAGCATCGGCTCGGCCAGAGGTGATGAGGTCGGCCCAGTGCTGGAGTTTGTGCTGCCACGCGCTCACGCGCTCTGGTAAATTGAACGCCCGCACCTGCTGGCGCAGGACCTCCGGATGAAACAGGGGTTTGGACTCGACAGCCATTTGCCGGTCGGGAGCTTAAGCTCGTGCGGGAAGAAACCAAGCGCATTTCTGATGTGGGTTGTAGCCAGGGAGCATCTCAATTTTTGCACGGTCAAAGATCGCCGGCACAGGCCGGAAGCCAGCATGCACCAGCGACGATTGCGCCAAAGCGCGTCTATGGCCACCCTCAGCAGGGGATTGTAGAAGGTTGAATGCAGAATGATGAATGGCTCCAAGCCACCCCGAGTCACCCCGAGGCCACCCTGAAGCCATCTGCTGGCCAACCGGTAGGCAACTGGTAGGCAACCGCTCCGATGTGGATCCGATCCACATCGGAGCGGTTGCCTACCAGTTGCCTACCGGTTGGCCAGTAACACGCCTGGAGAGGGCTTGAGGGCGGCCTGGAGGTGGTTGAGAGCGGGTTGGGCTCAGGCTCGGGAATCGCGGCGTATCGGCTCAGTGGCTTGGAGGCTGAGAGGGTGCCCTCGCCCCTGTCCTCAGCGATCGTTGAAAGACGAGAAGAACCGCCGGGGAGTGGGCGAGGGAAGGGCATGGTGGCCCCTGAAGTCCCAACCGCTGAAGGTGGGTCTTAATGAGTGCCTGGCCGAGGGTGCGCAGGTAAGGGGATGCTCACAACCGAGCGCCTAATGCAAAAAAATCATCGCGCAGCCGGGCTGAGTAAGCCATGATCAGTGGAAATCAGTAACCAGATATTAATATGATTGTTACCACTGCCCAGCTCTTTAAGGTCGCTTACGGAAAGTTCGCGATCGGAGCTTACAACATCAACAACGCCGAGCAGACCATGGGACTGTTCAAGGGCTGCCTCGCCAGCCAGGCGCCTTTCATCATCCAGATCTCGAAAGGGGCCCGGAAGTACACTGACAAACGCATGCTCGAGGCCATCATCCGCTCCGCCAGCGAGATCTTCCCGGATGCCATCTTCGCGGTTCACCTGGATCATGGCGACGAAGAGACTTGCTACGACTGCATTGATTCGGGCTTTTACAGCTCGGTGATGATCGACGCATCTCACGAGCCGTTCGACCAGAATATCGCAACCACCAAGCGCGTCACGGATCGCGCCCATGCCAAGGGAATCAGCGTCGAGGCAGAATTGGGCATGCTCGGTGGAGTCGAGGAGGACATCAAGGTCGAGGAAGGCAATGCTTGTCTGACCGATCCGGCCGAGGCCGAGCGCTTCGTCAAGCAATCCGGCTGCGATTCGCTGGCCTGCGCTATCGGCACCAGCCACGGCGCCTTCAAGTTCAAAGGCAGACAATCCCTCCACTTTGATGTGCTTACGAAGATCAAAGGCCGCCTGCCCGGCTTCCCGCTGGTCATGCATGGCAGTTCGAGCGTCCCCAAGGAAGAAGTTGACCGCATCAATGCGGCGGGGGGCAAAATAGCGGGCTCGATGGGCGTCGACCCCAATGAATATCTTCCGGCTGCGAAGCTCGGTGTGACCAAGGTGAACATTGATACGGACGGGCGCCTGGTCTGGACGCGCGTGCACCGCGAGTTCTTCCGCGACAAACCGGCCGAGTTCGACTTCCGCCCGCCGGGCAAGATCTTCATGGAGGAATACACCAAGTTCATCGCCAGCCGCAACCAGTTGCTCGGCTCGGCCGGACAACTCCCCGCGGTGCGCGCCTCGGTGCAGAAATAGCGCCGCCCGTTTGAGGACCTGCACATATCGGACCAACGAACCAACCGACAAGTGCGTACAGTCACATGAGTTACATGAGCGACCAGCGCCACCGTTTTATGTAACGCTGTAACTCATGTAACTTATTTAACCTGTCACGGTACTAGAGCGAATCCCCCCGATGCCTCCGACTAAGAAGATGTCTCGGCCTCAATCATCCGAACTCTCCCCCGCCGGGGGCATCCGCACTGGATTGAGCGTTCCCGACCTTAAGCAGTCGTTCCTCGACAACCTGTTCTGCGGCCTCGGCCGTGTGCCGATGGCCGCGACGCGCAACGACGCTTACACGGCACTGGCCCTGACCGTCCGCGACCGCGTGTTCAAGCAAGGCGTCCGGACAATGGAAACCTACGCCCGCCAGGACGCGCGTGTGGTGGCCTACCTTTCGGCCGAGTTCCTGCCAGGGCCGCATTTGGCCAACAACCTCCTCAACCTTGGTCTCACGGAGCCCACGCGCCAGGCGATGAAGGAACTGGGGGTGAATCTCGACGCGCTGGTCGAGCAGGAGGATGAACCGGGGCTCGGCAACGGTGGTCTGGGCCGGCTCGCGTCGTGTTACCTGGATTCCCTCGCCTCCCTGGAAGTGCCGGCCATCGGCTACGGCATCCGTTACGAGTTCGGCATCTTCGACCAGACCATCAAGGACGGCTGGCAGGTGGAGGTCACGGATAAGTGGTTGCGCCTGGGCAATCCGTGGGAAATCGCCCGGCCAGAGATCACCCACGAAGTAAAATTCGGCGGCCGAACTGAATGTTGGACCGACGAGCAGGGCCATTACCGCGTGCGCTGGGTCCCGGGCTCGGTCGTCGTGGGCGTTGCCTACGACACGCCGATCCTTGGCTACCGCGTGGGCACCTGCCTCCACCTCAGGCTCTGGAAAGCCGAAGCGGTCGAGTCGTTCGATTTCGCCGCCTTCAACCACGGCGATTACTACCGGGCGGTCGAGGAGAAGATGCGTTCGGAGAACATCACGAAGGTGCTGTATCCAAACGACGAGATAATCCAGGGCAAGACCTTGCGGCTCCAGCAGCAGTTCTTCTTCGCGAGTTGCTCGTTGCAAGACATGCTCCGCGTGCATCTGGCGCTGAAACGCCCGCTGGACAAGTTCCATGAGAAATGGGCCATCCAGCTCAACGACACGCACCCGGCCATTGCCGTGGCAGAGATGATGCGCCTGCTGGTGGACGAACACCAGATGGAGTGGGACTCGGCCTGGAATATAACGCGGAGCACCTTCGCTTACACCAACCACACCCTGCTTCCCGAAGCGCTGGAGAAGTGGCCGGTCGGCCTCTTTGGCCAGCTCCTGCCTCGCCATCTGGAGATCATTTACGAAATAAACCGGCGTTTCCTGGAAGAGGTCCGCGCCAGATTTCCCGGGGATGAGGGCCGCTTGGCCCGGATGTCGCTGATTGACGAACGTGGCGAGCGTTATGTGCGCATGGCCAATCTCGCCACCGTCGGAAGCCACCGCGTCAATGGCGTGGCACGGCTCCACTCCGACTTGCTGAAACAGACCGTCATGCGCGACTTCGCCGAGCTTTGGCCGGAGAAGTTCTGTAACGTCACCAACGGTGTCACGCCACGCCGGTTTGTGGCGATTAGCAACCCGCCACTCGCCCAACTCATCACGAACAGGATCGGCGACGGTTGGCTGCGCGATCTGGACCAGCTTCGCAAATTGGAACCGCTGGCAGACGACGCCAAGTTCCAGCAACAGTGGCGCGAGGTGAAGCTCACGGCCAAGCGCGACCTCACTGCGCTGATCGAGCAGCGGACCGGGGTGAAAGTGAACCCCGAATCGCTGTTTGATATTCAGGCCAAGCGGCTGCACGAATACAAGCGGCAGCACTTGAATGTGCTCCACATCCTCACACTATACCTCCGCCTCAAGCGCGATCCGCAGACGGACTTCCCGGCGCGCACATTCATCTTTGGCGCCAAGGCCGCTCCAGGCTACTTCCTGGCGAAGCTGATCATCAAGCTCATCAATTCGGTGGCTGACCTCGTGAACAATGACACGGCGTTGCACGAACGGCTGAAAGTCGTGTTCTTCCCTGATTACAATGTGAAGAACGCCCAGCACGTTTACCCGGCCGCTGATCTCTCCGAGCAGATTTCCACGGCCGGCAAGGAGGCCTCCGGCACGGGCAACATGAAGTTCTCGCTCAATGGCGCCCTCACCATCGGCACCCTCGACGGCGCCAACGTCGAGATCCGCGAGGAGGTCGGCCCGGAGAACTTCTTCCTCTTCGGCCTCACGGCGGACCAGGTTCAGGAACTGAAGACCCGCGGCTACCGGCCGCGCGACTATTACGACCAGAACGCCGAGCTGCGGGGCGTGCTCGACTTCATCGCCTCGGGCGCCTTGGCAGGCGGAGACACCAAACTCTTCCAGCCGCTGGTGGACAACCTGCTAGGCAGCGACCCCTTCCTCGTCCTGGCGGATTACCAGGCCTATGTCGAATCCCAGGCCCAGGTCAGCGCGCTCTGGCGCGATCCACAGGCCTGGACACGCAAGGCCATTCTTAACGTCGCGCGCATGGGCAAATTCTCCTCGGACCGCTCCATCCGCGACTATTGCGAGCAGGTGTGGAAGGTGAAACCGGTCTCTGTGGCCTGAGGCCTTGCGCAGCGGGAAGTCCGTTATCCAAGCATGATCCCAGCAATTCTCGTTAGGGGGATGGGCCGTAGGGTAGGGCGCGTAACTCCGTGCGCGCCGTCCGCTGGCAAGGGTTCGGGGAGCGGCGCGCACGGAGTGACGCGCCCTACCAATCTGACAAAGTGAGAATTGCTGTATGAACCGACTCCGCTCCAGATTGGAACAGAAGCTTGGTTGGGCTGTTCTGCTTGCCTTGGTGCTTGGCTGCCTGGTTGTCCTGCGCCCTTTCACCTCGGCGCTGCTCTGGGCGATAGTGCTCTCGTTTTCGAGTTGGCCCATCTATGCCCGGCTGCTCCGATTGCTGGGTAATCGGCGGACGGTGGCGGCTCTCCTGATGACCCTGGGCATGGTTCTCATCCTGCTGCTGCCCTTCCTGATCGTGGGCCTGAGCCTGGCCGACAACGTCCAGGACCTGACCCAGGTGACGCGGCACTGGATTGCCGAGGGGCCGCCCGCACCCCCCAAGTGGTTGGCCAAGGTGCCGGTCTTCGGGACTAAAGCGGCGGCCTACTGGCAAAACCTGGCCGCCGACACCGCGAAGTTGTGGGCGGCAGGTCAGCGCTTCATTGAGCCCGTGAGTGCATGGTTGCTGAAGGTCGGGCTCGCGCTGGGAGCAGGGGTGATCGAACTGGCCTTAAGCATCTTTATCGCTTTCTTCCTGTTTCGTGATGGGATTGCCGTTGGCCAACGTCTGACCGCCGCAGTGGAGCGGATCGGGGGCGAGCGTGGCGCGCACTTGCTGACGGTAGCCGGCAAGACCGTCCGCGGGGTCGTTTATGGCATCCTGGGTACCGCACTCGCGCAGGCGGTCATGGCGGCGCTCGGTTTCCTTATCGCAGGGGTGCCAGGCGCAGCCTTGCTGGCATTGCTGACTTTCTTCGCCTCGGTCGTGCCGATCGTGGGCACTGCCCTGGTTTGGCTGCCAGCCGCTATCTGGCTGTTCCATGAAGGCTCGACCGGTTGGGGCATTTTTATGCTTATCTGGGGTGCTTTGGTCGCCAATCTCGACAACTTCGTCAAACCCTGGCTCATCAGCCAGGGGAGCAACATGCCGTTTATCCTGATCTTCTTCGGCGTCGCGGGTGGAGCGTTGGCCTTTGGCTTTATTGGTGTGTTCCTGGGGCCCACACTGCTGGCGGTTGGTTTCCGATTAGTGGAGGAATGGTCTTCCAGAGCCCGCCAGGAAGTCGGCGCGGCCGAGAAGGCCTGACCGGCCTTCTGACCCCCAATGAAGCCCGAACTGCATGAAGCCCCAGGCCCTGGATGCCCTCCCACTGGGACTCGTGGACGCCGGAGGTTCTTTTCGGTAGTGAGCGGAATACTCCTGCTTTACCTGGTGGCCGCTTATGTGGTGATCCCACTGGCGTGGCGAACTGAAACTCGCCGTCATCCCGATTTGGCCGGCGCACCCGACATTACCCACACTGCCTCTGGCATTCCGGGTGACCCACTGAACATCAGCCTGGTGGGTTCGGAAGTAGATATCATCCGCTCCATGACGGCCGCCAAATGGTATCCGGCGGACCCGATTACATTTCGCAGCAGCGTGCGTATTGCAGTTGACTCGGTGTTCCGACGACCGGACGACGATGCGCCGGTGAGTAACCTTTTCCTCTTCGGCCGCAAGCAGGATCTCGCCTTCGAACAGCCGGTCGGCGACAGCCCGCGCCAGCGACATCACGTCCGTTTCTGGCGTTCGGACAAACTTGATGGGGGGCGGACCGTATGGTTCGGCTCCGCGACATTCGACGAGCGGGTCGGGCTGAGCCATACCACCGGTGAGGTGACACATCATATTGGCCCGAATGTGGATGCGGAACGGGACAGAATCCTCGACGAATTGCACAAGGCTGGCGAAGTTCAGGAGGTCTATTGGGTGGACCATTTTCATCGGCAATTGGAGGGGAAGAATGGGGGTGGAGATCCGTGGCACACGGATGGTCGCCTGGCAGTCGCGGTGCTGCGCCCGCACCCGGAACCGCTAACCCCCGCAACGAACAGCGTGGCAAGCCCTTGAAGAGCCCCCGACGCCCCGCTCCTCAAAGCCCTCGAACATATTGGGCACTAGGCCGGGGTGGCTTGCGGGTCGCATGAAGGTAACATGAGGGTGGCTTGAGGGTGGCTTTGGGGATCCCATTCTACATTCTACATTCTACATTCGCCCCGGCGTGGCGTTGGGTGGCTCCAGCTCCAGCTTGAAATGTATGGTCCCACCCATAGTGATATGACGCGTGAAACGTGATGCGTAGTGTTTGCTAAATCAATTCGTCCACGTGGTTTAAGCGCGAGGTTCTGGGCTTGTTTACCTTGGCCGCTTTCGCTTCCTGGGCGGCCCGCTCAAAGTTGAACGCCAGAAGCTTTTCCGGAATCTGCTCGTCGGTTAAATCCGCCGGCCAGCCATAGGCGGCGGCCACCGCAACATCGAGCCGCTTGTGAGCGAGGTCAAGCCAGGTGGGACGTTGGGAGTACGCAGTGCGGGAGGAGCCGGGTCATTCGCCCTGCGGGTTAGGACAAAGCCTTGCGCAGCGCGGCCGCGTGCCCTCGGGCCGCGCCCTCGGCCTCCAGGTGCTCGAACTGCGGATGGGCGAAAATCGGCGACTGCACGCCCTCTGAGCCCGTTGCCTTATCGTGGTCTTTCATCGCGCCCGCCGCGGCAGCGATCGCACAGTTCATCTGCTCTACATTCTGACGCAGCGCGGCCTTATTCCGGCCCGGCCAGTATTCGCCTTCGTCGTTAACCTCCACCCGGCAGCCCAGGCGGCGCGCGGCGTCCAATAAGCCGAGCACAGCGAGGTGACAGCGGCGGAAATACTCCCAGCCGTGCAGGCTAGCGAATTGGGTCTTGCAGAACCCCTCCCACCGCCAGCCGCCAAGCTTGGTCCGTCGCCGACGGCCAGCCGCGAGCATCATCAACGGGTATTGGCATAAGCCCAGCCAGAGCGGCTCGCAATCCTTCCCCACCATAACGGGCAAAACGAATCCTTCCAGCGGCTCCAGATCCACTATGTCGCTCAACTCGGAGCGGCCCGGCAACCGGATGAAGCGACCCGTGCGCCCCCACCGCAGCGCCTGGGCGTCTTCGCCCAGCGGCAGGACCGCGTCCACGCGTCCGGCACTTCGGTAGCGGAGCGCGCGACAGCGGAGCTGAGTGACGATTTCCCTGGCCCGCGTCTTGTCGGTTTCCGGAGGTGCCTTCAGGTTAAAATGGATGGTCACACCCATAAGCTCATCATACCTGCTTTTCCTGGCCGCGTCTACTCAGCGGAGGGGCGCACCAAGGAACCGCAGAGACTTGGAGCAACGGAGCCGCAACCAAAACGCGAGCGCCCCTTGAACCGCAGAGACGCGATGAGCGCGGAGAAGACAGCAGGAGAGAAAATCTCGCTCGAATTGCGCGATTCTGACCCTTTGCACTGCGATGCGCGCAGAGAAAAAACACGAGGGGGCAGGCTCTCAAACCATTCAATGCTCATTGTCATCTCTCCAGGGGCCTTGCCTGGTCTTTCTCTGCGCCCTTCGCGTCTCTGCGGTTCAATGGGGCCTCCCTCAACCATCCGCTTACGCCTCAAATCATTTCATCGTGTTGCTTCTCTCGCGATACCCTTGGCTGCTTCACCTTGGCCGCTTTCGCTTCCTCGACCGCCCGCTCCAAGTTCAGCGCCAGAAGCTTCTCCAGAATCTGCTCGTCCGTCAAATCCGCCGGCCAGCCATAGGCGGCGGCCACCGCAACATCGAGCCGCTTGTGAGCAAGGTCAAGCCAGGTGGGGCGTTGGTTGTAGAGGTTTGTTAACGTGCGCTGCTTGAGCTTGGCGGCGCAATCGCCGTCGCGGGGTTCCAGTCGCGGATAGCGCACGGTGCCGATGCCGTTCTGGTCCGGGTCTGCCACGTAGCGCGACCAGGGGCCGCTGTTTGAGCCGGGGAATTCCAGGATGCGTTCGACGGTCCATTCGGGGGGATTGAGCCAGCGTTCGCGCAGTTCGTTCAGCTCCTTCGCCGCGGCGGCGATGGCAGCGCGAGCATCAGGAGGAGCCGGCGGAGTGCCGAGCGGTGAAGGAGAAGGGTTAGCCTCATTGTGTCGGCTGCGATTGCCGTAAGGCGGTGGTTCCTCTTTGCCCAGGTAGTAATTCTTGGCCGCGAGGTTCTCGGCGTAAAAGCGGTCGGGAGCGAGAGGCTTCTCAGACTCGGGCGGTGGTTTAAGGGGCGCGGGCTTCCACGGTTTCAAGGCCTCGGGGAACGGGAACGGTAACGGGAAAGTCTCGAAGCAGGTTGTCGGTGTGTAGCGAAAGCCAGATTCTTTTTCGCGCAATTGCGTGCCTTGAACCAGTGCCCAGATACCGTGGATCCGCGAATGTTGCAGGCCGAAAAAGGCGTCATCTTGATGGCAGAAGGCTATGATCAAGTTAGCCGGTAAGAAACTGGTGTCCAACCAGCGGTAGAACTGGTGCTTCCCAACCATTGAACGTGCCAGGAAGCGAGAGAGTGGCATAAACGCGAGACGCATGGCCGGGCGCGGACGCTCGAATTTCCAGAAGAGCTTTCCGCCGGTCTTGTAGTTCTTGCGCGCTTCAACCACGGCCTCTTTCACTCGCTCAAAAGGTTGCTCGTAAGCCGAGGCCTGCGCTTCGTCTGTGAGTGCCGTGAAGTCGATAATCCAGCTCCCGCTCCACCTTTCAGCAATTTCTTCCCCGTTTATCCAAGGCCGCAAGACATCGGATGAAGGGAGGCCATTCGGGTTCGAAGCCCTGAGCATTCGCAGCGCGTCGTCTCCTGAGATGTCAAAAGGGCCGGATGGCGTGATCCCCATGAAGCTAAATCCTGAAGAAGCTAGTAGCTTTCTGGCAACCGACACGTCGAGTGTCGCTGCAAGCTGTGGTGTTATAGTCGCCACGGTCTTGCCGTCGAGCTGTCGTGTTACCTCGCTTCCGTTGTCGAAGCCGACCATGCTGACATGGACGGTTGCACCAGCCAGGATCCAATTCCTGTCCGAACATGCGAAAAAGATGTCTCCTGATCCTTTTATCCGCTTTAACACCTCGCGGCTGGCTCCCCCGCGAATGCCCTGGGTTGCCAAAAGTCCGGCCCGCTTGCACTTGCCTTGTTCAATCAAATCCCGCGCCTTCTCGAACCAATAGCAGCACAGATCCGACTGGCCGGGGATGCGGTTTCCGTAGGTTCTTCGGAGTTCTTCAACGTAGCTATCGCCAAGCTCCCGGCGCATGAGCTTGTCGCCCAGAAACGGCGGATTGCCCACGAGCACGTCGCACTCCGGCCATTGGCGCTCGGTGTAGAATTTCAACGAGGTGTCGGCTTTGTGCTCGTCGGCTTGCGCCTCCTTTAATGTCCGGGCCTTGTTGTGGAAGTGCGGGACCAGGAGCGCGTCTTCGTTCTGGAAGCCGTCGAGGTTTTGCAGGATGGGCGTGCGGTCGTTTTTGAAGCCGTTGTCGCGCCGCCATTGCAGGTAGCCGATTTGGACCGTCACCTGGGCGAGTTCGTAGGCGTAGGGGTTGATCTCGAAGGCGCGGAGCTGGTGGACGCCGACTTCCGGCGTGAACTCGAAACCGAGCGCGCGGGCAAAGGTGATGACTTCCTTTTCGAGATCCAGCAACATCTGGAGCGAGACGTAAAGGAAGTTGCCGCTGCCGCAGGCGGGGTCCATGACCACGATCTTGCGGAGCTTCTTGAGGAAGGCTTC